>JAESFI010000023.1_pt1 | contig 380516 bp, 321 predicted proteins | sample 9269361 | NCBI WGS metagenome assembly JAESFI01 (sample SAMN14504119, study PRJNA617095) | algae metagenome | isolation source: Brasilonema angustatum HA4187-MV1 and co-occurring heterotrophs from moss... | place: USA: Manoa Valley, Honolulu, Hawaii | collected 2009-07-20 | reverse complement strand
CTTTTCATTCCCTACACGATAATCATTATTAGTAAAAAACTCGAATCTTAAAAGTGAAGGATAAACTGAGACACTCATTTTTAAAGCATATCATGAGTTAAAATCTCATTTTTTGTTTCAAATCACAAGTACCGTTCCAGCCTCGTAAATTGGCAAAGGTATTGTTAGAGAAAGCTATTAAACGCTCATCTTGACTTCGATAGTGCCATTTGAGCGTGTGTCCTCCACGCATAAACTTTGAACATTCGTCCAAAACGCTTTCATATATATCATCATCATTTAAATCTTCTTCGCTGTCTCCGGTTGAAAAGAATGATGTGGGGGGAAGTTGTTTGTTATCACCAATTACAATAACTTGATTAGAACGGATAATAGAGGGAACAACATCCTCTGTGCGAAGTTGAGATGCTTCATCGAAAATGAGAACATCAAAATGAACCACATCTGGATTAATATATTGACTAACCGAGAGCGGACTCATCATCCAGCATGGCTTTAAGGCTTTGACCAAATTTGGTATCCCCTTTTGCCCGTCGTTAAGGAGTTTACGAATGGGTAAATGTTGCCTTTTCTTAGTTGCTTCTTTCTTCAGTCTTGGCAACTCAGTCTGAGCCAGAGAGGTTTTTTCCCAGTTTCGCCAGCGTTGCACATGAAGCTGTTTTAGACGTTCACTGGCAGCATCTAGCTGGTAGGAATCGAGTTTGGAAAACTCTTTTATTTGCCGTTCGTGCACCTCAATATTAAAATTCTTCAACTCAGGCTTTTTGGCAAGGATCGTGTCAAGACATGTTTTGTAAATAAGTTTCTCCAGAGATGGAAACCATTGTAATGGTTCTAGTTTAGTGTCACGCAAAGCATCTAAAAACTTTTTGGCTCCTAGATTTCCGAGCTTTTCACAAGTTTCTTTGTAAGTTAACCATTCTTGAAAATAAGGCAATTCCGATTGAGCCAGCTTCAAAAATTCTTCTAGTTCGGCGAAGGAGATTTGATTACGGGGCAGGTAAGAATCTGTAATATCGCTTTCGTCAAAGTGCGACAGCAAAAAATCTAATCCTTGCCTAATATTGTTATGAGTTGACTCAAATTTCTTAACTAATTCAGCCAGTTCGCGCCGCCGAGAGGGAGAATTTATAATATGTTGGACAGAATTCGTAGGAAGCGAATATCTTTGTAAGCCAGTCAACCAATTCAAAGCTTGCTCAATTGGTGTCAACTCTGCTTCGCTTTCAAGCCAGTTTTGTGGCAGATTCAATGGAGCTTTGAGTATATGGGATAGGGCTGGATAAAATGTCTCTAAAGACTCTAAGTTGGATAAAGGTCGAACTTGCAGAACTGCTTGTAGCTGTTGACTAATATTTTGAGTTGAAAAAATCGCTTGTTGAAAATCTTCTATTTTGTCCCTGATTTCTAATTCAAGTTTATAAGAATAAGACCCAAGAGAGCTTTTTGCCCAAACAGTTGTTTTCTCTCCTTGAAATAAAGGTAAAACTCTCGCTAACTGATTTCATAAATCTTTTGCTTCTTCTAATCGGTTGGGAGTCCATTGGTTGAAGTTAGAAAATATAACATTGATATTTGGAACTCCTTCGCGTTCTTTTTTCAAAATCTCACCAAATATCTCGAACGGTGATTTATCTAGAGGCTTCTCTTTGGTGTGTAAACTTGTGAGATATGAATTTAGCGATTGACGAGTAGAAACAAGACGCTCATAGAATAAATTGTGATTTTCGACACTAGATATTTGTGAAAGATAATCAATAGTTTTAGATAGATTATTGACAAGTACTCGTTTATCTGTTGTACCACTGTGGTGCAGATTGAGACATATGTGGTCTAAACCACGTTCAGCTATGCGCTTATATACAACACTTAATGCAGTCTCTTTTTCTGCAACTAATAAAACTGATTTTCCATCGCCAACCAGTTCAGCAATAATATTCACAATAGTTTGACTTTTGCCTGTTCCTGGTGGACCTTGAACAACAAAGCTAGAACCAGCCTTTGCTGCTTCAATAACAACTTGCTGGCTAGAATCAGCATCAAGAATTTGAAATATTCGTTCAGGTTTAACTTGTGAATCTAGATCTGATGCAGGCAAGGGTTCTCTATAGTTAGACTGATAGGTACTTAAATCACCGCTAATCGCTTGCAAAATAGGGTGAGAAAAGATTCGATCTTCATTGTCAATAATGTCCCGAACTATTGCAGCTTTGGCATAAGAGAATAATGAAAGAAATACATTCTCTTTAATTTGCCACGTCTTTTGTTCTGCTAAAAGTTCGCGAATTTAGGTAAGAATTTCGTTGTAAGTTAGTCCTTGTATAACTTCTCCTTCTGGAAGCTCAATTCCAAAAGTTTGCTTTAACTTTTGTGCTAACGTTGGATTTAATACTATATCTTCTTCCAAAATAGATATTTTATATGCATCTCGTTTAGGTTCTTTTATTAAATCTACAGGAACCAAAATTAGAGGTGAGAGCAAAGCATCATCTGGTTTCTCCTTGTCATACCAAGTCAGCGTTCCTAGTGCCAGAAATAAGCTGTTTACACCTCGTTCTTCAAATGATTTTCGTGCCTCAGCACGCAATTTCTTAAGCTGCTTGAGTTGCTCATTCCCAGTCTGACGAGTTCTTAATTCGAGAGGATTTGTTTGTGCTGGTAATGCTTTGGTCTTTATCAACTGGGAAATATCTTGATGCTCGCTATCAAGTATTTGAAAATCCAGCGATTTCTTTCCTTGTGTAAGATTTTTGAACAGAAGATCTGGTTCCTCTGTCAGAATTTCCAAAGTTCGAGGACTATCTTGCCGAAACTTGATCAGAGGATTGCGTCGTCCTAAGTCAGCTAACCCAGCTTTCCACTTTGCAATCTTTTGGATAAGGTTTTGCTGAAAGTCTGAAGCTGGCTGTCGCATATTTGTTGTTCTTATAAGTACACCTATTGTCCAATATTCTAGCTAGGACTTACGTACTCGTGACGAAAATTGTTCTGTCACTAGAAAAACGCCGATCTGCCTAACTTCCCTACTGCTGTTCTCCCCTGCGGTGGATGTTAATGATACGCTGTTTCTATAGGGTCTAATGTAAGTTGCCTACTGTAGAGGGGATTATCTTTATGTATTTTTTGATGGAAGCAGCAGCCCAAGCAGCCAAAGAACCATATCAATTTCCTTTTGCTTTCACCGCTGTGTATGTGATTGGCTTTATTGCTGCTGTCAGCATTGGCTCAATTGCTTGGTTCAACTCTAAACGTCCTGTAGGTTGGGAAGACAAAGAGCGTCCTGATGTTATACCTAAAGTTGATACAGACTCAACTCCAGGACTGGGTGAGCCCAAAGGTGGGAAATAGCCAACTCCGTAATCAAGTCAGCCGAAGTCCTAGATAGTTTTGAGTTCGTGAGTGCTGATACCAAACCCGATTCTTGTACCTCCTTTGAACCTTAGCACAGGTGCGGCTACACAAGAGTTGCCCTTAAGTGTAGGGACTATTTGAAAACAAGAGTTATTGATTCGGATTTTGGTTTTACTCAGGACTCACAACTTGCGAACTGGTGGACTTTTTCAATTTTGAACTTCAACCCAACGACGGTAAAGCTTCTGAATTTGTTTAAGAACAGCATTATGCCGAGGTTGGGTTGAATCGCCTGTGTCTGATAATTGTTGTAATTTGGTGAGGAGTCTTGCTTCTTCTACCGCCACCTCACCATCACTGTAAATTAAGCCACTGATAGCTTCAATTAGATTTTGGTACTCTTGTGCACTAGGGCGATCGCCTAAATATTCCTTCACCCACTTGTCAAACTCTTCTGGCTGTACTACAACTAGCTCATTTAGCAAAGGCTGAATTTCCGGTTCGTTAGCCATACCCTTTTCTTGAGCTATTTTGCGAAGATATTCTCTCTCTTCTGGCTGAATTCTGCCATCAATCCAAGCGGCTCCAATCAGGATTTTCACCAAGTTTTTCACACTAGAATTCTTAACCATGATTTTTCTTAAGGTATTAGGACTTGGGAATATGTCTTTTTACTTATTTTCCTCATTATCCATACCCTTTCACCCAAAAATCTAATAATTTTAATTGTTTTTCCTTAAGCGCACCATAAAAAAGCCATCCATGTCCTGTTGATGAGGCAATACTTTGATCCAGCCTTGTGGAGTAGAGTATGTACTAGCGGGAGAATCAGCACTAGGAGGCTCTATTTCCCAATTTGGATTCTCAGCTAGAAAAGACGAAACGACTTCTTCATTTTCTTTAGGATGCAGTGTACAGGTGGAATAAACAAGGACACCATCTTGCTTGACAAAAGTCGATGTATGTGAAATAAGTTGCTTTTGAAGCACCGAGAGTTCTTCTACAGTTTCTGGTGTCTGTCGCCAACGAGCATCAGCATGACGGTGCAAGGTTCCTAACCCAGAACATGGTGCATCCAGTAGGACACGGTGAGCAGTGTTTTGAAACTGGGGCATATTACGACTGTCACCAGTACAAATTTCAATAGATTTTAACTTCAGTCGTTGAGCATTTTCTTGAAGTTTTTTTAGACGAGAGGGAGTGCGATCGTAACCAAAAATTTTACCTTCATCCTTCATCAACTCTGCAATGTGAGTTGTTTTACCTCCTGGTGCCGCACAAGCATCAATCACCACCTCACCTGGTTGAGGATCGAGTAAATGACTAACCAATTGGGCGCTACTATCTTGTACTGTCCACCAACCCTCGTTATAACCTGGTAAATTTTGAATCGGACCAGCATTACTCATCAATCGTAAAGCTTGCGGTAGGTGGGGAAGCCGTTGAGACGCTACACCAGCAGATGTCAACGCCGCTTCCACTTGTTCTAGGGAAGTGCAAAGGAGGTTGATTCGCAAGTCAATGGCTGGAGTTTTATTCATCCATAAGCAGAGGTGTTCTGTTTGTTCTAAACCGAATTGTTCCAGCCAAACTTGAATCATCCAGTTGGGAAAGCTGTATAAAATACCTAAGCGTTCTGTCGGATCAGAAGATTGAACACAGACTTTATCTCCTTTGTTTTCTAAACGGATATATTGTCGCAATAAACCGTTCACAAAACCCGTTAGTCCAGAAAAGCCATTCTCTTTAGCGAGTTGGACAGTCGTATTCACAGCAGCGCTTTCAGGAATTCGTTCTTGAAAGCATAGTTGGTATAAGCCTAAATGTAGAATAGTGCGGAGGTCTTTTGGCTGTTGGTGGGATTTCTTTTTCCCTAATTGGTCGATAAAAGCGTCAAGAGTACGCTGTCTTCTGGTACAGCCATAAACTAATTCTGTGACGAGGCGGCGGTCAGTATCTGGTAGATTTGCTTTTGTAAGCACTCGATCCAGAGCAATGTCAGTATAAGCCCCCTTGTGAACGTTTCGCAAGGCAATAAAAGCTAGTTGACGGGGGGATGGAAACAATTCAAAATTCAAAATGGACTGCGTCCCGCTGCGCTAACAAAATTTAAGATTAGACAAGCTGATGGTAGCAAGTATCTTGGCAGTTTTGGCGATATTAGTAAAATGCCCTAAAGCAATAAGGTGCGTTTGCATGAGCATAACGCACTCTAGTGTAGAAAATAAACTTTAAGTAAAATTACAAGGCTTAACCAAAATATAGAGTGTTACCCTCAACCACTTCAAACTCACAAGCCCGAGAAGCAGGTTCTACACTAAATGATCCAAAACTGACCAAAGGTAAAAATCTAGGGTTGCGTAATAGTTCTTTTGCTAATAAGAATCCAGCAATTGTCCAAGTTTGATATTTTCTGGCTTGTTTCCCAGTGAGTCGCCCCTTCTTACCATCGTAATACTCTGGCCATTCATCTTCATGTAAGCGTGCTTCTGCAATTTCAATAGCTTTGTGTGCAAGATCTATTCTATTTGTTTTCACAGCAGCTGCGGATAACAACCACAGTAAAACAGGCCAACTTCCACCATTATGATATGACCAGGGTATGTTTTTGGGGTCACATCCAGTGACAATCTTATATTCTTCGTTTTCCAAAGCTGGGAAACAAATTTTCATGGGCATATCTCCCACCAAATCCTCCCATCTTTCTTCGATGAGATTCATAATTGCTTGTGATTGATCTTCACTAGTAAGGTCTGAGACAATAGCCATCATGTTTGCTAAAGCAAAGAAGCGAGTATCTAGCTGCGAAGGTCCAACATTACCAACTAGATAACCCCCTTTTCTTGGCAGCCACTTGTCCAATTCATAATAAGGTAGTGAATCAGCATATACGTTGAAGGGATTAGCAGCTGCTTTGCCATACTCTTCACTTTTGAAACGATAAATCTTATTTAAACGATGAAGATCCATCCAATAATGCTGGCGAATATGAGTCTGTAAAAGCGGTAAGCGATTATCAATAGCTGTAACAATATCTTCATTACCCTGACAAACCAGCAGTTCTCTAGCAGCACGCAAAGCAGCAAAAAATAGAGCTTGAATTTCCAATGGATGCCCAAAGATACCCATACGACGGTCAATCATACAAGCACCATCTGGAACCAATAGTGTTGGATACATATCAAACCGAGTTGCCAAACACAGTTCCATAATTAATCTCAGACCGTGTTGGAACTCCGGTTGATATGCTAGAGAAAAGTCTCTCGTAGCAACCACATAAGCACGTAATAAAAGAACCCACCACAAGCAAGAATCAACAGGTGTGACTCGGGCGATCGCATGTTCACCAAAATCAGGTTCTAAATATTCTTCTTCACCGTCACATACAACTTTAAAGCTAGCTGGCATTAAACCCCGACCTGGCATATAAGCATTCAGCTGTCTTTCTTTTGGCTGTAACCTTAAAGTTTCTTCTAAAAAGTTACGGACAATATCTGTTCTACCCTTGCTCAGAAAAATTAAAGCTGAAGATACAAAATCTCGGACAAAACATTGGTCATAATTCAGCGCCTCTATTGTCACATCATAAGCAGCTACTGTTCCTATAGGACGACCTCTATAGTAGAGAATTGAGTTTTCAATTGCTGTCCACGCGTCTTTTTCTACACTGTTACTCGATACCAAGTCATTTAACTGCATTTCCTGAACAACTCCATTTATTTGGTAAACTGTGGTTTCGTTGTAAAAGCACCAATATTTAAGTGTTTGCTGTTATTTTCATTAGAACAATCATATTCTTTGAAATCGTCAATCTAGACTGTTCGACGATACTAACAGCAAAATATCTTGCGTTTTATGCTTTTGTGGCTTTGCTTGAGAGTTTTTATGTTTGTGTTAATTCTCTCTTTTTAAAGACTTTCTTGTCACTTCAAACAGTTGATGAAAATTTCTTATTTAATCATTTATGAGCATAATAATAGCGGTTTTCAATTGGTGCAATACATCAGAGAGTTAAAAAACCGCAGCCTGTAGCAGATGGACATACATAAAGCTGTAATTCGTCCGAATGAGAACTGCTATATTGGTCTGTTTGAAACCCAGAAATATTTGTTTTTCCAAAAAATGACAGATTTCGGTAAGTGTGTAACATTTTGTTAGATTAAAAGTAGAGACTTAAGTCATTTTACTTAAACACCTAAAGATTAATTGGAATATGAGCGAAATGATTTAACTATGCCTGCATGATAAAAAATTATAACAATTTTTCACAATTTGCAATTTTATTTTAATTTTTTCTACTGATTAACAAGAACTGTCCAACGTACCTCAATTCCCCTTAAATAACAACCTGTCTCAAAGGTAGAATCAATGAAAGCATCCCCACAAAAGTGGAAACACAATACAAGTCTTCCGCCTTGAGTTGGAAAAAATTCATAAGTGACACAAGTAAAGACAAAGTAATTTTTGAAACAACAAAAGTGTTGTATATTTTTCTAGACGACTTATAAATCTGTGTAATGACTGAACACTTTTGCTGATAAATCCACTTTTTGTGTTATGGCATTTGATACTTATCCGTGAAATACTCCATCATTTACTCTTCACTAAGAAAGAAATTTCTCTCCACGATTTGGCTAACTGCTTCTTGCCAAGACAAGAAAGAAATAGTACTTAGCTGTTCGCAAAACTATAACAGGTTGTAGTCAGTGAACATATTTAGCAAGTGTATATAGCCGTGAAAGTACGGCACTTCTAGTACGCATATATACTGCATAGTTAGGATGATAGTAGAAATTCAGCTACTTCCTCTACACGAAAATCTTATTCTATTATGCTGATTCTATAGAAACTGTGATTTAAAAGTCCACTTTTAAATCTCCGAGTGTATCATTCCAACTAACCTTCTAACTGTGGGCAAGACTGATTTAATATTGAATGAGATTGTGTACAACTCAATACATTTCTACCTGCGTAATATATTAGACAGACAAAAATGTTATATGTACCAATACTCTCAAAACTGCAATCTAACAACATTCTATAATCTTTTGCATTATTGTTTTACTAGAAAGATTTAGAAGAATAATTCTGTGTCTGTATATACATATTAGCTCGATAAAGCTATTTTTGAGCAGCAAAAATCCGTAAACTCTTTGACTTTTCTTGTGAATTTTATGTAAAGATTAAGACTGTTTTTTGGTAATGTTTATACATATATTTGCTGTCGTATATTTTGTTTTTTTCTCCATAGAGAAGCAAGTATAATTGTGAAAATCAACCTAACCCTGTAACGAAACATTAAGGAACTAAAAGCCTTCTGATTCGTTTGTTAGCAATTTGAAAATCAATAGTTTCGACAGTTCCAGAATTTAAGGTTTATTTTATAAATCAGTTCCAAGAGGATGTTTAAGAAAATAGTTGTAAACTACTTTAAATACAGCGCATTGCAAGTAATTGAGGTACAAGGCTCTTGTCTAAAAGCAAGGCAGAAAGCCATTTTTACTTCTGACTTCTGAATTATGCTATAAGTAGTTTGAGTTAGTCGATTTACATTATTTATGCTATCTCATCGCTGAGGAATGAGTGAAATCCGTCGTTGAAAAACAATCATCTCAGTACCAACAACAGGATTCCGTGCTACCAGCTTACCCCGTGAGTCAATAATATCTAAATGAATGAAATCCAATTCATTTGAACGTTCTAGCATCTGAGCCAAGAGTGTATCTTGTTGTGATTGTTTTAGATTATACCATTCATCATGAATTATGATAGCAAGACTACTGGTACGAAAGTTAGCTTTAATTGACTGTATCAAACCCGAGGCGAAGCGATCGCTCACCTCTGCTATTTGATTTTCGATAGCTGCAATCAAGGTTTGCTCTGGTGTCAAAATAATGGTTGGCGTCGGAGTTGGTTCCAGTTCTGGTTCTGGTGGCGGAGTTTCCTGCACAGGCGGCGGAGTTTCCTCAGCTATTGATGGTGGTGGAGTTTCTGCGGTTGGTGGTGGTGTGATTTCCTCTACTGGTGGTGGCGTTTCTTCGATTGCTGGTGGAGTGGGAAGTGTTTCTACCTCTGGTGCAGTCGTTATCGTTGCGGATGGAGGTGTTTTTACTTCTGGTGGAACACTTGCGACTTCAGTCGGCTTACTACCAAACACTGTAGAAGTTGTCCAAACAAGAATCACTGCAATTCCAGCAATTATTCCGGTTATTGCTGTATCTGACAACTTTGTCGATAAGTTTTCTGGTAATATTGAGCGAATTTTGCCTAAAACAGCACTCCATGCCAACTGGAGTTTCTGGAAAAAATCAGGGGTTCGCTTATCCCTAATAGAGGGTTGTGTCTCTAATTTGTCTACCGTTGTTTCTAGAACCCCAATTGTCCCTCTCAGAATTCGCAGAGTTATTGCCTTCCAAATTGGCTGGACTCTCTGGTATCGTTTTTGGGGAGGTTGAGATGCCGACTCAACCGTCGGTTGCGGTAGGTTCGCTTCCGGTTCAGGGGAAAATGGTGGTTGTGAATTATGATTATCTTGGGACATGGAACTTTAACCGACAGCTGCGAATCAAAGACAAGAGACTTTATTCTTGCACTACAGCCTCCTCAGCCTTAATTTATCACTTCATTGCATCAGCTATACTTTACTATTTATTTAATTTGGTAATTTTATGAAGTTCAAACGTCGTCAATTTTTGTTTCTCAGTAGCCTCAGCGCTATTGGTTCAGGATTTCTCGGTTGTGTCAGTCGTCAAGGTGGCAAAAATGGTGGAATTGCTATATCAAAAGCGGCGATACCCCCTAATCCAGTCAAAAACAATTCCTTACTACGTTTTGTTTCTGTTTCAGATACAGGTACTGGAGAGCAAACACAGTACGCCGTAGCTAAAGCAATGACTAACTATCACAGTAAAAATCCTTATGATTTAGTGGTTTTAGCTGGTGATAATATCTACACCAATGGTGAGATGGAAAAAATTAATGCAGTATTTGAGCGTCCCTATGCACCATTATTAAAGCAAGGTGTTAAATTTCAGGCTGCTCTCGGAAATCACGATATTCGTACCGCAAACGGCGACCTTCAACTAAAGTATCTCAATTTTAATATGAAGGGACGATATTACACATTTCAACGCGATCATGCGCAATTTTTTGTTTTAGATACGAACACCAACGCTGATTTGCAAAAGCAGCTAAAATGGTTGGATCAAGAATTAAGCACCTCTAAAGCACCTTGGAAAATCGTGTATGGTCATCATCCGATTTATTCATCAGGTATGTATGGTAGCAATCCAACTTTTATTAAAAACTTTACTCCACTCTTTCAGAAATACGGTGTTCAATTATATATAAATGGTCATGAACATCATTATGAACGCACTCGTTCGATTAATGGAACTACTTATGTAATATCTGGCGCTGGTGCGGACACTCGTCCTGTAGGTCGTTCTGAATGGACAGAATATTCGGCAGAAAAGTTAAGTTTTGCTGCCTACGAAGTTTATGCAGATAGAATAGAAATTAGTGGAATCGGCACTGATAATAGCGTTTTTGATAAAGGTGTTATTCAACTCAAATCAGCGTAATTCTTCTATCTTTTATCTCAGTCATTTTTGGGAATATAAAACTACAGAGACACACAGAGATACACAAATAAGTGATCTGTGTATCTCTGTGTGACTCTGCGCTTCAAAATAGTCATAATCTTAATTTATACAAAAAATCTATAAGAATCAGGTTTGATTTGGTGAGACCAGTGCTGCAAGAGGGTTTCCCTCCGTAGGCATCTGGCGAACCCGAAGGGTGAATTGACTCGTGGAGGTAGGGAACAGGGAACAGGGAACAGAAAGTGTACCTAGCTTTGTCAAAAATTAAATGTGAGTCCTATATTATGCAACTTCAATGAGTAACAACTTATGAAACTCAAGCGCCTAAAAATAAATTCTTTCCGTGGGATCGGCGATTTGACGCTTGATTTTGCTGAAATGGAGCCAACTGTGCTTCTTGGTATCAATGGTGTTGGAAAATCTAGTATTTTAGACTGTATTGCTATTCTTTTATCCCAGCTTACCGGGCAAATTCAACATGGTCATTCCATACGTTCCTTAAGTGAACAAGATATCACGAATGAAAGCCAAAAACTGGATATTTCAATAACAATTTCTCCGCAACCAGAAGAAGAAATTACTTGGTCTTTAAGTGAGGAACGTAAAGAGGGCAAATCGGTTAAAAGTGCGGGTGAAGTCCGATTAGAGGCTATCAAATCTTTGATAGATGGTATTAGTCAGCAACGCATACAAAAGCTTGGATATGGAGACGAAGTTACAAACGCCTTACAAGCAGCCTCAATAGTGCTAAGTCAGATAAAAGCTGATGAAGTGAGTCAAAATCCTTTAAAAGATTTACAAACACTCGTTGACGATATAAACAATCAGTTAGCAAATAATGATAACGCTAGTATTCCTTTGGCTGTTTATTATCCAGTCAATCGTGCCGTTCTTGATATGCCTTTGGAAATTTCCGAGAAACATTTATTTACACAAATAAATGCCTACGACCAAGCACTGACTGGTGGAAGAATAGACTTCAAAAGCTTCTTTGAATGGTTTAGAAACCGCGAAGATTTGGAAAATGAATTGCGACGGGATAATCCAAATCATCGAGATAAGCAGTTAGAAGCAATCAGAGGGGCGGTATCATCTTTGCAACCAGATTTTTCAGATTTACGAGTTGAGCGATCGCCCTTACGAATGACTATCAAAAAACAAGGTCAAGAACTCATCGTTAATCAACTATCTGATGGGGAAAAATGCTTGCTAGCAATGGTGGGTGATTTGGCAAGGCGCTTGGCAATTGCTAACCCAAGTTTAGATAATCCACTCGAAGGGCAAGGTATTGTTCTCATTGATGAAATTGAACTACACCTGCACCCCAAATGGCAACGGCAAGTTATTACAGCTTTGATAAGAACATTCCCCAATTGTCAGTTTATTATCACCACCCATTCACCACAAGTGGTGAGTCACGTCAAACCAGACAGCATTTACCTCCTACAAGCAACATCTGATGGTATCGTTGCTGAACGTCCAGAAAATTCGTTTGGCAGAGATAGCAATCAAATTCTAGAAGACCTCATGGGTGTATCAGAAAGACCTCAAGAAGTCAAAGATAATCTCCGCGATTTGTTTAGATTAATTGACCAGGGACATCTCGATAGCGCTAAACAATTGCGCCAAAATTTAGCCGATGAAATTGGAGAAGACGATCCGGAATTTGTGAGAGCAGATGTCCTTATTCGACGCAAGGAAATTCTCAATCGATGAAGTATATCCAAAAAAGTAAAGAACCAGATAGCTTAACCAAATGGAAGCATAAACTCGGTAGCCGAACACCCGACTGGAAATCCTTCCCACAACCAGTGAAAAATGAAGTATATCACTCACTACTACAAGAGCAAGGTTTCATTTGTTGCTATTGTGGTATGTCTATAGCCAGAAAACAATGCCATATTGAACATTTTAGACCCAAGAGTGTTTATAAAGATCTAACATTTGAGTACACTAATCTGATCGCCTCATGCCAAGGCGAAGATGAACACAGACCTCGTGTACCAGTGCATTGTGGACACAAAAAACAAGCTTGGTTTGATGAGGAACTGATGATTTCCCCGTTAGATCCAAAATGTGTAGATTACTTTAAGTACTCTGGTTTTGGAGAAATTATCCCAACAGATGATCACGATAAACAAGCCGCTGCTAAAACCACAATTCAAAAACTAGCACTTGGCATTGATAAGTTGAGAAATATGAGGCGTGCAGCTATTGATGCTACACTGCTAGCTACTGACGGATTGACAGCTACAGAAATACAGCTTCTTGCTCAGGGTTATGAAAAGCCAGATGCAGATGGAAGATACACGCCGTTCTCTGCGGCGATTATCTATATACTCAAGCAATATTTTTGATGATTGACGAGTATTTCAGGACTTACGCAAAATAATGAAAAAATAAACCGCAAAGGGCGCAAAGAACACAAAGGTAAGAGGGTTTAAAAGGGTTTTTGCATAAGTCCTATATTTGATTAATTGACGATAGATTTACCCTGTACAGTTAAGGCAGGTTGAACATTCAACAAATACTCAATTGTAGGCGCAATATCAATGTTGCGAACCTGTTTTAACATGCTGTGTCCAAAATCTGGACCAGCGGCAAAGAAAATCGCACTCATATTCGGCAGATTGGGGTCGTAGCCGTGTGCGCCATAGAAATTGGGCACAGACAACACCGAACTATTAGAAGGATCATCTCCCAAGCGCTGCACAACTGGCGTTTGAATACCATCGAAGTTGTAGCCCAGTGTTAGTAGGGCAAAAACATCACCTGCATCTTGACCAATGAACTCATTTGTGCTTAAACCAAACGAGGGGTCATTCAGATCTTCAGGGATAGGTCTGGTGTAAACCTTATCAAATATATGGACGCTGTTACCGTAGCTGTAATTGGGATTGTTATCTACAAAAGATTTGAGTGCATTTGCTACTTGCTGTTGCAAGGTAACGTATTCTTCATGACTAACGATGCCATTAGGTTCCCGTCCCTGTAGGTTGAAGTAGATATTGACCGCAGGACCAGAACTTACGGCTCTCACCTTGTTAGAATCGAAGTTATTGTTTTTAAGAAAGTTATTGATATCGACCGATGTATGGAAAGCAGCAAACCCGTGGTCTGAAACGACGATGATGTTGCTATTAGGTCTGCCTTGGCTATCAGTACCAACGGTATCAATAACACGTTGAATTGCGCGATCGGCAGCTTGGTAAGCTGCTTTTACATAAGCGTCGTAACGGGCAATCTTCTGTTGATCCTGATTTGCTGCAATAGAGTTGGGGTCGCGAGGGTTAGTTGCTTGACGTGAGTCGGTAAGCAGGAACTGGTGTTCTGATCCATCAGGTTGCTCAATGTAGATCATTGCCAGGTCAGCATTGGGATTCTGAGTAATTGCCCGTAAACCAACATTGGTTTGGTAATCAACAAAATTCTGAACCTGGTCTTGGTAGATAGTTTCTAATTCTTCATCAGAAAAATTTTCAAATCCGGGGCTGAGTCGCTCAGTAAGGCGGTAATCTGCCTGATTTCCCCAGAAACCAACATTATTGTTGATATCATCCACATTTGCTAGCACTGCTGCGTTGCGCGGAATGTAATTGGCAGAGTAACGAGCAAAGCGTACAGTGGATAAGTCAGGAGCCAGGGTACTTACGTAAAAAGCGGTACCTGCTTTGCTGGAGCTACCTTCCAAGTAGAATGGGCTAGACTTTTGCCCACTCGCTCGCACATAAGCAGGTCCAGTGGAAGGTAAATTGAAGGGACCCGGCTGAATACCTTGGTTAGCATCAAAGAAGACTAACGTGTCGTAATTAACTTTGCGATCCTTAGTTGTGTCGATCGCAACGACTTGGATGTCGTAAGTGACGCCATTAACTGTGAACTTATCAAAGGATTTATTTGTCTTTAAAATTCGGCTATAGGACACTTTCCCAGCCGCTTTGAGTTGGTTTATCACTGACTTGGGAGCGGGAGAAAAGTCTGTTGCTGTCAGGTTAAAACCTTGCGCCCCAACTCCAGCAAAAGTTCCAAAAGGTACTGTATAGTCTACGGTTCTCTTATTCGCTGGTTGCACAATCGGGCTATTTGGCAATCCTGGTACCGTGATATCTACCCCATCTGCTCCCGGAAATGTGGCAGCAACAACCTTTTTACCGTTTTCTCGTAAGGATAGCCAAAGTGGCTTTGCTGTCAAGTCTGTGCTTTGGGCCGGTCCATCAATACCAGTTGAGTAGCCGCCGATGGGAGCATTAAAACCACTGATATTTTCTTTGAAAGGACTAGCAACTAGATGAAATGTGTTGGCGTCAATATCGTTCTTTGCTGCAGAAGAACCCGTTGCGATCGCAATATGTCCAGGGGCAGTCAGAGATGGGGTAATAGTGATATTCTGCTGAGCGACTATTCCCTGGCTTTGCAGTAATCCTAAACCCTGGCTTGAGCTAAGTATTCCGTCAGCAAGGTATTGGTTAATCAGTTGTGGTGTTGCACCATCTAGGGAAATCAAAATAACTTTGGGAACTTGAGGTTTGCTCGCAGTCTGACCTTGAGTACCATGTTGGTTCCAGTTTCCCCATACTAGCAGGATGACAAAAAACGATGCAGCGAACAATTGCCAAAAATATTTCTTCGTCCAAGAAGTTCTCGCCAAATTTCTCACTTATGCCTCCCTGTTTTCAGCATCTTTGATTTTGGAGCGCGAATTGCTGAAAGCCTCAAATTGTAGGGTGGGCACGAGTGCCCACCCTACGCTACTTTATTGGGTACACAGCAAATAGGATTTTTCTTTCCCCCTACACCCCTACACCCCTACACCCTTACACCCCGAGTGTTGGTCAAAATACTAAATCACTGAAGTGACTGACTCTGGAAAAGTCGTTAAGCCGACAGTGCGATCGCCAAAGCCAGCAGCATCAAAGTAGCTAGTGTCACCTACTTGTTGGTAGTTCAGATAAGTGCTAATACCATCAGCAGTCGGAGCAGACTTCAAGATACCCGTAGTGTAAGGAATACTATCGGGACCTCCTAAGAGTGCTTCTGTGATCACTCGTCCTGTCAAGTCGCCATTACTGGGAATATCAAATCCCAGAACATTTGCCAATGTGGTGGCAACGTCAGCATTGCTCACTGGTGCATTATCAACGTAGCCCTGCTTAAAGTCCGGACCGAAGGCAATCATGTTGTTGTAAGTATCGCCCCGACCAAAGCTACCGTGCATCCCTTGACCTTGCTGCAAGGCTGTGTCGGCAATTTCTACCTGTGAGCCAGAGGGATTGTTTGAGTCTGTGGCGAATGTCCGGAAGTTCAAAACAATATCAGGAGTTGGTAATTCAGTCGAACCCTTTAAGTTAATTGACGATAAAGGTAGTGCACCAGGAACTGAACCGTACTCATCACTGACAAACAGTCCACTGGTGTAATCCTGTTTGCTCAAGAAATCCACCACTTTGTTAACGGTTTCGGGGTTATGGTCTGGAATGTAAATCAGGTCTGATCCACCATTAGCTGCAACCACCACTTTGGCATCAGGCTTGTCCTGAATCACTCCACTACCACCAATCAATCCGTCGCCATTTCTAGGACGTTGTCCTTGAGTAGGGTCTACCAAAGCATAGTTTTTGCCATCAGCAGTTGCTGTGTCAGCATCATACAGGGGTAGCGCCAATTCGTGGGCAATGTCAATCGCCACAAATCCAGAAGGTAAGTAGCCAGGATTGACTCCTGGATAAGTTAGGGATGAGGCATAGTCGCTGACTTTTCCTCCTTGGGCATCTGTGAACTGCTTGCTAATGGTAGAAAAGCCGTGGTCTGCGGTGATGAAAATGTCGGTGTTGGCTGCTAGCTGTGGATCGCTGTTGATATAGTTCAGAATTTCCTTGAGGTTGTTATCAGCATTTTTCACACCTGCTTTCGAGGTTGGACCGTTAATTCCTGGAGTCAGGCTGTTAAGGCTGTCTCCTTGGTTATGCTGCGTACCATCAGGGTCACGCGACCAATAGACTAAAGCAAAAGGCTTACTTTGGTCATTTTCTTGTTCATTGAAGTAAGGCAAGATTGCCTTAGTGATCGCATTGGTAAAGTACTGCTGCTGAACGGTGTTAGCAGCAAGTGTTCCGGGAGTGGTATTGTTCCCAGAAAAGCCGTTGCTCAACTGGTCAGTGCTGGCTACACCATTAGTACGGTCGGGGGTTGTAGCACCTACCCCTGCATTCACTAATAGTTTGGTGATTTCTGGACTGAGGGGAACACCACCTGTCTTTCCTGTCGAGTCATCAATAATGATCGTCTTCGGTGTTGGTATTTTCCCATCTGCTCCAACATTACCCTGTGTGACATCCTGAATCAGCGTTGGTCCTAATTTTCCAACTGCAGCGGTGTTGTATCCGTGTTCACGGGCATAGGCTAGCAGTGTTTCTTCATCTAGATAGTTACCGCCAAAATGTTCGTCGATGTCACTGAGAATCGCGTCATTTTCAATAAACGGCGTTGGCGTTCCAGTTAGTCCTCCAGCAAACACTGGATAGCCTGTGTAGATCGTGTTGCTGAAGTCTCCTGTATCTCCTAGGTAATGCCCAGTTGCGATCGCCGATGCATTGGGTGTGGTGAAGGTAGGAAACAATGAATGGCTGTTAACAAACTTGACCCCTTTCTGACTCAGTTCGTACAGTGTCGGTGCATCTTCTGGATTCACTGAACTCGGGCGTAGACCATCTGTGACGTAAATGATCACGTTCCTACCTTGGGAACCGCTACCTGCTGTCGAGATCCCATCCAAAGTATTATCTGCCATGTAAATGACTCCGGTACTAAAGTAAATAAGACGATATATGAGAAATTTATCTGACAAATTTAGAGTTTTTGTTGCCAGAGCTTCTTGTTATAAATTTGTTGATTCAGTCTGCAAGTTGTTGAACTAATTAATTAAAATCAGTCCTGATATTTCACAGGATAATTAATACTTTTTAATTTATTGACAGGAGAATTTATATTAACTAGTTGCTCATTCCATTACCTGTTTGAATGTCATTCAAACATATAAATCAATACAAATTAAGCCTAATATAGATTCATCCTTTCAGACTTAAACAATAGTCAAAGAAAAGGTTAAATTTAGTTTAAATTTAGAAAATATTTGAGCAAAATCATCTATAATGAGAATAATAATTATTATTCATTTTCGAATTATTGATTTTCAATTCACTGTTTGCGTAGGACAAAAAAACCTTCGGTTATTGCGACCTTTGCCAGCAGCGCTAGCCCCGGAGGGGCGCACTAAAAGGACGCGATGCTCCAGCTTTCTCGCCGCCCTTTGGGCGATCGCCCAATACCTCATAAGCCAACAACAAAAAAGGATGGAAGCCTTACTCGCTTTCACCCTGCTTGAAAGTATGCCTTTCAGGGTTATTAGGAACAGCCCCATTTTTAGGCGTACCACCCACTACCAATATAAGAAACACTTCTTCCCTGTTCCTTGTTCCCTGTTAAGCGTTCCCTATTCCCTGGTATTCTGTGTTCTTCTTAAGGAACAAATCAATTCCTCAACGCCCGTAAGAAACGTTGCAAACCTTTAAACAAATTGGGCTTTTTCGCAGATGAAGCATCTACGGTAGCTGACTTAAACTGTGCCTTAGCTAAAATTGCATCCAACTCGTCACCAGATGGCTTTTGCGGAGATTCGGAAATCTTTTGATACTCATCGCTCTTTTGCAGCCAAACTTCCCATATCCCAGGGTAAGAGCGAAATACAGCAGTCTCGTCATCTATGGGACGGAGATAATAGCAAGATTCTATTGTTTTGACGAAACGTTCACGTATTTGACGCGCAGCATAACCAATGCCGACTACCCCTAAATCTTCTAAACGAGGATTTAATATGACTATTGGGCGATCGCCCGCCAATTGAGCGATCTTTTCCACCTCTAAAACTTCTACCACAGTTGGACCAATAAGAAAGAAAATTTCATCCTCTGGTTCAATTTTGTCCTCCATAGATAATTTTCCTGTACCAATATCAAAAATCTTAAACGACACATCAGCCCAATCACGCTTCGCAAGCGCAGCACCACCAGCATCTGGAAAGAAAACTTTCAAGCCAGAACCGTATTCTTCAAAAAGTGGCATAAATTGCTCTGCCACAAACATAGGTTTGAGTTCTGGAATCAGTATTTCAACTTGTAAGCGCTTATATCCATCTGCAAGTGCTGCTTTGGTTGCTTCACCGGCTTGAACAATTGCATCTTCAAGAGAGTTTGGAAGTTGAGTCATACTAAAAAATTTTTGATTTTGAATTTTTAGATTTTAAGCGCACCCTCCACGCAGATAAACACAGATAATTCTCTGTCATATTCGTGTGCATACGCGCTGAGAGTGCAGTTGCAATTTCAACCAGTTATCAGTTATCAGTTATCAGTTATCAGTTATCAATTTCCCTATTGCCTGTTCCCTGTTCCCTGTTCACTGTTCACTGATTTAACTAACGACTAACAATCAATTCTACAGGTGATAGTCGCTGCAAAACTTGCCTTAACACCATTGCTACCCAATCGACATCAGCTTCTGTTGTTTCGCGCCCTAGTGTCATGCGGATAGCTCCCAAAGCCACGTTTTCTGGATAGCCCATTGCTAATAATATGGGACTAGGGCTGAGCTTACCACTATGACAAGCAGCACCAGCACTGATACCAATGCCAGCTAAATTCATTTGTCGTACTAAAGTTTTGCCACTAAGTTTTTGTCCATCAGCGTGTTCTAAGCAAAAACTGACATGGTGAGGTAGGCGGTGCGTGCAATCGCCAGTGGGAAGCAAACCAGGAATATCAGTTAATTGGGCAAACAAGCGATCGCGTAACTTGATTAACCTGGGTGTTTCTGTTGGCAATTCTTGATCTGCCAATTCGGCTGCAACCCCAAACCCCGCGATAATGGGTACTGCTTGCGTTCCAGAACGTAGTCGTCTTTCTTGTCCTCCACCACCCACTAAAGGAACCAACTCTACACCAGGATGCACATACAACGCCCCAACACCTTGTGGCCCATAAATTTTGTGACTAGAAATGCTGAGTAAATCTACGGGTAGATTTTTCACATTTATAGTTAAGCGCCCTGCCACTTGTACAGCATCTGTATGGAACAAAACACCTGCACTACGAGCTATATTTCCTAATTCTTCAATAGGTTGTAATGTCCCAACTTCACTTTGACCGTAAATAACCGAGACCAACACGGTATTATCTTGTAACGCTGCTTTTAAATCTAGGGGGTTTACTCTTCCTTTCGCATCCACGCTTAAGCGAGTCACTTGCCAACCCCACAACTCCAACAACCGTACTGGTTCGGCGACAGCAGAATGTTCAACATTGGAAATAATCATGTGTTGGGGCTTGGCATACAAATGCGCAACTCCCATAATCGCCAGATTGTCTGCTTCAGTACCACCAGAAGTAAAGATAATAGATTCAGGATCAGGTGCGTTTATTAAACCAGCCACCTGCATTCTTGCTTGTTCCACAACCGTTGCTGCCCGTTGTCCCCACTCATGCAAGCTAGAGGGGTTACCCCAATCTTGAGTTAAGACTGCTTGCATTGCGGCTATTGCTTCTGGGCGAGTGGGAGTAGTTGCGCTGTAATCTAAATAAATTTGCATAACCTATAAGGTGAGAAAACACGCTCTTGCAACGGGTTATATCAAGTCCGGTTAATAACTTATTATTTGTCATTGCGAGTGAAACGAAGCAATCGCCATGGTTTGAGATTGCTTCACTCCGCTATCGCTGCGTTCGCAATGACAACTCATCATCCGGACATGATATTATTTCTATTTTCAAACTATTTTTCAGACTATATAGTTAATCTGCCAAATTCTTACATAAAGATATAGTTATCCTATTTGATTTGTAAAAATAGAAAGGTTTAGATTCCCGACTCCTTTTAAAGTTGTCGGGAATCTTCTTGTTCAGGTAAGCGCAAAGCGTGCCGTATCTCCTGTGGAGACACTGCGCTAACGGCACTAGCCGCAGCGTCAGGCAAGGCATACGCGTAGCGTGTCCCCACAGGACTTCATCTCCTTAAGCATTGAGTACCACTGGAGCATTAAGCAAATCTTAAATGCTCTACTTCTAAATACAGGCTTTTATTTCCCATAACAGAAGCCATCTACTATGCTAAACGTGCTTGAGCTAAATCACGTATTAACGTAGTTCTGGAGTAAAGGTAGGCGCTTACGGTGTTAGTTTCCTCACCGCTGAGCATTCTCAAGCTATCAAGTTCCCCCAAGAGTTGCTTAACCAAATCCGCATCATTTAATCTCAGCAAAACATTGGTGTGAGTCTGTTCAATCACAGACCATACCTGACGTAAGGTTGAGACATTAATGCCCTTGCCTTTTATATTATCCATGTTCAATACCTATTATTTTTAATAATTTCTTTATATTTTAGCATAACAATAAATTTTCCAAAACTCTTAAGCATTTATACTCATCTGTCAGGACTATGTTAGTGCAACTATACAGCCTCAGGTTTGACAGACAAAGGTTACAGCTTTAAGTGGTAGAACAAAGCCAGAAACTGCTGCTAGGCAACATTTAAACTAAATTTTGTTCCATCATTTTCTGGCTCAACTTTATTATTACCGCAACTGTTCTTGAGGGAAGCCATCTCAACAAGCTTTGAAACAAGGACAATTAACTCATCTGGATCAAATGGCTTTTTGAGGTGTGTAGAAAAACCTGCTTGCAGAGCCAGCGTACGTGCTTCATCTGAAGCTTGTCCTGTCAAAGCTATGGCAGGAATATGTTTTACGTGTTCACTGAGGTTTCTAACAGAACGAATCAGCGAATAACCGTCACAGTTTGGCATAGCAATATCGCTGATCAAAATATCTGGGTTGAACCACGTCATTACTTGAAGCCCTTCAGTAACTGATGTTGCCACAATCACTTCTGTCTTGTATTCTTCAAGAATGAACTTGATCAAATCGAGATTATCAACATCGTCATCTACTACTAGGACTTGCAAACCGTTTAGGAATTGCAGCTCATCCATGTACTTAGACACTTTTTCATCTTTCGACAAACATTGTTGCAGCTCGCTTTTCCGGTTGCAAGGGAAAAGTGAAACGAACTTAGCTTCAATTAAGTCTGTAGTTCCTAGTTTATAGTCCAGGAAACGTTGGGAACTATTCATTAAAAAAATCCTGTAAATATTAAGAAAATATTAACTTTCTACACAATACTTTACTATTTGATGTATATATCTCCTCTGTCTTTAGGATGATATTGTGTTTTTCAACTCTACCCGGCGCTAGAGTCGTTCGGTTTAGTGATCAGATTAAATGCAAATGAGCGTTGAGGGATTGGTTGCTCATGAACTTTAAGTACAAATGGAAAAATGGCTCTATGCCAAGTCGCGATCAAGCGGCACGTAGTCAATATCTCCTGGATGAGGAACAGTTTCACAACGAACAAGACCGGAACTTAGCAGAGGAACATGCTCGTAAGCATTTAGGTGTACCTACACGAATTCCAGATGATGACCGTTCCATACTGCCTCAGGCTGCTCCTAATGGAAGCGAGGATGGCATAAACCAGTTGTAATTTCCTTGTTGTTGTTTACCGTTCACACCATTGGAAGATAGGTTGTCCATTCTCTGGGCAGCCTGTAAGTTTATTATTTCAGAAAGCGCAAGGATTGGCAGTTAATCCGACACCTGAAAATCGCACTTAGCATTTGCCTTGTGTGAATTTCCATCTCCAAGTCTAGTCGTGAATAGTCCCGTCGGGCATGATTGCCCCGGTTAGGGTTGCTCCTGTTAAATTGACTTTGACCATGAGCGCTTCTTTCAGGTTAGCTCTGGTTAAATTAGCACCACTCAAATCTGTCTTTAGGAGAACAGCTCTGGTTAAATCTGCTTCAACCAAGCTAGCCCAACTCAGATTAGCTCTAGTTAAGTTTACGTCTTGAAGATTAGTTTGATATAAGATTCCCCTACTAAGATTGGCTCTACTCAAGTCGGCTCTTATTAACACAGCCATTGATAGTAGTGCTGCAATCAGGTTTGCCGCGTTAAGATTGGCTTCTGTGAAGTCAGCACAGGTTAAGTCTGTTCGATACAGAATTGCCCAACTCAAATCAGCACCTGTAAGATTGCATTCCCTTAAATTTGCTTGAGTTAAACAAACCTCACTTAGATTTGCTCCTTTAAGAAAAACCTGACTAAAATCCCTCTGCCCTGCGATATAACGTTTTACCAATTCAAAAGTGTTCATGTCTCCTACAATTAGCTCAAAAATTCTCGGATGACTTGCTCTTACCAGTCAGGCAAAAAACTTGATTTTTTACCCTTCTAACCGATTCAACAGATTAAGTTATGACATTTGGGGCGATTAATACCAAGCTGATGGCAGAACTTTTTTAGCGGCAAATAGTGGATGATAGTTGCTTTTCCCTCGACAAAGTTAAACTCGGCTCGACGTACAGAGCCTCTGCTTGTGACAACGACAGGCGCAAACATAAGGTTTTTTTATTTTTGACTTTTCTTTACTTTTTTCATTCCATATTAAATGAGTATATATGCTCAGGTAACCTAACTAAAGTCTGATTAGAGTATTTTTACTCAAAAAGGTCAAGATGAAGTTGGGAGCAAGGGAGATGCGAATACACGTGGGGCTTGCAACCACAAGCCCTTATTGCGATACGAATTTATGAAAAGCAGTACTTAGTTTACTTCACATATCGTGCAATTACTGAAAAGTTTTGTCATAAAAACAAATTAACTTCCGTAAGAGCCGTATTGTTATGGCTTTTTTTTAAAAGAATACTGGTAAAAGATATAACTCAGTCTTCAAACTGAGTAAAAACGACGCGCTACACTTCCTTATTATTTAATGAAACTTCTATTAGATTTGATCACTTCTGATAAACAGCATTTTAAAGTTGTTAGAAGGACAATTTTTCTTTTACCAATCTTTATTATTGGCGGGATTGTTTTAGTTAACGTCCTCAAATTTTCACCAAAAACAAAACTTGTTGAACCTTTACCTCAAGACTCTGCTGTTAAAGTCTATTTCAATCAAAATTTAGCGTCTTCCTATGAAGATCCATACCGTCACTTTATCCGTAAGGGAGACAATTTAGAACAGCAAATTATCGACGCTATAAACCAAGCAAACTCAACTGTGGATTTAGCAGTCATGGAGTTTAGGCTTCCCAAAGTTGCTGAAGCGCTAACAGTTGCTCGCAAACGCGGAGTGAAAGTGAGAGTATTAATAGATAATAAGTACAATAAAACTTTAGATAAATATACACAAGCAGAAATTCCCCGGATGAATCGGCATGATAAGCAAGCGTATGAAGAATTAAAACGTTATCCAGCCGATGCTTTAGCTATGTTGCACTCATCTGGAATTGAAATCAAAGATGATAAATCTAACAATGCCAAAAAAGGCAGTGGACTTATGCATCATAAATTTGTGATTGTAGATGGAAAGACAACTATCATCTCTAGCGCTAACCTGACAACATCTGATATGCATGGAGATTTTGGAAATCTTGACAGCCGTGGTAATCCCAACAATATGGTTGTTGTTCCTAATAACCCTCAACTTGCCAAAACTTTTACTGATGAATTTAATTATATGTGGCAGGGAGTATTCAAATCTTATAAGCCACAAAGATCTCCTGTAACAATTCCAGTTGGAGTAGGAACTATCACCGTCAATTTTTCGCCAGCTAGAAGCAAAAAAGATGATATAACAAGAACTAGTAATGGAATGATTGCCTCTTATTTAGAGCAAGCTAAAAAGAGTGTACATATTGCGGTGTTTGTTTTTTCGGATCAAAAGATTAGTGACACTCTTGGTAGTGTGCATGATCAAGGTGTTGAAGACATAAAAGTTCTAATAGATCCGGATTTTTTTAGAGAAAGTTACTCCAAAGCATACGATGCAATGGGTGTTTGTCCTCGTGTAGGTAAGAAACGTAGCTTCATAACAGTGAAACCTTGGAAGCATCCAATTACTACTGTGGGTTTTCCTACAGGCTTAATGGGCGATCGCGCAGTTCATAGTAAAATGGCAATCTTAGATGACACATTGGTGATTACTGGTAGCCATAACTGGTCTAATGCCGGGAACTATTTGAATGATGAAACTTTAATAGCTATACAAAATCCCATCGTAGCGGCGCATTACGAGCAAGAGTTTAGTCGGCTGTATGGAACGGCAAAGGTGGGGTTGAAAACTCTCTCATCAGCGCAAAAGTGTCAGTAACTAGGGGTGTAAGGGTGTAGCGGAAATGACATTTTTGACAGCAACTTGCTCTTAGATTTATCGCCAAAACTTTAGAAGTTTGCCCCACCAAGAATTACTAGCATTCACTTTAGCCCGGAGATTTTCTAAATTTTCACTGACACTAACTGTCTTTGAATGGTTCTGCCCAAAAACCTGCTCATAAATCTCTAAAGCTTCCTCATACAAAGGTTCTGCTTCCACGTAACGCCCTTGAGAACAGTAGAGTTCTGCCAGGTTATTGAGACTTTCAGCAACATTGGGATGATTTTCTCCCAGTAGGCGTTTATCAAGTTCCAATGCTTTTATACAAAAAGGTTCAGCTTGGCTATAACGCCCCTGTTGTCTGTAGAGCTTACCTAAAGCGTAGATGTTATCTGCTACAAGCGGATGATCTTTTGGTAATAAACGCTGCCGTAGTTTCAAGGTTTGCACAAACAACGTTTCTGCTTCGCTGTATCGCCCTTGAGCGCGGTATATCAATGCTAAATTGTGAAGGTCTGTAGCAAAATCAGGATTCTCTTCTCCTAAAAATAGTTTATCTATTTCTATTGCTTGTAGGGATAACGGTTCAGCTTCAGTGTAGCGCCCTTGATAGTAGTAGAGTAATCCCAGATTGTTCAAGATGAAAGCGACATTTGGATGGTTTTCTCCCAACAAACGTTTGCTTAGTGCCAAAGCTTCCAAATAAAGTGGTTCGGCTTCCGCGTAACGTCCTTGAACTTGGTAGAGTAATGCCAGGTTGTTCAAGATTAGAGCAATTTTTGGATGGTTTTCTCCCAGCAGACGCTTACAGAGTTCCAAGGCTTGCAGACAAAGTGGTTCGGCTTCCGCGTAACGTCCTTGAGAACGGTAGAAATCTGTCAGATCATTAAGACTTTCAGTGATATCTAAATGTTCTTCTCCAAGTAGGCGTTTTTGTAGTGCTAAAGCTTGTACAAACAGCGGTTCAGCTTCACTGTAACGTCCTTGTAACTTATAGAGATACGCGAGCTTCCCTAGACTAATAGCGACATCAGGATGTTCTTCTCTGAGCAGGCGCTTGTAGAGTGCCAAAGCTTGCACAAAAAGTGGTTCGGCTTCGCTGTAGCGTCCTTGATACACGTAAAGTAATGCCAGCTTATTCAAGCTAGTGGCGACATCGAAATGTTCCTCTCCCAAGCGTGCCTGCACTACTTTTAAACACTGCTCACACCAAGGTTCTGCTAGCGCATACAAACCCTGTCCTTGATAAAATGCGCCTAAACCTCTAAAAACCCAAATTAAATCTTCATCCCCTACCGCATCAATCAGATTTTGTGCCACTTCTGTCAGATGAGGGATAGCATTTTGCACTGACTCAATAAATTCACGGGTAACAGAACCGGGTATTTCTTGGGCAATTGATATAAGGGTAGAGGCAAAAGCTTGTTTGAGTTCGTCGGGTTGTTGTGAGGTTTCTCGCTTGGCTTGCAAAAACTGCCGAATTAAGGGGTGAATTTTGTAGCAGCCTTCTTCTTCTTCCACCCGTTGAATCAAGTGGCGTTTGTAAAGTTGCTTTTTCACTTCGTTAACATCAGCCTTTGCCCAACTCAGCAACTCAGCAGCAGATTCTACCAGTTTCCAAGGAATCACATCTTGGGCAAACAAGCTTAACAACTCACCCACACGCTGTGTCATTGAGTCAAGTTCTCGCCAGCTTAATTCAAATGCGGCTTTTACTCCGCGTGTTGTGGGGTTGATCGCTTTATCTTCCAGTTGCTGCATTTGCAGCCGCTGTAACATCTCGGCTAAAGACAAATCTGGATCTTCTCGTAAATATCGCCCCACCAGTTGCAAACCTAAAGGGAGATATCCCAACCATTCACATAATGAAGACGCAAAATTTTGCGTCTCCACATTACGAGATACCCGCTTTTCACCCACCAAATCAGTCAATAATTGCAAAGCCTTATCTGGTAACAGCACATCCAGAGGTAATTCCTGAATATCGGCGTCGAGGTTTCGCAGTCGCGTTGTGATTAAAACGCGGAAGCGGTTATCTGTTGGTAGTAGCTGTTGACAATTCTTCCAATCTTTTAAATCGGTGATGTCATCCAAGACAACCAACACCAATCCTTCTGCAGGTTGCCAGTTTTGCCAGCACCATTCTACCTGTTCTAGGAGACTTCGCTGCCGTACTTCCGGATTCATGTAGAATTGGGCAAACTGTACAATCTTCGCCGCTAGATTCGCTTCTTTGGCATTTAACCAGCAAATTCCACCAGAGTAATGTGCTTCATGCTGGTGTGCATATTGTGTCGCCAGTTCAGTTTTACCCACACCCCCCATACCAGCAATCGCAGAAATTGCCACAGTACCAGGTTTCTGCAATTTTTCATGCAGTGCAGCAAGTTCCTGTTGTCGTCCGACAAAGTTGGCGACGCCTCGGTAAGGAATAGATTTAGGGGGATTTAACTTTGTCCGTTCCCGTTCGGACGACTGTAGTCAAGTAGGGGGAGTATTGTAATGGATAGTAATTGGGCTATTATCTACGCCTTGAAAGATAGGCGCTTTACTATCATTATTTTGATAAGCTTCGCCACCATAGACATTTTGAACATTTTGCCCTGAAATCTTACCAATGTTGATTTCTTGATGGATTTCTCTGGCAAGAGTTTGCACATCTTGAGCAAATCGCTCATCTTTATCCATTTCTACCCGCAAATAAGCGGTTACCGTATCTAAATCAGCTTTGGAACCTTTTTCAGCAGCAGCAAGCGCAGTTTCTGCTTTGATGTTTCCTCTTAACTTGTCCCAAATCTTTTTCCGCAGCTTATCCATCTTGACGAGTGCTGCTTCGGTGAATTTTTCAATAGTCTTTTCAAAGGCTTTTGTAAAAGCGAGAGTTGCGATCGCACCTGCGGTTAATGGTTCCATAAGCTTTTTTGTCAAGTGGCATCATACTAATAACTTCCAGCTTAACAGCTTGAATTCCAGAAAGATTTATTGACTAGTTTGCTTTTCAGGCTGGCGCTTTCACCTGAAAATTCTCTAACTGGCAAATTGCTTTCATAACCTGCAACAACCGAATTGAAGCCTCAGACTCATTCAGGCTGAGTGAGGGCATTAACTGATAACTTGGGGGAGTTCCCTGTTTTAAATGTACGAACTGATAACGCAGTCCGTTTGTCGCCAGTCCCCAAACTGATGTTTGCTGCTCTAAACTCTTAAAAGCATAACTCAGTAATTGCGGTAAACCCTCAAATACCTCAACTAAACTATTTTTCGTCTCAATCACTAAAATCCAAAAAGGTGGCACGGTAGTTGCTTGAGCGTTGTTGACTGCTAAAATATCCATCCGTCCTCTAATGCTTATATCTTCATCTTCGATGGCGATCGCTATTACATCTTCCATCGTCAGGCGAATTGGAGTATCGTAGAATCCTGCCAATCGCATCAAAGGTGCTAGCGTCAAAAATTTAACTAATCCTTCTGAAATTTTACCTGCGTTAAAGTAACGTTCAAAGTCGCTCCTAATTCGCGATAAATCTTGCTGTTCAAAATCCGTGAGAGGTTCTAAAGTTAAAAAGTCTGTAAATAAACCATTTGACTGCTTTTGCAATTTCAGCAGGCGATGAACGTCATTGAGAGATAAGCTGCTGGGTTCTACAGTAATTGGCATGGCGCAAGCAAGTATTGTGAGTACTACCTATCATCTTGCAATATGAAAATTAGAAATAGGTTCTCAACGGCTACTTCTTGTGGCTATGTATAAAGGGGACTTATACCAATTCAAAATTCAAAATTCAATCTGGAAGAAAGCCGAGACGAAACTTGGGTTTGGGAATGTGTATCTGTCGCATTCTTTTTTCAAATTGGTATTACGCACTGAAAACCCAAAATCTGGGATCCCCCCTAGCCCCCCTTAAAAAGGGGGGAATCTTAAAAGCCCCCTTTTTAAGGGGGTTGGGGGATCTCTTCTGCCTAAGTCTTAATAAAGTTATTTTGCAATTGCCCCATATCTTAACGAAAATCAAAACACTTTCTCGTAAATCTGCGTACACAATAGTTTTCAGTAGTATTCAGTCACATCACCAATTACAAAAACAATCATGTCCCAAGTAACGATAGAATCAATCCTTCAAGAAAAGCGTCTATTCCATCCCAGCCCTGAATTCTCCCAAAACGCTCATATCAAAAGCTTGGAAGAATACCAGCGCCTTTACGACAAAGCGAAAGCTGATCCGCAAAAATTCTGGGCGGAGTTAGCAGAACAAGAGTTGCACTGGTTCCAAAAGTGGGACACAATTCTAGACTGGCAACCGCCGTTTGCTAAGTGGTTTGTCAATGGCAAGATTAATATTTCTTACAACTGTCTTGACAGACATATCACCACATGGCGTAAAAATAAAGCTGCGATTATTTGGGAAGGAGAACCAGGCGACTCGCGCACCATCACCTACGCCCAATTGCACCGGGAAGTTTGTCAGTTTGCGAATGTACTGAAGCAACTAGGTGTGAAAAAAGGAGATCGGGTTGGCATTTATATGCCGATGATTCCGGAAGCGGCGATCGCCATGTTAGCCTGTGCCAGAATCGGTGCACCTCACAGTGTTGTTTTTGGTGGTTTTAGTGCAGAAGCTTTGCGCGACAGACTTATAGATGCTCAAGCAAAACTCGTCGTTACTGCTGATGGTGGTTGGCGTAAGGATGCGATCGTTCCTCTCAAGGAACAAGTAGACAAAGCCTTGGCTGATAACGCTGTTCCCAGTGTCGAAAACGTTGTGGTAGTGCAGCGTACCCGTCAAGAAACTCACATGCAACCAGGACGTGATCAATGGTGGCATGATTTGCAAAAGAATGTTTCCGCAGATTGTCCCGCCGAACCAATGGACAGTGAAGATATGCTGTTCATTCTCTACACTTCCGGCAGCACTGGCAAACCGAAAGGTGTTGTACACACAACGGCTGGTTATAACTTATACGCTCACATGACAACCAAATGGATTTTTGACCTACAAGACACAGATGTATATTGGTGTACTGCTGACGTAGGTTGGATTACGGGACATAGCTACATTGTTTATGGTCCTCTTTCCAATGGTGCAACAACGGTGATGTACGAAGGTGCGGCTCGCGCTTCTAACCCTGGCTGTACCTGGGACATTATTGAGAAATACGGCGTAAATATTTTTTATACCGCACCAACTGCGATTCGTGCCTTTATCAAGATGGGCGAACATCTGCCAAAAGCGCGAAATCTGTCTTCTTTACGTTTGCTAGGAACCGTGGGCGAACCAATTAACCCAGAAGCTTGGATGTGGTATCACAAAGTAATTGGTGGTGAACGCTGTCCGATTGTTGATACTTGGTGGCAAACGGAAACTGGCGGTATCATGATTACACCGTTACCGGGGGCAATTTCCACTAAACCTGGTTCCGCAACTCGTCCTTTCCCTGGAATCCTAGCCGATGTGGCGGATTTAGAAGGTAATTCTGTAGGTGACAATGAAGGCGGTTATTTGATAGTGCGCCATCCTTGGCCTGGTATGATGCGAACAGTATACGGTGATCCTGAGCGCTTCCGTCGTACCTACTGGGAACACATCCCCCCGAAAGATGGGCAATATGTCTACTTTGCTGGAGATGGGGCAAGACGCGATCAAGACGGTTATTTTTGGGTTATGGGGCGTGTTGATGATGTTATTAATATATCAGGTCACCGTCTTGGTACAATGGAAGTGGAATCAGCCCTTGTGTCTCATCCAGCAGTAGCTGAAGCCGCTGTGGTCGGTAAGCCAGATGACCTAAAAGGAGAAGACATAGTAGCTTTTGTGACTTTAGAAGGCGATCGCAATCCTAGTGAAGAACTGAGTAAAGAACTCAAGCAACACGTTGTCAAAGAAATTGGGGCGATCGCCCGCCCTGGAGAAATTCGCTTTACCGATGCTTTGCCCAAAACTCGTTCTGGTAAGATTATGCGGCGCTTGTTGCGGAATCTGGCTGCTGGGCAAGAAGTTTCGGGTGATACGTCTACTTTAGAAGATCGGGGGGTTTTGGATAAACTGCGCCAAGGTGCTTAAGCAGTAGTTTTCTTGCAAAAGTCTGATTTCAGGATATTTGGAACTGCAGATGCACACAGACAAAAAGACGTAATTCATCTGTGTGCATTTGTCTACCTCTTACAAAAATAGATTCGTGGTATTACAAAGGGTTTTAAAAATCTCTTTTTTATCCTAATCAGATGTAGGTGAAGTACCCACCACCAAAACGGAGTACCGTTTATGGTTGGGGCTTCCCGTTTCATCCGTCGTTGCCACGTTGGGTAGTCCTATTGCTAGGAGTTCGGAACTAAATCCGATAATGGTCTTACACGGCGTCCGGAGGTTTGGAACTCGTCCCTTACTCCCATACATTTGTATGTATCCGGGCAGCAACCCGCCTTCCGCAGGTTGTTTGATTTTTGAACGTACAACATGGCTTGGATTGTTTTTTTAGCAGGACGTAACCTTACTAACCAGCGGTCATGTTCTTTTTCAGGGTAGATGTTGCTGCGGTAAGCATCTTACTGCTACTTCGTATTAACCTGTCTGTTCCATACTGCCTGACGGTCATCGACCAATATTATCATACAACATGCTGTACACCCATTCCGGCGGCAGCTTTTGGGGGGAATCTTCCCCCCAAAACGTGCCTTGGAAGATTGGCAACTGCGCATACATCTTTTCTTTCTTTTGCCTTTGGCAAAAATAAAGCCAAGATGCAATTGTCGCTGCCCGCCTTATATCCCCACGCTAAGCGCTGCACTTAGCTTGTCGAAGTGTGGAGTACCACTATAGCGGGGGACTTACGGCGAAGAAGTTAAATATTTATTCTTACAATACTCTTTTGTAGCTGTTACAGAAACAACTTCTACTGTTATGGGGCTGGTAACAGTTGCATTAATGATAAACTCGCTTGCCCCAACATGAGGTTTTTGAGGATTTCCCCAATCATATGTGTAACCCAAACCTGTCCAAGGATAATGTTCTTCACCTTCAAAGGAATTTTTGTATATTTTTTGCAACACAGGATTATGAATAGGAGGTACAGCAAAAACTTGACAACTAGAATTATTAATTTTTGAATTAAGACATGGTCTACTTAAATCTTCAGCTTTCACCCACATTTCTACAAAATGCGTCTTATTGGAGTTTCTATTCAAAATTAAACCCAAATATTGCTGCAATCTTAGCGAAAGCATAATATCACCAGAAATATTCATACCTAAACCTTTACAGGTATGACAAAAATCTTTGACTTGAGTAGAAGCTGTTAACCAAGTCTGGTTTTCTATTTGTTTCAAACCAGGCTTCCAATCCTCGTTTGGGTTTTTTATATATTTCCAACTCACCATTAAAAATTCTGTTTTACCGTTCTTTATCCTCATCTTGATTTTAGAATTGCTAATTGACAATCTCCAAAGATTGTTTACAACTTTATCCTGGGTTGGTCTTTTTGCATCCTGAATAGCTTCATCTAGCTTCTTTTTAAGAGTCTTATAACTTTCCAGTTTATTCTTTTCAAGATACTCATTGACATTTGGATTTATTTCTGATTGTGCTAAAAATTGATTTTTCAAGATTAATTGACTCTGCTGAGAATTTCCTGTAGCTAATAAACTAGAATATCCAACTGCCAAACAAGCTCCTGTTAAGGATAACAAGAATTGATTATTCCACTTTTTCATTGCATCCACTCTGTTAATTTATATTAAGAAAGTAGATGCCAATTCCCCTTTCACTAAATCAAAATTTCAAATCTAAAATAGAGTCTTGATGTATTTTAGCTTATGTAGTCAATACACCCCTAATTAATCATCTTTGTGATTTTTTGGCTGATGCTCTATAAGCTTAAAATGATACTGTTTATTAGATGAATCAGGCGGACTAACTTGAACCAATTTCACTTTTTGTTGAGGACTACTGCTGTCTAAACAGTCAAATCGAAGAGAGTCGCCAGAAGTTCCTTTTGCTTGAAAGCCTTCTTTGCATATTTCTTCTGGAAGCGCTTCTGAAGCCGGATTACGTTTAAGCGCTTCTATAAAAACCTGTGCTGCATCATAGGATGTTGCTGTTTTCCAAGCAGAGTCTATTTTGTCTTTCCAAAGTTCTTTAGCTTGCCGAGAAAACTGGTCTTCACTATTAAGATATAAAGGAACTGCTAACACCATACCTTGTGTATCTTTACCACGATTCAAGGTATTACTTCCGTATAAATTACTAATATCTCCTAACACTTTTATGCCTTGAGATTCACTTGTATTTTTAGGTATTGCTGAAATAACATCCAATGCATGAGTTACTGTTTTAGAACTTGGTAGTAACAAAAAAGCTTGTGTTCCTTTCTCAATAGCTTGTTTATATTTTTCTTTAGCAGGGTAATTGCTACCACCTTTTGATAAATCATCTTTATAAACAATTTTGCCTTTGTAGGAATTAACTAATATTTTTGTAAACTCTTCTCTCAACTCTCGGTTATACTGGGAATCTTTTTCGTTATCGTAAAAAACTGCTACCTTATGTACATCAAAAGTATCATGCATATACCTGACTAGATTTTGCGCTGCGATTTGAGTATCAATATTTGTGCGAAATACGTAGCGCTTACCATTATTAAGAGCGTTGTCTGGGTTATTTAAGTTATTGGATGTGCTGACTGGGGTAATGAATACAAGCTTACCATTGGCATATATTGGAGCAACTGCTAGGCTGACTTCACTCGAAGCATGCCCCATTACACCTATTACTTTCTTATCTTGAACCAATTTTTCGGCAATTTTTTTGGCGATTTCTGGATTATCATCGTCATCAATAACCTGTAACTTTATTCGCTTACCACGAATGCCCCCTTTTTGATTAATTTCATATTGTGCTTGAGCAAATCCACGTAACATTTCCAAGGCTTCAATTGGATCATATTTTTCTTTTGCTTGTATTGGTACTGGAACAGCAATTGTGTAAGCTTCCGCGTTACCAATTTCAGCGTTACTCAAGTAAATCCTAGTTAGAGGTGCATTTGGTGCTATTGCCAGTGCGTTTTTAAAATTTTCAACAGCTTTTTGATACTGCTTTTGAGCCATTCCTTCCATTCCCTGCTTTTTGGCTTCTTGGAAAGCAGGAATGTTCAAAGTTAGCTCTCTATCTACTAAATTCTTTTCTCCAAAACTCATCTGCTCATCTAAAGAATCGGAAAAAGAGTTTGAAGTTCCATTAACATTTACTGTCTTCTCTTCATTGGGTTGAATAAAATTTTTTAATGCCCACACAACAACTCCTAAAATACCTAAAGCAATAATGACTGCAACAAAGCGGCGCAGAGAATCTTTTCTTTCCAACATGAATACACACTCTATAAAAAACGATAAGGCTTGAAATCTTTATACTATGCGGGCAAGTAGCTGGTAAATGAGTTGAGATAAACCTAATAAAGTGATAGCAAAAATACCAGACAATATAGCAAATAATATGACGTATATAGGATTATTTTGCAAGACTAAATTCAGAAAAGGAATTTCTAATCGAGCAGGCAAGTCCGATAGTAATAAAAGCACAACAACGAGTGTACTTCCAGTAAGAATGGATAAATGATGTCTAGTTAGAATTCGGCGATGTTGAGCATAGATAAAGCTAGCCAAAGTTATACTTACTAATGCCCCATTAATTGATGTTGGGAGTTTATTAAAAGCTATTGCAAGTAGTGCAATTTCAAACCCAATCAAAAAGGGTTCTACCAACCACTCCAAATTGTTTATAAATGTTGAAGTCAAATTCGAGGTTGGCTGCAAAGCATGAAGAACTTCCGTTGCTGATTGATACCGCTCTTTTGGCTTATCTTTGAGCATTCGCTCTAAAACATTGGCAAGGCGATCGCTAACTTTAACTTTGGGTGAGCGCCAGAACCAAGCTTTCGTGTTAGGGTCAATAAAATGTTTGATCTGCTTTTTACCAGTTAGCAAACACACACAGGTAGCTGCTAGAGCATATAAATCTGTTGAAGGATACACAGCAAGACAAGCCGTCTGTTCTGATGGCGCGAAGCCTGGTGTATAAATACCTGTTAACATGCCAGAATGTATACCGTTCGAGTTTGCTCCTTGCTGTTCAGGAGTTGCTTTGACTACCTGCTTAACTGCACCGAAATCTATAAGATATAACGATCCATTACGAGCACGCATAATGTTAGAAGGCTTAATATCGCGGTGGATAGAGTGATGAGTATGGACAAACTCTAAAACCGGGAGGATTTTTTGTAAAACTTCTAAAACTTCTGCTTCTGAAAACATACCCTTGCGGTTGAGTTCCTGCTCTAGATCCTCACCATCGATATATTGCTGCACTAAGTAAAACAACTCCTGATTTTTTTGCCCTTCCCAATTTGGAACTCGTAAATTAATAAACGCAAAAAGCTCGGGAATTTGCGGATGTGTGCCTAATGTTTCTAAAACTTCTGCCTCACGATGAAATAGCTGTGTCGTCTTTTGTATCTGTTCTTCATTAAGGCTAGGAGATGGTTGCAACTGTTTTACGACGCATTTTCGCATGGCTGGGGTTCGGCGATCGTATGCCAGAAATGCCGCTCCAAACCCACCCTTTCTTAACTCCTTCAAGGGCACATACCGACCATCTAAAAATAGTGGCATTCCGCAAGTTATGCAATATTTTTGTCGAACGTTTTTCAGATCTAGAGGTTCATTTAAATCGGGAAAAGAATTGATCGATTTTGAACAGTGTGGACGAGTACAGTAAATTTCCATAGCATTTTTCCTTCATTTTTCTTTATTGCTATGACTATACAGATTATATGAACAGCAAAAGTATTTACAATGACTCTGCTTAGTTTTTAAAACATAAGTTTTTTTCTAAAAAGATATTTCTACTAAACATTTGTAAGTGTATGTTGATATCATGAAATCATAACTTTTCAGTGGTAGTTGCGTGTTCATGCCTGTATAATATATCCTTTCTAGTTACCTTGCTAGACCAGAGGTACTAAAATTAACGCTACAAACGCAAATAATTAAAATTCTTTAACAATAATTAGTAAGCCCACCTACCTCCGTGTATGTATTGGAGAATAAGTGGGTCATTGAAAAAGAATCTAGGAGTCAGAATCCAAGAGCGGAGCGCTGGATAGCTCCGCCTCCAGTCAGAATCACTTACGACTCTTGGATTCAAACCCCAACGAGATAGATTCAGAATTCTGTAGAGTGCAAGGGCGTTAGCCCATTCAGAATTCTGACCGAAACAATTTTAGATTTTAAATTTTAGATTTTAAATTGGGGAGCCAATACAGCAAGCGCGTAGCGTGGCACTTTGTGCCATAGTCCTTGTTTCCCGACAGAGGTACTTGGCGTTGATTTTCGGCAAGCCTTCTAGGACGGAATTAATCCAAAATCGTAAATTTCAAAATCTAGGCTTCGTTTCGCTCCGCTCCAAGCAGAGCACTTTTAGGGTGGAGTTAATCCAAAATCTAAAATCCTAAATCCAAAATTGATTGACTTCTTTCCTTAACTACATTTGTATTACAAGCCAGAATCTTGACTAGAAACGTGCTTGAGTAGACCTTCACAAGCATCGACAAGTAAGTCAATCACCCGATTAAATCCCTCTGAACCACCGTAGTATGGATCTGGAACTTCCTTAAGGTTATGCCTAGAGCAAAAGTCACATATTAAGTGTACTTTGTGGCGGTACTTTCTAGCTGGGTCAAGAGAAAGGATGTCCTCATAGTTATCTTGATCCATCGCCAAAATCAAATCAAAGTTTTCAAAATCAGACTTTTGAAATTGGCGTGCTTTTCCGAGCAGTTTAATTTGCAGCTTTTGTTGTGCAGCAAAACTCATGCGTGGATCAGGTGGACTACCGGTGTGATAGCTTGATGTCCCAGCAGAGTCACAAACAATGCGTTCACTCAACCCAGCCTGCGAAATCAGATGGTTCATTATATTTTCTGCCGCTGGCGAGCGGCAGATGTTTCCTAAACAGACAAACAGCAGCTTGTAGGGCATAAATATTCACTGTTCTTTGTTTTTGTCATTAGTGTTATGCTAATGACAAATAACTCATGACCCTTGGGGTATCTCCTCCACAAGAGGCTGCGCTCTGGGGTTAGTCGCCTCTGTTAGGAAGTCCTCAGCAAAGCTTATGCTCACTGATGACTACAATCCTGGAAGTTCTAGCCCACTAGTTAATTCTTCCATGCGTTCGCGCATTGTTGCAGTAGATTTGTTGTAAGCGTCTTTCATTGCTGCTGTTACGAGATCGGAAAGGACTTCTGCTCCTTCCTGTACTGCGTTTGGAGAGATTTCCACTCGCTTCGGTTCTTGGTTACCGCTAACAACAACCTTGACTAAACCACCGCCAGCTTCTCCTTGAATTTCCATTTGTTCCAATTCTTCTTGGAGTCGCTTTGCGCCTTCTTGAACTTGCTGCGCTTTTTTAAAGGCATCAGCCAGTTCTCTCATTTTTCCCAAGCCAAAGCCAAATCCCTGTCCTTTTCCTGTCATAATCTCTTGTCCAAGTGTGCTTTGAATGACAAATCAAATTCAATTATAGATGTCGTGAGTAAATTGTAGAGAGATATTGGTCATAGCTTTGTTTACACGCAAGGAAGAAATCACAAAATGGAACTTCCTCTTATCTACAACATTCAAAGCACTTAGAAATAGATTTTTATCGTTTCTGTTGGGTTCAATCGTTGATTAACCTTACCATGTCTAAATTTTTCAACTCAGATTCTATTCAATCCGATTTTTTTGCAAAGATGTAACAAATAATACAGCAGTATATAATATTTAAAGTAAGCAGTTAATGGTGACTTTAACTTATTAACCTTAAGAGGGATTTAATATTAACTTTAGAAATTAACTTAATGGTAGTTATCTATTGGTAATCCTGTCATAGTATGAAAAATAAGAGTACTATTATTACCTGTGTTTACTTATAGTGCTTATAAAAACAAACTCAAGACAAAAAAATCTTAGGGGTCTACTGTCCATGCCCTTGACGATCCTCATAGTAGATGACGACCTGGGCACTCGTCTATCTATCAGCGATTATCTTGAACTGTCTGGCTACTCAGTAATGACAGCGGATGATGGTCAAGAGGCTTTGACAATCGTGGAGGAGCATCATCCTGACTTGATTGTCACTGACATCATCATGCCACGAATGAATGGATATGACTTAGTGAGGCGAGTGCGTCAACAACCAGGGTTCCGATTGTTACCTGTAATATTACTAACAGCGAGAACCAAGACTCAGGAAAGAATTCTAGGCTATCAATCGGGATGCGATTTGTACTTGCCCAAACCTTTTGAACTAGAAGAGTTGGCTGCAGCAATTCGCAATCTTTTAGAGCGATCGCAAATTATTCAATCAGAGTACGGATTTTATCATCAAGAAAATTTAGTCACTCATACTCCCACAAAATCGCCTGACACCAATAACTCTGATGTGACTGGTATTCAAAAACCCGAGATGTTCTCTGAGTTAACTCCCAGAGAGCAACAAGTTCTGGAACTATTGACTCATGGTCTTTCTAATGCTGAAATGGGCCAGCAATTGCATCTGAGTTCAAGAACTGTGGAAAAGTACGTGAGCAGTTTATTAAGAAAAACTTTAACTAGTAACCGAGCAGAATTAGTGCGTTTTGCGATTAAGCATGGTTTGGTGGAGTAGCTAATCGCGCTTGAGTTTCTATCATTCCGCGATTTTTTCTTGATAACCTGAACTATCTTAGCTTGTCGGTTTGCTAGCTTCCAGTGATTTGCGTGGAGGTTTAAGCTTGTCACCCAAATAGTAACAGAAACTATAAGTTGAAAGATTTATATGAGTTGTAGAGTGGGTATTGTCCACCCATCAAACCGCTTTAGGCGCAGAAGGCGTACAGAAATAGTAAATATTGTATTGCCCACCTTAAATACTTTTATCTGTTGGGAAAGTTATGGTATGAGCAATGAGTCATTTGATTCTGGAATCTCTGGTTCAAGCTTTGTATTAAAAAGTAACATTGGCGAGAACAGTATTTAAGGTGAGCAGTTTATGAATGGGACAAACCAGAAAGCTAACAATGAAACTAAACTTAATTTTTGGTTTTTAAAAATTATTAGTTTTCTTAGTTTACTTTATTTTATAGCGATTCCACTTGGGTGGGTCAAGCAAAAATTAGAGACGGCAGATGTGATAATTTTTGCCATTATCTTATTAGTTAATTCAGAACTTTTGGAAAGATTAGTCAAGTTAGTTATCAGTAAAGATGGAATAACATTTGATCTTGACAAAATCAAAGCTGAACAAGACAGCCAACAAGTTAAGATTGAAACCAATAAAGCAAATATTGAAGCAACTACAAATATCGTCCAACGTCTGACTTTCGTAGAACAGGAAATGGCTAAGAGTAAAAATCAAAATCAACTCATTGTTAGTAGTCTGCTTGGTAGCTATGAATTAAAGCATCTCCGTAAGTTAGCAAGTGATGAACCATTTTCTTACAAAAAGCAGCGTCCTTTTGTACAGGAATTGCGGCATTTACGTGCATTAGGTTTTATTGAAAATTTACCGAATAAAACGATTTCCTCAATGCCAGAAAATGGTAACTTGAAAGATTATTTACAAATTACAGAGCAAGGTAGAGAGCATCTCATAAAAAGGGAACAGGCAGAGTCAGAAGACAATAACTCTTTTGATCATGCCATTGAATCACACACATAGTAGACCCTTTGCTTCCAATACGGATGCTACTCGTAATATGAACGCTTCATTGTAGGGTGCAGCTATCAATTGTACACCCAGAGGTAAACCATTTGGGCGCACAATTGGAACTGATAAAACAGGTAAGCCGATAAAAGATAACTCAGATCTTGCACCTAACCGTATAAGCCCGGATTTCGTTAAAAGCAGCGCAAGAAAGTGACACGGTTTTTCTTATTTTTTTTCGTAAGAATAAGGGCTTGAGGCTTCGTACTGAGTGTAAAAATTCAATCAACTTTTCTTGGTGCAAGATGTGATCCTCCGACTAGCGGCATACCGCAAGTGAAATCTGAAAGAAACACATTTTCCTTAAATCTCTAAAACCATTGCTAGATAAGGGTTTCAAAATGTGTTTCTTGAAAGATAATGGTTGAGTGAACAACCGCTTCTAAAAGTCTGGACAGCTACCAGGTATCAAAGCACCAGCAAGAAAGCGATCGCGTGTTGCTGGATCAAAATCTTGGGGACGCGATGCTCCAGCAGGAGCCGCCTTCGGCGATCGCAAATTATTCAATCAGAGTAAGGATTTCCTCATCAAGAAAATTTAGTCACTCATACTCCCACAAAATCGCCTGACACGAATAACTCTGATATGACTGGTATTCAAAAACCCGAGATGTTCTCTGAGTTAACTCCCAGAAAGCAACAAGTTCTGGAACTATTGACTCATGGTGTTTCTAATGCTGAAATGGACCAGCACTTGCATCTAAGTCCAAGAACTGTGGAAAAGTACGTGAGCAGTTTACTAAGAAAACTTTAACTAGTAACCGAGCAGAATTAGTGCGATTTGCAATTAAGCACGGTTTGGTGGAGTAGCTGATTACGCTCAACCGTGTATAATTTTTACTATTCAAAAAAAATTTCATTCTTCCATATAATAATATCTGAAAAATTCGGTCAACGCTCAGAGTAAAAGCTATGGTAGCAACAGCAAAAATCCAGGAAGAACAACCGAATGAGCCAACTAATGAGCCTAGAGATTCTGGAAAATGGTGGACGCTGCTCGGTGTTGGAATTGGTATGTTCCTATTTGGCTTGGAGATCTACATTGTCAATCTTGCCCTTCCGATGTTGGTTGAATTGTTCAATACCAACTTTGCCATGATTCAATGGATTGCTATAAGTTATGTGCTAACGCTTACTGTTTTTGTACTGGGTGCAGCGCGATTGGGCGATATGTACAACAAGAAGTGGCTGTACCTGGGTGGACTTATCCTGTTCACCATCAGCTCACTGCTGTGTGGATTCGCACCAACAGTAAACTTTTTGCTCGTCTTTCGGACGCTGCAAGGACTCGGTGCTGTCTTTATGTCAGCATTGGGAACGGCGATTATTACGGAGGTGTTTCCAAAAGAGGAACGCGGACGTGCGCTAGGCATTCTCAACGGGATATTCACACTAGGAATTGCCCTTGGACCTGGGATCGGAGGACTGCTGATTGGTTTTGTGGGCTGGCGTTTCATCTTCTGGATGAATGTACCAATTGGTCTGATTGCCTGCTTGATAGTTGCTTTCGCTGTACCATCTTCTGATAGCAAAGAGGTTGCATCTAACGTTTCCAAGTTTGATGTCATTGGAGCAGTGCTGATGACAGTAACACTAACCTGCTTGACAATCGCTGTAACTCAGTTACAAAATTCCAGCTTTGACTCATTGACAGAACTGATAGTACTGGTAGTGGCTGCTGTCGGTTTAGGGTGCTTTTTAGTGGTAGAGTCCCGCGTATCAGAGCCGATACTCGACTTGGAGATGTTTCGCTCCCTGGAGTTTAGCCTGAGCTTATTGTTGGGTTGGATGGTGTTTATCATCATCGGCGCTCTACAATTGCTTTTACCTTTCTTTCTCGACTTGATTAAGCACTATCCCCCACAGCTAGCGGGGTTCTTGCTGACGGTGTTGCCTATGTCATCAGCGCTCATGGCACCCCTGGCAGGCACTCTGTCTGACCGCTTCGGCGAACGTATCATCAGCTTGATTGGGCTATTGTTGATGGTATTTGGGTGCTGGACTATTAGCACCTTGGACACATCTTCGCTGGCGTTGGGCTTTGTTGTACGCGTTCTACCCCTGAGGTTAGGGCTAGAAATGTTTTTTTCCTCCAACAATAGCGCCGTGATGGGAGCCGTACCCAGAGAACGGTTAGGTATCGCTTCGGGATTGTTGTCCTTGTCGCGGTCATTAGGGCTGACGACAGGAGTGTCTTTAATGGGCGTTCTGTTTTCTACTTTGACTATAGCTAGCGCTGATCTTGCACCTAACACCGATGTGACAAATGCACCTGTTGAAGGTCTAGTTTTTGGCTTTGATACTACTTTTCGCGTCACAGCACTGATTGCGATCGCCTCGATAATTCTAGTGACTGTTATCTGGTGGTTAGAGCAAAGGAAGGTACACAACAATCGTGAGTCTACTTGCCAATAGAAAACAGGCGTTATTGATGAAGTACTGCTAAATTGTGCTTACAGTGCCACACTCAGGCAGCTCAACGGTTAGTGCCGATATGACATCCTTTGCTTCTAGCACCGCTGCAACACTCAGAATTAGGGTTTCGTTATAAGGTGCAGCTATTAACTGTACGCCCAATGGTAGATTGCTTATACGTTGAATTGGGACTGATAAAACGGGTAAGCCGATGAAAGATAGTGGTAGCGTAAATAGCCCAAGATGAGGACGGACAAGAATTTCTTCTCCATCTAAAAACATGGTTTGTTGACCAATAAGTGGTGCAGAAATTGGTGTAGTTGGAGCAAGAATAACATCTACCTTTTGAAAGATTTCTCGGACTTGATCTCTATACCATCTCCGAAAGCGTTGTGCTTGAATGTACCAGCTATTAGGTATCAAAGCACCAGCAAGAAAGCGATCGCGCATCGCTGGATCAAAATCTTGGGGACGCGATCGCAATTTTTCCAAATGCAAATTTGCCCCCTCACAAGCTGTGATCACAAACGCTGCTGCACGGGCGCGATGTGCTTCAGGAATTGTGACATACTGGGTAACACCCAAAGCATCAGCAACTTTTTGTACAGCTTCTAATGCTTCAGGACTTGCACCTTTTGTAAAATAATCACCTACAATGGCAATTCGTAAATCAGTAATATCTTGATTCAGCAGTGGTAAACATGGTTGGGGAGGACGTTTTGTACAAACTGGATCTCTCTCATCTTCCCCCTGAAGCACATCAAACGCCGTAGCAATATCCCGTACCGAACGGGCAAATGGTCCAATGTGGTCTAAACTGCTGGAAAATAATGCTACTCCAGCACGTGACAACCGTCCATAAGTCGGCTTCAAACCAAAAACACCACACAAAGCAGCAGGAACGCGAATGGAACCATTCGTATCAGAACCTAGCGTCAGTGGAACCAAGTTAGCTGCGATCGCCGCCGCCGATCCACCCGATGAACCACCAGCTATGCGCTTTAAATCATGCGGATTATGTGTAATACCATAATGGAAATTTTCCGTCACAAATCCATAGGCGTACTCATCCATATTTAAAGCGCCTACAAGAACAGCACCCGCTTGCTTCAACCTTGTAACTGCTGTTGCATCCTGAGTTGCTGGAGGATTTTCCCCGTTGATTTTTGCACCAGCCAGAGTGGTTAAGCCAGCGATATCAAAAAGATTTTTGACAGCGAAAGGGACACCAGCCAAACAACCAGGATTTTTACCTTGGGCAATTTCTCTATCAATTCGTTCTGCATCTGTCAAAGCAGTCTCAGCAGTGACAGTTGTAAAACAATTGAGTTCATTATCCCGCCCGGCAATTCTTTGTAAAGCAGCTTTGGTAACTTCCACTGCACTCACTTTACCTTCTCGCACAGCAGCCGCTACTGCAACAGCATCAGCTTGTTCTAAATTCATGGTTCAAAAACAGGCGCAGCTTCAATTGTCTCAGGTAAGGGAAACTCATTTACAACTTGAGCGATCGCCATAATTCTCTCAAAATTCGCCATCACCCCATCTCGATATTCATCCCTCAATTCCAAATCCAACAACAAAGCCATCAAATCCACATACTCGCCTACATTCAACTCCTTACCTTTCATCTCTCCTCCTCTCTTCCTTGGCGTCCTTGGCGGTTTATTCCATTCAAATATTTTTTGGCAATATAAACAAGCCATTTTCACCAGGTTCAAAATCGATCACCTTGAAGACAGCATCAACATTCAAAGCACCGTAGATATGAGGAAATAGTTCTCCTTCTACACCTTCATAGCGAATTGCAGCGTGAACTTTATCAGAGTTGATCAAAAGGAGTACCAATCCTTTTTGATTGGGAAAAAATGTATTTGCGACTTTTATAATTTGTGTTGGCGTTGAACAGTGGATAAAGCCTTCAGAGTCGAGGGTATCACCTTCGTATGTTCCGAGGAGTTTGCCTTGCTCCCATTGTTTTCGTTGAGTAATGTGTAGGATAGTAGTCATAAGTTTCTTGCTTATACCAAGTTGCGTTCTGTTGTAGTAGCGCTTTAGGGGAGATTGCTTCGTTCCACTTCGTTTCACTCGCAATCACAGGTGATACTTTTGATTGCAACTTGGTATTAAATCACATTTTTCATACAATACTCCTTTAACTTTAAAGCGTCCCTCAACGGGACGCTTTGCGACGAGCGCGTGTCTCGAAGGGACATAGGAATCATGGTTCTCGTAATGCTGTCGCTACTTAAGTATTTGTTTTAACGACAGGATACTGTTACGTGGGCTTTCTTACTTCAAGAGACATCCTCTTAAAGCACATTTATACAGTGGTCATTATCTACCCCTACTAATTATGTTTCCGATTGTATGATTTTACAAATTTCATCCATTAAAGATTCTTGCTCAGTCGGTTCATCAGGGCAGAATTCTAAACTTAATTCATTTTGACTATGGTTGATAACTGATATACATATCTTCATTTTCAGTTGTCCTTTTTGCCAGCCATATCCACCTACTCTAAGAATCTGACAATCTGTAACATAGTTATGTTGAATTTCCATTAAATTTATCTTCTTTTGTCCAATAGATAGTTTCCTAAAAAATTCCACCATTGAGACACCAGGATATAAACTTGTGTATTCATAAATATGCTGCTGTAACTTATTTCTGATTTCTTCCTCAATCACCTCTTTTAATCTACAGACTTTAAAAGAATCTTTTCCTATAAGTATAACATCGTCCTCACATTCTACTGGTGTAAAATTTTCAATCATAATTAACGCAAGTTTCAGTCGTCAAGTCAGTCATTTCACCTCATAAGTTAACCTGACTTCATAGTAGATTCTGCCAATTTCATGACCTCAAAAAAAACTTTATATCAAGTTGGGTTAATTACTTACAATAAAAAAACCTCACCCCGCCCTTCGGGCACCCCTCTCCTTAGTAAGGAGAGGGGACGGGGGTGAGGTTCTTGGTTTTATAAGTTTTCATCCGGACGTGATATTAGTCCTTGCTTTTAATTTCTCTGTGTATATCTGTGTGTTTATGTGGTTTTTTTATTCAAAAAATGACTGATATCATGTTATTAAAATTACTTGTAAAAACTTATTTGTAGTAAGGACTAAAGTCCTCACCACCAACTTATGACTCATGTGGAACACATACATCTGGGGCGCACAAATTAGGAAATTTTAATGTTGTCACTGTTAAGGTATCCAAATCTACGCGACGGATAGCATGGTTATTCGTATCAGCAATAAACAAATCAGAACCCATCACACTCAGTCCGGAAGGTTCAGAAAAGCGGGTATTTTTACCTTCTCCGTCTTCTAAACCAACGGAACCATCACCCAAAATTGTTTGACAATCGCCAGTGTGGGGGTTAACGAGTTTAATTTTGTGGTTGTAAGTATCAGCTACCCATAACTGATTCTCGGCGTATTCTACTCCTAAGCAGTGCTGTAACCTGACATCGAAACCTTGTCCATCAACGTCACCAAAGCCAAACAAATCACCACTACCGCAAACGGTTCTTACTTGTCGTGGTTCAACCAGTCCCACGCCACGAATTGAGCTAACTTCACTGTCGGCGATATATAATTCTTGTCCATCAGTGGTAATACCACTAGGTTGAGCAAAAGTAGATTCAGTCAGTGCACCATCTACACAAGCTTCTGCACCAGTACCAGCATAAGTTTGAACCATGCTAGTTTCTAAGTCCATTTCCCAAATTTGATGAGGACCAGCCATTGCGATATACAACCTATTTTCACATAGCTGTAAATCCCAAGGAGAATTCAGTGCTGTTTTTCGTGCACTACCAGAGTGAGGACGAATATTACGGCTTTGTTCACCTGTTCCCGCGATCGTTTCTACCACTTTGTTTTTCAAGTCAACTCGCCGCAGAGCATGATTTTCTGTATCCGCAACGTATAAAATTTGATTTTGTTGATCAAATACCATTCCCTGGGGTGCGAAAAACTGAGCTTGACTAAAAGAACCATCGGTTAACCCAGATTGTCCAGTCCCAATTAAATGTATAATTTCCCCATCAAAGCTACTCATGACAATGCGATGATGTCCAGAGTCAGCAATGAACAAACCTGCTTGTGTCGCCAGGACTTTACCAGGAAAAGCTAGAGGTGTGATTAATGGTTCTCGTTGTTTTTCTAAAGTCAGGTTGAGTTCTTGTAAATTAATCGTGCCTTTTTCTTGGTGTTGGCTAACTAACTTTTGAATGAGTTCGTCTAAAACATCTTTATTCCCTTCACCAGACACATAACTAATTACGTAACCTTGTGGATCAATTATCATCAAAGTGGGCCAAGCCCGCACAGCATATTCTTGCCAAACTCGAAATCCACTATCTACTAAAACTGGATGTTCAATGTTGTAGCGCAAGATAGCTTGGCGGATATTCTCTGTTTCCTTTTCATTGTCAAATTTGGCACTGTGTACGCCAATAACTGTCAGCCTATCTTTATACTTTTGTTCGAGATATTTCAAAGTTGGCAAGATATGCAAGCAGTTGATACAACAATATGTCCAAAAATCTAAAATGACAACTCTACCCCTGAGTTCTCGAAGAGACAAAGGTTTGTCAACATTCAGCCAAGGATAATTTTGCGGTAATTCTGGTGCTCTGACACGCGGAATCATAAATAATTCAAAATTCGCAAAATGATAAATTCAAAAATGACTGTTTTACAGTATTTAGAAATTGCATAACACAGTAGCAGTAATGGTTGGATTAAAAACACTAACGACTACTCAGTTATCAACTTGGGTGCAACAAGCCAAATTATTAGCAAATCAAGGACAAGTTGCTGAGCGTATTCCTCAATTAGCTTTGGCTAATCCCGATTTATTTGCGGTTCACATCTGCTGTGCTTCAGGAGAAACTTATAGCCAAGGCAATACGGATTGTGTTTTCCCTCTCATGAGCGTGATTAAGCCGTTTTCGCTTTTGTATCTTCTTGAACTTGTAGGAGCAGAAACAGTTTTTCAGTGGGTTGGATTTGAGCCATCGGATGCTCCCTTCAATTCTTTAGAACAACTAATCGCTGACAATGGACGACCTCGTAATCCTATGATTAACAGTGGGGCAATTACCCTTGCCGATAAGTTACCAGGAAAAGATGCTGGAGCATCGCCAGCAGGGAGCCGCCCAAAGGGCGATCGCACTCACGAATTGTGTAATTGGCTAAACCAACTTACTGGTTGTCACCTCAAGTTGGATGAAGTGATGCTCGCTTCTGTGCGCTCAAGTGACTCCCAAGCTAATCAAGCCATTACGCAATATCTTACAAAAGCAGGTTCTGTAAAGAATCAAGACGTAGCCCTTGACACTTATGAACAAATATGCTGTATTTCTAGTCAAGTGGAAGATTTAGCCCGTCTGGGTTTGCTTTTGGCGTGTGACAGCGAATTGATCCAACCGCAGCATCGCCGTATTGTCAACTCGCTGATGTTAACTTGTGGGTTGTATAAAGCTTCTTCCCAGTATGCTTTAGAGATTGGTTTGCCAATGAAATCAGGTATCAGTGGCGCACTGTTGGCGATAGTTCCAGGTGAAGGAGCTGTTGCTTGCTACAGTCCTGCTTTGGATAGTACAGGTAATTCTGTAGGGGCGATCGCCTTTGTTGAAGCTTTATCCCAAGCTTTACAGTTGAGTATCTTTGGGTAGCAATCCAAAACTTGAAATTATTGTGCCTTTTGGATTTCCTCGCTTTGGTTTTCGGGTGTAGGCGTTACCTCTAATTTGGGTTCGGGTGTGGTTTGTGGTTGCGGCACAATTGTTTCTGGTGTAGGAGACTTAATAATCTCCGGTAAGGTTGAAGATGAGTCAGGTGTTGTTTCTACTGGTGCTTCTGGAGTTGGTCTTTTGTATAGCTGACGATTGAAATAGCGACTTAATCTCGATAGTCCTTGTGGCTGAGGAGCAACTTTTTCTGGTACGGGCGTTAACTCAGGTTCTGGTTGTGGAGTCTCAATAACCTCTGGCAAAGTGGGAGACAAGCTAGGAGTTGGTTCAACTGTTGGTTGTGGAGTAGGTATTTTATCTGTCCCACGCTGGAAGCGATTAAAAAATCCTCCTGATTTGGGTTTTTCTGGCTGTGTTTGAGGTACTGGTTCAGATTCAGGAACAGACTGTTTTTCTTCCTTTAGTTGTGTTTGAGGTGTTTGTTTAACGCTGGGCGTTAAGGTTGGGGTGGGTGTCGGTTCATCAGGGACGGGTTGCGTTTGAGGTGTTTGTTTAACGCTGGGCGTTAAGGTTGGGGTAGGTGTCGGTTCAGGGACGGGTTGTGTTTGAGGTGTTTGTTTAACGCTGGGCGTTAAGGTTGGGGTGGGTGTCGGTTCAGCAGTTGGAATTTCAGTAATATAATTCTTGTCTACAATGCTGCGAACTTGGTCTGCGGAGAGTTCTCCTCTGACAATTTTAGATAAAGTGTCTTTCCCATTGGGTTCATAGGTAATCAGTCTTACTGTGCTGTTGAAGACATTTTTTACAGGGTTTCCCTGTTCGTCGAGAAACTCAAGTTTTACCCAATTTTTACCTGGTTTAAAACCTTTGAGGTAAACGGATTGCCAGCGGTCTAAAACAAAGCTTTCATCATTAATTGTGCAGCGAATGCGCCAATCTGCGATGTCGTCATCGGGATTTTCTTTAGCAACTAGATGCAATGGAGCGTTAGTGAGGTAAAAGTCCAGTAAAATTGGTTCTGCACCGTAGCTGCCTTTGGGACGACTGTATGTTAATAGTGGCTTGGCTGGATCGGGGTTGTTGTCGTCAGTTTTGGTGACGACGTGAAATTTTGTTTGAGCGTAAGCACCTTCATTTTTAAAGCTTTCGTCCCAAGGACGAGAAGCAAAAACACGCAGGGTATGAGTACCTGGTGACAAGTCTGGCAAAACCAGGGGATTATTTAGGTTATATACAGCTATTAATGGTTCATTATCGAGAATGACGTGTAAATGAGGACCAAGCTCTAGTTTTGGATCTTTATATATAGGTAAGTCTTTTACCTGAAAGCGAACAGTGACTGTGTCGTCTTGAAGGATTTCATCCTGTTTAGGAGTCACTATTGTTACTTGTGGCTGATAAACTTCCAAGACTGAGCGCAGTTCTTGGATTGTTGCTGGAGGGGAAACTTCTGAGATTTGCTTTGAAAGCTGGGCTTTTTCTTGCAAGCTGCCATACGGTTCCTGGCTAACGGCTTTCTCTCCACAACTGGTCAAACTTAATATCAGCACTGATGCCATCAGCAATCTGAGCATAGCAGTTGCGGTCTTTTGCCACAAGTTCATGCGTTTCACCCAGTGATACTCCTACTACGACTGACTGAATAATTTTGGCTCAAACTGTCCACTGGACACTATAGCCCAAAAGGAGATTTATTCGTAGATCGTGTCCAAATATAAAAATGTCATTTTTACTACATTAAGTTTTTAACTTTTTTTCATGAACTTTTCATCATTTATAGTAAGCGTTTTCTTGATTAATTGTATGAAATGATATTAATTTTCGGAAAAAATACTGAAAAAAGAGAGTTTTGTGGTATAAGCATTTATTTGAAGAATTGTTACCATTTGTAAAATAAATAAATAGACTATTGACTTTTTGCCCAACGTTTTTGCTGTAAAAAGCAGATGAGGCAATTGATTTCGCGATTTTGAATTATTGTTAAAAGATCTGTAACCATGTACAACAGAAGCCTTTATAATTCAACGAGAAACCAATAACCACAAAAAGGTCTTCGTCGCAGCTCCGGTCATCTGTTTCTGGAAGAGGCGACTAAGGTGAACTCAAACCCGAAAGATACTTAGGTGGTGTTCAATGATTCCTCAATCCTGATAAAGAGAGGAGGTCGAATGACAATTAGTCCTCCAGAGCGAGAGGAGAAAAAGGCAAGAGTCATAGTCGATAACGACCCAGTACCCACTTCATTTGAACGATGGGGAAAACCAGGGCATTTCGACAGAGTTCTAGCCAAAGGTCCAAAAACGACAACATGGATTTGGAACCTACACGCGCTCGCCCACGACTTTGATACACATACAAGCGATTTAGAAGACATATCCCGCAAGATATTCGCAGCACACTTTGGTCACTTAGCTGTAGTGACCATTTGGCTGAGCGGGATGATATTCCACGGCGCTCGCTTTTCAAACTATGAAGCTTGGCTGAGCGACCCCCTCAATATCAAGCCAAGCGCTCAAGTTGTTTGGCCAATCGTTGGTCAAGACATTTTGAATGGAGATGTCGGTGGCGGTTTCCACGGTATTCAAATCACGTCCGGCTTGTTCCAAATATGGCGTGGTTGGGGTATTACGAACTCATTCCAACTGTACTGCACTGCCATTGGTGGTCTGGTATTAGCAGGCTTATTCTTGTTTGCCGGCTGGTTCCACTACCATAAGCGCGCTCCTAAGCTGGAATGGTTCCAAAATGTCGAGTCCATGCTCAATCACCACTTAGCAGTATTGCTAGGTTGTGGCTCATTGGGTTGGGCAGGTCACATCATCCACGTATCCGCACCTACTAATAAGCTGTTGGATGCAGGAGTGGCTGTAAAAGATATACCGTTGCCCCACGAGTTCATTTTGAACAAAGACTTGTTGATCGAGCTGTATCCCAGCTTTGCCAACGGTATAGCGCCTTTCTTCACCTTGAACTGGGGTGTTTATTCAGACTTCCTCACCTTCAAAGGTGGTCTGAACTCAGTCACAGGTGGGTTGTGGCTCACAGACAATGCCCATCACCACTTGGCGATCGCGGTACTGTTCATCGTTGCTGGTCATATGTACCGTACCAACTGGGGTATTGGTCACAGCATCAAAGAGATTCTTGAAAACCATAAAGGTCCCTTCACTGGTGATGGTCACAGAGGTCTCTACGAAAACTTGACCACCTCCTGGCACGCTCAGTTAGGAACTAACCTTGCTTTCTTGGGTTCCTTGACTATCATCATCGCCCACCATATGTACGCGATGCCTCCGTATCCGTACTTGGCGACAGATTACGCTACCCAACTCTGCATCTTCACTCACCATATGTGGATTGGTGCCTTCCTGATCGTTGGTGGAGCGGCTCACGCAACAATATTCATGGTGCGGGATTACGATCCAGTGGTAAACCGGAACAACGTGCTGGATCGGGTCATTCGCCACAGAGACGCAATAGTTTCTCATCTGAACTGGGTATCTATGTTCCTGGGCTTCCACAGCTTTGGACTGTATATCCACAACGACACGATGCGTGCCTTGGGTCGTCCCCAAGATATGTTCTCTGATACCGCAATTCAGCTGCAACCAGTGTTTGCTCAGTGGATACAAAACATACACACTGTAGCACCAGGTACAACAGCACCCAATGCACTAGAACCAGTTAGCTACGCCTTTGGCGGTGGTGTTTTGGCTGTAGGCGGCAAAGTGGCAATGATGCCCATCACACTAGGTACGGCGGACTTCTTGGTTCACCATATTCACGCCTTCACGATTCACGTCACCGTTCTGATTCTGGTCAAAGGTTTCCTGTTTGCCCGTAGTTCTCGTCTGATTCCAGACAAGATGAACCTAGGATTCCGCTTCCCCTGCGATGGTCCAGGTCGTGGCGGTACCTGTCAGGTATCTGGTTGGGACCATGTGTTCCTTGGTTTGTTCTGGATGTATAACTCCATTTCAATTGTAATTTTCCACTTTAGTTGGAAGATGCAATCGGATGTCTGGGGAACTGTGGACGCAGATGGTACTGTGTCTCATATCACTGGTGGTAACTTTGCCCAAAGCGCTCTCACCATTAATGGTTGGTTGCGTGACTTCTTGTGGGCACAAGCAGTACAAGTGATAAACTCTTACGGTAGCGCACTCTCAGCTTATGGTCTGCTCTTCTTGGGAGCTCACTTTATCTGGGCATTCAGCTTAATGTTCCTGTTCAGCGGTCGTGGCTACTGGCAAGAACTGATTGAGTCGATTGTCTGGGCACATAATAAACTGAAAGTAGCACCAGCAATTCAGCCCCGTGCTCTGAGCATCATTCAAGGTCGGGCTGTTGGTGTGGCTCACTACCTATTGGGAGGAATTGCTACTACCTGGGCGTTCTTCCACGCACGAATTCTTTCACTGGGCTAAAAATCAGCTCTTATTACAGTAATGAGTTTTGGGTTTTGAGTTCTAAATAAAAACTCAGGACTCAGAACTCATAACTCAAAGCTCTAAGAACCTGATGGCTGAAGGTCAGAGGACTTATCAAACCTATGGCAACAAAATTTCCAAAATTTAGCCAGGATCTAGCACAAGACCCGACGACGCGTCGGCTGTGGTATGCGATCGCAACAGGAAATGACTTTGAAAGCCACGATGGCATGACAGAAGAAAATCTTTACCAAAAGATATTCGCAACTCACTTCGGTCATGTGGCAATCATCTTCCTGTGGGCATCGAGCCTGCTGTTCCATGTAGCCTGGCAAGGTAACTTTGAACAGTGGATAAAAGATCCTCTTCATATCCGTCCAATAGCTCATGCAATTTGGGACCCGCACTTCGGGAAACCAGCAATCGAAGCCTTTACCCAAGGCGGGGCGAACTATCCAGTCAATATCACCTACTCCGGTATCTACCACTGGTGGTACACCATTGGTATGCGGACGAACAATGAACTGTATGTAGGTTCAGTTTTCCTGCTGCTGTTGGCATCATTGTTCCTGTTTGCAGGTTGGTTGCACTTGCAACCCAAGTACCGTCCGAGTTTGGCTTGGTTTAAGAGTGCAGAACCACGTCTGAACCACCACCTAGCAGGTCTGTTTGGTGTGAGTTCTTTGGCTTGGACAGGTCACTTAGTTCACGTAGCCATCCCCGAATCTCGTGGAATTCATGTGGGTTGGGATAACTTCCTAACCAGCCTGCCCCACCCAGCGGGTTTAGCACCATTCTTTACCGGAAATTGGGCGGCCTACGCGAACAACCCGGACACAGCAAACCATGTGTTTGGCACATCGCAGGGAGCGGGAACAGCGATTTTGACATTTTTGGGTGGGTTCCATCCTCAAACCGAATCGCTGTGGTTGACCGACATGGCTCACCACCACTTGGCGATCGCGGTAATTTTCATCATCGCCGGTCATATGTACCGGACGAACTTCGGGATTGGTCACAGCATCAAAGAAATGCTGAACTCCAAAACGTTCTTTGGCAGCAAAACCGAAGGTCAGTTCAATTTGCCTCACCAAGGACTGTACGACACGTACAACAACTCGCTGCACTTCCAGTTGTCGATCCACCTGGCAGCGCTGGGAACAATTACGTCGTTGGTAGCGCAGCATATGTACGCGATGCCTCCTTACGCATTCATCGGTAAGGACTACACAACCGAAGCAGCTTTGTACACTCATCACCAATACATAGCTGTGTTCTTGATGCTGGGTGCATTTGCTCACGCAGCAATCTTCTGGGTACGTGACTACGACCCAGAGCAAAACAAAGGCAACGTACTAGACCGGGTACTCAAGCACAAAGAAGCAATCATCTCGCACCTGAGTTGGGTATCGTTGTTCTTGGGCTTCCACACCTTGGGTCTGTACGTCCACAATGACGTAGTGGTAGCTTTTGGTACACCTGAGAAGCAAATCCTGATTGAGCCAGTGTTTGCACAATTCATTCAGGCTTCTCACGGAAAAGTGCTCTACGGCTTGAACGTTTTGTTATCTAATCCAGATAGCGTTGCAGCTACTGCTTGGCCTAATTACGCTAACGTTTGGTTACCAGGTTGGCTGGATGCAGTCAATAACACCACCAACTCGCTATTCTTAACGATAGGTCCTGGTGACTTCTTGGTTCACCATGCGTTTGCTCTGGCGATCCACACGACAGTTCTGGTACTGGTAAAAGGTGCTTTGGATGCGCGTGGTTCCAAACTGATGCCCGATAAAAAGGACTTCGGTTACTCGTTCCCCTGCGATGGTCCAGGTCGTGGCGGTACTTGCGACATCTCGGCTTGGGACGCTTTCTACATGGCCACATTCTGGGCACTCAACACCGTAGGTTGGGTGACCTTCTACTGGCACTGGAAGCATCTGGGTATTTGGCAAGGAAACGTCGCACAGTTCAACGAGTCTTCAACTTACCTGATGGGCTGGTTCCGTGATTACCTGTGGGCGAACTCGGCTCAGTTAATCAACGGTTATAACCCCTACGGTATGAACAACCTGTCAGTTTGGGCTTGGATGTTCTTATTCGGACACCTGGTTTGGGCAACAGGCTTCATGTTCTTAATCTCTTGGAGAGGTTACTGGCAAGAGCTGATTGAAACTTTGGTTTGGGCACACGAGCGTACTCCTTTGGCGAACCTGATTCGCTGGAAAGACAAGCCCGTTGCGATGTCCATCGTTCAAGCTCGTCTGATTGGTTTAGCTCACTTCAGTGTGGGTTACGTCTTCACCTACGCGGCATTCCTGATTGCCTCTACTGCTGGTAAGTTTGGTTGATCTAGTTGACTTACGCAAATACTTGTTGTAGATAAGTAAGAAATCTCCTGCTTTAGAGCAGGAGATTTTTTTTAGTTAGAGAGAAAGAGGACGCGCTTCACATGAAGCGCGTCCTCTTTCACCCTATGTTCCTAACTCCCAAAAGGCGTGAGCGTTCCGACTAGGGCGTTAGAGACCCTGTCCGAACTGCTCGCTGTCTCAGCTAGACCCCTTTTCTTGACAAAGAGCATCTATTCCCAAAGTGTGGTAAATCTACGTCTTCTGTGCTTCTCCCACAGCTTCTATGACTGCTTCTAAAGCTATTGCTACATGAGTCCAATGGGTTCCCCCCTGGCAATAGACCACATACGGTTCCCGCAATGGACCATCAGCAGAAAATTCAGAGGTGCTTCCCTCAATAAATGTTCCGCCAGCCATTACTACCTTACTTTCATAACCAGGCATTTCATCTGGAATGGGGTCAAGATAAGAACCGATGGGTGAATTTTGTTGAATTGCCCGACAAAAAGCAATAAGTTTTTGGGCAGAACCTAGTTTAATTGCTTGAATAACATCCCGACGCTTGGCAAACGGTGCTGGATTGACTGGGTAACCGAGTTTGTCAAATACATAACCCGTGAGGTGAGTCCCTTTCATTGCTTCTCCAACCATTTGTGGAGCGAGAAACAGTCCTTGAAACAGCAGGCGATTTTGGTCAAAAGTAGCACCTCCGTAACTGCCAATTCCTGGTGCTGTGAGGCGACAAGCAGCAGCTTCTACCAAGTCAGCACGACCGGCAACATAACCACCAGCAGTAACAATTGTACCTCCGGGGTTTTTAATCAACGACCCTGCAACTAAATCAGCACCAACATGGGTAGGTTCTTGAGTTTCTATGAATTCGCCATAGCAGTTATCGACAAAGCAAATTGTGTTAGGATTTTGCTGCTTGACTAAGTGGATAATTTTTTCAATTTCCGCTATAGATAGGCTAGGGCGCCAAGAATAGCCACAAGAACGCTGAATCAGCAGCAAACGAGTTTTTTCCTTCACTGCATGGCTTAAAGCTTGCCAATTTATAGTTCCTTCTAGAGTAAGATCTAATTGTTGGTAGCGAATGCCAAACTCAAGTAGTGAACCTTGACCTTGACCTCGTAATCCAATGACTTCTTCTAGAGTATCGTAGGGTGCACCAACCACCGCTAGCATTTCATCACCAGGACGGAGAACACCAAATAAAGCACAAGCAATTGCGTGGGTCCCTGAAACAAACTGTACTCGTACAGCAGCCGCCTCAGCGCCCACCACCTCCGCAAAAACTCGATCTAAAGTTTCTCTGCCTAGATCATCGTGTCCGTATCCAGAGACACCGGCGAAGTGATGTGCCCCAACATGATTATGGCGAAAAGCATTTAACACTCGTTGAAGATTTTGCTTGACCTGAGCGTCAATTCCAGAAAAAATTTGTAAGAGTGCTTCTTGTGCTTCACACAGGTGTTCCGAGCTATTCATTAGTTCCTCTTTTAAGAAAACATAAAAAATTTGCGGATTTTTAGATCACGCGGATTAGGCTTGACAATTCCTATTCAGGTTACTGCATGACAATTGCTACATCCACAAAATCCCAACTTAATTGGCTGCATATCACATTTTTCGCAGGTTTGCATGTCGGAATTTTGTTTGCCCTGTTTCCTAGTAACTTTAGCTGGAAAGCATTCGGTGTATTCTTGTTTCTCTACTGGGTGACTGGTGGCTTGGGTATTACCCTAGGATTTCACCGCTTGATCACCCACCGTAGTTTTCAAACTCCCAAGTGGCTGGAGTATTTCTTGGCTTTTTGTGGGACACTCACTTGCCAAGGAGGACCAATCGATTGGGTAGGAATGCATCGTATACACCATTTGCACTCTGATAAAGAATTAGACCCCCACGATTCCAATAAGGGTTTCTGGTGGAGTCACATGGCTTGGATGTTTTATCATTCACCAGCTTTCGCGGAGGTGCCTCGCTTTACTAAAGATATTAACGAGGACCCATTTTATCAGTTTTTGCAAAAGAATATGATTCTGATCCAGGTCGCGCTGGGTATAGTTCTGTTGCTGCTGGGTGGTTGGTCGTTTGTCGTTTGGGGAGTTTTTGTTCGCCTGATATTCGTATGGCACTGCACCTGGTTTGTCAACAGTGCTACCCATAAATTCGGCTATCGTACTTATGATACAAGCGATCGCTCTACAAACTGCTGGTGGGTAGCTTTGTTAACTTATGGTGAAGGCTGGCACAATAATCACCACGCCTATCAATTCTCAGCTCGGCACGGGTTGAAATGGTGGGAATTTGACCTAACCTGGATGACCATTCAATTGCTACAAGTACTGGGTCTGGCTACGAATGTCAAGCTAACAGCAGAAAAAGCAGTCAGCAGTCAATAGTTAGCAATTCTTATCTTAGTTTAATGTTCAATTTTGAATTTTGTTAGCGCAGGGGACGCAGTCCATTTTGAATTTTGAATTACTTATGCTCCCCCGCTTCTAAAAGACTACTTAAGCGTCAGTGGGGGTTTATAGTAGGTGCGCTGGGGTACATTAGATTGCTATAATCCAAGACGCTAATATTAGAAAACTTTACCACACCCACTTGTTTAGTGATTTGGTAGTGAGGTTTGTTGTATTTTCAGGTATCCATGACTACATCAACAATCGAAAACCACAAGTCAGTTCATGACCTTGGTAATTCCGACCTTAAGCTAAAAGATATTATCAAAAGCCTGCCACGGGAATGTTTTGAGCAGAATCGCTACAAAGCCTGGACAAAAGTGCTGATTAGTGTATCGATGGTTTGCCTGGGCTATTTCAGCTTGATCATTTCTCCTTGGTTTCTCTTGCCCCTAGCATGGATTTTTACCGGTACTGCTTTAACCGGTTTTTTTGTCATTGGGCACGATTGCGCTCATCGTTCATTTGCTAAACGTCGCTGGGTAAACGATTTAGTCGGGCATTTGATGATGATGCCGTTGATTTATCCGTTTCACAGTTGGCGTATTCAGCACAATTATCATCACGCTCACACTAACAAGCTGGATGAGGACAACGCTTGGCAACCAATTTCCACAGAAGTTTATGAAAGTTGTGGAAAAATTATGCAGTGGGGTTTCATAGCCTTTCTACGGTATCGATTGTGGTGGATAGGCTCAATCATTCACTGCGGAGTTTTACACTTTAATTGGTCTTTATTTCGCAAGAAAGACCAAGCAAGTGTGAAGTTTTCTGTGGCTGTCGTCGTGCTTTTTGCTGCGATCGCATTCCCCATCCTCATCGCCACAACCGGGATCTGGGGATTTGTGAAATTCTGGCTACTTCCCTGGCTGGTTTACCATTTTTGGATGAGCACTTTTACCTTGGTTCACCATACTGCTCCAGACGTTCCTTTTGTGGCAGAATCCAAGTGGAACCAGGCAATAGCACAGCTCAATGGCACAGTTCATTGCGATTACCCCTCTTGGGTAGAAATCCTTTGCCACGATATCAATGTCCACGTTCCTCATCACATTTCAACTGCTATTCCTTCTTACAACTTGCGGATGGCTTATGGCAGTATCAAAGAAAATTGGCAAACGTATTTGCATGATGAGTGTCGGTTTTCCTTTTCTTTAATGAAGCGAATTACAGATCAGTGTCACCTGTATACAGCCGATGGTGGCTATCAGTCTTTTAAAGACTATTTTGCAGGACGATAAGCTCATAGCTTTAAAAAATAGATTCTGGCAATTCTGTAAACACAAGTCTTGTTACGAAAATTGCCAGATATGACTCTGCTGCTTTGCACTTCCAAAACTTCGGGATACCCAAACCCCAACGTAATGCGATTGCAAAGTTTAAATGACTTTGTCTCAACAACTTCCTGTTTGACTCCAGTAAAAAAATCAAGTGCAATCAAATATCATCAAGTCTAATAATCCTCATGACGTTGAATCTCTTGAGGATACAACCAAGCTGCCCTTCACGCTTCAAGATTTGAAAGCTGCAATCCCATCTGAATGTTTTCAGCCCAATGTCGGGAAATCACTCTTCTACTTTTTTCGTGACATCCTGATTATCGGTTTACTTTATGCAGTTGCTCATTTTCTAAATTCTTGGTTTTTCTGGCCCATTTTCTGGGTGATGCAAGGAACGATGTTTTGGGCTTTGTTTGTCGTTGGACATGACTGCGGACACCAATCTTTTTCTAAGAAGAAATGGCTTAATGATTTGATTGGACATCTTTGCCATACACCGATACTTGTTCCATATCACGGGTGGCGAATTAGCCATAGAACTCACCACAAAAATACTGGTAACCTCGATAATGATGAAAGCTGGTACCCACCAACAGAGTCACAGTACAAAGTGCTGAATTGGGTACATGATATAGGTCGAGATTACTTATTTTTATTGGTTTATCCGGTGTATTTGTTTACTGGCAATCCGGATAAACGAGGCTCTCACTTTTTACCTAGCAGCCGATTTTTCAAACCCTCAGAAAAATGGGATGTCATCACCAGCACCACACTCTGGACTCTAATGGTAGGTTTGCTGTTGTTCCTCACCTATCAATGGGGTTGGATGTGGTTGTTGAAATACTACGTTGGACCTTATCTTGTCTTTGTCATTTGGCTAGACTTAGTCACATATTTGCACCATACTGACCCGGATATTCCCTGGTATCGTGGAGAGGATTGGACTTTCCTCAAAGGTGCTATTTCTAGCATTGACCGTGATTACGGTTTTATCAATCACATCCATCATGATATTGGTACTCATGTTGCTCACCACATCTTCCTGAACATCCCTCACTACAATTTGAAAAAGGCAACTGAGGCGATTAAACCAATTATGGGTGACTATTTCCACAAATCTGATCTACCCATTTGGACTGCATTACGCCGTTCGTCCAGTAGCTGTGATTTTGTTCCGGATACTGGAGGAAAAGTTTACTATTTTTCCAATAAAAAATTAGCTAAAGGCTAACATGAAGTGAAGAGTGAGAAGTTCATGAAAAACTCCCCACTCTTCATTTCATAACTTTGGTATTAATACTTCTCCAAATTTGCGTTCAATCACAAAGAAACTAGGTTTCTAGTTAGACGCAGGATGTGTATATGATAACGCAGTGCTTTCCTGAGGCAAAGTACCCATTAATTTCAACCAACGAAAGTTCGCAACAAGTGCTTCTCCAAAAGTTGGATACACATTGTATTTCACGCCAAAATCTGCACAAACTTCTGCCAAGATTGGAGCTATTTTAGGATAGTGAATATGACAAACATGGGGAAATAAATGATGCACCACCTGATAGTTAAGACCACCCAAATACCAATTTAAAAAGGAATTCTTTGGTGCAAAATCAACTGTTGTTTTGACTTGAGCAATCGCCCATTCATCATCAATATTATTTGACTCAGGATGTGGTTGAAGAAACTCTACCGGAGCGAGAACATGAGCTAGCATGAAAACATTGCAAATCATCAGCCCATAGATCATGTAAGCAATGCTAAATCCTACAACTACTTGTAGGGGAGTATATCCGACAGCAAGTGGTATTCCTATAAACACTCCCAGCCAAACGACTTTACCCCCTAACAATATGAGCATTTCCAAAGGCTTGAGCGTAGGAATAATATGCTCATGATATTTGCGCTTGAATAAAGCCAGATGGATATCAGCAGCAGACCAATAAAACGGAATAATTGTATAGACCACTAAAATGAATAAGTGTTGGAATTTATGGTACCATTTATGTTCCATATATGGAGACATACGCACTAATCCATCTCCATGTATTTCTACATCATGTCCTAATATATTGGTATATGTATGATGCAGGAAATTATGGCGAAATCGCCACAAATAACTGGATAGACCAATGAAATCATAAGTTAAACCAAAGATATAATTTACCCACTTACGACTAGAATAACCACCATGATTGGCATCATGTCCTACACTAAAACCAACACCAGCAATACCTAATCCTAGAAGGACACAGCCAAATACCTTCATCCACATTATCGGTGGACCAAAGAGAGTAAATGTCCAAGCAGAAATGACCCATCCCAAGATTATTGTACTTTTGAGGTACATTGCGAGATTATCGCGCTTCGCAATGTTCTCAGATTCAAAGTAAGCGTCAACTCGTTTATTGAGTTCCTTTCTAAAACCAACGTTCTTGGCAAACGTCACTCTCGTTTGTGTCTGTGTCATAAAAACTAATCGTTCAAATGAGCTATGAATTGACTTGAAAAAGCCTGTTATCTGGCAAATATCCAAGAGGCGTTACTCAGATAGAAACACACAAGCCAAATCATCTCATTGTGGCAGATTATGCCAACTATCTACCAGAAAAAAAGAAAATTTTTCCAAATAAGGAACAGACGTTGTGCGTATGAGTGAAGTACCCCCCACCACACTCAGGGATGGGGAATTTCGCACAATTGTGTTAAAACCGTCCATTCCCCTGAACAATATGCTTAACAGTCGTCAGACTTTCTAAGCTAATCAATCCGCGTCGATGACCTTTTTGGTTGGACATCCCGAGAAACACCGCATCTCCTCGCGACGGGTTTCGGGAAAAACGCGGCGAAGCGTTGATGTAGCTAGAGGCACTATTCACTCCTAAGGCAAACTGCCGACTTTCCTGGTAAGATTCAGTAACAATACAGTCAGCATGACCGCTGCTGTAGCGATTAATCCAGGTGATCGCAGCTTCTAAACTATCTACTAATTTAAAAGCAATTGTCTTGGTTAAATAAGCGCTTCCCCACTCTGGTTCTTTAGCTAACTGTAACTGGGGGAAGGCTTCTACCAATTCGGCATCTCCCTTAATTTCAAAGCCCTTCTCCTTTAAGCTATTCCACAATGTCAGTAAAGAAGATGGCAAGGCTTGTCGGTGAATCAGTACTTTTTCAATTGCGTTCACCGGATCTGGTTCACTTTGATGGCTATCTATAATCAGCCAGCGCACCATTTCTAAGCTACCATTCGGCGACCAGTAAAGGTAACAGTTGCCCATAGCTGATTTGAGAACTGGGGCGGTGGAGTGGCGCACCACTTGCTGTACCAAGTTAGAACGTCCATAGGGAATCACTAAATTCAAGCATTGGTCTTGCGTCACTATATCCCGAATAGAACTTCCTTCTTCTGGTGTTATCAGCTGTAAACAACCTGCTGGTAAACCAACTTCAGTCACAGCACTCACCAGTGCGTCGGCGATCGCCGCGTTAGAATTACTGGCTTCACTACCCCCTCTGAGAATCAGACTGTTGCCAGTTTTGATACACAATCCTGCTGCGATCGCTCCCAATTCTGGAAACGCCTCATAAATAAACGCAATCACACCCAAAGGCATTAACTGCGTATAAGTCTGAGAGTCATCTAGTTGATAGTCAGCATGTCTTACTCGCCGTAGTGGATCTGATAATTCTCCCAGCCGTTGCAAAATATCTACTGCCATCTCCAGCCGTTTTGGAGTCAGCTTCAGCCAATCGAGAATTAAATCTGGCACTGCCATTTCCCGACTCGCTTCTAGATCCAAGGTGTTTGCTTCTAGAATGTCGTCAAATGATCCTGCCATCGCCTGTGCCATCGCTAACACAGCACGACTTCTGTCTACTCCTTTTGTGCTTCCTAGCTTTAGGGCAGCTTGATGAGCGCGTCTTGCGCGCTCAACTGGTTCGGGGCTAAGATCAAAAGCATCCACTGTCATTCCATTATCGCCTGTAGGTGAGCCATACCATCAGTGCTGGCAAAATAGCCAACAGCACCGCCACCATTGCCCAAGCAATAATGCTGTAACCATTTGCCAATCGTAGTGCCAATGGTAACCATATAATCACTAGCACGAAAATAATCCCAAGCGCTACAGGCAAATAGCTTTCTCCTAATCGAGGATGGACAACTTGCCAACTATTCCCTTTCCAGCGCCAAGCCCGCTTGTAGGGATAGGTGGTGGAAAGTTGCTCCAGTACATAACCATTATCTTCCACCACGAATATCTGCTGACAGCGATTGCAACCAAATGCTTCCGTCAGCGTAATAGGGATCAACTGCCCCCGCCGACGACAGGGACACGGATATTCACTATTGAAGTCAATTTTGTCTGCTTTTTGAGGTTGCACAAGCGAACTTATTACTTGAGCGTGTTTGCCAATAGCTGTGAAAATAGCATCCCCTGATTTACGTTTTCAGGCAAGCTATTTTCCCATGAACTTTCTTTATAACATTAGCCAGTCTGGCTTACTCTTTTTTCTGGACAGATTTTCTTGAAATTCAGTGGTAGTATAATTCTATCACTGAACTACACTGATAATAGCCAGCTATCATAACTGAATAAGCACAAAGACTAAAGTGAATTTTCTTTTCACTTCAACCTTTATTCTTCAATATCGCCTTAACGTCAGTATCAATTCAATATTTTTTTACAGTATGATACTAACCACTGTACATATGTTTTTCTACTGTAGCGCATTTTACTTCATTTTTTTTCGCTACACCTAATTTTTTTCTTATAAATATATATTGACATTTTACAGCAATAATTTGCCAAACTTTTATCTTTATACATTGCTTTTTCTTTTAAAAGCGGGTAACGCGATTCGAACGCGCGACATTCACCTTGGCAAGGTGACGCTCTACCACTGAGCTATACCCGCAAACTTTACTTTTACTAGTATTTCATAGTATGCATGATTTGTCAACACCTTTTATTTTTTAGTAGTTAGTGGAAAAAGTTGCCACTAACCACTAACTACTAATCACTGACTATTCTACAGACAACTGTCCTACGCTGGCACTTTTCAGCGATGCTGACGAGAGAGAATGCCCAGAAAAAGGCTCTGCGAGGTTTGAACGTAATTGGCGCATCAGACTAGCCATTTCTAAAGCACTCATGGCGTAATCCCAACCATGATTGCTTTTTATGCCAGCACGTTCTAAAGCTTGCTGCATGGAGTCCACTGTTAAAATGCCAAAAACCACAGGTACACCAGTTTGAAACGCAGCAGCAGCAATTCCTTTAGCGACCTCAGAAGAGACGTAATCAAAATGAGGCGTTTGCCCTCGGATCACAGCACCCAGACAAATAACCGCATCATAACGACCAGAGACTGCCAATTGGCGAGCCACAACTGGAACTTCAAAACTGCCTGGTACGTAAATGTAGTCTACCTGAGAGCCGTGGGGATTGACATCAATACCGTGGCGTTTCAAGCAATCTTGACAACCTTCCACCAGCTTGCTAGTTACAAGGTCATTGAATCGACCAATAACAATTCCAAACCGCAAAGGTTCTGCCTGAGTAAAAGTTCCCTCAAAAACTGCCATAACCGCCTCTCATTCATCTATACTTCTTGCCAATATACATTTGTTCTCCAAAAAGTATAGGAGCAGAGTTATCGACAAATCGAGTAAAAAGAAGATTTCGTTGACCGAATCCTGTGAGGGAGATCGGGGAATCCCCCGGCGCATCTCCCCCCACTCACGGCGAGTATGCCTATGGTGGGGGACTTACGCCGAATTTGTTAAACTACGAGAAAGTTTAACGCCCCAACGACAAGCACTAAAATGATCCAAGCTCCTGAACCAAGCCACAGCAGTTTTCTAGATTCATTCCAGTTCTGTGGAGTGGCATAGGCGACAGGAACGCCAATGACTAGAACAAAAGACAGCGAAACCAGAGCTAATAAAGCCAGTTGGAATATAAAAGTCATTTTCCCTTCTCCCGAAACAGCAAACGAATTACAAAAGATAAAATATTGTGCAGGTGAACACCGACAGTTTTTCCTTATTTGTTAAGCTAACAGAAAATTGACACATTTTAGTCATTTGTCCTTGATCCTTTGTGCTAACGACCAAAACTAAGGGTGTAGGGGTGTAGGGGAGCCACTGCCCTATGGCTAACGCCACGCCTTAAGGCTATCGGGGAGAACCTCCGGTTCCGCTGCGAAGAGCGCAGTCGCCTAGGTCGGGAGAGCCGTCATTCGCGCTGTCTCACCGTGTGCGGGTTAAGCGCGTTGAGGCATGTGGCTCCCCTATTCCCTCACACCTGTTATTCGCCTAGTTGTTGACTGCTCACTATGGATTTAATTCTGTGCCATACAACAGCTGATTTTGACTCACTAGGAGCCGCAGTAGGACTGACACGCCTGTTACCTGGAAGCAAGATTGTGTTGAGTGGCGGTTCTCATCCAACCGTCGGAGATTTTTTGGCACTACATCGGGATGAGTATCAGCTGATGGAACGACGTTCGGTTAATCCCAACGAAATTCGTTCCTTAATTGTGGTGGATACCCAACAGCGCGATCGCATTGGCAAAGCTGCCCAATGGTTAGATCTCCCCCATATTAATAAAATTATCATTTATGACCATCACCAAGAACAACTTGGGGATATTCCAGCAACAGAGAGACACATTTCCCCGGTTGGAGCGACAACAACTTTAATTGTCGAGCAATTGCAAAAACAACAAATTTCCCTAACAACCGCAGAAGCAACTGTGATGGCATTGGGTATCCATGTGGATACTGGTTCTTTGACATTTGACTATACAACACCACGAGATGCTCTGGCTTTGGCTTGGTTGATGCAACAAGGGGCAAGTTTGTCAGTCGTGAGTCAGTACGTTGATCCTGGTCTTTCTCCCCAATTGCAACAGCTGTTGAAGGTGTCGCTGGAAAAAATACAACATATATATGTACGAGGATATCAGATTGCCTGGGTCAATTTGAAAACTGATGCTTTCGTACCAGGATTGTCAAGTCTTGCCTCGCAGTTGATGGAGTTAACAGAAATAGATGCCTTACTGCTTTTTCATGAGTATGCTTTAGCAGAAGGTGAATCACGCTTAATAGTGATTGGAAGATCGCACATTCAAGGTATTAATCTCAATGAGTTATTCCAACCACTGGGTGGCGGTGGACATTCCCAAGCAGCATCGCTGAACCTAAGAGGCGTAGACTCACAAGAAATTTTCAACCAACTCCTTGAGGGAATAAAAGCGACAATTCCCTATCCTCCTATCGCCCGAGATTTGATGTCCTCCCCAGTTCGCACCATTCGTCCAGAAACTACAATTGCTGAAGCACAGCGAACTTTGTTGCGCTACGGACACTCTGGTTTGTGTGTAGCCGATGCCCAAGGACAACTGCTAGGTATTATTTCCCGACGAGACTTAGATATTGCCCTGCATCACGGCTTTAGTCATGCTCCCGTCAAAGGTTACATGACAGTCAATATGAGGACAATTACCCCAGAGACGACACTGCCAGAAATTGAGTCAGTGATGGTGACATACGATATCGGACGCTTGCCAGTATTGGAGAACGGGCAGTTGGTGGGAATTGTTACGCGTACTGATGTTTTGCGGCAATTGCATCAGGAAGAAGAGAGAGGGAGAGAGAAAGGGAGTGGGGGAGGGGGAGAAAAAAATCTTAAATCTCCCACTCTAGAGGAATTGCATTCACGGCTTGCACCGCAGTTATGGCAATTGCTTACCAAAGCATCACAAGAAGCAGAAAAACGCGGTTGGCATCTTTACCTTGTTGGGGGAGCAGTACGCGACTTGCTACTTGCGGAAAAAGCTTCTGGCACTTTGATGATAAAAGATATTGACTTAGTCGTTGATGGTTTTCACAAAGCGGCGGATGTGGGTGCTGGTGTGGAACTGGCAAAAGCACTACAGCAACTTTATCCAACAGCACGTTTAGAAATTCACGGGGCTTTTCAAACTGCAGCTTTACTGTGGCATAAAGACCCAGAATTAGATTCCTTGTGGGTTGACATTGCGACTGCTAGAACAGAATTCTATCCTTATCCGGCAGCAAATCCTGAAGTTGAGGCGAGTTCGATTCGTCAAGATTTGTATCGTCGAGATTTTACCATCAACGCAATGGCACTGCGGCTGACACCTCCCCGCGCTGGTGCACTACTCGACTTTTTTGGCGGGTTGCTTGATTTACAGGCAAAGCAAATTCGAGTGTTGCACGCTAACAGCTTTATCGAAGATCCCACCCGCATTTATCGCGGTGTGCGCTTTGCTATGCGACTCGGATTTCACTTGGAACCTCAGACAGAAGAGTATATCCGCTATGCAATCAACAGCGGCGTTTACGATCGCACCACCCGAGAAAATAGCAAAACTCCAGCACTGCAAACTCGACTGAAAACGGAATTGAAACATATCCTAGAAGCCCCCTATTGGAAGCCAGCTTTGCAATTACTGGGAGAGTTGGGAGCTTTGCAGTGCATCCATCCCACCCTTGGGCTAGACGAGGAACTTCTGGGGCAATTGCGTTTATTAGAACGTTGTTTACGGCGGTTTGACTCCCAGCAAACCCTTATCCACTGGCAAATGCGCTTGGAAGCTCTCATTGCCCACATAGCAGCAGAATATCGAGGGCGCGTGGCAAGACATCTGCAATTGCCTGAAGATAGCATCAATAGGTTGGATACTTTAGCACAAGCTAAAGCTAATGTCAACAAAATTATCCCTTCTTTGCAAGCACACAAAGAAGTGGATGAGGTGCGTCCAAGTCAAATTCAACAGTTATTGCGCCAGTATGACGTGCCAATGCTGATTTTAATAGCTGTACAAAGTCCAAGAGTCGTCAGGCGTAAGATTTGGCAATATTTAACTGTTTGGCGTAATGTTCAGCCTATTTTGAATGGGAATGATTTGAGGAAACTGGGATACAAACCAGGACCGCAGTATCGGCAAATGCTCGATGATTTGCTGGCGGCGACGTTGGATGGAGTTGTTTGCAAGAGGGATGAGGCCCAGGAGTTTTTGGCAAAACATTATCCTCGCTAAAGTTTTGCAACATTATGTTTTAAATCTCAAAAAACAATCTTTATTTAAAAATATTTAAACAGCGTTCCGGAATCCTTTACTGCTATGATGTAGCTAGTATCAAACCTCAACACGCCTCACATAGCTGACATGAAGTAGTAGTAGAAAACTGTTGCTTAAAGGCAACGAGTGTTAAATCAAATCTTGCACCTCATCCAGGGTACGCCTTGAACTTAAGTTCAAGGCTAACAATTGAAGTCCGTTAAAACGGACTGGAATTTTATGCAGTAAGCTAATTCCATACTTTGGCTATTCGCACTAGAAATTTATTTTTTGGCGATGCTCCAAAGGAGCCGCTACGAGATCGCAAAGTTTGGTGCAAGATATAAATCAACAAAGAAAAATCACCAAAAACTCAGCAGGTTTGGTAAAAAGCAGCCATGCGCTAAATAGTTTTTAAAAACTTATCTCTACCAAGAGCAGCCCTAAATATGTCTGTGGCTGGCTCTATTTGCTCGCCCCTATTGTGCGCGTTCGATAGGTAGGCGTGATTTAGTCATATTGAGGTTTGAGTATGCAGAAAAAATCAATAGTTTTAGCTGAGAACTTAGCTTACGAACTAAGTTCAACCCGAACTTTATTTAAAGGCGTTCAAGTAAGTATTGGAGAAGATGAACGCATTGCTTTAGTCGGTTCCAATGGTGTTGGAAAATCCACGCTGTTAAAAATTATTGCAGGTCAACTTAGCCCGAAGACAGGTTCTGTTACACGTCATGGAAGTATTTATTATTTGCCTCAAATCAGTACCATACAACAGAATATAAAAGCAGATACAGTACTCAATTTTCTAAGTTCTATTTCTGAAGAATGGTGGAAAGTTGGAGAGATTTTAGAGGCAAGATTCAGCACGACGCTTGACTTATCTTTACCACTTGTTAATCTGAGTGGTGGGGAACTCACAAAACTATTTCTGGCTATTGGTTTATCTAGTGAACCAAAGGTGTTACTACTAGATGAGCCAACGAATCATATGGACTTGATGGCGTTAGAAAGTTTGAGGTTTTTTCTTAACGGCTTTGATGGAGCGTTTGTTATTGTCTCTCACAAGCCATTTTTTCTAGACCAAGTTACTGATATAACTTGGGAACTGACACCAGAAGGTGTGAAAGTTTATGGAGGAAATTTTTCGCTGTATCGAGAGCAAAAGGAAATAGAATTAGAGGCGAGAGTGCGATCGCACGAAGTTGCGAGAAAAGAACTCAAACGTGCCAAAGCTTCAGCGTTGCAAGAACAGCAACGAGCAGCCCAATCTAGCAGAAATGGTCGTCAACTAGCGGGTAGCATTCCTAAAATTGTAGCTGGAGCAATGAAACGAAAAGCAGAAGTGACCGCTGGAATTGCAAAACAAAAACATGAAGCAGCTATAGAGAAAGCTACTCAAAAATTTGCAGAAACTAAGGTGAAAACCACGAAGGCGACAAGTCTTCAACTAGAACAAAGAAGCCAAAAACGTAGAAATCTCATTGATATTCAAGATGCAAATCTCAAGGTAGGAGAACACCTGCTGATTTCAAATATCCAGCTTCATGTGTCCTCTGGTGACAGAATCGTTATTGCTGGTGCTAATGGTTCAGGTAAATCTAGTTTGGCAAAAGCAATCTTGGGAATAGAAAATACAACAGCAATTTTACAGTCAGGTGAGATTTTACTTGCTCCTGCGATGAAAGCTGTGTACCTCGACCAAACTTATGAACTGGTAAATCGAAAGCAAACGATTCTGGAAAACATGCAAGCCGCTAATCCTAATCTTAATTATCAGCTTTTGCGCCAGCAGTTGGGACACTTCCTTTTTAAAGAGGATGATGTGAACAAAAGCGCATCGGTGTTGAGTGGAGGTGAATTGGCAAGATTGGCGATCGCCATCATTAGTATTTCAGAAATCGACCTGCTAATTCTTGATGAGCCAACGAATAATCTGGATATTGAAACGGTTGACCAAATAATTGAAGGTATTAATGAGTACCAAGGAACGCTTTGGGTCATTTCCCACGATTTGGATTTCTTAAGCCGGATTAATATTACTCAAGCTTACAAGTTGAGTCAGCAACAGTTGCAACAGATGACATATTTGCCTGATGAAATGGAGCGGTATTATCAAGAACTACTAAGCTCCACAGAAGTAAAAAGGGCTTGATGTCTGGCTTTTAGACCTTACTCTTTGTAATTAACTCTTGATCAACGCTCCTTACCTTGGGGAAATATTTCCCCAAGGTAAAATTCACTATGAGGTCATAATCTTTTGTTAATTTTTGCTTAACTAACACAGTCGAAAATAAACCTTGTCCTAAGCGTTTATCTATCATTAGAAACTTTTATTTTAAACAAGAAGAATATGAGCAGCAAAATTCGTAACAAATGGTTTGGCTGTGCATCAATTGGTGTGCTGATTTCGGGACTAGCTGGCTCGAATTTACCAAGGAAATGGGCTTGGAGACGATTTACGAAATCCCAACTTGCTCTGACTATGGCAGTCTCGCTGCTGCACAACTGTGTCGTCCCGGTCGCGTTGGCAGGCGAAGCGACCACAGATCAGTCTGGGCAAAAGTCCCCAATGGTCACGACCCAGCCGGACGTAGTGCCAGACATCGCGCGATACTTAAATGATCCAGCCAAGGAATCTAAGCTGCCGCCGAAGGTGCTCACGAAGCTGCTACAGGAGCGGATCAAGTACGTCTTCGTGATCTTCAACGAGAACCACTCGTTCGACAACGAGTACGGCACGTTTCCAGGTGTTAACGGACTCTACTCCGACGGACGCACACCTCGTTCTGCTGATAAAACGCCGGGTTTCACCCAGACTTACACGGACGCCAACGGGATGACGGTCACGGTTCAGCCATTCCGGATCGGGACTGAGCAGAACGCCAGTGTGATTGACAGCGTTGACCACTCGCACACCGGGCTGGCGAACAAGATCCATGTGGTGAACAACCAACCACAAATGGATCAGTTTGCCTCCGACGAGTACACGCGCTTTGCATCGAAGGGCGGGGCGGCTAACGTTGCCGAAGGTAAGCAGTTTGCGCGCCTCGTGATGTCGCACATCGACTGTGACACCATTCCGTTTTTCTGGAAGTGGGCAAGCCGCTTCACAATCTTCGACAACATCTTCGCGACCGAAGATACACCTTCTACCCCGAATGCTGTGGCGATGATCGCGGGGCAGTCAGGTGAAACGCAGTGGGTCAAGCACGGCTCGGCAGGACAATCTTACACCGTGGGCAGTCACACTGGCACAACCCAAGGACCGCCGATAGTCAACGACCCGCAGCCCTTCTACGGCTCCCAGTTCGACACTACGACGGACAACAAACAACCCGCTGGTACGAACGAAAGCTACGCCGACACTAATATCGCCTCGAACCTGACCTTCGCCAGCCTACCCCTTACCTTCCAGGGGCGTGACATTCAGACGGTTTTGTCAGGCAACAAGAACCCTTCGTTCGACCTGCCGGACATTCAGCAGGACATCCCCTTTATCCAGCAGGTGGGAACCAAGCCGGTCAACTGGCGCTGGTATCAGGAAGGCTACAATCTTGAGCCGACCGACACCAACGGAGTCGCCTCGCACAATGCCTATGTCACTCATCACAACGGCGCGCAGTATTTCGGCTATGTCGCCAATACACCTGAAATAAGCAAAAACCTGCGTGGGCTTAATGACTTCTTCACCGATACAGCCAGCAATTCTCTGCCTAAAGGCGGTGTGTTCTACATTCGCGGCGGCTACACGAATCAGCAGGGGCTCAAACCCGCGATCACGAACCCTAACACGCCTGCGGATGAGATTGCGGCGATTAATGCGGCGAAGGCAGGCGACGACGACCATCCGGGCTACAGCGATCGCCAACTCAGCGAGGGAATGGCGGCTCGGGTGATTAACGCGATCGCCTCAAATCCGAAGCTTTGGCAGCAAAGCGCAATCATCATCACCTACGACGAGTCGGATGGCTTTTACGACCACGTCCCGCCGCGCATCCTGTCCTACGGTCCCAACGGGCTGCCGCTCTCCCGAGGCATCCGCGTACCCCTGATCCTAATCTCGCCCTACGCGCGGACGCATGCTGTCTCGCACGCCGAGGGCGATCACAACTCGGTGATCGAGACGATCAACACAATCTTCGGTCTGCCCGCCCTTGCTAGCCTGCCCGATGAAGCGCAGGCGCTGGCGGCAGGCAACTCCCCGGAGTTCAACAAGTTCGGTCCGCCAGGATTTGAGCAGAAGTATCTTGGTCCGCGCGACATCAACTCGCCGATTACCGACAGTTTGCTGTCAGGTTTTGATCCCAAGCGCCTGCTTGGAATATCGCCGCCGTTGCCCGCTTCGTTTGCGAAGATTCCGGATAGCGTTGTGAACACGTTACCGCACTACGGTGGGCAAGGCTGCCGAGCGCTCGGAATCACGCCGGAAGACCAGCGCCAGGGAATCGTCAACAACATCCCCCAGGGCTTCAACCCGCTGCCAAGCACCTACCCCGCAGCCAACCCTTAAAGACCTAGAAGAACGGATGGGGTGCGCCCCATCCATAGCTATGTTCTGACCAAAACGCGCGGGTGTAGGGGAGGACAGTGCCCTTACACCCTTACACCCTTACACCCCTGTGTTTCTTGAGAGGACAATTTATGCGCTTGCTGTTGGTCTTGCTGACCCTACTTGGTGTTTGCGGCTCAGTCTCCGTCGCTCGGGCAGGTTCCGTCGTCGAACGCGTGAAGGCGCGTGGTGTGGTTCGCTGCGGCAGCGTCGAGCGACCGGGCCTGGCACGTGCTGACGACCACGGTCACTGGACTGGCCTCAACGTGGATATCTGCCGTGCGATCGCCTCTGCTGTACTCAAATCGCCCGAACGAATCGAATACCATGAGTACGAGACGCCAAAGGACTTCGACGCCGTGCGCAACCACCAGGATGACGTCTACTTCCTCACTGGCTCTGAAATCAACGAGCAGAAGCTGGCCGGTAAGGTGGTACCTGGTCCGACTGTCTTCGTGGAATCCCATGCGGTGATGGTGGCGTCCACCTCGGCTGCGCACCACGTCGGCGACCTCGCTGGGGACAGCATTTGCTTCATGATCGGCAGTTCGGTTGATCGGAGCCTTGAGGCGTACTTCGGTGCACTGCGTCGAAACTGGTTCCGCAGGGGGTTCTCCGAGGACGGGGAGATGATCGATACCTATAATGTGCAGAATTGCCATGCGATCGCCGCTGAGATTACGACCTTGGCAACGATCCGCCTCGATTTGGGGGTGAATCGGTTGTCGAGCCGCATCCTCCCGGAGTCGGTGATGAGCTTTCCGGTGATAGCCGCCACCGGAACCGATGATGGGCAATGGTCGGCGATCGTTGCGTGGACGGTGCACACTTTGGTTAGCGCGGAAAGGTTCCAAACACGGTGGTACGCGGGCGGTGCCCAGGCAATGCCTCTAGCCGCACCCGAACTGGGTCTCGACAAGGAGTGGCAGCGCCGCATTCTCGCAGGCGTCGGCAACTACGGCGACATCTTCGAGCGCCATCTCGGTAAAGGCTCCCCACTCAGGCTCGACCGTGGGCTTAACGCGAACCAGTTCGGCAGAGGACTTCTCCTCAGCCCATTGCTGGAGTGATATCAATCGACTCCCCTAGAAAATATGCAAGCTACCAATCCCAATCTAAGCTATCAGTTTTTGTGCGACTCACTTGAGAGGTAAGAATGGAAGTCCGGTTATTTGTCACCAGCACAAAGTTATTATCTTCACACCAGCAAAGAATTTCTGGATCGAGTGTGCTTTTCGGAGGCGTTTTTGGTTCTCCCACTACCTTGATAATGATATCAGGTTCTCGCAATCTCACTTGGTTCGGATAGATATGAATAACGTGTATCTGTCAATTCATTTCATTTAATCCTTCGACTGCACTCAACTGCACTCAGGATTAAAACTGAGCGGAGCCGAGGCTTTAATTTCTTGGCAGATAAACTTCGAGCTTACATGCTCCCGCGTGAATTGCCGTAACCAATAATTTCTTTATCCGTATTTACTACATTATAGTTTTAGTTTTACTTGCCCCTACTAACTTCCAGCCTTTCAGTTGGGAATAAGCATATGATTAAGAAAAATGTAATTTAAGTTACAAAAAAATCTTGCCAAAAATTATGTAAAACCAAACTTGTATCTCCCCACAAGCTGAGCACTAAGACATAAGCAGTAAAGCAGACAGGCAAGTTATAATTTTTGTGCAGATGAACGTAACAAAAATTTATGAGTAACCCTCTGTTACAAGCTTTTTTCGTTGGGAGAGCAGCGGCGGAAATCCTCACCGAGAGGTTGGAGTTCGCTATTACAGATGCTCTATCGGAACTCGGCAAATGGGACGCTGAAACTAGAGAGCAAATGCGCCAATTTACTGAAGAGGTCATAGAGCGGGCAAATCGTGCAGCAGATGCTGCTGGTGCGACTCAAACAACAGGCGGCTATGGAGAAACTGGTTCAACGTCAGTTGACTTACAAGCCACGATTGATGAACTACGAGCAGAAATAGCTACATTGCGAACAGAATTACAACGCTATCGCACTGGAAATTCTTTGTAGAAAGGTTGCTGCGCAGCAACCTTTCTACTAGAAAATTATAAAGGAACAGTTTTGGAATCAGAGTGTCTTTTCTTCCTACTGACTCGGTCAAAAACCAGCGGTACGCAAAACATATGGAAAAAGGTTATTCAGATAAGGCATACCGCTGGAATCGCGAAAACTACTCTCGTAGACGGCGTTTTTTGGACATTTGGTCTTTTGTCTTGACTTTATTGTTCAGGCTGTGGCTGTACAACAAATCTTGGAGTTACCCAGGAGGAGTCAGCGAAGCCAAACAAGCTGCCCGACGTAAGGCGCAAGCGATATGGATTCGCAACACTCTGCTAGATTTAGGACCAACGTTTATCAAAGTTGGGCAACTGTTCTCTACTCGTGCTGACATCTTCCCTGGCGAATATGTAGAAGAACTTGCCAAGCTACAAGATAAAGTGCCTGCATTTAGCTATGAGCAGGTAGAAGCGATTATTGAGCAAGAACTAGGCAAGAAAATTCCCCAACTGTACCAAAGTTTTGAACCCATACCTCTAGCTGCTGCAAGCTTAGGACAAGTACACAAAGCTGTACTGCACTCAACAGAAGCCGTAGTTGTCAAAGTCCAACGTCCTGGTCTGAAGAAACTCTTTGAAATAGATTTACAAATTCTTAAGGGAATTACACGTTACTTTCAAAACCATCCGAAATGGGGACGGGGACGGGATTGGCTCGGCATCTATGAGGAGTGTTGTCGCATTCTTTGGGAAGAAATTGATTATCTCAATGAAGGTCGCAACGCTGATACTTTTCGTCGTAATTTTCGTACCTACGACTGGGTAAAAGTCCCACGTGTCTACTGGCGTTACACTTCATCGCGGGTATTGACTTTAGAGTATGTTCCTGGTATAAAGATTAGCCAATATGAAGCAATAGAAGCAGCAGGTTTAGACCGGAAAATTATCGCTCGTCAGGGTGCCCAAGCATACTTGCTTCAGCTACTTAATGATGGGTTTTTCCATGCTGATCCCCATCCCGGCAATATTGCCGTCAGTCCTAATGGTGCTTTGATATTCTATGATTTTGGCATGATGGGGCGCATCAAAACAAACGTGCGTGAAGGACTGATGGATACCCTGTTTGGCATTGCTTCAAAAAACGGCGATCGCGTTGTTCAATCTCTGATTGATTTGGGAGCGCTCGCGCCGGTAGAGGACATGGGACCAGTCCGGCGTTCAGTCCAGTTTATGCTGGATAATTTTATGGATAAGCCCTTTGAAAATCAATCGGTAGCTGCTATTAGTGACGATTTGTACGAAATAGCGTATGGTCAACCGTTTAGATTTCCCGCAACCTTCACTTTTGTGATGCGAGCTTTCTCGACACTCGAAGGTGTAGGAAAAGGGTTAGATCCAGAATTTAATTTTATGGAAGTTGCCCAACCATATGCCATGCAGCTTATGACCAATATGAATGGTTCTGATAGCAATAGCTTTCTCAATGAATTGAGTCGTCAAGCAGTTCAGGTCAGCAGTACTGCATTGGGACTACCACGCAGGCTGGAAGACACACTGGAAAAGCTAGAACGGGGAGACGTACGTGTGCGTGTTAGATCTCTTGAAACAGAGCGCTTGCTGCGACGACAAACCAGTATTCAGCTCGGGATGACTTATGCTGTTATTGTGAGTGGTTTTACGCTTTCGGCTACGATCTTATTGGTAAAAGAATATATATGGTTGGCAATTATTGCTGGTTTGATCGCAGTTGCAGTGTCAAGTTTACTGATTCGACTGCTGATGCGCCTCGACCGCTACGACCGTATGTCATAAATTTTGTGAATGGTATATGAAACTTAATTTTACCGGTGTTACTGATCCGGGACTTATTCGTTCTAATAATCAGGATGCTCACTATATCGACCAACAGGGGCGTTTCTTCATTGTCGCTGATGGCATGGGTGGTCATGCAGGAGGTGAACAAGCAAGCCGTATTGCGACTGGGCAAATTGAGGCGTACTTGAGTGCTAATTGGGATTCTTCTAAGCCTTCGGAGGAGTTATTAAAGGAAGCTTTATTACAGGCGAATGAAGCGATTTTGCTTGATCAGCAAAATCATCCGGAACGTTCTGACATGGGCACAACAATTGTAGTGGTCATTTTTCGCCCTAAAGAGCCACCTTTATACGCTCATGTTGGTGACTCAAGGCTATACCGTTTTCGAGATTCGCAATTGCAACAAATCACAGAAGACCATACTTGGATAGCACGCGCGATTAAAATGGGTGAAATTACCCAACAAGAAGCCCGGATGCATCCCTATCGTCATGTGTTGTCTCGCTGTTTAGGGCGTGAAGACATTAATCAAATTGATGTCCAACAACTAGATGTGAAAAGGGGCGATCGCCTACTGTTATGTAGTGATGGTTTAACAGAAGAACTCGCCGATCCGAAAATTGCTGACTATCTCCAACTCCCTGTGCCTAAAAAAGCTGCTTTTTCCCTAGTTGAAGCAGCCAAAGAGCAGGGCGGGCACGATAATATTACCGTTGTTATTGTCGCGCTGGAGTAGGAAAGAGGTTTTAAGAACAGGACTTTAGCTAAAGCACTGCTTATCTATCCATGATATAAGAAAAATGTCATGTGCGGCTTTAGCTATGTCAATTCTTGACTCCAATCAAAGTTATACTTTCAGCCGATACTTTGATCTTGGCTTTGAAGCTAGCGAACTCGCTCAAGAATTTGGCTATAGTTTAACTAGAAAAACGCTCAATTTACCCCAGTTCCCTGATGAACTTGACCGTTTGGGAGAATTACGCGATCGCATTGAGGAAGTACTACCGTTTGTACCGTTGACTAACGAACTCGCAAGACGAGAAATTCTCATCTCGCGAGTGGTGACGGAGTTAATTCATTACACACAGGCAGAATTACGAATTGAATATAGTCTGAAGGTTTCTAATTGGCTTCAAGGTAGTTTAGATTATTTACTGCGGGTAAATTCCGTGAATCAATTGTTAGTAATTGAGGCAAAATACGAAGATTTTACGCGAGGTTTTACGCAGTTAGTCGCTGAATTAGTGGCACTCGATCAGTGGTCAAGAGCGACTACAGTTGACCAACAGCCAATTTTAATTGGTGTTGTTTCTACAGGCACAATATGGCAATTCGGTAGGCTTGACCGTAAGATAAAGCATTTTGAACAGGGGATTAATAGCTATCGGGTTCCTGAAGATTTGGAGCAAGTGATGCGAATTTTAGTAGCAGCTTTGAAAGGAAATAATTAAAAAAGCAGCAGGAGCATCCCATTCTAAGTCCCAAAAACCTGGGGCCAAGTTGTGACGAGGAAAACGACAACTGCTGCGATCGCCAGCAAACCTTGAATCAAATTGCCAACCAGCGTACCTGCGACAATTCCAATACCAGCTTTAATCGCTAGTCCAAAATCTCGTCGATAAAGATACTCACCAATAATTGCTCCAACTAGTGGTCCGAGTAACATTCCAAGTAATGGACCACCAAAAGGTAATGCTGGCAATAATCCTAAGAAACCTAGTACTAACCCAACAATTGCACCAATTTGTCCCCACTGACTTGCACCTGCTTTTTTTGCACCCAAGTAGCTTGCTAAAAAATCAACTCCCAGACTCAGGAGTAAAACAACAATTGTGACAATGAGTGGTGTTTGTATTGCAGCAAAAGAATCACTTATAAATCCCCAAATGATAATTGCTATTAAAATTAAACTGGCTCCTGGAATCGCAGGAACTACAGCACCGACAATACCCACAGCCATAACGGCAACTAGTAACCAATAAAGAATTTGCATAATTTTTTCGTTGTTGATTTTGCTATACACCAAATAACAGTTATCAGTTACCAGTTATCAGTTACCAGTTATCAGTTATCAGTCGTTTACTGTTCACTGTTCACTGTTCCCTGTTCCCTGTTCCCTGTTCCCTATTCCCTATTCACTGATTTAAAGTTACAGCTAATTTATCTGCAATTCCCGCAATCCAATTTTCATCTTGTTTAGTGTAACTGCGAGGAGCATTCGCTGCCAAAATTAAGACTCCATCTTCACCAATGGGTTGACAAATGACACCTTGAGTGTTGTCTGGCAAATAATCAAATTCAACTCTTCCTGGGTAAACTTTTAAATCTACCAGATAAACTGCCTTGTGTTTTTCTAGCACTCTTTTTAAGATTAGTCCTGGTACAACTTCCGACTTGGGACTTAGAATTCCCCGACGTAACAAAACTTTATTCTTGTAGAAAACGACGAGCGATCGCGTCACAGTATTAGTTAATAACAAATGTGATGCCCAGGCTAGTTCTGTTTTCACAGTTTCCGGTAAATCCGGTGCAAGTACAAAACCTTCTTCGCCAATCAGTTGTACGGCTTCAGGTAAACGCGGTTGTACTTGCTGCCAAATTAACCCTACTAAAATCAAGACAGCACTCAAAATCACACCCAGAACATCTGCACGCGCTTGAGAATTTGTTAATTCTGGTGATAGCAAACGGTTAATCAGCAAAAGGACAGCGCCCAACCCACCTACTACGATAGGTAGACGCCGCAGAACCCTATTGGGATCGGATTTAGTCATCTAAAATCTTGCGGTAAGTGGGAAACTCCATCTTTTAAAAGCCCAGAGGGAAACGACACGGCTAATTCATTAGCCGTTAGTATCCCCTTATTGTTATTCGTCTCCTGGTTCAATAATGCGTTGAAATAAGTAACCAGTTCCTCTTGCCGTCAGGATTAATTCTGGATTACTTGGATCATCTTCCAATTTTGCCCGCAAACGGGAGATATGCACATCTACTACACGAGTATCCACATGGCGTTCTGGTGTATATCCCCAGACTTCTTGTAAAATTTCTGAACGGGAGAAAGCTTCTCCAGAACGGCTGACTAACAACTCTAGTAAGCTAAACTCCATGCCTGTTAACCGAATGCGCTCATCGCCTTTATACACTTGCCGCTTATTCGTGTCAATTTTGATAGTAGCAACGTGAATAACTCCAGAACTAGGAATTCCAGAGGCACCTGTTTTGTCTACTCGCCGTAGTACTGAGCGAATGCGGGCTTCTAGCTCCTTAGGGGAAAAAGGTTTGACTACGTAGTCATCAGCACCTAATTCTAAACCCGTAATTCGATCAGCTACGTCCCCCAAGGCTGTTAACATAATAATAGGGACATCTGATTCTTTACGTAATTCTTGGCACACGCCGTAACCATCTAGCTTCGGCATCATCACGTCTAAAACCACTAAGTCAGGCTCTGCTTTGCGAAAAGTATCCAGAGCTTCCTCCCCGTCACCAGCCGTTACCACATCGTAACCAATCATCGAAAGGCGCGTTTCTAAAATCCGGCGAATACTGGCTTCGTCATCTACCACTAGAATTTTTTCTTTATGACTTTCCAAGTTTGTCAATGCTCCTTAACTAAAATTTTTCATGATTAATTTTTACTACCATATTATTAAGATATCATTTCACAAATTGATTGAAAAAAACCTGCAGATACTACAATTATTGGATTTTAGTTTGCTCAAAAACTTAAGCAAAGATTAAGAATATTTAATAATATTAAGAATGCCAAAGCCAAAAAGTTATTACGTTTGTAACGAATGTGGAGCAGAATCCCCTCAATGGTTTGGTAAGTGTCCAGCTTGCGGCACCTACAACTCTTTAGAAGAGCAAATTACGATTCAGTCATCAACAGATGTGCCAAGTCGCGGAGTGAGTGGATGGCATGGTCAAGCTGGGAAAGGCAAAACTCCTACAACAAAACCAGCCAAACCACGTGCTTCTTTAACTTTTGACCAGATTAGCGATCGCCATGTCACACGTTGGGCTTCTGGCTATGAAGAATTAGATCGCGTTCTTGGCGGTGGAGTTGTTCCCGGTTCTATGGTGCTGATAGGCGGTGATCCAGGAATTGGGAAATCTACGCTGCTGTTGCAAGTATCAAATCAACTGGCACAAAGATACCGCATCCTCTATGTTTCTGGAGAAGAATCAGGACAACAGGTAAAATTGAGAGCTTCTCGCTTGGGAGTAGGAAAACCCCTAAGTTTAGTAGCTGATGGTAACGGTAATGGCAATAGTATAGCAGTACAAGAAACTCCCGAAGTAACTCCCCAAGAAACACCCAAAATAGAAGAAGCAGAGCGTGTAGGTGCTGATTTATACATTTTGCCTGAAACAGATTTAGAAGAAATCCTGCGGGAGATGGATTCACTCAAACCGAATGTGACAATTATTGATAGTATTCAAACAGTGTTCTTCCCGGCGCTGACCTCTGCACCAGGTTCTGTCGCCCAGGTACGCGAATGTACCGCAGCTTTGATGAAAGTGGCAAAGCACGATGACATCACAATGTTAATAGTGGGACACGTCACCAAAGAAGGGGCGATCGCCGGACCAAAAGTCTTGGAACACCTCGTTGACACAGTGTTATATTTTGAAGGCGATCGCTTTGCATCCCATCGGTTATTACGGACAGTCAAAAACCGTTTTGGAGCAACTCATGAAATCGGCATCTTTGAAATGGTTGACAACGGACTGCGTGAAGTCCCCAACCCCTCAGAGCTATTTTTAGGCAACCGCGATGATCCGGCTCCAGGTACTGCAATTGTCGTTGCTTGTGAAGGGACACGCCCGATTGTCGTCGAATTGCAAGCTTTAGTAAGTCCTACCAGCTACCCCTCACCACGTCGGGCGGGAACTGGTATAGATTATAACCGCTTAGTGCAGATTTTGGCGGTGCTAGAAAAGCGAGTCGGGATTCCAATGTCAAAGCTGGATTCTTATGTGGCATCTGCAGGTGGGTTAAGTGTAGCAGAACCAGCAGTGGATTTAGGAATTGCGATCGCTATTGTGGCTAGTTTCCGCGATCGGATTGTTGATCCTGCTACCGTACTTATAGGGGAAGTTGGCCTGGGAGGACAAGTTCGCTCAGTATCGCAAATGGAACTGCGGTTAAAAGAAGCGGCAAAATTGGGATTTAAAAGGGCAATTGTCCCAAAAGGGCAAAAATACGCCGACTATAACATAGAAATTTTGCCCGTCTCAAAGGTTATAGATGCGATTATTGCTGCAATACCGCAGCAGGGGCTAACGGAAGAAGATTTGGCACCGGATGAGGAATAGAATTATACCTCTTTTCGCTCGCACGCAGAGGCTTTAAGGACAAACAGCGCTTGAACACCCAAAGGGACACCCGATAGCCACTGCTACCCACAATTACCAAATAACTTGGGAAAAATTACCCGATGATTACGTACTACCAGACGAACCAGTGGATAACATTAACCAGCCTCCCCTTGCCGCAGCTTTAACCGAAAGTTTAGAAATTGCTGGTAGATTACCTGAAAACGCTTTGAATTCAACGAATTATGGCATTTGCGCTACCGTGAATGGCAAAATTGTCATTAAAGCTCCCGATTGGGCATACGTGCCTAATATCCGTGTGACCAGCCCCTCCGGGGCGGGAACAGGGAATAGGGAACAGGCAACAGCAAAAAATTAGCCCAGGATATTGGATTCAAGCCCCTTAATTTATTAATGGAAGAATTCAAAAAAATTGTTGACAGATGCGTAGCACGATTCAACAAGACGTCCTTGTTTAAATCCCCTAATTTTAATTAAGTAAGTCGGTGCAAAAAAAATCAAACTGTGTAAAGAAAAGTAAATAAGGCTCAAACTCTTTCTCTCCCTACTCCCTGCTCCCCTAGTGGGAACGGCCACGCCTTACGGCTATCGGGGAAGACCTCCGGTCTCGCTGCGCTAACGCAGTCGCCTGGCTGTCGGGAAACCCTACCAAGAGCGCTGTCTCACCTGCTCCCTGCTTTATTCCAACAAGAATTATTTAGCTGAACAAGAACGACAACGCGCTGAAAAATTGGCAGCACAATTGCGAGTATCGGGGATAGAACCAGAAGCTTGATACTTGAGTAGAAGCCCTGTTTCTTTCACCAAACAGGGCTTGGTAGATCAAAACAGCTTAGGAATGAGAGAATCATCCCCTTGCCAAACTTCTTGCCAAACTTCAATACCTGGGAGTTGCTTAGTCGCTAGACATTGCACTTAATACATTGTATACTCACCCAGTTTTGTCAAGCCCTAACAAGTTAGAAATGGTTCATTATGAGAATTTTGATAGTTGAAGATGACGATCGCATTGCCAAACCATTAGCTGAGTATTTAAGACGCCAACACCATATTGTGGATATCACAACTGATGGGCTTGAGGGCTGGGAATGGTCTCAATCAGGGTTATACGAACTCATTTTATTAGATTTAATGCTCCCTAAATTAGATGGAATTACTTTGTGTCAGCGTTTACGTGCTGCTTCATCCAACGCTCTCATCTTAATGCTGACAGCAAGAGATACAACAGGCGATAAAATTATTGGACTTGATGCTGGAGCTGATGATTATTTAATCAAACCCTTTGACTTAAAAGAGTTAGCAGCACGCATCAGGGCTTTAGCTAGGAGAAGTCAAGAGATTCGCCCACCGATTTTAATCCACGGGGAAATGCAACTTAATCCTGCTACCCAACAAGTTACTTATGCAGGGAATACTCTATCATTAACTCCTAAAGAATACATGATATTAGAATGTTTTTTGAGAAATCCAAATAAAGTTTTGACTCGTTCGGCAATTCTTGATAAACTGTGGGAATTTGATAAGTCTTCTGGAGAACAAACCATCAAAACTCATATCACCAATTTACGGAATAAGCTCAGAGGGGCTGGAAGCTCAGAAGACTTTATTGAAAATATCTATGGCATTGGTTATCGTCTCGGTCACAAGTGAAATCATTGGTTAGTTTTTAGCATTTGTAGCAGCAAACCTCTCTGCTAGTAACTGATAATTTGATAATAATAAGAATGTGTTTCAAAAAATTCGTTATCGGTTGTTGTTGTCTAACTTAGTGGTGTTTGCATCGCTGCTGGCAATATTTGCTCTAGCAGTCCGGGTTGTTTTCACTCGCAGTCTGACTCAACAAACAACAGATAGACTCATAGTCATAGGACAAAGTGCGGCTGCAAATGCAGAGTTTGAAAAAGGTCACCTAACAGTAGAAAGTGACTTTCGTCCACAAGACTTAATAACTCGTCATCAGGCATTGCAGTGGTTTGATATTCAAGGAAATTTGATCGCCAAACAAGGAGAAACTGTCTTAACTTTACCCTTGTCGCCAAGCAAAATGGTGCAAATTCAGACTGATAAAGTTCCTATTCAAGCAGTGACTATACCAATTATTGGTAGCGATAATGGTCAACTAGTTGGGTATATCAGAGTAAGTCAATCCCTAGAAGAATTTGAGGAAACGCTCGAAAAATTGAACTGGGGATTAGGCGGTGGAATTATTATAACTTTGGTTCTGAGTGGAGTTGCGGGAATTTTACTAACTCGTCAAGCGATGCAGCCAATTGAGGAGAGTTTTCAAAGGCTCAAACAGTTTACTGCTGATGCTTCCCACGAACTACGCAGTCCGTTAATGGCAATTAAAATTAATGCTGATTTGGCACTGTTATATCCAGAAGAAATAGGAGCAAAAGAGGTAGAAAAGTTTCAGGCGATCGCCAGCGCTACTAACCAGATGACTCGCCTTACAGAAGACTTACTATTGTTAGCACGTACCGATAAAGTTCCGAATCAGAATTGGGAGACTCTCAATTTAATGTCTATTTTAGAGAACTTAGTACAGCTGTATAAACCTCAAGCTCAAGCCAAGCAAATTAACTTGATATCTCAGTTGAGCGAAAATCTTTACCTGATGGGTGATTCAGTTCAACTAACACGGCTATTTACTAATTTAATTGAAAACGCCCTTTATTACACACCATCATCCGGCGTAGTTGAAATCAAAACTAGTCGTGTCGCTTCCCAGCTTTATGTGAACGTGCAAGACACAGGTGTGGGAATTGCGCCAGAACATATCGACAAGGTTTTTGAGCGCTTTTGGCGAGCAGATCAGTCTCGTTCTTATTGGGGAGGTGGTTCTGGCTTGGGATTGGCGATCGCACAAGCCATAGCTCAAAATCATGGTGGATTGATTACTGTCACGAGTCAATTAGGAGTTGGTAGTTGTTTTACAGTACGCTTACCAGCTTCTTGATGATCAAGACTTGATAAACATTACCTTTTATGCTTATGAAAATGAACCAGCAAATACCAAAATATAGCTACATTTACTAGAAATACTATGAGCTTTAATATTGTTATTCCTTTAATTAACTCAAATATTTCTGGAGGTATGCTAATGCCAACTAGTCCCAGCACTAATAGTTTAGCCCAACGTTTTTCATACCACAAACCAACTGCTTCTATTCCCGTTATAATAGCATAGACTCCAAGAGTTATTCCGCTAAATCCTAGTTGAATCGGACTAACACTTAAAAATTTATTGATGAGCCATTCTATCATTGTTAGTTTTATTTCTAAAACACGAAAGTCAGAAAAGGCAGCTAAGTTTGGGTAATTTTTTAGTGCTAATAGCAAGGCGATAGAAGTAACAGCTAGGAGTGAAGCAACAAAAGTTTTATAAATGACAATTGCTACTAAACCAGGTGGACGCTTATTGTTCACGTAATCTCTTCAAATTGTTTCACATCTATTTCGTTCTGATTATCCAGATTCTACAAAATAGGAATTGTAAAAGTTGTCTTCAACAATCCCCATCTATAGGAATCCGGTTTGATGAGCGTGAATCACTCGTACAGACAGGGAACGCTTAGGGAAGAAGCAATAAAAGTGTACCTAGCTTCGTCAAAAATCAAATACGAGTCCTATAGCTTATTGATATCAATTGAGTCACAATAGTACCTAAAAACACTCCCATCAATAGAACCAGAGAAAAGTTTTTTTCAGAGCTGGAGTTCATAGTGATTGCACTATACACACCAAAGGTCAAGAAAAAGTCAAGATTTTATCTCAAGCGGAATTTACCCTTAATAGATGGACATAAAATAGCCGAAATATCTAATCGTCACTTGATTTCACTATTTGAGATTGAATTTCGTGAACTCAAGCTAATCTTGACTATTTCTGAACTTTGATTACGTATCGTGAAAAGACAAACCCAGAATGAAAGGTATTTTACAACTATGAAAAGTTCAACAATAATCATTTTGGCAACAGCTTTTTTTGGTACTTTGGGACTTGCTGGATTATCGCGAGTTGTGTCTGCAAAACAACTACAATCTCCAGTAGCAATTGTGCGTCAGCATCACAGCGTTATCCAAGTTGCGCAAGCTAGTGATGGCGATGGTGAAACCAACGACGATGCACAAGAACAGCAAGAAGCAACTAAATTACAACCTCTAGCTAAAATTACAGCACAACAAGCACAGCAAGCAGCTGAAACATCTGTAGGAGGTAAAGCTAGCAGCGTCAAACTCGAAAATGAAAATGGAAATTTAGTTTATGCTGTAGAAATTGCTCAGCAAGATATTAAAGTTGATGCTGGTAATGGTAAGGTTCTCTACACTGAAAATGCCAATCAAGAAGATGAGAAGAATGAAGCTACTCGCCCCAAGAGTAGCATTCAAGTTCAGAAAGGCAATGATGGGGATGGTGAAAGCAATAATGATGGTAAGTAGCGAATTCAAAAATCAAATAGGACTCCTATAGCTTTATTTTGGAGTTTAGACTAGTTCCCGGTGCGAAACTCAGAAGGCTGATTCTATCAAGCATAAAAACCAAGGTTTTGGTTCCTGGAAACATCTTAAATTCGTACCCTTATTTTTTGGAAATTTAGTTTTGCACCGGGAACTAGACTAATTTTGGCTTTCAAACCGCAAAACCCTTATCCAGACTGCCTTTCCCAATTTATCACCGCTTTCGGATTCCAAAATCTAAAATGCTTGCTATACAAGGGTTGTAGCCTAAGAAACAGAATTTAGTCTAAATTCCAGTTTATTTTGTAACACTGATTTACTTAAATTGCCTGATGCCTATTGTCATTCCCACTTCTCTTCAAAAAAATCAGGGTTAGTAGAAATGAATTCCAGCCTTATCTTATCGAACATATTGAATCCGCCAGTGCTCTTTTTCTTTGTAGGAATGCTGGCAATTTCTCTGAAATCCGATTTAGATATTCCCCAACCTTTACCAAAACTATTTTCTCTTTACTTGCTACTTGCAATTGGGTTTAAGGGAGGATATGAACTTAATGAGAGCGGAATTAATCCACAAGTAGCGTTGACATTGATAGCAGCTATCTTGATGGCTTGTGCGGTTCCTATCTACTCCTTTTTTATTTTAAAAACAAAACTTGATGCGTATAATGCTGGGGCTATTGCAGCAACTTATGGATCCATCAGTGCTGTCACCTTTATTACTGCACAGTCTTTTCTTAAAGTGCTTGATATTACCTCAGATGGATACATGGTAGCTGCTTTAGCACTGATGGAGTCTCCAGCAATTATTATAGGTATTGTATTAGTAAGAGCATTTGGTCAAAAGAAAGAAAAAGGTGAATTTTCTTGGAGTGAAGTTTTGCGAGAGGCTTTTCTAAATGGTTCTGTATTTCTCTTAGTTGCGAGCCTTATCGTTGGCATTTTAACAGGACATAAAGGATGGGAGAAGCTAGAACCATTTACTCAAAGCATCTTCTACGGAGTTCTAGCTTTTTTTCTACTAGATATGGGAATGGTAGCTGCTAGAAGAATACTAGATATAAGAAAAACAGGTTCTTTTCTAATTATCTTTTCTGTATTTATGCCTGTTGCCAATGCAATTTTGGGGATCCTCATTGCGAAACTCATTGGTATACCACAAGGTAATGCCCTTTTATTTGCTGTTCTTTGTGCTAGCGCTTCTTACATAGCAGTTCCTGCAGCAATGAGAATGACAATTCCTGAAGCTAATCCCAGCTTGTATATTTCTATGGCTTTAGCACTCACTTTTCCGTTCAACATTATTGTAGGAATTCCTCTATATATGAACATTATCAAAGCTATGGGAGTGTAGCACAGTCAAATTAGTCAAGAAGCAGGAAATGATTACCAATAGCAATCCGCGCAGGAGTTGTAAACTTACTGGTTAAGGGAAGGAAAGCTTAACGCTTAACTCAAGTGATGATTAGATATTTAAGCTATTTTATGTCTATCTATTAAGGGTAAATTCCGCTTGAGATAAAATCTTGACTTTTTCTTGACCTTTGGGGTGTATAGTGCAATCACTCTGCACCAAATAAAGTTATAAAAAAACTTTTCTCTGCTTCTATTGATGGGAGTGTTTTTAGGTACTCTTGTGACTCAATTGATATCAATAAGCTATAACTCATTACTTTAATAAAGGAGGAGGAATACAATGAAAAAGATGTTAAACAGGGTTCCAGAGATTACACTTGTTTTCTGGATTATAAAGATTCTCGCAACCACGGTAGGTGAAACGGCAGCAGATTATTTGTCAGTAACCCTGAACTTTGGTTTAAGTGCTACATCCTATATAATGAGCGGCATATTATTGATTGTGCTTTTGAATCAGTTTAGGCTGAAACGGTATATTCCATTGAGTTACTGGATTGTAGTTGTTTTGATGAGTATTACTGGCACACTGATCACTGATAGATTGGTGGACGAGCTTGGAGTTAGTTTGATGACAACTACTGTAATTTTTAGTGTTTCCTTGTTGGTAGTTTTTGCGCTCTGGTATTCAAACGAAAAGACATTAGCCATGCATTCCATAAATACAGCTAAAAGAGAACTTTTCTACTGGGTAGCTATTTTATTTACGTTTGCCTTGGGAACCGCAACAGGAGATCTTTTGGCAGAGGCTTTGAGAGTGGGTTATGCAGAATCAGCACTGATATTTGGCGCTTCAATTGCAATCATAGCGAGCAGTTATTATTACTTCCATATGAATGCAGTTTTAGCATTCTGGTTAGCTTACATCTTGACTCGTCCGCTTGGAGCATCTATAGGCGATTTATTATCCCAGCCAGCTTCAAAAGGTGGCTTTGGTTTAGGTACGGTTGGGACTAGTATGCTTTTTCTTTCTATAATAACGAGTTTGGTTATTTACTTAAGCCTGAAGCAGAAGAAATCAGTATCATTGCCGATCAACTCACAAGACTGATTGGCGATACTCCCTTGGCGTCTGCGCCCTGCGCGATCTGCCGCTATGCTGCAGCGAACCTATCGCCTGCTCAACATTGGGTATTTTTCTGTTTGTGATCTGGCGATTATGTATTTTTTTTCCTGACTTCTGACTCCTTGTACTAGCAACTTACGTTATTAGTGCCATTTAGCTCTTAGTTGTAAATACCAGACTTTGCTAATCTGATTTTTATTGTGAAAAAGAAATGAACAAAGTTGCAAAAGTCACAATTTTCTTCTGGATCATGAAGATCATTGCCACGACGCTTGGCGAGACGGCAGGTGACTTCATCTCAATGTCTCTTGGGCTGGGGTATTACATAGCCTTTGCCGTAACGTTCGCCATCCTAGCTATTTTCCTGTTTTTTCAAATTCAATCCGACAGATATCGTCCAGTCCTTTATTGGGCGGCTATCATTGCGACAACCACAGCCGGAACCGAAGTTTCAGACTTGATGGATCGATCTTTCGGATTGGGCTACGCAGTGGGATCGCTCATCTTGGTAGCCGGTCTCCTGAGCGTTCTTGCCATCTGGTACTATCGAGATCGGGATCTGAGCGTTTATCCGATCACGAGGAAAGACGCAGAGACCACCTATTGGCTGGCCATCGTGTTCTCCAACAGTTTGGGAACGGCTTTTGGTGACTTTCTGACAAGCAACTTGGGACTGAGCTATATCCAGGGCGCATTTGTGACGGCCAGCGTTATTGGTGTTGTGATCGCGCTTCACTACCTAACAAAGTTGAGTGATATTCCCCTATTCTGGCTCGCGTTCATCTTCACGCGACCCTTCGGAGCCACCTTCGGAGATTTTCTTACCAAACCAGTCAAAGATGGCGGTCTATCACTGCCAAGGGGCTATGCTTCGGCGATCGCCTTTATCCTGCTGGCAGTTGTCCTATTCTTTTCCGTGCGAAAGGAGAAAAAAGTGCGTCAGCCACTTGAGTGATGCGTTTAAGCAGATAGATGATTCACCCGATAATAGGAACACCTCTCATCCTCGGAATCGTAGGTTTGCTAAACCTTCCCCTTCTGATTTTTGGCTTTGCTGAAACGATGAATGACATTAAAGTATGCTCCGACAAATTTCTCATTTCTGGTTGCGTTATATACATCCTCGTTTGGCTCCCTTAATTGCCACAATTGGTATTGTTGGACTTATAAGTTGTCTACTTATCCTTTTTGTTTTAGCAAACTTAGCTGAAGAGGTTTTAGAGCGAGAAGCTTTTGCATTTGATACGACTTTTCTGTTATGGCTACATCAATTTGCTAATCCAACTCTAGATAATTTGATGCTGTTTCTTACAAATATTGGTAATCCTAGGACAGTGGTTACGGTTGCAGTAGTTACTGTCTTGTTACTTTGGTGGCGACATTACCGAGAAGAAGCAAAAGTTTTTGTACTTGCTTGCTTGGGAGCATTTATTTTAAATACAGAACTGAAGTTATTTTTTTCTAAACCTCGTCCGGAACTTTGGCATCAGTTGATTTCTGAAAAATCTTTTAGTTTTCCTAGTGGTCATGCACTAGGTTCTATGGTTCTATATGGTTTTATCGCTTATTTGCTAGCAATTCACTATCCTAAGTTATCCAGAGTAATTTACTGTTTAGCAATTATTTTAATCGCAGCCATTGGCATCAGTCGCTTATATTTGGGAGTACATTGGCCTACAGATATTATTGCAGGTTATGGAGTCGGTTTCTTGTGGTTGATGACATGTATCACGATGTTAAAACTGCAAAGATTGAGGCAGTTGAAATGATGCTTTAGAAAGTTTCTCGTTCCTATGCTCTACTTGGAAATGCCCTCATGGAGGCTCCGCCTACAGTAAAATTAGGCAGAATTAGGAAATAAGAAATTGCGATAAGCCCTTTGGGCGGCTAAGAGCTGGAGCATCACCTTCTCCTTCAAACACGTTACGCCCCAGAATGCGTGTGTGCAGGACTTACGGCAGTGTTCCTTGCCTAATCGCTATCAGAAACTGAAGGACTAGCTTTTTCAGAAAATTCTGAGTTTTGTGCCTGTTTTCTTTTAGCAACAATTTTTTCCAGTTCTTTCAGATGTTGCCTGCTAATTAACCCATCATCTTGAAGATTAAATATATCTGAGGTGTACTCACTTTGTTGTTCATTTAAATTTTCTAATTCTTTTGTAATTATTGATAATGCTTTTCCTTGACTCATTGAGGTTTTTAACACTTCAAACCGTGCAGCTTGATCAAGACGACATAATAACCGTAAGATGATACGACGAATTCTAATTTCATTCCCAAAATCAAAAATTGTGGTATGAGAATCATCTTCCGAACGTAACAGTTCTTCTCCCACATCAAATAAAGCTTCCACAATTGAGGCAATGCTAGAGGTAGGAATTTCTTTTATTGCGCCATCTTCAAGTTTTTCTAAAAATGCCCTAACTTGAGTTGTACCATCAGGACGTATTTGCTCAGACAGTTCTATAAGTTTTTCTCCAAATGCCTTGGCATCATAGGCGCAAGCAAGAATGGCTTGGATCTGAGTCTTAGATAAATCAGCTTCTGGTAAAGTTAAACGGAAGTAGATAGGAAATATTTCTGGACAGCATACACGCTGTTGCTCTCGCCACTTTAATTTTTGTTCATTATTAGATCTCTTTCCCCAAACAGGTTCTAATTTAGGAAAAAGAATTCTGAGCAGAGTTTGAACAGGTTGCTTATCTTGCTCTCGCAACTGAGCCAGCCAAGAATTATGAAAATTTTTCAATTCATCTAAGGAATAATTGATTGGCTCTATAAAAGCATTTTTGTTTTTGCGAATTATGTTATGTACCATTGGATGAAAAACCCGTAGTGATTCTAAAGCAATAAAATCTACTGGGTTCACTTCGCCTTGCACTACCGGATATGTCATTGTTAAGGTGTCAGTTAGATGAACAATGTCGCGAAGGTTAGTAATGAAGTGGTCTATTCCTTGAAAGTAAACATTGCTCCAATAGGTTTGATCAAATAGTTGAGTCACTTCTGTGGCTGGATTTTCCACATCAGCTTCCTCCAAGTCAGGAACTTCTTGAGGTTCTGATTGTTCCAAGTCGGCGCTGAGATCTCTCTTTGCAGACGGCTGATTCGAGTTAGAGCGATGCTCCTGCAGGGAGCCGCCCTTTGGGCGATAGCTAGCCCCTAAGGGGGCGCTGCGCAAACGCTGCTGCGCGGAGCGCAGATCGCTATCCTTTGGTGTTGCAATCAGAACACTATTAAGTTTTTCAAAAAGTAGCCTGCGAAGTGAAGTTTTATCTGGAGAAGGTAACTCAAAAGGAACTTGAATAGTTTTCTCCAAATATGCTTCTGGTGATATCTCCTGAGTTTCGCAAAGTGCTTTGCTAACAACTTCTTTATCAAAAACCAGAAGATAGACAACGTTACGAAAATTCGGAATTGCTTTAAAAATGCGAAATAGCTGCTTAATATCTTCTATGGGAAGCCTATCAATATCATCAATTGCAACGACTATTCGCCGCTCCTGCTTCACCACTATATTTTCGAGTTCTTCTTTTAACTCGGAAGCTTCCTTTGATTGATCGTCAAATAATGTTGCTACTGCCATGCCAGCTTGAGCGTAAGGGAGGGGAACTTGAGAAACAACTTTAGCAACATCGGCTATTCGCTCTCTCAAGCCTTTGGGCATATATTTTACAGAGGTTAAAACGCTGTGTAATTGGTCAAAAAAGCGCATTGTAATGTCTTGGTTTCCAGTAAACAACCAAGCATTAAAATGAACGACGATTGGTTGCTCCTCATCAGGCTTGTGTTTAAGACAATGAACTACAAAGTTCAACAGTGTCGATTTGCCGGAACCCCACGAACCGTACACTGCAATCACAAACCCTTCAGTAACAGTCATTTTGCAAATACTATCTGCCAAATGCTTGGCGAAGGGCGCGTATCCTAGTCGGTCTTTTTCTGGTTCGATCAAGAAGTCATCTTGCTGATCGTTATGAGTTTCAGTTTGTGCCATAAGAAACTTTATTGACTTTTATTGTCATCGTGGCACATATCTTAGGTAAGGCTACGCCATCCTAAGATAGAATTCTGTGCTATAAGCTTTGCGTCAAGCGTATGCGCAAAGCGCACGCTGCGCGAACGGCTTATCGCTTAAAGGGCGGTTTCCGTACATATCATAGGTATGCGTATGCCTAACCAAGGATAAAATTTTTAAAGAGCTATAGTTTGGATTGCGTTTGTCTTAACCCGACCATTTGGTGCAACACTGGGGGATGTTCTTACAAAACCAGACGAAAAAGGTGGTTTCGGTTTTGGTACTATCGGCTCATCTATAGTCCTTATGTCAATACTTGGAGTCTGCTGTATTCTGTTCACAACTCTAAACCAGATAAGACTAAGTGTGGCCGGGGCTTCTAACGATGAATGACATTAAAGTATGCTCCGACAAATTTCTCATTTCTGGTTGCGTCATATACATCCTCGTTTGGCTCCCTTAATTGCCACAACAGGTATTGTTGGACTTATAAGTTGTCTACTTATCCTTTTTGTTTTAGCAAACTTAGCTGAAGAGGTTTTAGAGCGAGAAGCTTTTGCATTTGATACGACTTTTCTGTTATGGCTACATCAATTTGCTAATCCAACTCTAGATAATTTGATGCTGTTTCTTACAAATATTGGTAATCCTAGGACAGTGGTTACGGTTGCAGTAGTTACTGTCTTGTTACTTTGGTGGCGACATTACCGAGAAGAAGCAAAAGTTTTTGTACTTGCTTGCTTGGGAGCATTTATTTTAAATACAGAACTGAAGTTATTTTTTTCTAAACCTCGTCCGGAACTTTGGCATCAGTTGATTTCTGAAAAATCTTTTAGTTTTCCTAGTGGTCATGCACTAGGTTCTATGGTTCTATATGGTTTTATCGCTTATTTGCTAGCAATTCACTATCCTAAGTTATCCAGAGTAATTTACTGTTTAGCAATTATTTTAATCGCAGCCATTGGCATCAGTCGCTTATATTTGGGAGTACATTGGCCTACAGATATTATTGCAGGTTATGGAGTCGGTTTCTTGTGGTTGATGACATGTATCACGATGTTAAAACTGCAAAGATTAAGGCAGTTGAAATGATGCTTTAGAAATTACATATCGTAGCGGAGTCCTCCCGACAGCTCCTGATAGAATCTTTAAGCTGATACAAGTGATTCTTTTTCCCCATGCAAACTAACTGGCAAATAGCTAAAACCTACGAAGACATTCTCTATCACAAAGCAGATGGCATTGCCAAAATTACCATCAACCGTCCTCACAAAAGAAATGCTTTTCGTCCTAAAACTGTTTTTGAACTGTACAACGCTTTCTGTGATGCCCGCGAAGATACTAGTATCGGCGTTGTCCTATTTACTGGTGCTGGCCCACACACCGATGGTAAGTACGCTTTCTGTTCAGGAGGTGATCAAAGTGTGCGAGGACACGCTGGCTATGTAGACGATGATGGTGTACCACGTTTGAACGTGCTGGACTTACAACGCCTGATTCGTTCCATGCCAAAAGTAGTTATTGCCCTTGTTGCTGGGTATGCCATTGGTGGAGGACACGTCCTGCACTTAATATGTGATCTAACTATTGCGGCTGATAACGCTATTTTTGGACAATCTGGTCCGAAAGTAGGTAGTTTCGATGGAGGTTTTGGTGCTAGTTATCTTGCCCGCGTTGTTGGACAAAAAAAGGCGCGAGAAATCTGGTTTCTCTGCCGACAGTACAATGCACAGCAAGCACTAGAAATGGGTTTAGTCAATTGCGTTGTTGGGATAGAACAACTTGAAGCTGAAGGTATCCAGTGGGCGCGAGAGATTTTAGAAAAAAGTCCCATCGCCATTCGTTGTCTCAAAGCAGCATTTAACGCTGACTGTGATGGACAAGCTGGTTTGCAAGAATTAGCAGGCAATGCCACCTTACTCTATTACATGACAGAAGAAGGACGAGAAGGAAAACAAGCTTTTCTAGAAAAGCGTCCACCTAACTTTCATCAATATCCCTGGCTCCCCTAAAAATACAAAAAGTCGCAAAAATCGCACCTTTGATAAAAGGCGCGATTTTTTAAGTGTTAAAGTCTTTTCAAGACCTATAGATGTTAAAAGCGAATTTTGTTTTTGAAATTTATCAAATTATCCAACTTTGTCCAAATTCTCGCTTTCAGTTTTTTACCCTATGTATGTCACTTCCACAAAGTAAACTCTGAAATATTCGCGCTTTATACGATCTAGGTCTTATTTGTCTTCTACAAAAACAGGTGTGAACCAATTCGCCCAAAACAGCACTAAAAGGGTACTTCTACAATTTGACTTTTTCTGTTTTGGCAAAAGAAAGCTATATTAGTACAGCCTCAGCTTTCGCCTTTTCAAAAGAGCAGGGAGCGGCCGTTTCCTCAACGGGATCAAGGGCTGGGTTGTTTAAACCTGAAGCCAAGACTAATGTTGCATCTGGCAAACTCCAAACATCTTCTAAATTTTCCCAAGAAGGAGTGAACGCTGGGAGCGCCAAAGAACAAGCCTTCCAATTTCCTCGAACTGGTGCTCCTAACTGTTGGCAGAATCCGCCGCGACGTCCCTCTATATCGTAATAACGACAATGTTTACAGGCAGAAGTCAATGATTTTATCTGTTTCATATTTAATGCCTTTAGTGCCGTTTTCGGGCTACTTTTGTTCCTTTATTTTGCATCAACACATAGAATGTGGCTTTTGGCTACAACCCTTGCGTTAACTAGGTTATAGCGATCCCAACGAAAAGATTAACTTTATAATCTTTTTAGATTTGTGTTATCTTTTTCAACTTTTTTGTTAACAAAGTGATACATTAATTGCGATGGATTAAGCATACTCGGTTTTAGCTGAAAATGATTGGGGATCAAAGCTACTTATGAATATAACGATGTGAGCCACCTTTGAACTTCAGCCTTTGGGGACACTTTTTCAGATGCAATTAACTGTATCTTTAGGAAGAACTGACATGATTGAGTCGTCACTAAGATGAAATCTCAAAAATGATATATTATTTCTTTAGGAAGATGAAGTGATTGAAAAAAATATATAGCAGTCCTAAATGATTTGTGAATATTGAGTTAAGACTGTTGAGTGTTGATTGTCAACACTCAACACTCAACCGCCCAAACGAACTGTTCACAACTCAAATGGATTGCTATAGTGGTTTGGAGCAATTCATCACATGATCACAAAACTATTTTGAGAGATATATCAGAAAAATCTCACTGCACAATGCTAAGCCATTAGTCCTGATATGAGTAGGATTAACGAAAGTAGAAAAAGAATCGAGAAACAACTTAGGATCAGTCCCACAGACGGCGCACCACCCGCTACGAATGAAAGAAACACTCTTTCGCTGTTAAGCGTTAAGCGTTAAGCGTCAAGCGTGTTTCTTGAAAGAATTCCAACAGTTCTGAATTCACCGATTAGTGACTTTTTTGTTTAAATGCTCAGGAGGACTTTGAAGATTGTTTAGCAGCACACACAGAACAGACACCCCACCGCTGAAGTTCGCCCGGTGGAGTGGGACAATGGCAGAGTGGACAAAGGGGTAAATCGTGCGATCGCCCTTGCACTGTTCTAGCCCAATTTTGGAAAGCAGCATTGGGATCCTTAGCTTTAGGCGTCATATCATCGTTTCTACTCATCGCATCACCCACGTAACTGGGATGTTCTTGAGGCGAGATTGTTTGTTCTTCCTTGGGAGTGTTTTGAGGACGCTGCCATCGAGCTGTAGAAAAATGAATATCCTTCAAACCTATTGAGAGTTTTTGATTCAACTTTAAAATTAAGCGCTGGCGCTCAAAAGTTAGGTTCTGTGCCCAAGCTGCACTCGAAGTTGCCACCCGCAAAACATCGCGATCGAGCGACAACGGTTTAGTGTGAGTAGCTACTACACCTCCTACAATTTCAGCCCAACACGTGAGCAAACGTTGAAATGGCTGCTCTTGCCATTCAGCTTGAACTGCCAAAACCTCTAAAATATCATTAATTGATTTCAACGAAATTTACCTAACCTTCGCAAAAACTACAGCACAGCTGTGAAATATATTTATAGCAATCCTAAATGATTAGTGAAATTTTTCATGAAGAACACTCGACAACCCCAACACTTGTTTCACAACTAAAATCGGACTGCTATATGATATTTATCGCGCTTGATTGGCAAAAATATATTTTTCAATGAATCCCACACTCCAGGTTTGAGGCAGATAGGCAATGAGTCAAAATCCCCTAATAGATACGTCGTCGGGTGCTCAATCTTCTAAAACAACAGGGTTGAAACCACCACTAGCAGCAGCACTGGCGAGTTTGGAAGTCCAACTAGATCAAGAGTTAGCTCGATACCGACGTACACGAATTGGATACAGAATCCCAAGCCAATCCCGTGCAAGCCTTTCCCCCAGCAGTAAACTTCAACCGTTCACTTCTATGAGTGCGACAGGGGGCAATACAAAATTATCAGCAGAGGATAATCTCAAAGAGAGTTTCCGGAAATATGGGTTGACAATAGGAAAAACACATACCCCAAATACTTTCCTTCAGGAGGAATCTATTCTTCCTGAAACGAAAATTAACCCACCCAAACCTCCAGTACAAACTCAAGATCAGGTGAGTGCATCAGATACAATATTCGATGCTTTGTTACTACCAGAAACCTCCCAGCCGCAGACGTCAGCTTCGTCAAAGACACAACATCTACAATCGAATGTAGATTCAATTCCAAGCAACTCTGCCGAAGCACAAATCTCAAGAGCGTCAAATGCCCTTGTCGTACATACACAAATCCAGGAACCAAGTCAGAGTCAGAGGGAAAATGTTTCAAACTCACAACAAAATACAAGCAAAGAACCAAATGACTACTTGGAATCGTCTGAAGCGCTACTGAGAAGTTTAGTAGAAGATGAACCAAAGACTCAAGCACCAAAGAATTCTAAGAACAGTCTGCTATCTCCCTTGGGCATTGGCTCGATGTTACTACTATTCTTAGGAAGTTTGACGCTGGGCTACATCGTCTTCAATTTCCAGAGCTTGCCACAAATTACTTTTAATCGATTATTTCCGCAAAAAACGCCTAAAACGGCCCAAAAGACGCCAGAAAGTAACAAAAATGTGAAAAATGTAGCTCAACCAACTTTCACACCCATACCTAACCTTGGACAGAACTCTACGCCCAACTCAAAAGCAACAACTTCCCAAAAGCCGGATACAGAAATCAAACCGTCAGCAGATGGATTTTATCATGTGATTATTGACAACCAAGGCGATCGCGCTTTTGCATCTGCACGGCAAGTTGTTCGCGATGCTTACTTATCACCCGACGGTAAAATTATTTATCTAGGTGCCCTCAAGAAAAAAGAGGAAGCACAATCACTCCTCAAAGAATTACAAGCACAAGGCATTAATGCCAAGATTCAGCAGCCTTAAGATAGTTGACGCAGCCCTAAAAGGGGATATGGAATAAGAGTTATCACTCAACAGTGAACAGTGAGTAAGCGTGCTTGATGAGGGTTTCCCGACAGAGGCATCTGGTGAGACAGCGCGAATGACGGCTCTCCCGACCTAGGCGACTGCGCTCTTCGCAGCGGAACCGGAGGTTCTCCCCGATAGCCGTAAGGCGTGGCGTTAGCCATAGGGCGAACCCGATAGCCGTAAGGCGTGGCGTTAGCCATAGGGTGAACAGTTATCAGTTACAAAAAAAGGTGTGAGCAAGGTAATTCATTCGTAAAGACTATAGTAAATCGTTTCCTTTGTGGAGATTAACTGATACTGTGCTTGCTTGATAACTGACGAGTGTTAACCCTTACACCCCTATTGAAAAATGAATCGAGGGTAGAACATGGGACTAATTGACCGTATCATGCGGGTGATTCGCGCTAATTTCAATAGTTTAACTGTGCGTGCAGAAGATCCAGAAAAAATTCTGGAACAAACTGTCCAACAGATGCAGGAGAATTTAATGCAATTGCGACAAGGGATAGCCCAAGCGATCGCCACCCAAAAGCGCACAGAACGACAAATGGCTAATGCCCAGTCTATAGCAGAAGAATGGTATCGCCGTGCTCAACTAGCACTGCAACAAGGTAACGAATCTTTAGCACGGGAAGCTCTTACCAAACGGCGAGCATATCAACAAACGGGTGAAGCTCTTGCCACTCAGATAGACGAACAAAGTACTGTTGTGGCTAGAATCAAAAAAGATATGCGCACCTTAGAGCTAAAAATTGCCGAAGCAAAAACAAAAAAAGATATGTACATTGCTCGCGCCCGTTCTGCTGAAGCGTCATACAAACTTCAAGAAATGTTGGGCACAAGTTCTAGCTTAGATGGCATCAAAGCTTTTGAGCGTATGGAAGAAAAAGTTTTGCAGCTAGAAGCTCAAACAGAAGCTATTTCCACAACGAGTACAGATGCTTTGGATCAGCAATTTACTTCTTTGGAACAGGCTGGTGATGTTGATGCAGAACTAGCAGCACTGCAAAAGCAGCTTTCTACTGAATCACAAAAAAGACAACAGCTACCTAAAACTCCAGACTGATGAAGATTGGGCAATGATCTAACTTGCAGCTTATCTTAAAAAATAAGAACACTTTCGTCAGCGCCAATCCAAACCGGAACGATTACATTGAAATAAGTAGCTATGAAATAGTAAAAAACCTAACTACCCAACTAGGCGCGTAAATCACAAGAGGAAAAACAAAGTTATGGGATTATTTGATCGCATGAAACGAGTCGTCAGTGCCAACCTGAACGACCTAGTCAGTAAAGCCGAAGATCCAGAAAAAATGCTGGAACAAGCCGTCTTAGAAATGCAGGAAGACTTGGTACAGCTAAAACAGGGCGTCGCTCAGGCAATAGCAGCCCAAAAACGGACTGAGAAACAGTACAATGATGCTCAGAACGAAATCAATAAGTGGCAGCGCAACGCTCAACTAGCACTGCAAAAAGGTGAAGAAAACTTAGCAAGGCAAGCACTGGAGCGTAAAAAAACTTTTACTGACACATCAAATGCACTCAAAGCCAGTCTAGATCAGCAAACTGTTCAGGTTGAGACTCTCAAGCGCAACTTAATCCAACTGGAAAGCAAAATTTCTGAGGCAAAGACCAAGAAAGAAATGCTCAGAGCACGGATTACGGCTGCAAAAGCTCAAGAGCAACTTCAAGGCATGGTGCGTGGTATGAATACCAGCAGTGCTATGGCTGCTTTTGAACGCATGGAAGAAAAAGTTTTGACACAAGAAGCCCGTGCTCAGTCAGCAGCTGAGTTGGCAGGTGCAGATCTAGAAAACCAATTCGCATCTTTGGAAGCTAGCGATGTTGATGATGAATTGGCAGCTTTGAAATCGCAAATGTCTTTACCCGGAGGTTCACCAAATCAACCCCAACTACCGGAACAAACCACTCCTCCAAAATCAAATAAAAATGAAGTGGTTGATGCTGAGTTGGATTCGCTACGCAAGCAATTGGATCAAATGTAATTTTTACACTGACAAGCGCTTTGTGTTGGGTTCATCACAAGCGGATTTATACTACTTTCAAGAGAAACCTTGATATTCTTTTGTGTTTTTGACAAAGAGTTTATCAAGGTTTTTGATACATTGCCTCAAGACCGCAAGGTTGGCAACGGATAAATAACAGAGTATGTAAATGTCCTCAGATTGAGATAGAGTAGTCTGTGGGCAAGTTATGATTAATGGGTATTGCTGGAGAGTGCAATGAGCAGCAGTGTTGTAACCATAACTGATGCTGAGTTTGAAACGGAAGTGTTGAAAGCCAATAAGCCTGTATTAATTTATTTTTGGGCTTCCTGGTGTGGACCTTGTCAATTGATGTCGCCACTGGTAAACTCCGCAGCTACCACCTACAGCGATCGCCTGAAAGTGGTAAAAATGGAAGTTGATCCTAACCCAGTTGCAGTCAAGCAGTACCAGGTCGAAGGTGTACCAGCTTTCAGACTTCTTCAAGGAGACAAACTTTTGGCATCCACTGAGGGAGTCATCAGCAAAGACAAATTACTCAGCCTCTTAGATTCTCATCTCAATTAGTCATTTGTCGTTAGTCCTGAGTCCTTAGTCCCTTGCTATTGACCAAGGACTAAAGACAATTGACTTAGCTGGAACCAAAAGAAGCCCCACACTTCCACTTCGTGGTAAGTGTTGGGATGAATTTTGGGGCGATAAGGAGTCCCACCCGACGCATTTTGTCCCTTTTTCGTGTTAGACCCCCGCCTTGAGCAATATTTGATTTTAATCAGATCAGTGATGGGGTGGACGACGAATAGGCGATTTTTGCGTTTTTTGGTAGAATTGTCTTGGTTAACTTCACCCTTATCGGTGTCTGATAAGCCTCTGTCCAGTGGCACTGCGATCATTGGTAAGCGACTCCGTTGCACAGCAAACGAAGTAAGTAGGCACATCTTGATTAATACAAATCACCTCCGGGTTTGTCCGATAGTGCGAAAAGCTGTGCATCTCATCCAGGGCAGTAAAATTTGTAGCGTACAAGGTAAGATTTGGATAGTCTGCGGTAGGGCATTTCGTGGACTCAAAACAAAGCTCAACGCCTCCGAAGCAATAGCTGGATTGGTTGAGATGCCTACACTGTACTGCTTGCAGTCAGTGCAGGAGTATGTCACGACAAAGGACGAAAAATGCAGTTTGCTAAACGTATACAACCCCTGCAATCAAATGTATTTGCTGATATGGACAAAGCCAAAACAAAAGCTTTGGCTTATGGACAAGAGTTAATAGATTTGTCGCTGGGGTCTTCGGACCTATCCGCTGAGGCGCACGTCATCGAGGCGATCGCCCAATCTTTACACAACCCAAGTACCCACGGCTACTTACTATTTCACGGCACTCAAGTTTTTCGCCAAGCAGTCGCAAGCTGGTATATTGAAAGATTTGGTATTCCCGTCAATCCAGAAACAGAGGTACTGCCCCTCATTGGCTCCCAAGAAGGTACAGCACATTTGCCTTTAGCTGTCCTCAATCCAGGAGATTTTGCTCTATTGCTTGATCCGGGTTACCCCTCCCACGCGGGAGGAGTACACTTGGCAAATGGTCAAATTTACCCAATGCCAATACGGGCAGAAAACGGGTTTCTACCTGTGTTTACAGATATTCCTACACCTGTATTAGCACAGTCGCGGATGATGGTCTTAAGCTACCCTCATAATCCAACTGCGGCGATCGCACCGCTATCCTTCTTTAAAGAAGCAGTTAGTTTTTGTCAGGAACACAATATTGTCCTAGTCCACGATTTCCCCTACGTAGATTTGGTCTTTGAGGAAAGTAACGACTCAGAACTAGGAACCGAGAATTGGGGCAAATCCCTTGCTCCCTCAATTCTACAAGCGGATCCAGACAAAAGCGTCTCAATTGAGTTTTTCACCCTTTCCAAGTCATACAACATGGGCGGCTTCCGTATTGGCTACGCCATCGGTAATGCCCAGTTAATTAATGCTTTACGCCAGATAAAAGCAGCAGTTGATTTTAATCAGTATCGGGGAATTTTGAACGGTGCTGTTGCTGCCCTGACTGGTCCACAGACTGGGGTCAAAACCTCTGTTAACACCTTGCGCCAACGCCGAGATACCTTTGTCAGCGCTTTACACCGTATTGGTTGGTATGTCCCCACGCCCAAGGCAACAATGTATATCTGGGCAAAGTTACCAGAACGGTGGAGTCAAGATTCTATCGGCTTTTGTACTCAGCTTGTAGAAAAAACAGGCATAGCTGCCTCACCAGGTGCAGGCTTTGGTAAATCTGGAGAAGGATATGTCCGCTTTGCCTTAGTGCATGATACACCAGTATTGGAAACTGCTGTTGAGAGAATTGCAAAGTTTTTATAAGAAAAATTATCACGAGTCGTTTCTGTGCATTTCCTACAAAAGTAAATTTTTTGAATATAAGACCACAAATACACACCAGATAAATTCTCTAATCTATCTGCATGCATCAGTGGATTGAAATAGCTAGGACTTACGCAAAAATAACGTAGTTGCAGCCGTTGCGACGTAAGGAAGCAATTTCACACTCAAGTTCATTAGTAACTCGTGCGTAAGTCCTAATAGCTTTAAACAGGATTTTTGCAAAGCATCAAAAAATAGTCCAAAGCAGAAAAGTAACTGTGAACAATGAATTATCCTCTTTGCGAGTTCAAGATATTGGAGAGCAAGGTCTTTTAGAAAGATTGCAGCGCTTTTGTCCTCCAGAAATTATCGGAGATGATGCGGCTGTGCTTTCTACTGAACCAGGACAATCTTTGGTAGTCACAACTGATGTGTTGGTTGATGGTGTCCATTTCAGTGAACTGACTACTTCTGGTGAAGATGCTGGTTGGCGTGCCGTTGCTGCTAACTTATCAGATATAGCAGCAATGGGTGCAACTCCCTTAGGAATTACTGTCGGACTAGGACTCCCTGGCGAGGTTACTGTCAGTTGGGTGGAACAATTGTACCAGGGAATGACCCAATGCCTGCAAAAGTACAATACGTCAATTGTTGGTGGTGATATTGTGCGATCGCCCACAACTACGATAGCCATTTCCGCTTTTGGTCAAGTTGACCCCTCAGGTGTTATTCGCCGTAACCAAGCTAAAGTGGGAGATGCCATAGTTGTCACAGGTGTTCACGGGGCTAGTGCTGCTGGCTTACAATTGCTGCTGCATCCTGATTTTGGGGAAAATCTGAGTCAGAGCGATCGCACAATATTAATTCAGGCACACCAAAGACCCAAACCCCGATTAGATGTCTTACCAATTCTATGGGAAATTCTAGACTCTCATACCCCTTTTGTCGCTGGTATGGACAGTAGCGACGGCTTGGCAGATGCTGTGGTGCAAATTTGCCGCGCCAGTGGTGTTGGTGCTGTTATTGAACGCACTCAAATTCCTTTACCAACACAGTTCGATCATTGGCTGACACAAGAACAAGCCCTAGAATATGCCTTATACGGTGGCGAAGACTTTGAGCTTGTGCTGTGCTTGCCAAAAGAGCAAGCATATACTTTTGTGCAACAGCTTGGTGAGGGCGCGGCTATTGTGGGAAAAATCACAGATGGATCAACAGTCATTTTGCATGACCAAACAAAAGAATACCCCGACCAAGTTCTCAATCTTGATCGAGGGTTTCAACATTTTCATCGTTAGCTGCTAGTTATTTGTCTTATGCAAATGACAAATGACTAGTTAGTCCATTTTTCGGCTACTAACTCTGCCAAGTCAGTGACTCGCTGGCTGTAACCCCACTCGTTGTCATACCAAGCCATGACTTTCACTAAGTCGCCGCCCATAACAAAAGTCAAGTTAGCATCAATAATCGAAGAAGCATCAGTACCTCGATAATCAGATGATACCAGGGGGAGATCGCTGTAATCCAAAATGCCTTTGAGTTGACCTTCGGAAGCGTCTTTGAGGGCTTGGTTGACTTCTTCGGCAATAGTAGGCCTTTCAACCTGAATCACAAAGTCCACCATGGAAACGTTAGGGGTGGGTACGCGCAACGCCACGCCATTCAGCTTACCTTTGAGGTCTGGTAGAACCAGCGCTACAGCTTTCGCCGCACCTGTGGAGGTAGGCACAATGTTGACGGCTGCAGCACGTGCCCGCCTGACATCACGGTGAGAGGCGTCTAGTAAGCGTTGGTCACCAGTGTAGCTGTGAGTGGTGGTCATAGTACCTTTGATGATGCCGAATTTCTCGTGCAACACCTTCGCGATGGGAGCCAAGCAGTTAGTGGTACAGCTAGCGTTACTGATAATGTTGTGCTTTTGGTGGTCGTAATCGTGATGATTCACGCCAATCACAAAAGTCCCATCTTCGTTTTTCCCTGGGGCGGTGATGAGAACTTTCTTTGCACCACCATTAAGATGTTTTGTCGCCCCTTCTCTGGAAGTGAAAACCCCTGTTGCTTCGATAACTAGATCAATTTCCCACTCTTTCCAGGGCAAGTTTTCTGGGTTGCGGTCGGAGACACACTTAATAGTCTTACCGTTAACGGTAATTGAGTTATCATCGGCAGAAATGTCAACACCATTTAACTTCCCTAGCATCGAGTCATACTTCAGCAGATGAGCATTGGTTCTAGGGTCGGATGTGTCATTGATAGCGACAAGTTCGAGATTGCTATTTTCTCTCCCTACCCAGCAACGTGCAAAGTTACGCCCGATGCGCCCGAAACCGTTAATTGCAACTCTAATCACAGCGTCTTGCCCTCTGTCTACTTATACTTAACAAAAGCTACTCATGACCCCGATCATACCGCAAAGGGGGAGTATTTATAACTATAAAGCTTTACATTATAAAAAAAATAAATATTTTCTTCCTACCTGTTTGTATACAGGTTGTGGTTGTCAATATAAGCCCTAACTCCTTGGTGGAACTAAATAGGGAATTGATTGGCAATCATGGCAAAGTTTATGAATAAGACTTCACTAAAATTTCACTATAATGTCATGCAAAAAGTACCAATGTATGCTAAAATATTCGTCTACTCCATTGAGTTGTACTTACCCCTTCGGGGGAAGACCTCCGGTCTCGCTGCGCTAACGCCAGTCGCAGCCTACGGCTCGCTTCGCTAACATGGGGAGCCAGTGCGTTGCGGTGAGTCCAGCGCTGCAGGAGGGTCTCCCTCCGTAGGCGACTGGCGAACCCGGAGGGAGCCAGTACTTGATGAGGGTCTCCCTCCGTAGGTATCTGGTGAGACCAGCGCTGCAGGAGGGTCTCCCTCCGTAGGCGACGGGCGTTCCCGAAGGGCGTTGGGGTTCCCCCCGTTGTAGCACCTGGCGTGGAAACCCCCTAGACGAGCCACTGCTGCAGGAGGGTTTCCCGACCTAGGCATGTGGCGTCCGCGCTGCCTCACTTGCACATTAACCTACCTTAAGCTATGTTCTCACAGCCTAGGAGTCTGGGTGCAATTAACCAATCACACAATTGTCCTAATTCTTGTCCACCGTACCAATGAGGTAAGGCTTGAAATGTTCTATCACCAAGAATCTAGTACCAGTGAGTATTGGGATAAGTAGCCAGCAAGGCAATCAGGGTGTCAATAGTATAAGGAATGCCAGAACGACTTTTCAAAAACGAGTGATACAGTCAATCCCAGGTTGTCTGCAATAAGTCGTTCCACTATATATATTTCTGAGAAAAATTTTGTGAAGACACCCAAACGACTCGTTCTAAAAGAGTTCCGTCCAAAGCTGTCTTGGCTAGAAGCACGTGTACATTAGGAACTGGAGCAAAAGTACCTCAAATAATTGCCAATTGGTGTATCCACTAACTCTCAAGCTTTCTTCAATTTTAAAAGGCTTTATTTACCAGCTCATAATTATAGCAAATTTGAGATCGGCAGCTAAAAACATATATTTACAATTACAACGAGGAGTTTCCCGATTGAGCATAAAGTTTCAGAATAATCATAATATCTGTTAATAAAGAGAAAAAATGACTAACAAGGGTAAAATCGATTGGAATGAGAAAAATAATCGTGAAAAAAACAACTTATCGGTTATAAAAATGGTGGTACAAAGGCAGTATCAGTAAAAATCGAATTCCTGTTATGATACGCGTGTCATTTAGGATGATTGTGTGGTGTGGTGATAGAGGATAAATCAATGAAAGATACAGTAGAGTTTTGCGGTAGACCATTTCATTTCATTGGTATTGGCGGCATAGGCATGTCTGCTTTAGCATATGTGCTAGCAAAGCGTCATCTGCCAGTATCTGGTTCAGATCTTCGTCCAAACCATATTACTCGACGTTTAGAATTAATCGGAACTCATATTTTTGGTAAACAAGAGGCAAGCAATCTCGAATTCTTTCGTCCTCATTGTCACCCGACTGGAGTAGTATTAAACACTCAAGAAGAACTATCTACTTTCTCGAAAGCAAAATTACCTCAAGTTATTTGTTCAACAGCCATTAACACAACTAATTTAGAGTACAAAGCAGCATTAGAATTAGGTTGCCCAATTTTTCATCGGTCTGATGTACTGGCAGCATTGATTACTCAATATAATAGTATTGCTGTCGCAGGAACCCACGGAAAAACGACAACAAGTAGCATGATTGGTTATATGCTACTCGAAGCAGGTCTTGATCCAACTATTTTAGTCGGTGGAGAAGTGAATGCTTGGGAAGGCAATGCCCGACTGGGGCAAAGTCAGTATTTAGTAGCAGAAGCAGATGAATCAGATGGTTCTCTGGTTAAACATAGCCCAGAAATAGGTATTATCACTAACATAGAATTAGACCATCCCGACCACTACGACACATTAGAGGAAGTGGTGGAAACTTTTCAGACATTTGCAAAAGGCTGTAAAACTTTGGTAGGCAGCATTGATTGCACGACTGTACGCGATCGCCTACAACCAACGATTAGCTATAGCCTAAATCCTGAAACTGGTGCTGACTACACTGTCAGCAACGTGGACTATAAAGCCGATGGTACCACAGCTCTTGTATGGGAAAGGAGCAAGGCTTTGGGTGTGTTGAACTTGCGCTTACTCAGTAAGCACAACCTCAGTAATGCTCTAGCCGCAGTGGCGGTTGGTCGGATCTTGGGCTTAAAATTTGCAGAAATAGCTAAGGGTCTTGCGACCTTTGAAGGCGCAAGACGCCGTTTTGAATTCCGGGGTGAAGTTAATGGCATCACTTTTATTGATGATTACGCCCATCACCCGAGTGAAATTCGTGCTACTCTTGCTGCTGCACGCTTACAGGCAAGACCAGGACACAGAGTAGTTGCGATCTTCCAGCCCCATCGCTATAGCCGCACGCTTACCTTTTTGGAAGAATTTGCTCAATCGTTTAGTCATGCTGATTTAGTTATCCTCACTGACATTTACAGTGCAGGCGAGCCAAACTTGGGGCAAGTCAGTGGTGAAAAACTTGCAAGTGAGGTAGCTAAACAGCACCCGCAGGTAATGTATCAACCAACTTTAGCCTCAGTCTGCGAATACTTACAGCAAACTCTGCATTATGGAGACTTGGCGCTGTTTCTCGGAGCTGGGAATATTAATCAAGTGATTCCCGAAGTCATGGCGACACAATGTCCACCAGCTAAGGCAACTTCTTAAGGAAAGTTTTTTACCCCCAGACAGGGAGTACAACTTTCGTATAAGTTGGTTTCCCTTATTCGCATAGTGTCCGTTTAGCAATAGTTACATGGCTTCTCATTGGTGTCGTATTTTTACGGCATACAAACATCTAAACTCAGCGCATTCTAAAAGATATGACAATATCCCAGGCAGTAGCAAATGTCTGCAAAGTTTCTGGTATGACAAATAGCAGGCTAATAACATCTAATAATTCCATCGAAAGTAAAGAAATTTATTTACTTGGTACTGATTGTGTTATTAAATCTCAAGTAACGCTTGCAGCGTATACTTCATACAGAGTCGGTGGACCTGCTGAGTGGTGTGTTGCCCCTCGAAACTTAGAAGCTCTGCAAGCCAGTATTCAGTATGCGAGAACACATAATTTACCAGTCACAATACTAGGAGCAGGATCTAACTTGCTCGTCAGTGATTGTGGGATACCAGGTTTAGTGATTGTGACTCGTCATTTGCGCCATAGCCATTTTGACTTAGAAACAGGTCAGTTAACTGTCGCTGCAGGAGACCCAATTCCAAGCCTAGCATGGCAGGTAGCAGAGCGGGGATGGCAAGGATTTGAGTGGGCTGTTGGTATTCCTGGAACTATTGGGGGTGCCATAGTGATGAATGCAGGGGCACACAATAGTTGTATCGCAGATATATTAGTAAGTGCTCAAGTACTTTTACCGAATGGAACTGTGGAAACTCTCACCCGCGAACAGTTGAGCTACAGCTACCGCACCTCTATCCTCCAAGGAAGCGATCGCATCGTCACCCAAGCGACTTTTCAACTCCAGCCAGGGGCAAACCCAACAGAAGTTTTAGCAGCTACCAAACAACACAAAGAGCATCGACTAAACACTCAACCCTATCACTTGCCCAGTTGTGGTAGTGTATTCCGCAATCCTAAACCTTACACCGCAGGCTGGTTAATTGAACAGACTGGTCTCAAAGGCTACCAAATTGGCAAAGCGCAAGTTGCACAACGGCATGCTAATTTTATCGTTAACTGTGGTGGCGCTAGTGCTTGGGATATTTTCAATCTCATTCGCCATGTCCAACATCAGGTACAAGAACGTTGGTCTATTCCGTTAGAACCAGAAGTAAAAATGCTAGGAGAGTTTCAAGCTGCTTGATGAACCAAGTTTTATGAGAAAAATATAACTTTTTCTCCCCCTCTTTATCAAATAAGCAGAAGTTTTTTCACAAGAACGCTAAATATTTTTATTTGTAGCCCGCGCAAGCGGGCTTTATTTATCTAGAGGCAGTTTTTTTAACTCAATTAGGATTTATGCAAAAACGCGCTCTTTGCGTCCTACCCTAGAAAAAGCAGCTCCCAAGTCTTACGCGGTTCATTTTTTATTATTTTGCCTGTTGCTTGTTAAGCGCCTCAACGAGTAATTTCACAACTTCTGCACGGATTACTATATATTTTGTTGGTCATTTACCAGCAAAACTCTAATCATAGTATTTCTTTTTTTAGAAAATTACTAATCATATAGACAGCAGTAATTTTATTCAAAAAAAAGAAATATTTATTCGTAATATTTTTTAATTCGTTATTTTTAATGTGCGATATATCATGGTTTTTATATTTTTTGATATCTTCAGAAGAATTTTAAAGTTTCTTAAAATTATTGATATTGGCTAAATATTAACATGTTAATACTGAGTAACAAAAAGCTTATTTTTTGAACAATAGAATTGCTATAAACTGAAAAGCTATGAAAAAAAAAGAATCTTAGCTAGTTTGATTTTCCTTTTTTTCTAAGTACCATATTTTTATATGTATTTTTTTATTCTTTATCAGAATTTTATAAAAAATAAAATAAAAACACTATACTTTTTTGTTTGTTTGTTGTAATTTGATACTTGTGAGTTTAAAAAACAACAGTAGTTTCAGCTAAGTAAAGGCATTTGGCTTTTATTTTTTGCATGGAATTTATTGTTAAATTAATACCTGGTATTTCCTAAGCAGATGCATTTACTAGCATTTTGTTTTGTGAAGTATTCAGAAAAACTCATCAACACAAAGAAAACTTTCACCAAATAGTGAGTTATCATGACGACCGAATCTAAATATCAACTAGTTTCTCTAGATGAGAGCTACATGTCTGATTTGTCTGATGAAAATCAATCCACAGTTTCGGGTGGTACTCTTGGTTTACTTTTTGGGCTTTTAGGTGGGCTTTTCGGCGGCTACGGCGGGTACAACCAACAGCCTACTACTACTGTTATTAACAATATTTATGTCAACAACGGTGGCTCATCAAGCGCATCAGCAGGCTCATCATCTGGCTCATCATCTGGTGGTTCAGGCAAAGGTCACTAAAAGGAATAGCGAAAAATAAATTATCCAAATACTTTTTTTTGTTGTCATTTGATACTTATGAGTTTCAAAAACAACAGTAGTTTTCGCTAAGAAAAGGGCATTTGGCTTTTATTTTTTGCATGGGATTTCTTGTTGAATTAATACCTGGTATTTCCTAGCTGATGCATTTACTAGCATTTTGTTTTGTGAAGTATTCAGAAAAACTCATCAACACAAAGAAAACTTTCACCAAATAGTGAGTTATCATGACGACCGAATCTAAATATCAACTAGTTTCTCTAGATGAGAGCTACATGTCCGATCTGTCTGATGAAAATCAATCCACAGTTTCGGGTGGTACTCTTGGTTTACTTTCGTTCCTTTTTGGTGGGTACGGGTACGGGTACGGGAGTCAGCAGCCTACTACTACTGTTGTTAACAATATTTATGTCAGCAACGGTGGCTCATCAAGCGCATCAGCAGGCTCATCATCTGGCTCATCATCTGGTGGATCATCAGGCCCAGGACCTAAACCAGGCCCAGGACCTAAAGGTCACTAAAAGGAATACCAAAAAATAAATTATCCAATCTTGTGGTGCAGACATCTTGCCTCCTTCTTAATCTAGGACGTACAGCCATCCAATCCCACAGGATCTAGTGTGGATATTTTGTTATTTGGCAGTTTCAACCCGAATCGGGGTGTAAATAATTGAAATGCTCTGGATAAGCTTTATATGTGTCAAGAATTAGGTAGAGTCCGGCTAATAGGGATAGCCAGACTCTGTTAGCCTTAGTGTTTTGATGGCTTATGCCTAAGCTAGCATTTGTTGGTTGTAAAAGCTATATTTTTTATAGACTCTTTACAGCCAGCTTATTTAGATTAATTTTGCTTAAGTTATAAAAATCACAGTTATGACTGTTATTATTAATTAGTCATTTTTTTTATATAATTAGCTATTCTCTATCGCTTTCATAATGGGTTGATTAGCGGATATTTAGGTTGCTTAACAATTAAAATTGACCTCTCCCCGCCATGAATGAGTGGGGATTCTAAACTGTTTGTACTCTCCGGACTTCAGGTATACTACTTCGCTTTTTAGTTTTGGTTGATCATGGGTTCGTTCAAGTTTGAAGGAAGTTTGAAAGAAGAATTCTTTCAAACTTCCTGCGATAAATTTGCCAACAACATCATTTATTTAGAAGGCATAAGTAGGTCAACATAAAAAAACATAAAATACGATTATTGCGATTGCTGAGTCCCAAGGGGACACGCTGCGCGTTAGCCCTTGGCGTGCGCTTGCGCTTACGCTTCACTGCGTTTCACTCGCAATGACATTTCACGTTTAATTAGGTTGAGCTACTTAACAGCTGCCTTCTGACTCAACAACTTCCTTCGCAGATTGTCCAATGCTGTACACGCACTGAGGTGGCGAATTAACGACCGACCTCGCCCTGCACCAAAATGATATTCAAAACTTTGCACTTCTCCATTCGATCCAGCTAACCCGATATAAACCAAACCGACAGGCTTTGTCTCCGTATCACCTGTGGGTCCAGCAATACCAGTGATACTCAATCCCCAAGTGGTCGAAAGACGCGTAGACGCGGAGCGGCTTGTCGCCATACATCGCACTCCCGCAGCCATTTGTTCTGCAACAATAGAACTGACAGCCCCATGCTTTGCCAAATCTTCGGAGTTAACACCCAAAAGCCCTACTTTTACGGAGTTATCATAAGAAATGACCCCACCCCAAAAGTAATCAGAACTTCCAGAAATCTCCGTTAACATTTGCCCTAATCCGCCACCAGTGCAAGATTCAGCCACAGAAAGAGTTTCCCCTGCACCACGCAACAACTCACCCACTACTGAGGCAAGGGTGTCATTATCTGCACCATAATAATCTAATCCCGCAATTTCTTTAATCTGTTTTTCAATGGGGGCTATCAAATCTTGTGCTTGTGATTGGGAAGCAGCTTTAGCAGAAACTCGTAATTTCACTTCTCCTCTACTGGAATAAGGTGCAACTGTTGGGTTGGGCAAGTTTAGATAAGCTGCGACCTTTTCTGCTAAAGCTGATTCCGTCACACCCCAAAACTTTAACATCCGACTATAAATAATTTCTTTACCCCAACCTTGACTTTTCAGATAAGGTACAGCAGTATCCTCCCACATCCGATACATTTCACTTGGCACACCAGGAAAGGTGAAAATCGTTAATCCTGAACGAGGCTGCCAAATAATGCCGGGTGCTGTTCCCGTAGGGTTTGGTAAAACTTCGGCACCTTGGGGTATCAAAGCTTGCTTGCGGTTGCTGGCGGTCATAACCCGACCGCGTTGAACATATTTTCTGGTAATATCTTCAATAATATCTGGACGTTCTGCTAAAGGAGCGCCAAAAAAATCAGCAATGGTTTCACAAGTCAGGTCATCTGGTGTTGGACCAAGACCTCCAGTAAAAATCAAAATTTCCGCTCTTTGACTTGCAATTTCTATAACCTGTTTTAATCTTGTTGGGTTATCTCCGACAACTGTTTGATAGTAGTGGGGAATACCTAGCCCAGCCAACTGCCGCGCCAAATATTGAGCATTACCGTTGAGGATATCTCCTAACAGGAGTTCGGTTCCAACACAAATAATTTCTGCACTCATAAAATAGGGAATTGGAAGAAGGGGTGTAAGGGTATAAGGGTGTAGGGGAGCCAGTACTGATAGCGTAGCGTGGCACTTTGTGCCATAGGAGGGTTTCCCTCCGTAGGTATCTGGCGTGTGTAGGAAATAAATCAGTGAGGGCTATGACACTACTTTGTACAACCAACCTAAGTTAACTATTCACGACTAACTACTAGGGATCTAGCAAAAGTTACTTGACAAAAAAACAAAGGTGATGTACAAATCCCCCACCTCGCGGCAGGGGATTTTGATGACTGACCTACTACTCACCGCTGAATCAACCAAACTTACCAGCAGTAGAGGCAATCAGGAATGCCGCGTAGGTGAAGACGTAACCCACACTGAAGTGAGCTAAACCAATCAGACGAGCTTGAACAATGGACATCGCAACGGGCTTGTCTTTCCAGCGAATCAGGTTCGCCAAAGGAGTACGCTCGTGTGCCCAAACCAAAGTTTCAATCAACTCTTGCCAGTAACCTCTCCAAGAGATCAAGAACATGAAGCCAGTTGCCCAAACCAGGTGTCCGAATAAGAACATCCAAGCCCAGACAGACAGGTTGTTCATACCGTAGGGGTTATAACCGTTGATTAACTGAGCCGAGTTCGCCCACAGGTAATCACGGAACCACCCCATCAGGTAAGTTGAAGATTCGTTGAACTGTGCGACGTTTCCTTGCCAAATACCCAGATGCTTCCAGTGCCAGTAGAAGGTCACCCAACCTACGGTGTTGAGTGCCCAGAACGTAGCCATGTAGAAAGCGTCCCAAGCGGAGATGTCGCAAGTACCGCCACGACCTGGACCGTCGCAAGGGAACGAGTAACCGAAGTCCTTTTTATCGGGCATCAGTTTGGAACCACGCGCATCCAAAGCACCTTTTACCAGTACCAGAACTGTGGTGTGGATCGCCAGAGCAAACGCATGGTGAACCAAGAAGTCACCAGGACCTATCGTTAAGAACAGCGAGTTGGTCGTGTTATTGACTGCATCCAGCCAACCTGGTAACCAAAAAGCCCCTGTGTTGGAAGCAATACTATCAGGATTAGACAGCAAGGTGTTCAAGCCATACAGCACTTTTCCGTGAGAAGCCTGAATGAATTGTGCAAACACTGGCTCAATCAGAATTTGCTTCTCAGGTGTACCGAAAGCTACTACTACGTCATTGTGGACGTATAGACCCAAGGTGTGGAAGCCCAAGAACAACGATACCCAACTCAGGTGCGAGATGATTGCTTCTTTGTGCTTGAGTACCCGGTCTAGTACGTTGCCTTTGTTTTGCTCTGGATCGTAGTCACGTACCCAGAAGATTGCTGCGTGAGCAAATGCACCCAGCATCAAGAACACAGCTATGTATTGGTGATGCGTGTACAAAGCTGCTTGCGTTGTGTAGTCCTTACCGATGAATGCGTAAGGAGGCATCGCGTACATATGCTGCGCTACCAACGACGTGATTGTTCCCAACGCTGCCAGGTGGATCGACAACTGGAAGTGCAGCGAGTTGTTGTACGTGTCGTACAGTCCTTGGTGAGGCAAATTGAACTGACCTTCGGTTTTGCTGCCAAAGAACGTTTTGGAGTTCAGCATTTCTTTGATGCTGTGACCAATCCCGAAGTTCGTCCGGTACATATGACCGGCGATGATGAAAATTACCGCGATCGCCAAGTGGTGGTGAGCCATGTCGGTCAACCACAGCGATTCGGTTTGAGGATGGAACCCACCCAAAAATGTCAAAATCGCTGTTCCCGCTCCCTGCGATGTGCCAAACACATGGTTTGCTGTGTCCGGGTTGTTCGCGTAGGCCGCCCAATTTCCGGTAAAGAATGGTGCTAAACCCGCTGGGTGGGGCAGGCTGGTTAGGAAGTTATCCCAACCCACATGAATTCCACGAGATTCGGGGATGGCTACGTGAACTAAGTGACCTGTCCAAGCCAAAGAACTCACACCAAACAGACCTGCTAGGTGGTGGTTCAGACGTGGTTCTGCACTCTTAAACCAAGCCAAACTCGGACGGTACTTGGGTTGCAAGTGCAACCAACCTGCAAACAGGAACAATGATGCCAACAGCAGCAGGAAAACTGAACCTACATACAGTTCATTGTTCGTCCGCATACCAATGGTGTACCACCAGTGGTAGATACCGGAGTAGGTGATATTGACTGGATAGTTCGCCCCGCCTTGGGTAAAGGCTTCGATTGCTGGTTTCCCGAAGTGCGGGTCCCAAATTGCATGAGCTATTGGACGGATATGAAGAGGATCTTTTATCCACTGTTCAAAGTTACCTTGCCAGGCTACATGGAACAGCAGGCTCGATGCCCACAGGAAGATGATTGCCACATGACCGAAGTGAGTTGCGAATATCTTTTGGTAAAGATTTTCTTCTGTCATGCCATCGTGGCTTTCAAAGTCATTTCCTGTTGCGATCGCATACCACAGCCGACGCGTCGTCGGGTCTTGTGCTAGATCCTGGCTAAATTTTGGAAATTTTGTTGCCATAAGGATGAACTCTTTATTGCCCACATCAAATTCTACGCCTTCAATACCCATTGCAACTCACTTTGAGTAAACTCAAGCTTTGCTGTCACCAGTTCTGCTGGATCGGGTAGGAGACTATCGAGAATTATAGCTAGCTTCTTAGTCGGCTACTTTTGTCTTTTTACTCTGGTAACTTATACTGCTCAACGATACGCTTGGCAAATCCTGGAACGTGTGAGTCTAATTTCTCTGGATGATTCCGCTTCACATACAAATAGTTGCGGGTGAAGTGAGAATCAATTGAAAAACGAGCGTATTCTAAACCTTTCGGGCCAATTTTTTCGATGACGACACCCATTAATTTTGCCGCCCACATCGGGAGGGTAACGCCTTTGTCGTAAGCAGGTATACTTTGTTGGACTGCGGCTGTGCGATCGCCCTTTGACATGACTGGCCCGGTTTCTAGTTGATCTGTCACCAAGTCCAGCATCTGTTGACCTGTTTCATTTCTCACCAGAATCCATTGCCACCCAAAAGGTGCCCCCATGTAACCTACAACCAAATCTGCTAGAGAATTGACGTAATCAAAGCAACTCATACAGGAGGGGGCAAACACATCTTTTAGTTTATTCGTTTTTAGTCCAAAGAAAGGCACCGTTTCGGTTGATCCATCTTCGTGTTTAAAGTGAACCCGGAAGTCTTGCATGAATTCGTAATGCACTACTGTGTCAGGTGATTTGCTGGTTGTTTCTAAGAATTTTTGCAATCCTGCACGGTTGACATTATCGACACAAGGTGTACCCAAAACGTAAAGTTTTTCTAAGCCTAATTGTTTTTCGACGGCTCGTAATGCCTGAATTTGGCAACCAACACCAATCACCAACAGCCGCTTCATTCCTGATTTTTCCACTTGTTCCAAGACGGATAAATTTGGTGAGAGTGTTGGTTTATTAACTCGCGCTGCCAGTATTTCCTCTGGCGTACGGGCAATGATGGGCATCGGTTGAAAGCGGTCTTCTTTCGTGTTTTGCACGCACACGACACCTTCAACAATACCGCGATTCAGCATTTCAATGGCGATCGTACTCACAATTCCCGTCCATTGAGCGCCAGGAACAGGCTCCTTTTTCCGCGCCGCCATCATGTCTTGATGCACACCAAAGTACAACTCGTCAGAATTGTCAAAATTTCGAGCGCGAGTGTGCGTCTGTTCTTCGAGTTTATCTATTTGCTGATTAATAAAAGCACAAGCTTGTTTGACATAGTGAATATAGTATGTATCGCACAAACCGCACTCGCTACAGAGTTCTTTAGCAGGGCGACGGCTACTGGGTTTAAGGGCTTTGGCTTTTTTGTGAGGAGACAGGGATGTCATCTTAAGAGCAGTTTATTAACTAAAAAATAAGATATTCTAAAGCTTTACTTTACACAAACTTTTAGAACTATTACTACATTCAGAATTTGAATTTCTCTAAAGGACACAACGGCTGCATCTGATTAACAGAGCAAACACAAGTGAAAGCATCTACAGCCACAAAAACATTATTGTCTTAAAATTAAAAAACATTAATAAAAGTTGAGGAACTTATGGCTGCAAAAGTAGAAATTTATACCTGGAGAACTTGCCCATATTGTATTCAAGCCAAAAATTTGCTGGCAAACAAGGGGGTAAATTACACAGAATACAGCATTGATGGAGATGAAGCTGCACGCAATCTTATGGCTAAAAGAGCAAATGGCAGGCGCTCTTTACCACAAATTTTTATCAACGACCATCACGTTGGCGGTTGTGATGATATTTATGCCTTAGAAGATCAAGGCAAGCTGGATGAGCTACTAGCGTCGAGCAAAACTGTATAAGTTGACATAAAAGTCATTAGAGTTAAGGAAAATAAAGAAGAACGCAGAACACACTTAGGCTTGTATCCTGTTTGCTATTCATCCCCCATAACTACTGAGTTGGTGATTCCTGAGTTCTTTGTTTGGTTACTTATAACTCTTAAGGGCATAATCTAAATGGAACAACCTTAGAAGAATTTTTTGGCAATTGAGGCAGAAAGTGTGAAACTGGCTTTTATCATTGATCCTATCCATCAACTTGATCCGTGTCACGACACAAGTGTTGCTCTGATGGAAGCAGCGCAAATTCTAGGACATGAAATTTGGGTAACTCAAGTCAATCAACTCAGTGTGGTGGAAGGCAAAGCTTGGGCGCTCTTAGAAAGAGTAGAACTTATACCCGTGCAGTTGGTAGAAGGACGTTATCAAGCAGCTAATCCTTGGTACAAGTTGAGTAGCCGTACCCTTGTTTGCCTAGAAACACTGGATGCCGTCTTTATGCGGACAGATCCACCTGTCACAGTTGCTTATCTTTATGCTACGTACATTCTGGACTACATAGACCAAAACAAAACTTTGGTTATCAACAGTCCTTCAGGAATTCGGGCGGCAAATGAAAAAATGTATGCCCTTCAGTTTACCAAAGCGATTCCAGAAACTATTGTTACTCCACAGAAGCAGTTGATCCGGCAATTTGTAGAGGCTCAAGGAAGAGCGGTACTCAAACCACTGGGGAATAAAGCCGGAGAAGGGATTTTAATTTTAGAAGGAGGCGATCGCAACTTCAATTCTATAGTCGAACTCAGTACCCTCCATGGTCAAGTTCCAGTTATGGTACAAACCTACTTACCGGAGGCAAAAGACGGAGACAAGCGGATTATTCTGCTCAATGGCGAGCCAATCGGTGCCCTCAATCGCCTTTCATCTGGCAGCGACTTTCGTAATAATATGGCGACAGGTGGTACGGTTGCCCAAACTGATATCACTCCAAGAGAGTATGAAATTTGCACCCAACTCGCTGAAACCTTACGCAAAGATGGCTTAATTTTTGTCGGCATTGACGTGATCGGTGGTTACCTGACTGAAGTCAACGTCACAAGTCCTACCGGAGTACGCGAGATAGACCGGTTTGACGGCACTCATATTGGTCATCAGGTCATTCAATGGGTTGAGCGGGCAAAAAAATGATCAATCATAACCATTGCCAGAAACCGTTGACATAAGTCAAAGCTAGACAAAATTGCTCAAATGCATTCTTAATGGATGAACCACTACAAGGAAAAACAGGAGTCCACGCCACTCGCTACAACGCTGTTGTTGCCACAAGCGCAAAGCGTGCCGCAGGCATACGCTTTGCTGGTTGATTAGCCTGTGCGCGTGCGTTGGTGCGCCTAGGAGATACCCGATAGCCCTCCGGGGAAGACCTGAGCCCTATGGCTAACGCCACGGCTGCGCTCATTGCGGGCAACGATCCGGAGCCGAACGGTCTCGCTACGCTTTAGACCTCTGGGCGTGCGCTTTGCGCATACGCCAGTCGCCTGCGCCAGGGTTACCGTACCAACAGCTTACTCACGGTAAGGCGTGCCCGTTGCCACTAGGGCGCTGCTGTGTGCACGCGCCCAGGTTCCTCTATCTCCTCCATAAAGTTGGGGATGACTTTTCGTCCAAAGTTGAGACTTTTTTAGCAGATTGCAAAACCCTCCAACTAAGACTTAATGAATGATGAGTCATATAAAATTTTTCACCCTGATCCCATCGATAAGTTCATAAATTCTTAATTACGGGGTGTGCGTCGGTTACGGAGAAAATCCGGTATATCTAGTCCTGGTTTTTCTTTGGGTTCGGCGATCGGCGTTGGAGGATTAGCTGCTGGTGGCTGTGGCTGTGACTGTGGCTGTGACTGTGGCTGTGCCTGTGGCTGTGGCATTGGTCGCCTTGTTCCTGCTGGGGAGACAACCCGTCCTTGATTGACGTTTTGTTGCTGTGCAGCTTGTACTTCACCTGTAAATCCTGTGGCAATTACGGTAAGTCTGACCTCACCCTGGAGCCTATCATCAATCACTGCTCCAAAAATAATATTGGCGTTGGGATCAACAACTTCATAAATTGTTTCTGCTGCGGCGTTTACTTCATGCAAGGTCAGGTCACTACCACCAGTAATGTTAAAGACAACGCCTCTAGCTCCTTCAATCGAAGACTCTAGTAACGGGGAAGAAATGGCAGCAATTGCTGCTTCTCTAGCTCTTGATTTTCCTGAGCCAATCCCAATCCCCATCAATGCTGATCCCGCATCCGCCATAACAGCGCGTACATCGGCAAAGTCAACGTTAATCAAACCAGGGATTGTGATGATATCTGAAATACCTTGTACCCCTTGACGTAGCACGTCATCTGCATAGCGAAAAGCTTCCTGCATAGGTGTCTGCTCCGGGATGACTTCCAAAAGCTTGTTGTTGGGGATAATGATGAGTGTATCCACTCTACTTTTTAGACCTTCAACACCTTGCTCTGCTTGACTGGTGCGGCGACGCCCTTCAAAGATAAATGGACGCGTCACCACACCGACAGTGAGAGCGCCCATTTCTTTTGCCACTTCAGCAACAATCGGAGCTGCACCAGTACCAGTACCTCCTCCCATACCAGCAGTGATAAAGACTAAGTCAGCACCCTCTAAAGCCTTAGCGATTTCGTCGCGTGATTCCTCAGCAGCTTTTTGACCAATAGCAGGGTTACCACCAGCTCCTAAACCCCGCGTAAGTTTCTGTCCAATTTGCAAGCGAGCGGGAGCAGATGCTAAAGTCAGAGCCTGTGCATCAGTGTTAATTGACCAAAACTCTACGCCAATTACATCAGACGCAATCATGCGGTTAACAGCATTACTACCGCCACCACCCACACCAATTACTTTAATATTGGCGACTCGACCAGGAACAATATCACCCATTCGTGTTTCTTCACTAGCAATCTTCTTGGTGTCATGGTTTTGCCCATAGTTTACCCCAGTATTATTAAAGGGATTGGTCGAGTTGATTGCCAGCGATAACCCCTGCTGTCCGGGAGACTGGGAGTTTTTATAGGTAAGCCCTTGGTTATTATCAAGTGTCATCGGAGTTGCGAGCATGTAGATAAACGACTTTTTATGGTGTTATTCACCTGAGAGTCAACTATAGTTTGACGCGAGGTCGCCATAATCTATGGCATTTTTGTTTATGGTTCTTTCAACTTCCAGCCTTGGTAGGATTGGAGGTCGAAGGTTTGCTATCGGGTTAGCCATTAAGGCATCCAGTCGCATAGCTAATTCTAGTGAAGTATACCTATATTTACCGAAAATTGACCTGTATAACTTCCACCAGACATTAATATCTTCACTACTATTTGGCCGATTTGGCTCAGTATACCCCTGGTATCCCCAATCATATCTCCGTGTTCGAGATTGTGGCTGATATTGGACATTTATTTTATGACTAGAGCTATAGGTTTTTTTTTCGCTCTCCGATCCGCGCACAGAGTTTTTATGGTATAAATTTAAAAAATAGAAGTCTCGTAACCGTTGGTATAAGCAAATATTGCCGCCTTCAAAATCGTCTGTTCGGAGTAATTTTAAGTGATTAGGTATACACAATCTTGACAAAGAGAAAATTCTGTACACAAAATCCGGAACTAACTGCGTAACTTGTAAAGGCAGACCGTGGTGAGTCTCATCTGTCATTAAGGTTTGAACAATCGGATTTACCATTTAAGACACAAGATTTCTATTCTCATTATCTATTGCTGAACTGGACATAACCGAGAAATGACTTATTAAATGGAACACCCTGGTTTTTTGCTATCAGCTTCACCTTGTGTATAAGGAAAACAAGGAAAACTTTGCAATAAAGAAATTTTACCTTTGCTTTGGAAGAGTTCCGCTTCTGACTAGCACGAAAGTCTAAGGGTATTTAGAGGAATCGAAGGGAAGCAATCCTTACACGTCTATGTGAGTGTGCTTCACTTTTGTTGCTATAGAGTTTTACTTACGGAAATTCACTGTTTGGATGTCTGAATACAACTGTTTTCAAAACCTGCTCGGAGAACAAACTGTCCATCCTTAGCGGAAACTGTTGTAAACCCTATGGCTAACGCCACGCCTTACGGCTATCGGGAACGCCCGTCGCCTACAGAGGGAAACCCTCCTGCAGCGCTGGACTCACTGCACTTTTCCTCGAAGACAATATTGCTTTCCTTTTTTGGGTTAGCAGAAAATAAAAAGCTCATGAACTCAATTCGGTCATCTGATGCGTTCTATCGAACACTAAGTAGCCAAGAAGCGTTTTTCAGCTTAGACTCCATCATCAGTTTGCCTAACGTTTATGCACCCACTATATTTAAATGTTAGGGCAATAACAACCTCTACTTCTACTCCAATGTAGAAGTTTTAATCATTATTCCTCCCATTGTCATCAGAAGTTAACGCTAGTTTATACTTGGGTACTGCAATATCGTTGATTACTGCAATATCGAAAATTGTATATTGATTCAGCATAAAACTTCCTTATCAATTAGGTGTGTCTTACACATCGAATCCATCAAATCTTTTTAGATACTTGCTGAGGAGTTCGGTTGTTGTTATTTTGGTTCATTTGTACTAACGGAAGATCTGGATTTTTGAGGTCAATGTAGTCTATTTGGCTACGATTCAGTTGTGCAGGTAAATTGCGCATTTGTGCCATTACCTTAATTTTTTCAGGCAACAAAGAACTAGGTGCTCCAAGATGTATATTTCCCAGTTCTGTTTTCAAAATTAAATTTGTTGGATCTTGGAAATCAATTTCTTTAACGTTAACAGAACTCTGGCTGAGAGCTTGATAAAGTTCAGTCCAATAAGGTTGGTACTGCTCTAATGAGCCAAAAACTTTGAGACTAGGCAATCGTAAGCTGGGATCACCAGATGTGTATTTTTCTATAGGTATCCAAACACCATTGGCATCTAGCAATCCTACAGATACTTTTTTGTGATCCGTGTCACTGTTTCCTTGCTCCCGACGACTTTGGGCGAGGCTGTTGCCGCCGCCTTCGGCGATCGCTACAGGAACTCGTTCTTGAATCTGGACGATTAACCCTGGTGGAAACAGACGACGATTGACAATCGCTTGTACTATCATCGGTTGCTGTTTCAAAGATTCAGCGATTCTATGAGGTTCTATCCGCCATAAAGACTGAGGATACGAAAGCACAAGCAATGACTCAATCGCCTCATTAGATAGTAAGTGATTACCTAAAACCTCAATGTCTTGGGGTGTTTTAAGTACCCAAATCGGTTGGATAGCCGTCCACAGCAAACCTCCCGCCAATGAACTCACGGTAATGGTTTGCCAAATTGTCTGGATAATTTTCATCTGCCGCTTTTGACGTAATTTCTTACGGCGACCTTTTAAATCTGAGCGGGAAACCGATACAATGCCAGCCATTTAAACCCTTCCATACTTTTAGTCCTAATCGTCATTACGCATGTACTATTACGTAATTTTAGTAAATGCTGTTAGCGGGACTTAGATCTGCTCTCCAGATGAATCTAGCCTTTTGATTTTTTTGTGGCAACCATTTCCTACTTCAAAAAGCTACAAAAAAAATAGTATTATCTGCATACTACTTTTTCATTGTCCGACCGAGAACTCAGGAGCTAAAATCACACAAGAGTACTTAAACGGTTAAAATGTGTTGAATTTTGAAGAAATTTAATCAGAGTATATACAATGTCTTATTCTTAACAAAAAAAGGAAAAACAGGGTAATTTTTTATAATATCATGATTAGCGTGATAGTACTGAATATAATGCCCATATTATGGGCATGTGATGCAGGAGCAAGCCTTAGAGATGGTCATGGGGATGAATAGAGGTTTGTCCTTAAGAACAATCAACGAAAAATAACTGACAATTCCCAATCTCAAATCCACAGTTCAAAATTAGTACTACCAGTTCAAGGAGCTATCGTTTTCCAAAACCTCACTGCTGTTTTCAACAGCCGTCTGTTGTTCTGCGTTTGTTAAAAAGGCTTGTAACCTCATACGTTCAATATATGGCCAGCCTCCTTCAGCCTCAATATCGCGAAGCAGTGAGTAGAGACCTTGACGATTATCAGGCAAACTCTGTTGGAAAGCGCCATCTCGGATCTCTCGATGTAACTGCTCCAACTGTCTTAGTAAAGCTAAAATAGCTTTAGCATTCCCTTGACAATCTTGGGCTGTATCATGGACTGCTGATGCAATTGTTTGCAGTTGACAAGACAATTTCGTTAACTCTAACTTTTTACCGTTACTCATACACCGCTGTCCCTGTGAATCAGGTTTGCTCAAATTTACTGGAGATTTTGTGCATTCACCTGTTACCAGTCAACCATTAGTTGAAAAGGTTAATTGATTTATGAAGTGTTGCTGTGATAAATTTTCTTTGCATATCTTAAAGAAAATAGGTTTTTGTGAGTCTGTAACTTTGGTGAATAGCTTGATGATATAAGGACTCACTACCCTCACTAGCTTGCTGCTAATACTTTATCAACCGAATATTGACAGGTATTGATCACCGAAGGTGGGGTTTGCTGTGAGGATGAGGCAAAAGTGTAAAGTTCATAAGCCTTTTCCATCCGCCAACGTCCCTTTGGTAAGCTACTAATGAGTGTTTTACTGAAAGCACAGTTATAATTTTAGTGTCTGTATTCATAGCAATACTTAATAATATATAGGAATCCGGTTTGATTTGGTGAGACCAGTGCTGTAGCAGGGTTTCCCGACAGAGGCATCTGGCGGAGCGCGTTAGCTCCGGCCCCCTTAGGGGCTAGTGGAACCGCTCTATGGCTAACGCCACGCCTTACGGCTATCGCAGCGTGCCCGCAGGGCATAGGTTCTCCCCGATAGCCCTCCGGGGAAGACCTCCGGTCTCGCTGCGCTTTAGCCCTCTGGGCGTGCGCAAAGCGCATACGCCAGAGCCGGCACGAGGGAAACCCTACCAAGAGCGCTGGTCTCACCGTAAGGCGTGGCGTTAGCCATAGGGTGAATCACAAAGTAGAGACGCTTAACGCTTAACGCTTAACGCTTAAGAAGCAATAAAAGTGTACCTAGCTTCGTCAAAAATCAAATACGAGTCCTATATATATTTGAGAAATCTATATTACCAATGGCTGTTAACGACCTGTTTAATCATAGCTTATGGATTTCATATATGAAGCACATTTGTAGCTTTTTACCATGTATTAATAAATACTTAAAATCATAAAACTACCTGTAGAGCAACAGTTGAAGTTCTGACGACTCAGATAAAAAAGCAACGAGGTATTGCGCAAGCCTCTGGGCGTGACACGGGCGAGACTGTTGCCGCTGCTGGAGTCCTGAGCCCTATGGCTAACGCCACGGCTGCGCTCATTGCGGGCACGGCGAAGCCGAACGGACACGCTGAGGCTTCGCCACGCCAAAGGCGAACGCGAACGGCGATACGCACAAGCTAAAGCCTCCTGCTGATCGCTACTTGCGATCCCGCTTTGTTAGTAAACATCAGAAAGCTTTGATTTTGAGTTAAAAAAAATCGTATGATCTGGCTGATGATCAGCTGATTTTCCCATAAAACAATGGGCTGTATGTAAAACTGCTTATTCTTTGACCATCCTGTAACCACGTATCCCTACAGATGCAGTGGCTTGGGTAGTTTGAGGTTTAAAGCTTGGGCTAAAGGAGGCAACACGTTTAAAAACGCATAACTCCTGATAAGTTTAAGTCACGGCTTGGGCTTACCAAAGCTTGGGCGCAGTTTTACAAGTTAAATATTAATTTTTGACATTGAGGTTAACCATGAGGTTTCGCGCTTTAATTGTTGCACTCTTGGCTTTATGCTTGGGTTTAGTTACTGCTTGTAGTGAAGGTCCATCATCGAGTAGTACAGAGTTCCTAACCTACGACCAGATTAAAGGCACCGGCTTGGCTGTCAAATGCCCCCAACTGGCAGAAACAAGTCGTGGTTTTATCCCCATAGATAGTAGCCAGTCTTACGCCATAAAAGAACTGTGCTTAGAGCCAACCCAATACTTTGTGAAAGAAGAACCCCTTAATAAACGGCAACGAGCAGAATATGTTGCTGGCAAATTGTTGACTCGCCGCACCTACTCCTTGGATCAAATTAGTGGCGATCTCAAAATCAATCCAGATCAAAGCCTCACCTTTGTGGAACAAGATGGCTTTGACTTTCAAGCTATTACAGTCAAACTGCCTGGCGGTGAAAGCATACCTTTCCTGTTTAGTCTCAAAGGCTTAGTGGCTCAAACACAACCTGGCTTGACCAGCATTAACACCTCAACGGACTTTGAAGGTTCCTTCAAAGTCCCCTCCTATCGAGGTTCTGCCTTCCTCGACCCCAAAGGTCGCGGTGTTACCAGTGGGTATGATAACGCGGTGGCTCTCCCTGCCGGATCTGATAATCAAAAACTCATTAACGCCAACGTTAAGCGAGGTGATGTTCTCAATGGCAAAATTTTTCTACAAATAGCGAAAGTAGATAGCTCTACTGGTGAAATTGCAGGCACTTTCGAGAGCGAACAGCCTTCAGATACCGACTTAGGCGCGAAAGAGCCTGAGGAAGTCAAAATTCGTGGTTTGTTCTACGCTCGTGTAGAACCTGCTCAAGTCTAGATTGTTCTGATAAACCTAAGAGGTAACTTCTTACCCTCTTAACAGGAGAATTTCTGGAAGGAGGTTTCGGAGTTACCTCTGTCGGTTGGGTAAAAATCGCGAAAAATCTACACAAGCGAGAGGAAAAATCGCCCCACCAAGATTGTGAGCCACTCTTGTTGAACTGCCGTGTATAGTTCGCTCAGGCTACAGCAAAGTAGCTCTCCGGTTGGGTGATTTTTGTATAGCAGTTGACAGTTTTGGCGATTTTTCCGCCAACAACAGGGACTTAGAACCCGTCAGTTGTAATAACGTGAGTCGAGCACGGCGCAGGAGGTGACGACAACACCAAGTGCGGGAGGGTAACCCTACCGCAGGCATCTGGCTCCCCCGTTGGGCACCGCAGTTTTTCCGGATTTGATCAAGCGGGTGTATGGCGCTTTTTATTTGAGCATGTAAATATCTTTGATTATTTGAAATTTAGATTATGAATTGTAAAGTTAATTTGATAAGCTGATGCGCTTACTAGGGGAAATCCAAAAAATTAAATATCCAGCCGTATTCGTTAACGGATCTGCAAAACTGTTGACTTGCTTCACTAATAAATATGATCTTTTGGCGCCAGAGCTGATCATGTCTTTCAAAGTTAAGTATTATCCCTGTTAGAATCTGTTTTTCTTTGTGGTATATATTCTTTTTCTCCCATCATCTCCGATGTATTCACGACTATAATTCAGTAGAATTACGGTTTATTATTGAGTGATAATTTTTTATTTTATTTCTATGTGGTTTTCGGAAAGTCACAGGATATATCAGAAAGTTAATTAATACCAAATTGCAATCTAAACTGTAAAACTGAAATGCCTTAAATATCTCAATTTTAAGAGTATTGGCAAAATCTAAATTACGTTTTAGAAGGCGGATTGGTATAAAAAATAAAAGAACCCCTCCAATTTAAATTAAGCTGCATTGTCAATTGAGTTGTGGTAGCTGGTTTGAGCACAAAGTTTTTTATCTGCCATTGGAGCTTGTGTGTTATGTAGGTTTCGGACATCCCCTGTATTTGGTGTAAGTTCGCTGCCTTCCACAAAGGCATCTATAAGGCGTTCGTGTGTCTCTAGCGTTTCTGAGTTGGATAAAGTACAAAACCCCAGTCGCCCTACTAGGTATCTTCACGCCACCTGCTACAACGGGGAGGGTTAACGAACTCAAGGTTTCCTCCTAGTACTCGACCAACCCAAAATTGCCGGGTTAAGGCAAGCAGGGGAGGCAGGGGAAGCAGAGGAAGCAGGGGGAGAAAGAGATTTTTCTTGCTGCTATTAACCAAGCATTGTTACCTTGGCAGACTACTAGGATTAGGGGCAGATTGTACTGTATTCAAAACAGAGCCGTTATATTGTGCGGACGTTGATCTTCCAATGGGTATGCTGCAAAAAATCTGACATATAACTGCAATCGCAGCTTGGTTTAAAAGTGAGTATTTCTTTGTTTGTTTGACCAAGAAATGCGATGTTATGCCAATCACAGTCACCAACGAACTCAAGCATGAGATTTGGCAGTTGTTGCGAGAATATCAGGTATCTGGCTCACCTGACTTTCGCAATCAATTGGTGAAACTTAATTTTGGACTTGTCAGAAAAGAAGCCCATTACTGGATGAATCAATGTCATGAAAGCTACGAGGACTTGCTCCAAGTAGGTTGTTTGGGTTTGATTAGAGCGATAGAAAGATTTGAAATTTCCAAGGGGTATGCTTTAAGTTCCTTTGCTATCCCCTATATTCGCGGTGAAATACAACATTATCTTCGAGATAAAGGAGTCACCGTGCGAATTCCTCGACGCTGGTTTGCGCTGCAACAGCAAGCAATAAGAGTTTCGCGTTCATTAAGGGAAAAATATAATCGCCAACCTACTGACTCTGAGTTAGCAGCAGCATTGGAAATTTCTCCTGATGAATGGCGGGAAATTAAATTAGCGTGGGCTAACCGCGCCCCCTTAAGCCTTGATGTACCAGTGCAAAATGGAGAGAATGGTGCAACTTTATTGGGAGATCTTGTTCCAGACAACCGCTACTACAGCTTTCAACTAGCCCAAGAAGAGCAAATTCGTATCCAACAAGCATTGATGCAGTTGGAACAACCCACCCGCCAAGTCTTGGAATTTGTTTTTTTGGATGATTTGACGCAAAAACAAGCGGCAGAACGCCTTGGTATAAGTGTAGTTACGGTCTCTCGTAGGCTGAGGAAAGGGCTAGACTTGCTGAAACACTTAATGTATGTGGCAGAAGATTAACGGCTTTTGAGAACAGTTCATGGGCAGAAATTCAAAAATTGTAATCGCAGCGATTCTGACTTTGGCGACTTTGGCGATCGCCTCTTGTTCCTCAGAAAGTGAACAATCTAGTCATCCTACCCCCACCTACACACCAGCAGCAAGAGAGCCGTTCAAAAACCCAGGCGTATCTAACGAAAAAGTAACAAATCAACCCTTCAAGAACCCAGAGGTTCTTACCAAACAAACTCCGCCAGTTACCTCCACCACAACTGCTAACTTGATTCAACCAATCGATTCTACAAAACGGGTAAGTGTCGTATCAAAAGGTCGCAATGATCCGTTTGCAAGAATTGTGGTTCCTGATTCCATCAAAGTCACAAATCAGCCTGCACAAGCAAAACCTGTTCTTAAGTTACCTCCTATAAGCACACCTAAGAGTAAACCGCACAGCGTCATAACTGCTATAAGTAAAAATCCTTTAAACCAACAAAAGCTAAATCAAGAAAAACACACAATTAACAAAAAAGCGATCGCCCAAGGCGGCGGCAACAGCCTCGCCCAAAGTGCAGTGCCCAAAAAAGTGATTAAGCATAACTCAGCACCGCCAGTGGCGCGTGTATCTCATAATAAAATTAAACCCAACCGTGCCTTAACTCGTGTGCTGCCAAAAGTTTTACCGCAAGCTGTCCCTAACTCTGCCTTAGCATCTGTAACACCACCGCAAGCTATCCCTAACCCTGCCTTAGCATCTGTAACACCACCACAACCAGAGTTAGCCAAAGCAGTAGTTGTTTCTGGTGTTCTTCTCATTGGTAAAGAACCCCAAGCAATTATCAAAGTACCAAATGAACCTACAAGTCAGTATGTACACGCTGGACAGCAGTTGGCAAACGGAGTGCTGATTAAACGTATTGAAATAAATCAAGGCTCCGAACCTGTCGTGATTCTGGAACAATATGGTATTGAGGTTGCGAAAATGGTAGGGCAAGGACTTACTACTCAAACCTCACCTACTGCTTCTGGGGAAAATCCTGTTTCTAACACAGCGCTACCCCAAAACCCTGTTCCAGAGGAAGATACTTAAAGATGGAGACAAAAGAAACAATTGAATTTGCTGGTTTACCTTTAGCAGTCTATCGAGAGATAGCAGCTCATTTGTGTCAGGTAGAAGGAGTAGAAGTGAGTTTAATTCCTCAAACTTCTCAACAATTTGATTACAATCAAAGCCAAATTGCTGGTTTATGGATTTCGTATACGCCTGAGTGTGGCGCACAAAGTAGGCAACGCGTACAGCAAATTTTGACTTATTATCGCGATCGCTACGTTGCTTAAGGAATTGTCACAAGAAATTTTAGTAAATATGTCTATGTTTAAGAATTTTTGGGTTGAGGTTTCTCCACCCAAAAATTCGATTTTTTTGTTGAGGAAATGCGCTCTATAGCGTGTAGACTCACAGGATTCTAACGGTTCAGTAAATAATCTGAATGCTGGTTCTAACGCTGACTTGGGACTAATGCGTTCCCTGGCGGTAGTGAAAGAACTGCGTAAAATCCACAACCAGCAGCGTAAAACGCGAAGAATTCAGTTTCGCCCCTATTCGGCGGCGCAGTTAATATTACCGGATGGCGAATTTGCCTCAATTCCGAACAACCAGCGTCAGCCAGATGCGACACGGCGACGCATTGAAATTCGTTTTACTCGCCTTGGTAAAGTGCGATAAGTCAAGTGAGTGAAAGCCCACGATTCTGATAGTTAAGCCAGCAGCTTCCCACACGTAATCTCAACTTTGTGAGTGTTTGAATTAAAACAAGATAATCAGGTGATGACTTTTGAAATTACTGAGTTAAACTGGCAAGCAAGATAATCCTAGTATAACCAGCGCATCTCTACAGTCTGGGCATCACTCAACATGAAACACTGGCAATTTCTGATACAGAAACAGGGCGATCGCTCTTGGAGTCCCATAGAATCCCCAAATATAGAAATTGTAGAAGGTCGGTATAGAATTTTAGCTCGCTCTGACCTGATTAACACTGATTTGCAAGTGCAGATCACCCATAGTTCAACGATGGAGTTTCCACCGAAGCGGCGAATTCAAAAGCGATCGCGTTGTACAAACTCTGAAGGCTTAATCGCAGTTCTCCCCTTTAGTTATCTCAAGCCAGGAGTTTGGGAGTTATGTTGTTGGGGTGAGTTGATGTCGCACTTTGTCGATCAACCTTGGCAACATTGTATCCAGTTGAAAGTTCTACCTATAGTAGTTATAGAGGTGGGACGACAACAGGAGGACATTCGATTGTCAACAGTCGATAAGGAGGAATTTCCTGTCTTTAGCGATGAATTGCTTGAAGAAGCGATGATTTCGCAACCGATTAGCCCAGTTTGGCTCAAAGGTGAGAAAACATCGGAAATTTTACAAAACTTAATAGAGATTGCTTTACCTGATTCTCAATTGGCAGCAGGAATTGAGGATTTTTCAGATCAGACGCTAGAACCACCGCTAGTGTTGAAACTTCAGGAAGATTTTTACACTGTTCCTTGGGGGCAAACTCTCACAATCAATGGACGTGTGGAGCAAAAAGAAACGACGAATTTAGATTTGAGCCTAAGATCAAATTATGAAAAAGTCTATGCAGGAGAAATCAGAATAGAACTGCGCTCACCCCAAGATTCTAAAATCATCAGGCGAGTGCGGCAATCCTTAAGCGAAAAGTTAATACCATTTCCGATCAGATGTTCTATAGAGGTTCCCCCTGGTTGTGAATCCAAGCTGATTTTGGGAGAAATCAGTTTACATGGCATCCTTACGGTTGATGGTAAAGCCACACTATTAACTAACCAGTTTTTCACAATGACAGCAGATGTCACAGAATTACTGGCAATCAGCGCCACAGCCAAAAAAAATGAACTAGATACGATAGAACATCAATCAGTATCTTCTACAACACTGGCGACGTCAGTTGCCAAAAAACTATCCACACCTCTAGATTTGCAACTTTTCAATTTAGCAAAAACGCCAAAAAAAGCGAAATCACATCTGTTGCAGCCATCTCCCAAAAAATCTTTGCCACCGAAAATTGATCCGCCATTACGTCGTCTTAAATCAGCAGCGATTTCGCCTCAACTACCAAGCTTTGTTCAGCATCAAAATCGGATGATTAGTTCTGCTGCTGTTTGCGAAGCATCTCCAAACTTGGAGTCAGACAGGGAGATAACAAGTAAAGTCATCAGGATGGAGACAACTTTACCCTATCTCAGACGACTCAAAACATCCCAGAATGAAACAAAAGGCATCATGCGTTATGAGCCAGTTGACGAACAGCAGGATACAACTGAGATTCATAACGAGGATGCCGCGAAATCAGTTGTAGAACAAACACAATCTCAGATTTCATCTTTTGATGAAGATGCAGCAAACGTTGCAGCAAAAGACAACGCACAACCCCAAGACACGTTTGTCCAATTAGTCATTCCCCATAATTCGCAACTGATCACCACAGGTAGCGCCAACATATCCCCCTTAATTAGAAAGTGGATGCATACTCAAGGGTATTCCTTGCCTGAACCGATTAATTTGCACAACCAAGACGACGATATTTATATTGTCGCCAGTCAAGATCAGATGTCTGATGAGGTTAACAAAAAAACACACAAACATGGAGATGCTGAGGATCTACAGGACAATACTAGGGAGGGAGAGAAGGAAGGAGGGAAGAAGGGAAAGAGGGAAGGAGGGAAGGAAGGATATTTATTTTCCCCCACTCCCTCACTCTCTCACTCCCCTGATGGCAGAGTATTGTCGGCTAGGTTGGTACACGAAATAGTTGTCGAAGATATATTCGATGAAATCGAACCACAGACTTTCAAAAATCAACCTTCCAAACAAAAAGAAGAATCAGTATCCAATGTATCTGTTAGCTTACCAGTCTTATCAGAAATCACGGAACCACTACCAGTCCCGCAACTGCATTTGTCATCAGACGAACTCATCTCTGGAAAATTTGTGAGGATACGCGTCCAGTTAGCGCCAGTCAGTTCTCAAGTGGCTGTGAAGTTATGGATTTCGGATTGCCAAACTCGTGGGTTGATAGGTGAACCGCGTTGGTTAACAAATTTACGGCTTAACCCTACTGGAGTTTTGGAAGAAATCACTCATCTGAGGGTTCCTTTTGGGTGTTTGGAAATTCGCTTGGAGGCGATCGCTGTGGACAAGGTGACTCAGCAAGAAAGCCACAAAGTCTCTATCCTGCGGAGTGTAATGCCTCCAGACTTAGCTCGCTTGCAGCTCAACGAAGTTTTCGGTGTATGAACAATCAACTTTATTGCAAGCTGCTGTGTTAAAAATCTTTAGAATTTGAAAAATCATGCAAGATTTGCAGTAAGCTCATTTTGAATTGTCGTTTGATTTGATAGGAATATTTTATGTACACAGCTTCATTTTTACCTCTCATCCTTACGTACCCAGCTTCATATTTGTCTTCCATCTTTGTTCCAGTCATTGGTTGGGTTATTCCAACTATAGTTTTTGCGTTTCTGACGGTATACATAGAACGCGAAGATATTGTCTAAATTCGTTAGCCGACTTCATTCTTTGGCACTCCTACCCCTCCATCTGGAATAAAACGTCCTTGATTTGGTGGTGAGTGCCATAGAGATTACCAAAAACACCACCCTTTTCGCCTCTGTTTGCTACGCAAGAAACTTGGTTGAAAGGGTGTTCAATAACTTGACTGTACCAAGGTTACAACACTTTGTAGGTTTTTAAAAACTGCTTCCCTCAGGGAGGCAGTTGTTTTTTTGGAACCTATGGAAACTCTCACCAAATTTAAACCGGTCTGTTCGCGTAGCGTTCCCGTAGGGTAGCCCCCGAATTAATTCGTGGAATAAATCCGTCTTCAAAAGCTTTGATGCCTGCGGCATCAAAGCTTTTCGCAAAATCCAAAATCCAAAATTCTATCTTGTTGCCCCTGGATTCATGCATGGAGTAAATCTAAAATCCAAAATCTAAAATCCAAAATCCAAAATTGATTCACTTTCCAAAGCCCTTAGTTGTTTGTTTTTGACTTTTCCCTTTGGGCTTAGATTTACTAACTTCCATCAAAGCTTCTTGGAATAAATTATGCAGGTGTATTGGTACGCTGGCAATTTCTGGTAACTCTGGCTCTATGGGTTTGTTGTATTCTTGCAAGAGTGTATCCAAGTCATTTGAAAGTTGAAAATTTGGTCGTTTAAGAAACGTTTGTAGTACTTTTTCTAACTGCGTTGGATACTCCTGGGCTAAGCGATGCCAAATGAAAGCATTAATACTTTTATCTTCTAGATAAAAACGAATCAGTTTTTCAGCACCTTCTACACTTTGCCAATCATCTGCTTCTAATATTGTTTTGATTTTAGAATAGGTTGGCAGAAACATCTGTCCCCATCGGGGATGAGACATAGCTGTCACCTGTTCTGCTTTTTTCAGTTCAGCAGGTAAATCGACTTTTGGCATCACCATTTTACTACTGCTGTTTTTCTTCTCAAACATTTGTGACACCGCTTGAGAGTCAGCACCAAATTCTTCTGCAACTGCTTTGATTTCTTCTTCTCCTAAACCAGCTTCTTGTGCGACATCTCCTAATGATTTGGAAGGATCAATCCCTGCTTCTTCCAAACGTTTCTTCGTTAATATTTCTTGGAATTCACCAATCTTTTTGTTGAGTTGGTATCCTGGAAGTGTGACTTCATCAGTACCAAAAAACTCTATAAACTGCTGATGATAGATTCCTACAGATTGCCAAGCTTCTTCTAGCAAGTCTGGAGCATCACCATAAAGATTGTCTTTGTAATTATCTTTAAAATTACCAATAGCTACTGCTAGTTTTGGTTTCCCCAGTTTACCCATCTGTGTGTAGGAACTGAAGAAAGTCCAGTAACTGTCAGTCACAGGAGAAATACGAGTCAGTAAAATTTCTCCTTCTTTCAACCGAGACATTTCGTTTAGTTTCTGGGAGGTGTTTGGCTTGACAGTGTAGTATTTGTCTGTCAACCAGTTCCTTAATTCAAAGCCATCAGGTAAGATTTTTGTAATCGCAAATAAGCCACTAAAACTGCGATGCCAACTTTTGATAAGTTCACGATCAAGCTCAGACAACTCTTGATCGCTTTGGAGAAACAAGTCTAAGGGCGAGGAGTCACCAACTTGCCCTTCTGTAATGAATGAGTCAATAATCAGTTCTTGTTGAAAATTATCACCGCTTCCACGACGTGACTTGAGCGCAGCATAGCTTTCCAATGCTTGTGCAAGTTCGCCTTCAGCGTCATAGACAAAATCAGTGACGTCTTGTTTGAGTTGGTGCGATCGCTCTAATATAACATCCACAAGTTAATCTCTCGGACTCGATTGTTGTTGTACGTTAGACGTTAGCAGAGAATTTCTGCATTTGGCTATTGCAGGATATATTCGGACATTTACGTGTCAAAATTTGATTGACAGACGGCCAGCCATGTAGCATAGAATTTGTACCCTTGCACAAAAAGAACGCGATCGCTATGGGCATGACCCTTGTAGAAAAAATTTTGGCGAAAGCTTCCGGTCGTTCGGTAGTCGAACCGGGGGAAAATATCTGGGTTAATGTTGATGTTTTGATGACACATGACGTTTGTGGACCTGGAACCATTGGCGTTTTCCAACGCGAATTTGGTGCTGACGCCAAAGTCTGGGATTCTGAAAAAATCGTGTTAATTCCCGACCATTATATTTTCACGGCTGATGCACGCGCTAACCGCAACGTTGATATTTTACGTGATTTTGCAAAACAACAAGGTATAAAATACTTTTACGATATTACTGACCTTAGCAACTTTAAAGCCAACCCAGATTACAAAGGTGTTTGCCACGTCGCCCTAGCCCAAGAAGGTCACACCCGCCCAGGCGAAGTCTTATTTGGTACTGACTCCCACACCTGTAACGCTGGTGCTTTCGGTCAATTTGCGACTGGTATCGGTAACACAGATGCTGGTTTTATTATGGGGACTGGCAAGCTACTGATCAAAGTTCCTGCCACCATGCGTTTTGTGTTGGATGGTGAAATGCCTCCTTACTTGTTAGCCAAAGACCTGATTTTACAAATTATTGGGGATATCAGTGTTGCTGGCGCAACTTATCGGACGATGGAATTTACAGGAGAAGCCGTCGAACGAATGACGATGGAAGAACGGATGACTTTGTGCAACATGGTCATTGAAGCTGGTGGCAAAAATGGTACCATTGCTCCTGACGAAACCACGTTTGAGTATGTACGGGCGCGTACCAACAAACCTTTTGAGGCAGTATACACAGACTCAGATGCCAAGTTCTACAGTGAGCATCACTACGATGTTTCCAAACTAGAACCAGTTGTTGCCCAACCTCACTCCCCTGATAACCGTGCTACAGCACGAGAGTGCAGCGATGTCAAGATTAACCGAGCTTATATCGGTTCCTGCACGGGTGGAAAAACAGAAGACTTTTTCCATGCAGCACAAGTTCTCAAAGGTCATAAGGTGAAGGTTCCGACTTACATAGTCCCTGCTACCCAAAAAGTTTACGAAGATTTGTTTAAAATCAAGTACCAAGAGCAAACCCTCTCAGAAATTTTCTTAGAAGCTGGTTGCATTGAACCTGCTGCGCCTTCCTGTGCTGCTTGCTTAGGTGGTCCCAAAGACACCTTTGGGCGGATGAATGAGCCAGAAATCTGTGTTTCCACCACCAACCGCAACTTCCCCGGACGAATGGGGCATAAAGAAGCGGGAATTTATCTTGCTTCTCCCTTCACCGCTGCAGCTTCCGCAATCACTGGGTATGTGACAGATCCGCGTGAGTTTTTGTAAGAGGACAAGGGGACAGTAGGACAATACGGTTGCTGATTAAGATAATTTGCAAGAACCATAACCTCTGTAGAGACGTTGCATGTGAGTCCAGCGCTGCGGGAGGGTTTCCCTCCGCAGGCGACTGGCGAACCCGGAGGGCAACGTCTCTACACGTGTGAAATCTCCAAAAAAATCCTTAACTCTTTCACTCCCGTCACCTCCCAATCCACTTAATTGATTCCACTGAGATGATAATTCTCGTAATGGGTGTCTCTGGTTCTGGTAAATCCAGCATTGGGCAACTGTTGGCAGACTCTTTACACGCTGGATTTAGCGATGCTGATGCTTTTCACTCGCCAGAAAATATTGAGAAAATGCGGCATGGCATTCCCCTAAATGATTTAGATAGGGTGCCTTGGCTACTGGCGTTGCAACAGGCGATACAGCAGTGGTTGCAAGAGAATAAAAATATGGTGCTGGCGTGTTCTGCGCTGAAAGCCAGCTATCGCGAGGTTTTGGTTTTGGATGAGAAACGCGTAATTGTGGTTTATCTTAAAGGATCATTTGAGTTGATTCAAAAGCGGCTACAGATGCGTCATGGTCACTTTATGGGTGAAAAACTTCTTAAAACTCAGTTTGATACTCTTGAGGAGCCATCTGGTGCGATTACAGTAGATGTTGCAGATCCAACAGAGGTGATTGTGCAGAAGATTAGAGTGAGTTTGGGGATTTAGCTTCTTCGCCCCTAAGCCCTCACTAATTGTATCCCTTACACCATTTCACGAAATCCCTGATACAAATGCTTGGTTTCTAATTCTTTCCCCCTGCTCCCTGCTCCCTGCCCCCTGCTCCCCATTTGTATCAACCTTAAAGTGAAACGGTATTACACCCCTATCCCCTTACACCCCTAGTTGTTGACGCCGCCGCTTAATAAACGTAACAAAAGCCACTCCTAGCATCAGCAGTGCGATCGCACAAACCCCATGCCATTGCCAACGACTCCAAGCATATGCACCAAGGAACGAACCCAACGCTCCTCCCATAAAGGAAAAGGTCATATAAAGCGCATTCAAACGGCTGTGAAACTCTAAGGGTAAACTGAAAATTCTTGCCTGGTTGGAAATATGTGTGCTTTGCGCACCCAAGTCCAGAAGAATAACCCCGATAATTAGCCCCAGGATGTGGTAACCAAACACCCACAAAATGAGAAATGACAAGGTTGTAATCGAAAGACCAAACGCCACAGTTATCTTGGGATTCCTTTTATCTGCTATCTTACCTGCAACAGGAGCCGCTGCTGCTCCTACCACACCAACCAACCCAAACAACCCCGTCACTTCACTACCGTAGTGATAAGGTGGCTGTGCCAAAAAGAAAACAAGAGTACTCCAAAAAGCACTGAAGGCTCCAAAGGACATCGCCCCTGCAAGAGATGCTTCACGTAAGATAGGCTGCTGTTGTATCAACTTGAATAAAGATCCAACCAATTGAGGATAAGAAACTCGCAGCGACGGTTGACTTTTTGGCAGCATTTGTGATAGGACAACAGCCAGAACAATCATCAACCCACTCGCGAGCCAATACATCGCCCGCCAGCCGAGACTTGCTCCCACAAAGCCGCTCACCGTTCTAGCCAAAAGAATTCCTATCAACACCCCACTCATCACCGTACCAACAATTCTTCCTCTCTGTTCTGGTTTTGCCAGTTGTGCTGCAAAAGGAATTATCAGCTGAGCCGAAACACTCGTTATGCCGATCGCCAAACTCGCCACTAGCAACCAAGCAAGGTTGAGTGATGCTGCTGCTGCTCCCAATGCTACAGATGTAAACACCAGCATCATCAAAATCAACCTCCGCCTCTCCATCAAGTCGCCCAGTGGAACGAGGAGGAAAAGCCCTACAGCATAACCAATTTGAGTCAACATGGGAATCCACCCTGTCGCATGGTTAGAAGCTTGAAGGTTTTGGGCAATCACAGCCAACAGAGGTTGGTTGTAATATAAGTTAGCGACGACAGTTCCACAGGTTATTGCCATTATCAAGACTAAACCACGCCCTAAAGGGTTTTGGCTAGTTCTATGAGTAGATGCACTCTTGGAATACTGATTAACATCTTTCACAGGAGATAACTCCATTTACGTATAAATTTGTATAGGAATCTGGTTTGGTTTATGAACTAGTTGAGGTAGGGAACAGGCAACAGGCAACAGGCAACAGGCAACAGAGAACATAAACTGTACGAAGCTTTGCAAAAATCAAATAGGAATTTTATAGATTTAAAGGGTGTAAGGGCAACGCCAAGGTGAGCGCTCGCGCCGAACGGTGTAGGGGTTAGTTTTGGTCATCTTCTGTACATATCGTGATGCTTTTTTTCTGAAAGATTATCGATAATCGCTAACTTCACTTAAATTTATCGATAATCTATAATCAAAGTCAAGTAGAGAAGAGAAGAGAAAAAAGTTGGAAGATGAAAATGAAGCGTGAATGCATGAGCGATCGCGTCAAGCAGGTACTCATAGAGCGCATCCTTAACGGCACTTATGAACCTGGTAAGCGATTGGTAGAATTACAGATTGCTAAAGATATGGAGACAAGTCAAGCACCAGTTCGGGAAGCACTGCGCGAACTAGAAGCGATGCGGCTGGTGGATAGTCAACCCTACCGGGGAACACGAGTGCGGGAGGTGAGTTTGCATGAGATGCAGGAGTCTTATCAAGTTCGAGGAGAACTCGAAGCATTGGCAGCACGGTTATCAGCGCCTAAGTTTCACAACAACCCCCAACCACTTCAGACTGTGCAAGTGATATTTCGAGATGCAGCTTTAGCAAAGGACTTGAAGCTACTGGCACGGCAAAATGCAGTGTTTCATCGACTTATTGTTGAGACATCAGGTAATAGTGTCTTATTGCACACGTGGGATTCATTAAATTTTGAAGCTTGGACTCGCATTAATTTAGAATTGAGCCAAAATAAAATTGATCCGCTGTGTTTTGTAAAGGAACATCAGGAAATCATTAACGCATTCGTGCAGGGCGATGGAAACACCGCAGCAGAGTTACTTCGCCAACATGCACAGACGACTGTGTTAACGCCTGAGACACAAGAGGCAGCTTTTCCTTTGTGAATAGAAAACAGGGAACAGGGAATAGGCAACGCTTAACAGGCAACAGGGAATAGGGGAAGGTTTTTTAATCCCTTTGGCTTTAACCTTTCCCCTTTCCCCTTTCCCTAGGTGGGGATAAATTTTGAAATCTCAGACAAAGGAAAACGGAACTAAAGCATGTAAAAGCTAGAATCTAGCTATATCGTATCTGGTGAGTAGATAGTATTGTTAAGTTCCGAATATGGCAGGACACAGTAAGTGGGCAAATATTAAACGCCAAAAAGCAGTTGTGGATGCAAAAAAGGGTAAGACTTTTACCCAGTGGTCCCGTGCTATTATTGTGGCGGCGAGAAGTGGGGTTCCAGATCCAGCGGGAAATTTTCAACTGCGTACCGCAATAGAAAAAGCAAAAGCGGCGGGTCTTCCAAATGAGAACATAGAAAGAGCGATCGCCAAGGGTGGAGGTACACTCTCAGGTGATTCCTCTAGTTTAGAAGCAATCCGTTACGAAGGTTACGGTCCTGGAGGAGTTGCTATCCTCATTGAAGCCTTGACAGATAATCGTAATCGTACTGCTGCAGACTTACGTGTTGCTTTTAGTAAAAATGGTGGTAACCTCGGTGAAACAGGTTGTGTCAGCTGGATGTTTTCCCAAAAAGGCGTTTGTACTGTAGAAAGAATCGTCGATGAAGAACAGCTTTTAGAAGCATCTGTTGAAGGAAGTGCTGAGTTTTATGAAATGAGTGAAGAGCAAATTGCTGAGGTATTTACTGAAGTGGTTAATTTAGAGAACCTGAGTCAAACTCTCAAACAAAAGGGTTTTGAGGTGAGTGATGCCGAACTACGCTGGATTTCTGGTAACAATGTAGAAGTGACTGCTCCAGATCAGGCACGCTCACTTCTGAAGTTAATTGATACTTTAGAAGGTTTAGATGATGTACAAAATGTTACTTCTAATTTTGATATGTCAGAAGAATTGATGGCTGTGATGGCTTGAAATTTGATATTAAATCTCACTTAAAAATTTTAAAAGCGTTACAATTAGAACACATAAAATACTGAACAATACAATGCTTAGAAGATCTAATTGTTAATTTATGAGATGAAAAAATACTGTCAGCTTGCAACTTTTGGCTGTAATGATAATTTTGGAATTAGAGATGTCAAACCTGCAAAAATCGACACAAAAACTCCACGTCAAGAACATGAGACTGACATAACTGTATGAAATACTTAGATTATTGATTTTTTGAGAAAAATTAAGTAGCTCGACCAAATTAAACGTAATCTGAGTTTGATATAACTTACACATTTGGGATCTTCCCAATTCCTATTCCTCCTCCTCGACACACATAACAGAATCTAACCCCGTTGCGTTCCTCAAGCTCCAGCGGGGTTTTTTGTATTTATAAAAGAGTTGACTAAAGTAACCTAATCTGTTATCCAGTTAACCTAAAAAAGGCAAAAATTTACACAAAAACTCCATATCAATAACACTACAATGTCATATCTTCTTGGGATAGTTGAATGGTTGATTCTTGAGTGATAAAAGTTTCACATGAACAAGATTACAAAAGCTTTACTTCTGTCTCTTGTGGTTGCTGCTCCTGTAGCCCTAACTGCACCTGCTGTACACGCACAGGGAACAATGTCTTCTCCCGCCACAACGACATCACCTACAACGACTCCTGGTACAACTACCAAGCCTGGTGGTACTATGAAACCCTCCACGACTAAAAAGAAGAGAACTACGAAAAAAAGGACTCCCACTTCTAGCTCTACCAAAACACCTACAAGCAAAACACCTACAGGTAGTACACCCACAGCATCACCTTCTACCACTCCATCCACACCTGCTTCACCTTCTCCTGCTCAATAAATAATAGTTAATAAGGGGGCTTAATCAGGCAAGCATCTCGTCAAAACTATATATCCTCATGCTCATCAAGCTTTTGCTCGCTGTTTAGAATGGCGAGTATTTTTATTTGTAGTGTTGAACCTTAACAGTGAACAGTAAACAGTGATAACTGATAACTGATTCGGTCATAGATTTTTTCTCTCTCAAACACCCAATTAAGTTTCTATACCAAAAGTTGACGGTCACACGATAATGCTCTTATGGTTTATGGAGTGTGTGTGACGTTTATCGACGCATCTCGCCCGAACCTTGAAAACCCCATTATTCCGTTGAGATGCGTCGATGGTTTACCCAGTAAGCTTTTCAGACACCAAAATTGATTTATTTTTGAGAGAGTTTAATCACTTTGTCGAGATGCGTCGATTGGGGGGTCTGAAAGTCCTACCCAGTAAGGTTTCCAGAAGTGAACCTTTCCATTACCTCTTCTCCGCAAGGAGATGGAAACGTTCTGGTGTAGTTGTGGGTTTTGGCGTTGTGTTTTGCGCCCTTTCCACTACCTCTTCTCTCTGTATTCTCTGCGCCTCTGCAGTTCAAAAATAATTATTATTCTGGTAATTCGGGACTGACATCTCCTCAACTTGCTCTTCCTAGCCCGTTTGCGTCAAAATAAGAATGAAAACGCTGTAACTTATCTTAACAATGGCGCAAGCGCAGCTTCAAACCCTTAACCCTCCCCAAACACCGACACAGACGCGGGGATATGATTATGATTTAGTCATCGTCGGCGGTGGGATTGTTGGCTTAACCCTAGCCTCTGCCCTAAAAGATTCTGGATTCAGCGTGCTGCTGGTGGAAGCAAAAGTAGAATCAGCGGCTGTAGCCAAAGGACAAGCTTATGCGGTGCATATGCTTTCGGCGTTGATTTTCCAAGGAATTGGAGTTTGGAACAAAATATTGCCCAACATCGAGACTTTCCGCCGTGTACGTCTTTGTGATGCTGATTACCCCAATGTGGTGGAATGGGAAACAAAGGATATAAATACAAAAGATTTAGGTTATGTGGCAGAACATCAAGCACTGTTGCATCCCTTACAGGAATTTGTCAAAAATTGTCCCAACGTCACATATCTGTGTCCTGCCCAAGTGGTTAATATCCAGTATCAGCAGGATGTGGTGACGATGGATGTTAAAATAGCAGACCAGATGCAGACGGTTCGCAGCAAATTAATTGTAGCCGCAGATGGATCGCGTTCCCGTATCCGTGAAGCTGCTGGAATTAAAACCCGTGGCTGGAAGTATTGGCAATCTTGTATTGTTGCTTTTGTCAAACCAGAAAAACCCCACAACAACACAGCATACGAAAAATTTTGGTCTAGTGGTCCGTTTGCAATTTTACCTTTGCCAAGAAACCGTTGCCGAATTGTGTGGACTGCCCCCCATGAAGAAGCAAAAGCTTTATGCACCTTGGATGATGAGCAATTTTTAACAGAATTACAAGCGCGTTATGGGAACCAGATGGGCAAGTTGGAATTGTTGGGCGATCGCTTTATTTTTCAGGTACAACTTATGCAGAGCGATCGCTATGTTCTCCACCGACTCGCTTTAATTGGCGATGCTGCACACAATTGCCATCCTGTAGGCGGACAAGGTTTGAATTTAGGAATTCGCGATGTGGCTGCTTTGGCGCAAGTGTTGCAAGAAGCGGATGCTCAAGGTGAAGATATCGGCAACATTCAAATTCTCAAACGTTACGAACGCTGGCGCAAGCGGGAGAACTTGACAATTTTAGGTTTTACTGATTTATTAGACCGCATGTTTTCTAACAACATTTTGCCAGTTGTGATAGTTCGTCGTCTTGGCTTATGGATAATGCAGCGAGTACCTATGGTAAAAGTATTTGCTCTCAAGTTGATGATTGGTTTGAAGGGGAAGACTCCCAAATTAGCACAGCATTAAAGAACTGGTTATTTGCTGTTTTTTGTTCCCTGTTCCCTGTTCGCTCTTAAGAATCATTCAGCCAGCATCCCAAATGTTTAAATTTGTGGGTATGAGCTTTTAGCCAATTTTGGTTAAAAATTGGGAGCAAAATACTCACACGACTCGTCTTGTTTTATGGATGGGCACTTCCATCATTCAAGATTGCTATCACCATTTGTCTTGAGATAAAACAAAGACAAACGCAAAGAGAATCATGCAAAAATGATCGCTCAGTTATGAGTCACTAACTCTTTTTTTAATACTCTGATCAAAAAATATTTAAAAGGCTATTTGTGCTATTTTGACATCTCTCGTTAGAGGGATAAAGATAGAACTATAGGTTGATTCAAGATTATAACAATTGATGGCTTTCTGCTTGTCATTTTTGTATTATTTATAACGTTATCATATTTTGAAAGAGTTTGTATCAGTAATAAAGTTAACTAATTCAGACTGTCATTAGTCATTAAGTAAGAGTTGTAAACGTTATTAATGTCATTAGTGTTGGTCTATTTGTTTCTACTTAATTACTTAGTTTTAATAAGTTTTGAGAAAAATAAATATGGAGTCATTTTAATAACAAGCTAATAAAAAAAACCAGTGTTTACTTTGAAAAAAAGCTTTGAGATAAAAAGTCGTATGTCTTAGTTCTCTAATCCTTAACGAAGATTACTTACGCCAACAAAGTGCCAATAATTCCTAAAAGTTCAAAGCAACATCTCATCCTTGTTTCCAAAAATAAAAAATACAAAAGTTAAAACTGAAGACGTTGACCACTAGTGATGCTAAAGTGGCAAGAAATTCATGTGAAATTTTCAGCGGGAATCGATGCTGAAGAAGCTACAGACAAAGCATATTTCTCTCATAGTGGGTGCTGGACTATGTGCCTTTTTAGGTGGGGCAATCCTGTCAGCTCCCCAGATAGGAAAATCCGTAAGTCAATGGCTTAAACCGCACAAGACTGAACCAGAGAAGCTTTCGGAAGAAAGCAAAGCCAAATCACCCGTTTTTGCCTTGGTATCACAATCTCCGCAAGAACGTGGCGCAAAACTAGAAGCACTAATAAAGGAGGCATCAAATTCAGCAGATCAAAATCGCGCTCGTTATCTTTTAGCAAGTGACTTAATTGAACAAAAGCAAGCTCAACCTGCACTAAAGTTACTAGATGGATTAGACAGAGATTATCCAGTCCTTGCTCCGTATGTGTTGCTAAAACAAGCCCAGGCACACGAAATTCTAGGACAAGAAGGCAAAGCCTCGGATCTGAGGCAGAAAGTAATCAAAGAGTACCCCAAACAACCGGCTGCTGCTAAAGCCTTGTATCTCATTGGACTCCCGGAGTATCAGGACAAAGCAATAGCTGAATTTCCTTCTCATCCCCTTACCTGGGAAATTATCCGTAAACGGTTGGAGACAAATCCCAATCAACCGCAATTGCAGTTAATTTTGGCAAAATATGCCTATGATCAACCAGGAACTGTACCTGTATTGGATCAGCTGGCGAACAATTCCACCCTTAAACCCGAAGAGTGGGACATCGTTGGTTCAGGGTACTGGGAAAACAATGAATTTGGCAAAGTAACGACAGCATACGCCAAAGGAAGTAAAACAGCCCGCAACCTCTACCGTGTTGCCAGAGGATTGCAGGTGAGTGGAAAACGAGTAGAAGCCCTTGCAGTCTATCAAGAACTTGTCAAGGCATTTCCGGATGCTAAAGAAACTAGCACTGGTCTGTTACGCTTAGCAGAAATGGCAACAGTACGTAAAGATGCTTTGCCGTATCTTGATCAGGTTATTACTAAATTTCCTGACAAAGCAGGTACAGCGCTGGTAGAAAAAGTCAAAATCCTTCAGGCTCAAGATCCAAAAGCAGCAAGTGAGGCTACTAAGCTACTGATTACCAAGTACGCTAATTCTGAGGAAGCGGCAGAATATCGCTGGAAAATTGCACAACAAAAAGCGAAAGCCAAAGATTATAAAGCTGCATGGCAATGGGCAGAACCGATTGCCAAAAATAACCCCAACAGTATTTTGGCTCCTAGAGCTAGCTTTTGGGTTGGAAAATGGGCAACCAAACTCGGGAAAAAAGCGGAAGCAAAACAAGCTTATGAGTATACCCTCAGCAATTTTCCCCATTCTTACTATTCGTGGCGAGCAGGCGCTACTTTAGGACTTAATGTTGGCAATTTCAACTCCGTGCGCCAGATGAACCCAAGCCTCGTCCCGTTCCAGCGTCCGCTGCCAACTGCTGGCTCTGAGACATTTAAAGAATTATACCTCCTTGATCAAGACCGCGATGCTTGGTTGCAATGGCAGACCGAATTTCAGAACAAAATGCAACCAACAGTAGCAGAGCAATTTACTGAAGGTTTGATGCGGCTGGCAAAGGGAGAAAATATTATCGGAATTGACAAAATTGCCAAGTTGGAAGATCGAGAAACGCCGCAAGAACAAGCACAGTACCAGGCTTTGAGCAAACAAGTCACTTACTGGCAAGCTCGTTATCCTTTCCCCTATCAAAAAGAAATTGAGGAATGGTCCCAAAAGCGTCAACTCAATCCTTTGCTAGTGACTGGGCTTATGCGTCAGGAATCACATTTTGAGCCAAAAGTCCGTTCTACAGCGGGTGCGGTTGGTTTAATGCAAGTACTACCAAGTACAGCAAAATGGATTGCCCCACAAATTCAGTTAGACAGCACAAAAATAAATTTGGAAAATCCCAACGACAACATCATGCTGGGGACTTGGTATTTGGATCACACTCATAAGCAGTATGGTAATAACTCGATGCTCGCGATCGCCAGTTACAATGCAGGTCCCGGTAACGTTTCCAAGTGGGTACAAACTCTGCCAAAGGACGATCTAGATGAATTTGTAGAATCAATTCCCTTTGATGAAACCAAAAATTACGTGCGTCAGGTGTTGGGTAACTACTGGAATTACCTAAGACTGTATAATTCAGAAACTTCGCAGTTGGTAGGAAAATATTCGACTGTACACCCACAACTACCCGTTCAATGATATCAAAGAGTACAGACGCGCTTAAGGCGCGTCTCTACATCCACCTGCTTCCCAGATACAATAGTTAGCAGGTGATGCCGTTCTAGCTAACTCATGACACCTCCACAAAACGTAGACACAAAAACACCATACAGTGTTGACTTTGAAGTAGATGGCGACTCAAAACCGGAAATAGATCCTATAGATCATCTCGATGAGTTGCCCGGTGAAGTCGAAATGTCAATTTTCGATCACTTAGAAGAGTTACGACAACGGATTTTTTACTCGCTCATTGCTGTAGTAGTGGGTGTTGTTGGCTGTTTTCTTGCCGTTAAGCCGATTGTTCAGCTGCTAGAAGTACCAGCACAGGGAGTAAAATTTCTGCAACTGGCTCCTGGAGAATATTTCTTTGTTTCAATGAAAGTTGCAGGCTACAGTGGGTTGCTTTTGTCTAGCCCATTTGTGCTATACCAAGTTATCCAGTTTGTTCTCCCTGGACTGACTCGTCGTGAACGTCGCTTACTTGGACCTGTGGTTTTGGGGTCAAGTTTTTTGTTTGCGGGAGGGTTAGTCTTTGCCTACCTTTTATTGGTACCAGCTGCTTTGAAATTTTTCATCAGCTACGGTGCTGATGTCGTAGAACAACTCTGGTCCATTGACAAATATTTTGAGTTTGTCTTGTTGCTGCTATTTAGTACTGGGTTAGCATTTCAAATTCCGATCATCCAAGTCCTACTTGGTGCTTTGGGAATCGTTTCTTCTGGGCAAATGCTTTCTGGTTGGCGCTACGTTATTATGGGAGCGGTGGTTTTAGGAGCAATTCTCACTCCTTCAACTGACCCCTTCACTCAAAGTCTCTTAGCAGGGGCAGTCTTGGGACTTTACTTTGGTGGTATTGGTTTAGTTAAGTTGGTAGGCAAATGAGCGAAATAAGTTACGATGACTTTGAAAAAGTAGAAATTCGTGTTGGTAAAGTCATCCAAGTAGAAGATTTTCCTCAAGCCCGAAAACCAGCATACAAACTTTGGATAGATTTTGGTGATTTGGGCGTCAAGAAGTCTAGTGCTCAAATTACCAAAATTTATCAAAAACAGGATTTAACAGATAAGTTAATATTAGCTGTCACCAATTTTTCACCTCGTCAAATCGCTGATTTTATGTCTGAAGTTCTTGTCTTAGGCGTAGTGCTAGACGATGCTGAAGTCGTGTTAATTCAGCCAGAGAAAGAGGTACCTCTGGGTAAAAGAATTTTATAACAATCTTCTAATTTTTCTGGTGTCCGCTTTAAGTGTCTTGGTGGTTTATAGTTTACAACTACTCAATCAACCACTCCGCAGCGCGTTCACCTAAATCTAACGCAATGCTCACAGCTTTACCAAGTCGTGGGCGTTCTCGTGTTTCTCGAATATAGGTTTTCACCTGTGTTTCACCACCCAAGCCATTGAGATAATTGGCAATGCTATCCAGATGCTCTTGATACTCTACCTCACTTAATGGGAAAGACGCTTGCTCTAAATATTTCCACATAACTTGTAAGAATATCTTACCCTGTGTCCGACGCAACTGGACATCATAGGAGCGTCCCCACTTCTCAAGCAACAGTTGGCGTAATTCCTGTCCCGTCATATATTTTCTCAAATATTTTTACATTTAGTTATGATGTTAAGTTCCATGACTCAAGTATGATAGGACTATAAAGAAATGTAATCCTACTAAGAAAGATGCTGGAAAGATTTTTGCACAAACCATCCTGGCATCGTTGTGGGCATTATCCTTTTCACTCAGACAAGAGTTTCTTAATTAAAAACTCAAGTCATATTTGTTAACAAAATACACAAAGAACGCGTAGGTTATGGCTCAATTTTCTGAATCAATGGACGTGCCCGATATGGGGCGTCGTCAATTCATGAATCTTCTGACATTTGGAACTGTAACCGGAGTGGCTCTGGGAGCATTGTATCCCGTTGTCAACTATTTTATTCCTCCATCAAGCGGTGGGGCTGGAGGTGGTACAACGGCAAAAAACGAGCTGGGGAACGATGTCAGTGTTAGCAATTTTTTGGAAAGTCATAATGTAGGCGATCGCGTTCTGGTTCAAGGACTCAAGGGAGACCCTACTTATATTGTGGTAGATAGCAAAGAGGCGATTACTGATTACGGGATTAACGCCGTTTGCACACACTTAGGTTGTGTTGTTCCTTGGAACGCAGCAGAGAGCAAGTTTAAGTGTCCCTGTCATGGTTCGCAGTACGATGCTACTGGTAAGGTTGTCCGAGGTCCAGCACCACTATCTTTAGCTTTGAGTCATGCAAAAGCCGAAGAAGACAAAATCGTCCTAACTCAATGGACGGAAACCGACTTCCGTACAGGTGAAGAGCCTTGGTGGGCTTAATCACTGCTGAGTATGCAACTCGTATGTCCATCCTCAGTTGACTATTGAGTAATGACTAATATCAGAGAATCGTTGTCCTAGTTGTCCTTATAGAGATGAGAAATGTTTGTCAAACAGCGAGTTTAACTCGCAGTGCTGGAACAATTATCAAAACCTTGCTCGTAGCGATCGCCACAGTGACATTTTTCTTCACCAGCGATCTAGTCCTACCTCAAGCAGCTTCAGCATATCCGTTTTGGGCACAGGAAACCTACCCTGAAAGCCCTCGCCAAGCGACAGGGCTAATTGTGTGCGCCAACTGTCACCTAGCAGCAAAGCAGACAGAAGTTGAAATTCCCCAGTCTGTTCTGCCTGACACGGTATTTAAAGCCGTGGTAAAAATTCCCTACGATACAAGCGTAGAGCAGGTGGGTGCCGATGGTTCTAAAGCTGGGTTAAATGTCGGTGCTGTGCTGATGCTACCAGAAGGCTTCAAGATTGCTCCGGAAGAACGCATTCCCGAGGAGTGGAAGGAAGAAATTGAGGGTTTATACTATCAACCCTACACCGAAGACAAAGAGAACGTTGTCATCATCGGACCGCTACCTGGTGAACAATATCAGGAAATCGTGTTCCCGGTGCTTTCTCCTAACCCTGCAACGGACAAAAACATTCGCTTTGGTAAGTACGCTGTTCACGTAGGTGGTAACCGTGGACGCGGACAAGTTTACCCCACTGGCGCAAAGAGCAACAACGCGGTATATACGGCTTCTGCTGCTGGTACAATTAGCAAGATTGCCAAAACAGAAGATGAAGACGGTAACGTCAAGTACGAACTCAGCATCCAACCTGAATCTGGGGACGTAGTAGTTGACACCATACCCGTTGGACCTGAATTGATTGTCTCTGAAGGACAAATTGTCAAAAAAGATGAGGCTTTGACCAATAATCCAAACGTCGGTGGATTTGGTCAAGATGATGGGGAAATTGTGCTACAAGATGCTAGCAGAGTTCAATGGATGATTGCATTTGTCGCACTTGTTATGTTGGCTCAAGTTATGCTTGTCCTCAAGAAGAAGCAGGTTGAAAAAGTTCAAGCTGCAGAAATGAATTTCTAAATTCAGAGCCAAATTATCAGTCATAGGACAGGTGTTTGACCTGTCTTTTTTATGTTTGTTTGACTTGATTATAAGAAATGTTATAATCAAGTGAATTGCCTTTATAAAGGAGCATATTTAGATGACCGACAAGACCTATCCTATAGCTTCTGCTAAGATAGGCACGCAAGATGGTTTTCGCTTACCTCGTGCTTTTTCTAAAGACCATCCTCATTTAGTTAATACTTCAGGTTATGTGCAAGTCTTGTCTAAAAATACCTTTTTAGTGCAATTAGACACTGATGAAGTTGAGGAGGTAGATGAAACAGAATCTATTATGATGAGTCTGTTCCTCGACTTTTTGATGAAAGATGCTATTACAAATCCTGAGCAACTCGTTGCTTATACAAAAGAAATGAGCGACGAAATGGATGAGCTACTTTGTGATGTTGTTTTGGATGCATGAACTCATTCACATCTGATGGATGGAGAATATTTTTCTACCCATTGTTTGATAAGCAATGGGTAGAATTGTCTCATCGGGTTCGTACTTTAAAAACTGAGTTATCTAAACAAGAGTTTATGACTCATGCAGATGTAAAGCTACTAAAGGGCTTGAATATTGGTATTAAAGAAAAAATTACTCAAGATCCTTTTGCATCTCACTTTATATTACACAAACCTTTACACAGGTATGGTCGTCTGAAGAAAATGGGGCTACCTGCTCGATATAGATTATTTTTCAGAGCATTTAAAGAACAAAAAATTATTATCATTATTTGGTTAGGATTCCCGCGTAAAGAAGGGGATAAAAACGATTGTTATCAGGTTTTTGCAAAAAAAGTTACTAATATTGACTTTCCTGAAAATGTAGAAGAACTGCTCGCCGAATGTGAGGTAACAGATTTTCAGGAAGAAAAGAAAGATTCTGTGAAAACTAAATGATTACCAAAGATACTACAGAAGAAAAAGTACAACGCTTAGATGATCTGGGCAATGGAAAAAAAATTTTGGCTTTGCACCAGCAGGTGAGGATGCTCTCACCTGCCTAACCTGTGATTTCCGTTTTGCGACTACAATGGACGATACACTCGGTAGTTGATACTGGGGAAAATATTGTCCATCAATTCAACCTTTTCCAGCCAACCGCTATCGATTTTCCCGATTTTAACGTCTTCGTAAAGCTTGTTAAAGCGCATGAGGTGCGATCGCGTCCTTCTGACAGCATAAGGTACCATCGTTCCCGTTCGCATAATAAACGCCCAGTCGGAAGACTGCGCCAACAGCAGTTCCCTCGCTGCTTGGTTCAACGCTTTCCATTCCAACTCATCTTCTGGTTCCCGCTTTGCTATTTCAATCATCCGTTCTGCGGCTTTATGCAAATGTGGGTAAATCCACGTATTTGTGTGGTTCAACCAATACTCGTGGAATCCTTTATAACCCCAACTCGATTGCGAAGGACGGCAAACTTGCTGACTTGGGTTTGCCCGCAGATAATCTGCCAAATGGGTCATTTCATAGGTTTTTTGGTCATACCATGACTTACGGAACAGGTAATCAATAAACCAAGGACCTTCATACCACCAATGTCCATATAACTCGGCATCGTAGGGAGAAACAATAATTGGTGGACGGTTCATCATAGCATGAAGATGTCCTACTTGCTGCTCTCGGTTATACATGAAATTAGCAGCATGTTCCGCAGCTTTTTCCCGTGCCCAATACGGATCGTAGAGTGCCTTATCTGCCAGTCCTAAACCGCGACCAGTAATTTTGTGATACTTAATACCCGTATTTTTTCGCTGACCATTGGGCATAATGTAGGGCTTAATGTAGTCATATTCTGCTTCCCAGCCCAAGTCTTTGTAAAATTCTCGGTATTCTGCGGCACCAGGATAGCCGACCTCAGAAGACCACACCTGCTGAGAAGATTCATGGTCTCGACCAAAGGCAGCAACACCAGTTTCTGTAAAAATTGGGGCATAAGTGCCAAATCGTGGACGAGGACGGGCATAAAGAATACCATGTCCATCGGTAAGGAAATAGCGCAACCCTGCATCGGCTAACATCCGATCTACACCTTCATAGTAGGCGCATTCTGGCAGCCAAATACCTTTGGGTGGGCGACCAAAGTTTTCTTCGTAGTGTTCACAAGCTACCTTAATTTGTCCCCACACAGCTTGTGGGTACATTTTCATCAGTGGTAGGTAGCCGTGGGTAGCACCGCAGGTAATGATTTCTAAATTGTTAGTGTCTTGATATTGCTTAAAAGCTGTGACTAAGTCCCCGTTGTAGCGTTCCCAAACTTCTCGTATCGCCTTAAACTCACTGGCGTAATGCTCGGCTAAATAACGAATATGACCATTGTGGACATTATGCTCGAATTCCAGTTCTATAAGTTCTTCAAGTTTGGCTAAATGAGCGTCGTAGCGTTCTTGCAACACAGGATCGCGTAGCATTGACACAAGAGGAGGTGTCATGCTCATCGTGATTTTAAAATCAACACCGTCTTGCTTTAAGCCTTCAAAGACTCGCAGCAAAGGAATGTAAGTTTCGGTAATGGCTTCATAGAGCCATTCTTCTTCCAGCACATAATCACTTTCTGGGTGACGAACGAAGGGCAGATGTGCATGGAGTACGAGCGCAACGTAGCCGATAGCCATAATTATAGTTCCGGAGTGGTACTTATTTAGATTGAAGGTTGGGATTTGGTAGATGTTAAGAATATTTTAAAACTTTATGGGGATCGTTACAGTTTTGAGTCAACTCTTCAACATGGATATCAGTTCACACCGAAGATTTCTTTTTCTTATGATAGGAAAATTTTATCTTTAAGCAATTTGCTCTGGGTTAATTCCGGCGGTTCGCAAGCGTATTATTGTTTTTGTCGTTTTTACTTATGGTAATTGCTCATGCCCTATGATTCTTCATCTTGATATAACTGCTGTAACTCCTGCAACTGCGTCCTGCGTGAAGTCCGGCGATATTTTTTACTTTCCAGTTTTGGTTCGTATTCAGTCTTTCCCTTACTTTTAGTTTTTACCTTGACAGTAGATTCAGGATCTGCTTGTTGGTTAAGATGAGTTTGGCGCTTAATAACTTCCTCTAAAAAGTCTAAGTAATGTTGATATCGTTCCCAATCTCCACTGACAATACACCCCGGTTCGTCTCGATGCAGACAATCACCAAAACGACAGCTATCAACTGCTAATCTTTGTCTTGCTTCTGGGAAATAACTAACTAATTCTTCTGGGACACAATCAAAGTCAGGTTGATTAAAACCGGGAGTATCTGCTAATAAACCACCACTTGGTAATTCAAATAATTCCACGTGACGAGTGGTATGCCGACCTCGTGCCAGTTTACCAGAAACCTCTCCCACTCGTAAGTTAGCATTGGGAATCAGTGTATTGATCAGGCTGGACTTACCAACTCCAGAAGGTCCAGCAATCACCGTTATCTTGTCTTTAAGCTTACTAGCTACTTGGTCAATATGAATACTTTGATTAACACTAATAAATATTGGTTGGTAGCCCCAACCTCCCAACTGCTGAGTAATTTCTACTTGCTGTTCTTTTGAGATTAAATCGCTCTTATTTAAGCATAAAACTACATCTATATCTGTTGACTCAGCCTTTACCAAAAAGCGACTGAGTTGGAAAGGTTCTAAAGGTGGATCTGCAACAGCAAATAGTAGCAAGATTTGGTTAACATTGGCGATCGCTGGACGATCCAATTCACTTTCACGAGGTAATACTTGAGCGATCGCCCCTCGTCCACCAGCCCAATCTGGTTCTTCTACGACTACGCGATCGCCCACCATCACCTGTTGCCCGATTTTTTTCAACCGTGTTCTGCGAGTGCATAAGAGCATGGGGGGATGAGGAGAACTTTGCTCACTCATCTGTCTCATCCCTATATCTAACTGCACTCGGTAAAAATTAGCTTGCACGGCTAGAACTGTCCCTAGTAACTTATCAGTCGCTTCTAAGGCTTCCCCTCTCATGAGACAGTAACAGGGCGGCGGACTAGTAGGGAGAAATAACTAACACAGTCTGTAATTTTTTCTACCTTATATCCTGCCATTGTCAAACTATCAGGAACCTGCTCTATCGGTTCCCCTGAATCTAGCCAGACTTCTAGTAACTCTCCTGGATTCATTTGCTCCAGACGGAGTTTCGTCCGTACAAAATTTATCGGGCAAGGGGTGCCACGCAAATCGAGTTGAGCATTAGGAGTTGAAAGGGAAGATACACTCATCGTTGGTGAAAGAAATTTCCCAAAAATCCTTCTAGGCCGCCTTTACCAGTGCGATCTCCTTTTATTTTAGCGAGCTTCTCCAAGAGTTCACGTTCTTCTGTTGTCAACTTATTCGGAATATCAATTAACACCGTAATCATGTGGTCACCACGACTGACGGGATTACCCAAGCGCGGGACTCCACGATTTTCCAGCGTCATCACAGTATTTGGCTGAGTTCCGGGTGGAATCAACAATTCCTGTGGTCCATCTACAGTATTGACCTCCAAGCGACATCCCAAAATTGCTTGAAGGTAGCTAATTTTGAGTTCCGAGAGAATATTGATCCCATCCCGATGGAATTCCTCGTCCTCATTGATAAACAGATACACGTATAAATCTCCAGGAGGACCACTGCGTTGACCCGCATCACCTTCTGCAGAAATCCGCAAGCGTGTACCGTTGTCAACTCCTGGTGGAATGGATATTTTTAGTTTCTTCGTAACTTGTTTGGCACCCTTGCCGTCGCAAGCATCACATTTGTCTTCAATGACCATCCCCGTACCATTACAGGTAGGACAAGTCGAAACTTGGGTGAAGCTACCAAAGGGCGTTCTGGTGACACGACGTACTTGACCTGTTCCGGTACAAGTCGAACAAGCGCGAGGGCGAGTTCCTGGTTTAGCACCAGATCCGCTACAAATCTCACAAGTTTCTAGATGAGAAATGCGAATTTCCTTTTCACCGCCAAAGACTGCTTCCCGAAAGTCTAGCTTTAGATCTAGCCGCAGATCATCGCCTCGCACTGGTCCGCTGCGCCGTCTTTGGGTTGTACCACCCGCACTACCAGCAAAGCCTGAGAAAATGCTTTCAAAGATATCAGCAAACCCACCCATGTCACCCATATCTTGGAAGCCTACACCAGCCCCAGCATTCACACCAGCTTCACCAAAGCGGTCATAACGTGCGCGGGTTTCCGGCTCAGAAAGAACTTCATAAGCACGGTTAATTTCTTTGAAGCGATCTTCCGCTCCCGGTTCTTTGTTCACATCTGGGTGATACTTCCGGGCTTGGCGGCGGTAAGCATGTTTGATTTCTTCTTTGTCGGCGTCACGAGAGACACCTAGAATTTCATAATAATCGCGAGCCATAGAGCAAAGGTGAAAGTTAAAAGGTAGAAAGCGGGCTATGCAAAGAGAACTTTTAACGACGAGTTCCGCCGCTCCGAAGTTCAAGAAGGCAGAAGGCAATAGTTAAGTTTTATTAATACTAAAATTTTACCTTTTCCTTTATACAAAAATCACCATAACAGTTATGAATGTCGAGCACTGAGTCAAAAAAATCTGGAATTAGTTTTGAAATCAAAGACTTAAGTTAAGACCAGAAAAATTTTTACTCACTACTGACAGCAGCAACAAGTGCTTTCCTCATGGTAAACGACAAAAGCAATAGCCTGAAGCTGTCTCTTTTACAATTGTGCTACGTAGATTGCAAAAACTCCGCTCACTTTACAGACGAGCTAACCGCACTAAAAAGTGTGGAAAACCGTTCATTCAAGGTTGGGTCTTACAGAAATATAGGGATGTAGGGCAACCATTAAAACCAATTTCAGAGATTCTATGATTCAAATTGTAGAGGAGTGAGAATCTAGAATCCGTCATTTTTGGACACAACCCAAGCTCTTGGCAATTCTCTAGTCTATTGTCTCGTAACCAACCTGCATCATGCTCTCATCTTTCAAATCAAAGTCAAATGGTGGTGTTGACGTTCCACTAGAGGGTGCTGCTGATTCTAAAGTCAATGGATGATCGCAAGCTGCGGCTATTGTATTAGTTTGGCTATTAACGGAATTATACACTTGGGATCCAATGTCAAACAAAGTTTGCTGGAAGTTATCCAAGTCTTGTTGAAATTCAGCTACAGAGATTGCTTCATCTGCCATTGCTGCTCGTAACTGTATGACTTTTTCAATGACCAAGGCTTTCATCTGGTCGTTAAATATATCACCATTATACTTTAAGGTAGATTCGTAACTATACAGTAGATTATCTGCTTGATTTTTCAACTCAACCAGTTGCATACGTTTTTTGTCATCTTCAGCAAACATTTCGGCTTGTTGTCGCATGCTTTCAACTTCGTTGGCACTTAAGCCACCTGTATTGGTAATGAGAATACTTTGTTCTCGAAGAGTGGCTTTGTCTTGTGCTGCAACTTTGAGGATGCCATTAACATCAATTTCAAAAGAGACTTCAATTTGCGGTACACCACGCTTAGCGATCGCAATTCCTGGAAGGAGAAATTTGCCCAAACTCTTGTTATCCCGCGCCATTGCCCGTTCACCTTGAAGGACGTGAATTTCCACTCCAGTTTGCCCATCAACTGCTGTGGAAAAAATTTGGGACTGGGTAGTTGGAATTGTGGTGTTGCGTTCAATGATTTTGGTGAACACTTCTCCCAAAGTTTCAATCCCCACAGACAAGGGCGTCACATCTAACAAAAGCAAATTATCAACTTCACCACCCAGCACTCCAGCTTGAATAGCTGCTCCTAGTGCAACTGCTTCGTCGGGGTTGATAGAGCGATCTGGAGTTTTGCCATCAAAAAATTTGCTTAAGGCATTTTGAACAGCTCGAATGCGAGTGGAACCGCCTACTAAGATCATCTGATCAATGTCTTGTGGTTTGAGTTGTGCATCTTTGAGCGCCTGAGTAATCGGTTCGATAGTCGCTTCAACCAAATGTGCCGTTAACTCATCAAATTTGGCGCGGGTGAGTTCCATTTGCAAATGCTTCGCTCCTGTTTCATCAGCAGTGATAAAAGGCAAATTAATTGAAGTGCTGATTCTACTGGAAAGTTCAGTTTTTGCTTTTTCCGCTGCTTCCCGCAAACGTTGCAAAGCCATCTTGTCCCCAGAAAGGTCAACTTTCTCTTCTTCCTGGAAGCGTGTGATCATCCACAGAACAATACAGTTATCAAAATCATCCCCACCGAGGTGGTTGTTGCCACAAGTCGCCTTGACTTCAAAGACTCCATCCCCCAATTGTAGAATGGAAACATCGAAGGTACCGCCTCCTAAGTCAAATACTAGGATGAGCTGCTCTTGGTCTTGCTTATTCAACCCAAAGGCTAAGGCAGCAGCAGTTGGTTCATTAATAATCCGCAAAACTTCTAGTCCGGCAATTGTACCAGCGTCTTTGGTAGCTTGTCTTTGAGCATCTGTAAAATATGCTGGTACTGTGATCACTGCCTTTTGGACAGGTTCACCTAAAAAGTTTTCCGCATCCTGTTTCAGTTTTTGCAGGATCATAGCGGAGATTTCTTGTGGTGTGTAATGATGTCCGTGAAGAAGGACATCAACAGTATCGTCTCGACCTTTGACACAAGTGTAAGAAACGCGCGAGCGTTCACCTGCAGTATCGGCCCAACGACGACCGATAAATCGCTTAATACTGAGAATAGTGTTTTCCGCATTCGTGACCGCTTGACGTTTTGCCAGTTGACCGACCAAGCGTTCACCATCCTTACCGAATCCTACAATACTAGGAGTCGTTCGTTCACCCTCTGAATTCGTAATGACAATTGGTTGACCACCTTCGAGAACCGCGACACAACTGTTGGTAGTGCCTAAATCGATCCCAATAACTTTTGACATAAATATCAGTTTTTGACACCAGTATTTTGACCGGAAGTTTTGAGCAATCTTTACCCGGTGTTCGCGATACACGAACACCGGGTAAAGATTGCTAAACTTTGGGCGTGATGTTTCCGTGACTATCTGTCGGGTGTGGTGAGATTGCTCGCCCCAGTTTCCCAGGGACTTTTGATCAGTAAGGCGAGCGAATACACGTTAGCTATTGGCTAGACTCAACTGAGTTTTCCGCACTCGAAGGTGCATCTTCCTTTGGAGCAGCCACCTTCACCATTGCATGGCGCAGCACGCGATCGCCCAAGTAATATCCGCGTACTAACTCTTCTAACACTGTTCCTTCAGGATATTCATCCGTAGGTTCCCGCAATACTGCTTCGTGCAAGTTGGGATCGAATGGTTGAGTTTCTGGACGCATTGGTGAGACACCCAAGCGCTTTAAGGAATCTACTAATAACTTGTAAACACCTTGGTAACTTTTGTGAATCGTCATCTCCCCATCATTTTGGGGTTTAATTTGCGCTCTTGCTCGTTCAAAATTATCAACGATTGGTAGTAATTCAGTAATCGTGTTCCGTTTTATCTGCTGCTCCAAATCTTCTTTCTCTTTTTGATTCCGTTTGCGGTAATTCTCAAAATCAGCCACAATCCGCATATATTGAGTGCTGCGCTCTTCTAGCTGCGCTTTTAGAGACTCAATTTGTTGATGAAGTGCAGCTTCTTTGGCTGTAAAGTCAGTACTTGCGCCCTCAACTTTTGCAGCAACGCTATTGTCTTGACTCTGTGTTGCTGTATCTTCAGAGACGTTGATTTGCCTTGCCACTGGCTCAGTCTCGCTTTGGGTTACGTTGGGATTGATGTCGGCTGTAGAGTCGCTTGTCATTGCTTGCTTTTCCTCGCTTTCTTCACCTGATTGCTGGTTTGTGTTGTTTTGCTGTTTATCTTCGTCTATCATTGTGCACTCTTCCCAGATGCTCAATTGGGTAGTTATCCCCATATCTTGCAACAATTGAATTCGGCTGCAAAAACCGGTTACCTGGAATATGAACTATGAACTAGGTAACACCTTGCGGACGACTTCTTATAGGATTGTATAAACTATGAATGAAGTACGGAATATTTCATTCTTCATCCTTTAGATTTAGAGTGGCCACCGTCATCTATTTTGACAAATGCTGAGTAAGTTAGCGTATAAGCTCCTTGGACGGGTTACCCTCAAAAAGGCATCCCAGAGAAAATGGGGAGTGAGGTCAATGCCCTATGGCACTTTGTGCCATAGGGCAGAATGTAAGGGTATAAGGGGAGCCACTGCCCTAGTGGGAACGGCCACGCCTTACGGTGGTGAGTCCAGCGCTCTTGGTAGGGTCTCCCTCCGCAGTCGCCTAGGTCGGGAGAGCCGTCATTCGCGCTGTCTCACCGTGCGCGGGTTAAGCGCGTTGAGGCATGTGGCGTGAGCCAGTGCGTTGCGGTGAGACCACAGTGTGAATGACGGCTTTCCGCTCTCACGGCATCTGCTGGCTCCCTATGGCGGCGCTCCGCCAGGCCATTCGGCTATCGCAGCGTGACCGTTCGGTATGGGGCCGTCCTGCCCGCAGGGCTCAGGTCATCCCCGGAGGGCTTCCCGCTTTCAAGGGTAGGTTTTTTGGAATGTGGAAAAAGTTTTTGAAAATTCTTAATTATGAAAATACTGATTAGCAACGATGATGGTATTTCTGCTCTAGGTATTCGTACTCTAGCAAACACTTTAGCGCAAGCAGGTCATGATATCAATGTAGTTTGCCCGGATCGAGAGCGTTCCGCAACTGGGCATGGATTAACAATGCATCAACCAATTCGCGCTGAAATGGTTGAGTCGATTTTTCATCCTGCTGTCAAAGCTTGGGCTTGTGATGGCACTCCCTCAGACTGTGTTAAATTGGCGCTGTGGGCTTTGTTAGATTCTCCACCAGATTTAGTTCTATCTGGCATTAATCAGGGTGCTAATTTAGGAACCGAAATTCTCTACTCTGGTACTGTCTCTGCAGCAATGGAAGGTTTGATTGAAGGCATTTCCAGTGTGGCGCTCAGTCTTACCAGTCACACAAATAAGGACTTTCAACCAGCTGCTGACTTTGCCAAAATCTTTGTAGGACAACTGGCGCAAAACCCTCTACCAGGGTTGATGTTACTTAACATCAATATCCCCGCTGTTAAATGGGAAGAAATTGCAGGAGTTAGTGTCACGCGCCAGGGAGTGCGGCGTTACATCGATGTATTTGATAAACGATTAGATCCGCGTGGGAAAACTTACTATTGGTTGACGGGAGAAGTTGTAGAAGATGTGGAACCTCCAGTAGGTTTAAATCTTCCTGAAAATATACCTATAGATGTGCATATGATCCGTAAAAACTACATCAGTATGACTCCATTACAATACAACCTTACTTATGCAAATGGATTGAATCAATTATCTCAGTGGAATTTTAAGTTTCCGTAAAGTCTTTTCTTTATCAAGGCAAGTATATGGATAAATCCATGAGAGCAAAATATCGGTTATAAAGTCGGAGTGTCATTGAAAGTAAGTTATACGCAAACGTTTGCACTCCAAAACTGCTGCCTTGAAGTTTTTCATAAGTAAAGACAAAAGTAACCTGAAACAAGGTATGCTGTTTTACCAATAAATACCACTACTACTAAAAGTCGTGAAACAGAATAAACTTAACAAAATAAGTAACAATTTTTTGTATTGAGTGCCCGCTGGGTCCAGCAAGCAACACCCATGTCTAGGATAGAGAATCAATTTAGCGTGCATTTTTGGGGGGTTCGTGGCAGTATCCCCTGTCCGGGACCACACACCGTTCGTTATGGCGGTAATACCCCTTGTGTAGAGATGCAAGTGGGTGGCAGACGTTTAATTTTTGATGGAGGCACAGGACTGCACGTTTTAGGGCAATCTTTGTTGCCTAATATGCCGATAGAGGCACACGTTTTTTTCACCCACTCGCACTGGGATCATATGCAAGGTTTCCCTTTCTTTTCCCCAGGATTTGTCAAGGGAAATACTTTTCATATTTACGGTGCGATCGCCCCCGATGGTTCAACCATAGAACAGCGTCTTAATGATCAAATGCTGCACCCAAATTTTCCTGTTCCCTTGCAGATTATGCAGGCAAATTTAGATTTCTACGACGTTATATCCGGGCGACCGATTCACATTCATGACATTATCATAGAAACAGCTCCACTCAACCATCCGGGAGAAGCGGTCGGGTACAGAGTCAACTGGCGTGGTGGCGCTGTAGCTTATATTACTGATACGGAACATTATTCTGACAGACTAGATGAAAACGCCCTGCGCTTAGCTCGTAACGCTGACATTCTGATTTACGATTGCACCTACACTGATGAAGAGTATAATTCCCCAATTCAGCCTAAAATTGGTTGGGGACATTCTACATGGCAAGAAGCTGTGAAGATCGCCAGATCCTCTAATGTCAAAACTCTGGTCATTTTTCATCACGACCCATCCCATGACGATGAGTTTTTGGATCGTGTCGGACAAGAAGCAGCACAAAAATTTCCTAATGCTATCATGGCACGTGAAGGAATGGTAGTTCAAGTTCCCGTACCAGTCCCTTTATCAGAATCTTTTCCCATTAGGAAATTTTCGACTTACAGATTGCAGTCGGAGCAACTTTAAATTTTGGATTAGATTGGTGATAAGGAGCTTTCAGCAATCAGTCGCTAGCACACAACTCGTGCAGAACAATGAGGAGCTTTTCGCCGGAGGAGGTGTCAACGAACAGTTGCACAAGCGTCCCCACCCTACGGGAAGGCATAGGGCTTTGGTTCTAAGAACTGTATTAGCTGACAGCTTAATATAACCTCAAATCCCAAAATCGACGTGCTAAATTTGTCTCAAAATGGGTGTTCTGTGTGGGTAACTTCTTCAACCGAATTGGCTCGAACTCCAACTTTTGTTGCTCTTGGCAAGTTTGACGGCGTACACCTTGGTCATCAGAAGGTTATTCAACCGATATTGCCGCCCTTCAAGAGGGCAGAAAACGTAGGGAACTTTGCCGAAACGCTGTTTGCGTCCTCTCAAACTCCACACGTTTACTCGACGGTTGTCACCTTTAATCCTCATCCACAAGAATTTTTTACTGGGCAACCTCGTACTTGGTTAACACCACTGGATGAAAAAATTCATCAGTTACAATTGCTGGGAGTAGAACAACTCGTCCTGCTGCCTTTCGACAAAGAATTATCTACCTTATCTGCTGAACAGTTTGTAGAAAAGATTCTGGTGAAACAACTGCAAGCTGCCCAAATTAGCGTTGGGCAAGATTTTTGCTTTGGTTCCAACCGCAGTGGTACAGCGCTAGATTTGAAATTGATCGCCGCCCAGTACGGCATTCCTGTTTGTATCGTTCCTCTAGAAACCTCTGCAAGTCATGGATCTACAGACAGGGGTGGTGTCAGTGTTGCTTGGGCCGAGGAAACTCGCATTAGCACTTCACTCATCCGGCAACTTTTACTCATCGGCGATCTTCAAAGCGCAAATCAACTGTTAGGACGTGCATACACTCTTATCGGTACTGTCATTAAAGGTCAACAACTGGGCAGAACTATTGGCTTTCCCACAGCCAACCTACAATTACCGAAAGACAAGTTTTTGCCCTGCCACGGTGTCTATGCTGTTCGTGTTATCGTCTACGATGAAACATCAGACAATCCAGAGAATATTTACTTAGGTGTGATGAATATAGGTCATCGCCCAACGGTAAATGGTACGTATCAATCTGTGGAAATCCATCTGTTAGATTGGTCTGGTGATTTGTATGGCAAAAAGCTGATGGTGCAACTAGAAAGATTTTTGCGACCAGAACAAAAATTTTCTTCTCTAGAAGCCCTAAAAACACAAATTCAACAAGACTGTAATGTCGCTAGAGCTTTTTTTCGTGCAGAGTCTTAGTTTAGCTTATTGGGGGAATACTAAGAGGATGTCTGTCTCAAAAGTGTCATTTTGTCATTCTCAGTAGAGCGAAGTGAGACTAGTACTGTTTTGAGGGAAACGTCGGTGGAAGCAACTGGTGAGTCCAGTCCTGCACCGACGTTTTCCGCATCTTGGGATTTAACTTTCCCGTTGGGCGGAACGAGGAGTTCCTTTTTACCGTCAAACTTTGAGATACTGATACGTGTGTTGCATTCATACTTGTCACCTTACCCTGCCCTCACGGGCACTTTTCTCCAAGGCATGCCAAGGGGGCACTTGGTGAGATGATTTCGCCGCAACTTGGTATGAGCGTCCAAGGTGCACACTACCCGTTCATGTACATTCACAAATTAAATGTCGCTATTTCACAAATTAATGTCGTTTTTTTATTCATAAAACCCTTACCATGCAAGGGTTTTATTTTTAAGGTGATTTTGGCTACTCTTTTATAATTTAACATATTATAAGTCGTTAACACTATTTTTTCACTAATTAAACGTCGCTTATTTGGATAAGCGGAAAATACACTTAATTATTTTTCATAAATTAAATGTCGTAAAGTGAGACGTTTGATAGTACATTAGTTTTATTAAGAGCGAGAAATCCTCCACTTATTGCTGTGAGGTGAAAAATGTCTCAGGATTCACAAAATTCTCTTGTCATGGATACGGACGATGAGCATCCTCAAATCGGGTCTAAGGGTAAGTTGATAAACAGCCACAAGCTTCCATCTAACGAATTGCTCACAGACGAAGTTAATTTGCGGATGGAGGTCATTCAAAGTTTGACCGAGCCATGCGATCGCAAAACCTATGCGATTAGAAAGAAAGAAGCTGCTGAAAAGCTAGGTGTGTCAATTCGGCAGGTAGAGCGCTTACTGAAGAAATGGCGAGAAGAAAGATTGGTTGGGCTAGCGACTACGCGATCAGATAAAGGAAAGTATCGTCTTGACCAGGAATGGATTGATTTTATTATTGATACTTTTAAGCAAGGCAATGAGGGTAGCAAGCGGATGACCCGACATCAAGTGTTTCTTAGGGTCAAAGGCAGAGCCAAGCAACTTAACCTGAACAAAGGAGAATACCCCAGTCATCAGTCAATCTATCGAATTCTCGATGAATATATCGAACAGAAGCAGAGAAAGCTAAAAGCACGAAGCCCAGGTATGTTAGGGGAACGACTAACGCATATGACCCGTGATGGGCGAGAACTGGAGGTAGAGTGCAGTAATGATGTTTGGCAATGTGACCATACTCGTTTGGATGTGAGGCTTGTAGACGAGTATGGAGTTTTAGATCGTCCTTGGCTAACGATTGTTATCGATTCCTACTCCCGCTGCTTAGTGGGGTTTTATTTGGGATTTGATCATCCTAGTTCCCAAATTGATGCCTTAGCTCTACGTCATGCGATTCTTCCGAAATCTTATAGTTCTGAGTATCAATTGCGTAACGAGTGGCGAACTTACGGAAAGCCCAATTACTTCTACACAGATGGTGGAAAAGATTTTACTTCCATCCACACCACACAACAGGTTGCAGTGCAAATAGGTTTTAATTGCGCTCTCAGAAGACGACCATCAGATGGTGGAATTGTTGAACGTTTTTTTAAAACGCTTAACGAGCAAGTATTAAATCTCTTACCTGGATATACGGGTTCAAACGTTCAAAAACGACCAGAAAATGTTGATAAAGATGCTTGCCTGACTCTCAAGGATTTAGAGAAGGTTATAGTACGTTACATTGTTGGCGAATATAATCAGCATACCGATGCCAGGATGAAAGACCAATCTCGGATTGGACGATGGGAAGCGGGATTGATGGCAGACCCATATCTTTATGATGAATTGGATTTAGCGATTTGTTTAATGAAGCGAGAACGCCGCAAAGTCCAAAAGTACGGCTGTATTCAATTTGAAAACTTGACCTATCGAGCAGAGCATTTGAGAGGTCGAGACGGAGAAATTGTGGCATTTCGATACGATCCTGTCGATGTAACTACGCTTTTTGTATATAAAATTAATGCAGACGGAACAGAAGAGTTTCTTGATTATGGTCATGCTCAAGGTTTTGAAACTGAACGCCTATCTTTACGAGAACTAAAGGCTATTAATAAGCGAAAAAAAGAAGCAAGCCAAGAAATCAATAATGACTCGATTTTAGAGGCAATGCTCGACCGTCAAGCTTTTGTAGAGCAAATAGTAAAACAAAATCGCAAGCAGCGCCGAGAAGCAGCAAATGAGCAAGTTAATCCTGTAGAGTCGGTGGCTAAGAAATTTACTGTCCCTGAACCAAAAGAAATCGCGGTAGAGAGTGAACCAGAAGCAGAGCTACCAAAATACGAAGTTCGCTACATGGATGAATTCTATGAAGAAGATTAGGTATAGAACATGACAACAAATGCAATCTCGCTTGCCAAGCAATTTGGCGTTATTGAAGAACCCACACCAGAAGTACAAGCTGAAATTGAACGTTTAAGTCGTGAACCTTACTTAGAACTAGATCAAGTGAAATATTGTCACGCTTGGATGTATGAGTTAGTTATCTCTAGGATGACTGGTCTATTGGTAGGAGATTCACGTTGTGGAAAAACAGTCACTTGTAAAGCTTTTGCACATCGTTACAACAAGTCACGACAGGCGAAGGGACAGCGATTGAAGCCTGTAGTTTACATTCAAATTCCCAAAAATTGTGGTTCCAGAGATTTTTTTATTAAAATCCTCAAAGCGTTAAATAAACCCTCAAACGGAACTATTTCCGACTTACGAGAACGAACGCTAGATAGTCTCGCCATACATCAAGTTGAGATGCTGATTATTGATGAGGCTAATCACCTAAAGTTCGAGACATTCTCAGATGTACGGCATATATATGATGATGATAATTTGAGAATTTCTGTTTTGCTTGTTGGTACTACAAGTCGTCTTCTGGCAATAGTTAAACGAGATGAGCAAGTTATTAATCGCTTTCTAGAACAGTTTGAGTTAGACAGATTAGAGGATGCACAATTTAAACAAATGATTCAGATTTGGGAACGAGATGTTCTCAGATTACCGGAAGAATCGAAATTGGCAAGTGGAGATAACCTCAAGCTTTTAAAGCAAGCGACTAAGAAATTAATTGGTAGGCTTGATATGATTCTTCGCAAAGCAGCAATTCGCTCATTACTGAGGGGGCATAAAAAGGTTGATAAGGATGTATTGAAAGAAGTCATTGCAGCATCTAAATTGTGATATGGAAGAAAATGTAGATGAAAAAAGACAACTTTGGCTAACCAGAGTCGAGCCTTATGAGGGAGAAAGTATCAGCCATTTTTTAGGTAGATTTCGACGCGCAAAAGGGAATAAATTTTCTGCCCCTAGTGGATTAGGTGATGTTGCAGGACTTGGGGCAAAGTTGGCGCGTTGGGAAAAGTTTTATTTCAATCCCTTCCCGGCTCGTCAAGAATTGGAAGCGTTGGCAGCTGTAGTGGAAGTTGATGCTGATAGATTACGAGAAATGCTACCTCCACCTAGTGTAGGAATGAAGCACAGTCCCATTAGGTTATGTGGAGACTGTTATGCAGAGTCGCCTTGTCATAAAATCGAGTGGCAATTTAAAGTCACTGTAGGATGCTATCGCCACAAGTTACGCTTGCTATCAAAATGCCCTGTTTGTGGAAAGCCTTTTCCTATACCAGCTTTATGGGTGGAGGGGCATTGTCCGCGATGTTTTACACCTTTTGCCCAAATGGCGAAGTCTCAAAAGTATTATTAAAGCCTGCTTGAAGAATAGCGATCGCCGTTCCTTTAATAAAGCCGTAGTAACAAAATACGGCTTTTGGCTCTTACTAAAGCCAAGTATAAACATAACAGTCACATAAGAATCACAAGTAAGGTAGCAGCGCAAACTGCCTTCAGGCATGGTTTTCAAGTCTTTTGCATTTTGAAATCTAATGCCGATCAGCCTTCTCAGTCACATGACAGTCACATAAGAATTATACATATTTAGCGGTTAGGGGATTCACGCCCAAAATGGTACATACTTGGCGTGTTTTCTAGATGTATTGTCTGGATCGTAGGGTTTGATCAAGCCTTCATTGATTGTATCGGAAATAATACGGGAAGCCATTGAATAATTTTCGTCTTTTATGGAGAAGCGCTCTCGTAATGATGAGTTTGTCATGTGGTCATTTGAGACATGGCGTAAGCAAGCATGTTGGTAACAAGCTCGAACTCTATCTGCTTTATCCATATCAGTCAATTTTTTGTAAGCAAAAAGAGTTACTTGTGTGTGATTATTCGTCACCCTAAATTCTGGGGCTGGTAACTGAAAAAGTTCTACCGCATTGATAACTTTGTCAATACCGCTTCCCCGCTCTTCGCAAATATTTATACGACGCATGAAAGCAGCTAAGTCTTCGTTACGAGAACGAGGTGGTTCGTCAATAAACCGCATTGTATCGATAAGCGGGACTCCTGGATTGGTAATCTCAATCCTATCAGAGAAAATTTCAATTATTGGTCCAGTTCCAGTTATATTAAAATCTTGGTGAATAATTGCGTTTGCAACTAATTCTCGAATAGCAATTTCTGGGTACATTCGCTGTTCTTGACGAAAAGCTTTACCAATGCGTTCATTTTTAGGTAATTGGTCATTAATAAACTCCACTATTTCTTCATAATCAATAGCATAGCCTTTAAAGCCAGTTAGCTCTTGCTGGGTTTCAATCCGATTTTTCCCTTTGTAAATTACAACCCGGATTGCTTTACGTGACAAACGCTCAAAAACTTGCAAGTCTTTAGCGAAGAGGATAACACCTAAATTTGTTATATCAAATTTATTATCGATTCTTTTGACAATAAGCTTTTCTGAAACTAGCCGATTTATGATGCCATCTCTATTATTAGGTAAAGATTGTTTGGTTAAATCAAAATAGGCTGGATAATTTATATTTTTTATTACTTCATCTGCCGTTACATGTTCTGAAGCAATTCCTTTTTCAAATGGTTCAAGAGAAAATAAAACCCATAGTTTTCGTTCTTTTTCAAGAAAATCTCTAAGTTTTTGTTTGCAACTTCCTACACGAATATATTCAGTTCCTCTAAAACCCACAGGAACGTGAGTCGCTTTGGGTATTTCAAAAATTACTATATCTTTACCTTCATAAGGAAATTCATGTATTTTAAAATTGATTCGAGGGGATAATTGTGTTGCTAACCAATTTTCTAATTCTTGATTTCCAATTTTTTTTAATCGAGGCTTAAAAGTAGTACCGATGATTTCATGGTTATCGTTGTTTACACCCCAAACTAAATAAGCAGTATTTTTGCCGTGCAAAGTAGCTGAATTTGATAACGCTGACAAGTATTCGCCTATATCATCTGGACTACTGTTATTTACTTTGAATTCAACCCATTCTGTTTCGTGGGGTAAGGATGTTAACCCTGAAAGCAATGATTCTAAATAACCTGTGTCCATTTTGTTAATTCAAAAATTCAAAATAACTAGAAACCGTAAAAATACTTATAAATAAGAGGTGTAAAGCATGACTTTAAAGACTTCAATCTCTATAAAACTATTTATTCTGCTTTACTTAAATAGTTTTTGAAATAGTAATCAATAATTGTTAATTAGACAGATAAATATATCTTCCAAAAAGCAGCATTTTTGAAAATTTTAGAAGCTGTGGGTGTACAGATTAAACTACAAAATTAGTTATTAATTATATCGCATGACTACTGGAAAGCGATCGCACTTATTTCTCTTCCTCTACCGATTTAGTAATATCGCATGGCTACTGGAAAGCGATCGCACTTATTTCTCTTCCTCTACCGATTTAGTAATACTGTTTTATATACTCGTAAGCTTTCCCAAACAACTCCTTATCCTGATGCAGCGTATATTTCAACAGGGTTTTACGCAATGCCTGCTTGACTTCCCGTTCCCCAGCGCTAGTTTGTTGCCATCCTGGAAACCTGACCAAACGCACGATTTCATCAATATCATTGACAATCCGCTCAACCATTTTCGGGGTTTGGTCGTTGCGGACTTCCATAAACAATTCGGTCAGCGCTGCCTTACCCCTGTCTTCGTCTTCCTCAACGGGTGTGTCTTTCTCTGCTTGAACTAAATCCCTTGCCAGGTCGAGCAGTTCCTTGAGAAAGGTAACGCTGTAGATTTGCCCTTGCTCGTGCCGTTCTTTCAGGGCTTCCAAGCGCTCTGATAATGCCAGGAAGCGCTGATTACCGATATGCTTGTGAAGGCGACGGGCGATTTTAATTTCAATTTCCTTGGATTTTTTGCGCGGATCGGGGGAATTAAGGACAACTTCTAACAGTTCGGCATCCAGCACAATTTCCTCAAGGTCATCACGCACCGCTTCCACATGGACGTTTTGGTGGATCAGTTCGATGGTTTTTGCCCCTAGGGCGTGCCAAATGAGTTTGCCCATACCCGTTGTTGGTTGTACGGACACATACACTTGAGACAGCCACCTGTAATCTGCTTCGTGCTGTTGCAAGATGGGGTCGGGTGATAGTGCTTCCCACAAATCAGCAAGGTAGCTGTAATCAGCGGCAAAGGTATCGCGGACATCGTTGTTTGGCAGACAATCTTGGGCAGCGATAAGTCCTTCATATCCCGTCAAAGTGCGGTCTACTCCTGGGAAGTAGACGAGGCATTTTTGTATTGCACCAGGAAGTTGGTCTTTCAGTTTGGCAATACCCGATACTACTTGCTGGAAGCCTTGTTCATCAAATTCCAGCGCTTGTGCAACATCATCAAACACACCCAGGTAATCTACTACCAATCCGTGGGTTTTCTTATCGCCGTAGGTGCGGTTGGTGCGGCAAATCGCTTGCAGGAGGGTATGCGCTTTCAGGGGCTTATCCAAATACATCGCTTGCAGGATAGGCGCATCAAACCCGGTCAGTAGCTTGGCTGTGACTACCAATAATTTCATCGGATCGTTGGAGTCGCGGAACCTGTCTAGTAATTTTTCTTCTTGGTCACGGGTGCGATTATAGGGTTTAAAGCGTTCATCTTTGCCCGTGGCGGAAATAACAATTTCGCTGGCTTCGCTGGGCAGGTGTTTGTCCAACTCAGCTTTGTACAGCAGACAGCATTCCTGGTTATAGGTGACAACCATCCCCTTAAAGCCATTGGGGGCGACTTTTTCCTGATAGTGCTGGGCAATGTCAGCACAGATGTTAGCAATGCGGTCGGGTACTTTAACCAGCACTGCCATTCTGGAGGCTGCTTTGGCAAGGTTTTCCCTGTCTAAGTCGGACAAGCCCCCTGTTAACTCGGCATAGGCTTGGTCGATGGCATCTTTATCAATATGCAGTTCCACCAAACGCGGCTCAAAATGCAGTGGCAGTGTTGCCCCGTCGCGGATGGACTCCTCAAAGCCGTACCGACTCATGTAACCGCGTTCGTCTTCTTCTGCCCCAAAGGCGTAAAAGGTGTTGCGATCGCTGCGATTAATAGGTGTTCCGGTAAAGCCAAACAGGAAAGCATTTGGTAAAGCAGCACGCATTTTGATACCCAGATCGCCTTCCTGGGTGCGATGGGCTTCGTCTACCAGCACGATGATGTTATCCCGGTTATTAAGGACACCATCCGCTTCGCCAAACCTGAAAATTGTGGTGATGATGATTTTGCGGGTATCCTGCTTCAGCAACCGTTCCAATTCCGCACGGGTTTCTGCTTTCACTAGGTTGGGAATATCTGAGGCGTGAAACGTAGCGCTGATTTGGGTATCAAGGTCAATACGGTCTACGACAATCAACACCGTAGGATTACGCAGTTGCGATTGTAGCCTCATCTTTTGCGCGGCGAACACCATCAGCAGGGATTTTCCTGACCCTTGGAAGTGCCAGATTAACCCTTTCTTGGGTCTGCCAGCCACTACGCGGTCAACGATGCGGTTGACGGCTTCATACTGTTGATAACGACAAACGATTTTTAAACGGCGCTTTTTCTTGTCCGTAGCGAATAAGGTGAAGTGGTTCAGAATATCCAGAATCACCCAGGGGCGTAGCAGGGAGGTAATTGTGTGCTTGAGGGAGGCAAGGCTTGATGGAGGTGCGTTATCATCCAACCGCCACACGCCCCATAACTCAACGGGCATTCTGATAGAACCATAGCGCAGTTCTTTGCCTTCTGTGGCGACGCTAAACACGTTGCAGGCAAACAGTTCTGGGACGTTTTTCTCGTAATCGTCATGTACCTGCAATGCCCCATCAATCCAGCTTACCGCTTTCCGCACAGGGGTTTTGGCTTCAATCAGCACCAAAGGCAAGCCATTCACCAGCAACACTAAATCGGCACGGCGTTCAGCAGGACCAGCACGGAAGGTGTACTGGGTAGTAACTATGTATTGGTTGTTATCAAGGTTTATGGGATCGATCAGGCGTACCGTGGTGTGTTCGTGGTTTTCGCCAAACGGCATCGAGCGATCGCCACGCAACCAAGCGGTAAATTCCTCGTTTGCCTTGATAATCCCATCGCTACGTACAGACAGCACAATCGCCCGCAGGCGGTACAACACTTCTTCAGCGCGGTTGGGGTTGGCAGCGATTTCTGGGTTAAGGCGGATGAGGGCATCGCGGAGGAAAGATTCAACGAAGACATCTTGCGGCTGGCGGGGGATGTCTTGGGTGGGTAGGAAGTGCCAGCCAACACCTTTAAGTTTGTTACCATTACGGGATAAGCCAGGATCTGGGGGTGCGGTTGCTGTGATCCTCCCACAGAGGAGGTCACGTACCAAGGCTTCGACGGTGTTGGCTTCGTTGAACATTAAACTCTCCTAGTAAACAATTGAGTTTAATAAGTTTTTCTTTAGTGCTAAAGCCCTTGAAATTTGAGCTTCAAGGTTTGTTCTTGCTGATCTGATTGCTCCAACCCTGATAATGATGTTCCTTTGCTCACTCAATGAAGGCAATGGGATTAAAATATTACATAAGTTAGATGCATTGACATTTGCTTGACTGACTCCTTTTGTAGCAAAAGAAACAACCTGACGACGACCAAGTGGGCAGTTCAAGAACTCTGTAAGATATTCAGGAATAATCCTTTCTTGGTTAGCACAAATTCTTATTAGGTAAGAAGCAAAAACATGTTCGCCTTTTAACGTATACATTCCTGTTCTTCCTACAAGCTCGTAAGAGTTTGTTCTGTTAAAAAGGATGTCACCATCTTCCAGGCGATACATATCAAAAGTTGATTTATCTAAATCAACGTATCGAATATCATTCTCGATAACCTCACCTTCGGACAGATTCATCATTCGTATAATGGGATACTTTCCTTTTTCTACTGGTGCATTTGATAAACCGTATTGAGTTTTAGTGATCACCTCACCAATTGGAACAATTGGTCTATTTTTTGTTACTGAGCCGACTTGAGTGTGGTAAGAAACAGAACCTTCTTTAACACCTCGGATTTCTTCATAGGTCAAAGAATTAAAGAGGTTATCTGTTGCGACAAGAGCTTGTTGGAATTTATCAAGTACTATTTCGCTTTCAGAAAGAACCTGCGCTATCCTCCTCTGCTCCTCCAGTGACGGGAGGGAGAACTCTTCCTTTGCAAGGGTTTTCCAGTTGATGGTTGGTGACAAAGACCCTACAGAAATTGCTTTGGCACGTTCCATAAACAAGTCACTCTGCATAAAGAAAGGTAGAAAACCTGGGTCAACAACGGCTGGTTTTGCACGCAGGACTAAAGCGTGTGCCGAACAAATACCGTCAAAATCAGCAACCGCAACTTTACGCTGATAAACGCGACGGCGACCAAAAATAATATCCCCTTTGCGGAAGCACAGCTTTGTTGCTTCCACGTCAGACGGCGTACCCCATCGCCGGATTTTTAGCGAATCTGGATCAAGGTGTTCTAACCCAACGTAATACTCAACATCAGCCTCACTTGGATTGTCGATGCGTTCATTGACATTAGTTGCTATCTGGTCAAACCGCCAAACTTGCCACCCAGGCTTAAGCGATCGCTCACTCATCGCTGCTACCCTCCCTCAAAACAAGACCGTCAAGCATATCCACCACGCTGTCCATCTGTTGCCAGAAATCCCTGCCAGACTGCTCCCAATCATCCCAAACCTGGGCAAGGGTTTTGTTTTCCTGTGTTTGCTTGATGGGTGTTGCCCGCCGGACATACAACGGTATTGACAAGCTATAGTCCTGAGCAGCGACTTCTTTTAAAGTTGCAACTGTGGCAAAACCAGGTTCATCGCTATAGTGCTGGTAAGCATTGAGGATGCGTGTCTGGTGTTCCGACTTGAGGAAACTCTGTGCCTGTACGCGGGCGACTTCGTGAATGGCATCAATAAACAGCACTTTCCTTTGGTGATCGCGGGGTTTGCTGGTACGACAAATAACAATACACGCTTCCATTGGTGAGTTGTAAAACAGGTTTGCCCCCAGCCCCAGCACGCATTCTACCAAATCTGCTTCCACCAGCTTTTGCCGCATTTGGGCTTCTTCCTTGCGAAACAGCACACCATGCGGGAAAAGAATCGCACAGCGTCCGCTTTTGGGGTTGAGGCTTTTTAAAATATGCTGGAAAAAGGCATAATCAGCGCGTCCTTGAGGCGGTGTACCCAAAAAGTTACGCCCCCACTGGTCAGTTTGAAACGCTTCGCGATTCCACTGTTTGATGGAGTAGGGCGGATTTGCCAGGACTACATCAAACGTTCGTAGGCGATCGCTTTCAGTAAAAGCAGGACGTTCGAGTGTATCCCCCCGCATAACTTGGTAATCATCCACACCATGCAGCACCAAGTTCATCCGGGCAATGGAGGCGGTCATGTGGTTGCGTTCCTGCCCATACAGCTTCAGGGTACGATATTCACCCCCCTTGCGCTTAACTTCCGCCAGTGCGGAAATTAACATTCCTCCCGTACCGCAGGTGGGGTCATAAATGCTTTCGCCTGGTTCCGGTGCAAGCATCTGTACCATAAAATGTACCACAGTGCGGTTGGTGTAAAATTCTTGGGCGGTATGCCCGCTGTCATCAGCAAATTGGTTAATCAGATACTCGTAGGCATTGCCTAACTCATCTTCGGGGACGTTCGCCAGCGATAATACCACACTGGAAAAATGCTCTAGCAGGTTTTTCAGCGTGTAATCGGGTAGGCGTTCTTTATTTGTCCACGGCGCATCCCCAAAAATCCCATCTAACCGACCGGGGTTAGCGGCTTCAATTTTCCGCATGGCATCCTGCAAAGCACGCCCTACGTCCTTGGCAACAATACGAATATCCTTCCAGTGAGCGCCATCGGGGATAATAAAACGGTCATTGGCGGTTTCAATGGCATAATTTGCATCACCCGTTTCTTCTAACGCCTGCGTAAAATCCTCATCCCAAACATCGGACAGGCGCTTGTAAAACAACAGCGGAAAAACAAATTGCTTATAGTCTCCGGCATCGACAAGTCCGCGCAGGATGGTGGCTGCACCCCAAAGGTAACTTTCTAGGGCTTGTTGGGTGATATGTTTGCTCATTCCAGCCATCCCCCTTCCAACATCACCTGGCGCAACTGTTCCTCAGCGTCGCGGCATTGTGTCAGGGCATCCTTAAAGGCAGCAACTGCTTCCTCCAATGGTGGAATATCTGCCCCAATTGGCGGTAAAACATAGCGCGATATATTCAGCGTCCAGCCTTCCTTCTCAATTTCTTTGGTTGTCACCACACGCGCACGGTCTTCAACATCAATTAAATCCTGATACCATTTGAGAATATCAGCAGCGTGTTCTGGTTCCAAGAAGTTTTGGGCGCGACTTTTGCGGAACAGAGATGAAGCATCGGCAATTAAGACCTTACCCACCCGTGCTTTAGGTTTACGCCGACGCAACACCAGTATACAAGCAGCCAGCCCCGTGCCATAAAACAAGTTAGGTGCTAACCCAATCACAGCTTCTACAACATCCATTTCCAGCAGAGTACGCCGGATTTGTCCTTCCACCCCACCCCGGAACAATGCCCCTTGCGGCAACACAACACCCATCCGTCCGTGGGGTTCTGCCATTGATTGGATCATATGCTGTACCCAGGCGAAATCACCGCTTTTATCGGTTGGCAGACCAGCAAACGCCCGTCCCCACGGGTCAGTTTCCCAAATCTCTCGTCCCCATTGTTCTAAGGAAAAGGGCGGGTTGGCAATCACTACATCAAATTGCGCCAGTCCTCCGGTAGGTGGGAATGTCTCGAACTTCCTGAGTATGAAGTAAACTAATCGCTTCAATATTTTTTGTAATCGGGTCTGGTAATGGAGCCGTAAAAACTTGATTTCGAGAAGTTTTCTCCTTGAGTTTGTTCGCACCTGAACTAGAGTGTTTATTGGCTGTGTCGTCTGCGTTGTGCCTCATACCGCAACTCCTAAATTTGGATGTTACTCGATTATCTTCTGATACTGTCGGCAAATGGATATCAAGAGGCTAAAACTCTTATTATACCCTGATTACAGCAGTGTTCATTTAACTGATGAGTGGTAAAATCGCACTTTGGAATGGTGAGAGTTTTAGAACATTTGATCTAAGTTTAAGGAGCCGTGCATCATTGTTGAAATGTTTACCATGAAACCTCTGCGTTGGTTGCTGTTTTTTCTGCTACTGACTACAGCAGCAGCCTGTAACCAGACTCGTGCTTCCCAAGAAGAACCAACATCCGAATCTTCACCTTCTGCTCAACTGGCACAGAGTTCTACACAAGTGAAAAATGGTATTCGTACAGAACCATTTTCACCAGCACCTATCCGCATTAACGTTGCTGATTTACCAAAGCCCTACGCTACTGATAGCGCCTCAAAGTCACCTGAGGTCGTACCAATTCCAGAGAACCCGACTCTGCGTGTCCCTCCAGGCTTTGTGGTCAACGTTTTTGCTGATGGTTTGGATGCTCCCCGGTGGTTAGCTTTAACTCCCAACGGTGATGTTTTGGTGACTGAAACTAAGCAAAATCGTATTCGTTTACTGCGTGATACCAACGCTGATGGCGTGGCTGATGTCAAACAAACTTTTGCCACTCAAGCCAACGGACTAAATAGACCCTTTGGTATGGCTTTTGCTGGTAATTCCTTCTTTTTGGGCAATACTGATGCAGTGTTGCGGTTTCCCTACGCTAAAAATCAGCAGCAAATCACTGGTTCTGGCACAAAAATCGCCAGCCTACCGGCTAGCGGCTACAATAACCACTGGACACGTAACATTGTTGTCTCACCCAATGGTAACAAGCTATATGTTTCGGTTGGTTCTGGAACTAATGTAGACGAAGAACCTTTGCCACGGGCTTCAGTGCAGGTGATGAATTTAGATGGTTCCCAGCAGCAGACTTTTGCCTCTGGCTTACGTAATCCTGTTGGTTTAGATTTTAACCCTGTGACTAAGGAACTTTACGCGACTATTAATGAGCGTGATGGTATTGGCGATGAGTTGGTACCAGATTACTTCACACGCATTCAGCAGGGAGAATTCTATGGTTGGCCCTATGCGTACTTAACAGCTAAAAATCTCGATCCACGTCAGAAGACGGGTGATGCTAGCAAACGACCAGATTTAGTCGGTCGCACTCGTACTCCAGATGTGCTATTTCAAGCGCACTCAGCTGCATTGGGGTTGCAGTTTTATGACGGTCAGACATTCCCGGAAAAATATCGTAATGGTGCTTTTGTTGCCTTTCGTGGTTCTTGGAATCGCGATCGCGGCACTGGATATAAAATTGCTTTTGTCCCATTTGACACCAATGGACGACCGCAAGGTTACTATGAAGACTTTCTGACTGGATTTCTCCTAAACCCTACTGTACCAACCACTTGGGGACGTCCTGTGGGTTTACTCGTTTTACCGGATGGTAGTCTTTTAGTCACGGAAGAAGCAAATAACCGTATTTATCGGATTCAGTATAAAGGTTAGTCATTTGGTCATCAGTCAAAAAATCGTCTTGTACTTATGACTAATGACTAATGACTAATAACTAAAATCAAAACCACCCTTCCTGTTCCAAAGTCTCTATCAACTGAAGTCCACGGGGATCACCAACTCCCAAAAGGGAGGCTTTAGCGTCTTCGCGCACTCCCAAGTCTTGGTCTTCAGCAAAGGCTTGAATCAATGCATCAATGGCAGTAGCATAAACGACGTTAGAAGGCAGTTCGCGGCAAAGTTGTCCAATTGTCCAAGCGCAATTGCTGCGTACTGGTGCTACAGGATCTTGTACCAAAGCTGAAATCAAGGGGGGCATTGCTTTCACAACAGCCTCATATCCCACATCTGCCATTTGTGCCAAAGCGGTAGCCGCCCACAGGCGTACTGCGGAAATATCGGTTCTTAAAGCGTCTACCAGAGGTGCTAGGCTGCGGCGATCGCGACAGTTCCCCAATGCCCAAACAACTCCTTTACGCACGTAGCCATTCCAATCTCGGTTTAACTGGGCAATCAGCGGTTCCACAGCATCTAAACTGGGGTTACGTCCGATACCATAGGCTGCACTGACGCGCACCAAAGGACAGGTATCACTTAATAAGTTAATCAGATGGGGAATAGCCCTAGGATCTTCTATGTCGGAAAAAGCACGTGCAGCCAGCATCCTTTGCTGCGGCAGAGGATGTTCTAATAATGCTAGCATCTCCTCTGGATTGGGCATTGGCGTCTCTGTTTCAGCAGTGACGGGTTCCATGTGATCCAGAGGGCTTTCTAGTTCTGCTTCGACATCTAGTAGGCTAAGGTCGTCTTCGTCATACATATTTAGACACAATGCGAGAGAATTTCTCTAAATTTCCACTGCGGTTTTGCTATACCAGTATTAGAAGTTACAATCTGTTTCTTTCAGGCATATTTGTCAGGATGAAGAGATTTTACCATCCACAGTGATTGGCTTTGATATCCTAGCTGATTGTAAAGATTCAATGCGGCTGTGTTGGTTTGAAACACTTGCAATCCGATTTGGTGATCGCCTCTTGCTTTTGCCCAATTTTCTACATATTGCATCAAAGCTGTGCCGATACCTTGTCGTCGGTGTTCTGGCACAACGTACAGTAAAAAGATATGAGCATGGCGATCGCCCTGGACTTGATCTATGGCATTTCCTACCCATAAACCAGCGATAGGGGATGAGGAAGGGAGAGAGGGAGGGAGTGAGGGAGAGACTCCTAATTTGGAATTTGGAATTTGGAATTTGGAATTGCTTTCTCCCCCGGCTTCTCCTGTTTCCTCTTGTTCTACTTCTACAAAATCAACCCACCAAAGGGGAGTTTCTCTGGAGAAGTATTGCTCGACTGTTCGCGCCAGATGGGAGAAATCTTGCTGTGGAAAGGCTTCTTGGTAAGTCCGCTGCATGAATTTTACCAGCAGCGCCCTGTCCAAGGTAGAACCACGGCGAATTCTGTAACCTGGTAACAGTTCCTCAGACACTTAAAGAAGGAGACAAGGTAGACAACGTAGATAAGGGGGAATTTACTCCTTCTACTTTGCCAGTCTCTTCAACAGGTGCGGGTGCAGCCATATCAGAGGGTAAAAAGATGCGGGAGCTGACTGCGACAAGAGCAATAATGAAAATTAACACTACGAAAAACGGCGCGATGTACTGACGAAATATAGCCATAGTTTCATTTTGCAACGAACTGTTGATATTTGTGAGCCTTTAACTAGCGCGCTTACACGCTTGCAACGAATGAAAGAAACACCACCTCCCTTGTTAAAACAGTTATCAGTTATCAGTTACCAGTTATCAGTATGAAGAAGAATTCAGCAATTGGTGCAATTCTTGATTCAGAAGGAAGAAATAAAGAATTGCGACTTCTGACTCCTGACTCCTGAACGGCAGTTGACGCCAGGTGCTACCCTACGGGAAGCCGCCTCCGGCGTCTACAAGTCGGGAAACTCTAGCCGAGCACTGCCTCCTCCTGACTCCTTCCCTGTTCACTGTTCACTGTTTACTGTTCACTGTTCATTGTTAGGGGTTAGCGCTTTCAAAATCAGCAATTGCTTTTTCCCAATACCAATTTTCTGGCATACCAGGAAAGTCTTGCTTGGCACGATTTACCAGCTGTTCGGCAGCAGTCGCATTACCAGCTAAAGAAATGAGTCTATTTTTGAGATTTGCATCAGGTTCAAGCTGTTCTCTTCGGGAGGGTCGCGTTCTTGCTGCTGGGGAACTCTGCGCCTGTTGTCTTCTAAACTCCCAAAATAAAACGTAATAAAGTGTACCAAAAATTATAATAAGACTGAAAGTCCCTAAAAGAGTTACTAAGTTAGGCGTCAAGTATCCCAGAACTAACTGGGAAAGAACGTAGCCAAGTAAGACGCCAGTAATTAAAAGAATAGCCGTTGCGATAATAATGATTACTTTTTGCCCCATAAATCCTCTTCATCATCGTTGAGTCCGGGTCGCTTAATTGCCACTGGCTTTTGGTTCCAAGGGGCAAACAATGGTAATAGTAATAGTCCTGGTACAGCCACGGCAATGCTAATTAAGAAAAACATCTGCCAACCCGTAATTTCCGCTATTGCGCCAGCTGGAGCAGCTATAATATCACGACTGACAGCCATCAAACTAGATAGTAAAGCATATTGAGTCGCGCTAAACCGCTGGTTGCACAAACTCATCAAAAAACCAATAAAGGCAGCTGTTCCTAAACCACCACAGAAGTTTTCTACATTGATGGCGATGACCATGAACTGGTAGTTTTGACCGAGTGTAGCTAGGAAAAAATATACTATATTACTTAATGCTTGTAAAATCCCAAATACCCAAAGCGACCGATTTATACCAATTCTGCTGAGAATCGAACCACCTGCTAGAGCACCAACAATAGTAGCAATTGAACCCATCCCGATCTGAATAGCACCAATATCAGTTTTGGTGAAGCCAGTTTTGAGTAAAAATGGCGTGGACATATTGCTCAAGAAAGCATCGCCCAGTTTATAAAGTACAATGAACGCCAAACTCAACAGGGCTTGGTATGTACCCAGGCGCTGAAAAAATTCTCTAAATGGAAGTAAAATCGCTTGTGCTAAAGACTCTGGAGGACTCACTTTCTTTGGTTCTGGCGCGAGGATTGTACCAAAAATGCCAATCACCATGAAAAGCGCCATGAACAAGTAAACCGATTTCCAAGGCAAATGGTCAGCAAGTATTAATGCCAACGCACCTGCTACTATAATGGCAAGTCGATAGCCTGAGACGAAAAGACCAGCACCCGCACCTACTTCTAGTGGTTCTAAAACGTCAGTACGGTAAGCATCAGCAGCAATGTCTTGCGTGGCGCTCAAAAAAACGATCGCCACTGCGTTGATCGCCAACAGTTGTAGTGCTGTGCCGGGTTGTTGCGAAGCCATAAGGGCGATCGCAACAATTAAAGCAATCTGCGTTGCAATTAACCAGCCCCGCCGCCGTCCCAATATTGGGAGTTTATATCTATCGAGGAGTGGTGACCAAAGAAATTTCAAGGAATAAGGCAAACTGACGAGACTAAACCAGCCAATTGTCCCCAAGTTTACATTTTCTCCGGTCATCCAAGCTTTCAAAGTGTTACCAGTTAACAAAAAGGGTAAACCTGATGAAAATCCTATTAACACCAACGCTGCCATCTTCCGGCTTTTAAAAACTTGTAGTAATGATGAAATTGTTTGCACTGTTTTATTTATTTCTCCTAAAGTGGAAGAATTTTTAGATATAGCAGGGAACGCTTAACGCTTAACGCTTAACAGGCTTGAAACTCTCTCAGTGTCTGAGTTTTCTGTTCAGTTTGTGTCCTAAAACACCTGGCGACAGCTATATCTTGTCATACTGACGGCTTAATATCAGGCAAAGATGTCTATATATAACGCAAAGTTCCACTATCTTAAGCAGTTTGCATTTTCTCTTTTTTGACTGTTTCTTAACTTTCGTTAAGGAAATGAATTTGATGACTTATGATTTCTACACCGCGTTCTGCAAGACATTTTGCCCAACCTTCACGAGTACCAATCTCGCTTTTATGCTTGAGTAGTCCTAATTCTTGTTCTTGTTGGGTAAGTTGAGCAAATTCTTGGTAATATGAATAGTTAGAGGTCACAAATGTTTCTTTACGGTGAAGGATTGGCGGATTTTTCCTTTGCTCGTAGTCTCGGTGAGTGATGCGCAAAGTTTTTAAATCAATCGTGATACTCGCCTTTAATGCTGGGTGGGCATCAGTATCAAATTCCGGGTAAAACAGGTAGGATATTCGCGGTTCATCTGTACAAAACTTTATCAGTGTTGCGTCATCGACACGTCCAACAGTACGACTCGCGCAGCCTTCGTAAACTCGCAGCAAGGGATCGAGTTCACCAAGGGCAGAAACATGAACGTAAAGGGCGTTACGAGTGTGTTTGCCAATTTTACTTTTTTCGCAAGCAGTTTGCACGACTCCGGTTTTCCCCAAACTGAAAAGCTTAGCATCAGCAACTTCGCAAGCTTCTTCATAATTGCCAAAAAATGCTTTGATGTCATGGCGCATTTCTGGTGAGAGTTTATGCCAAGAGGGACGTTTCTCGAAGTGGGTCAGAGCAAGATAAACTTGAATATCAAGAGAACGACCGTAGGCGATCGCATCCCATTCTGCCTCATCAGTCGCTTGTAAAACCACAGCAAAAGCACGGCGAAAGTTCTTAAATTCACTCAATAATTCCTGTTCGTTATCCAATTCCCCTTTTACCGGGAGTCTGCCACGTTGAGTAAAAAAAGCCATCAGTGGTTCCAGCTTCTCTTGGTAATCCTCAAACCGTTTCGTAGGAATGCGTATTTTCGGAGTTGAGGTTCTAGAGAAAAAGCGTATCGCCTTGAATCCTTCTTTTTGCGCTTCATCTCGAAAAACAAAATACACACCCAGCGCCACTGGTACCGCATCTACATTCAGGGCTTCATCAATGTATCTTTTGAGTTCTTCTTGTTCGTAATATTTCTGAAACGTGTTGCGACTCGTGACGATACCATCGCTGTAAGCAACTTGAGCCTTGCTGGGAGCATTTATCAAAACTTGAGCCGCAACAATTAAGACTTCGTGGGCAAGTTCCCAGGCATGACAAAGAGCTTGGCGGCGTTCCTCTGGGTTTTCAATTACGTTCAGGACGTAGCCCAAGTTCACCACATTAGCGCAAATGCGCGGGGTATCGGGGTAATAGTATGGGTCCCAGCCTGAGCTGGTGTAGCCTAGGTTGGCTACTCGGTCCACATCGCCACCGTGTCCGCAACCGTAGTCAAAAAACGTGGTATCGTTATTTATAATTGCCCATTCTATTGCCAATCGCACAGGTCTCGATAAGTCAGTGCGAAAAATTGCGGCTTTATGGCGTTCTATTTCTACGTAACTCTCTGGCGACATAAGGATATTGAGAGAACCACAAATAATCACAGATGCATACAGATAAATAAGCATCTGTGTTTATCTGTGATTTATTAATCCTTATATCTTTTTCGTCGCTAATTCAACTAAATCTTCAATCTTCTTGATATTTGGATCGCCTGCGAGGTAACCGATACCGCGATGTAGGTGGAGGCGAAATTGTGTCGCCAGGGTTTCTTTGTCTGTTGGGAAGCCGTCGTTGTAGCAGCGTTGCTTGAGGGCGAGTAACAATATATCGGAGGTTTCGCCGCCAAAGACGCGCCATGTCATCTCGACGTTGCTATCTTGAGGAATTGGGACGGGTGAGGGTGGAGTTGGTTCGGCGAGAGAACGACAAAACGCCCAACGACACAGGATGTTCCATTGATCGATTTTGGTGTTGCGTCTGAGTTTGAGGAGTTGGTCTTTGGCTGTTTGGGAGAGTTTGATACGATCTATTGGGGATTCCATAACAAGTGTAGAGTAACGCATTCTACAAATACTGTTGAATAGAAGGCGCGATACAATCAAGATACTATGCCTGCTAGAGATATCTATCACAACACGGTTAAAAATGCTCTCATTAAAGACGGCTGGACAATCACCCATGATCCATTGCGCATTCGTCTAGCGCGTGGCAGAAATCTGTTTGTCGATTTGGGTGCAGAACGTTTACTTGCAGCTGAACGAGGAACGCAAAAGATAGCCGTTGAGGTCAAAAGTTTTACCCGTCCCTCTGATATGAAGGATCTGGAGGAAGCTGTTGGTCAGTTTGTTTTATACGCCCAATTGTTGAAGCGTTACTATCCTGAATATGTACTTTATCTTGCTGTAAGTGAAGATATTGGTAAGAGTGTCTTTGAAGAAGAAGCTGGTCAAACCTTGATTGACGATGGCATCATTCGTTTAATGACCTTCGATCCCAGCCAGGAGGTAGTGATCCGATGGATTTATTGAACACTCAATATGGTGAGATCATTGAAAAAGTTTTGCAAACTTATACTGACTTTCTTGGTAGTGATGACCAGGTGCAAGTTGAATTAGTATTCGACCGAGAGCGTGCTCGCTACCTTCTAGTAGAAACTGGCTGGCAAAACGGTTATCGTATCTATGGCACATTATTACATATTGATGTTATCGACAATAAACTCTGGATTCAACATGATGGTACAGAAGAAGGTATCGCGTTGGAGCTAGTAGCTGCTGGAATTCCTAAGGAGTGTATTGTCCTAGGCTTTAGAACGCCTGAACAGCGAAAACACACAGAATTTGCTATTTCCTAGAAGTGCGATGCATCCTTTCTAGTTTTGTCAGTCCACTTTAATGGACTTCGGCTATTAGCCTGGGACTTACAGTCCTAGGCGGACGAAAACGGAGTCAAATAATATGTAATTCCTTTGACATTTGTTTGAGCAAGTGCAAAATGTATAACTTACCAAAAATATCCTGGTTCAACAGTTGTTTGACGGGTGGATGAGTCGTATTTGAGGAGGTATTCGCGGGCGATCGCCTCGTTTTCTCGCAATATTTTGACTTGTTTTTCTCCTATCTCTGTATCGGTGGAAAGCAGAATGACTTGATGGCTGGCTGATGGAAAGTAACGTTCAACTAGGTTACTGCGGTGGGAGGAGTCTAAGCGTCCTAAGGGTGTGTCAATTGCAACTGGTAAGCGACGTCCGGAAACGCGGGCTAATCCCCAGAGGAAGGCGATCGCTAAGAGTTGTTTTTCACCTGCAGAAAGACGATGTTTTGGAACGGGTTTACCTTGTACATCGTATAGCGACAGGCTGAAGGTGTGAGTGTCAATCGCGATCCGATGCACTAAGTCTGATTTGTGGAGGAGGTAGCGGAAGCATTCGGTGACTTCGACTTCTAGTTTATTGAGTTTTCTGAGGGTTAATTTTTCGCGGAAAAGCTTGAGTGTTTGTTGGACTTTTGCTGCAGAGGTAATAATATGTTCGTAGTTTTTGCGGTCAATATTTTGCTTACTATATTCTTGTAAGTCCTTTTTGATTTTTTTTATTTCAGCCTCTAATTCATCACAGCTGCGTTTTGTGACTTCGCTTGCTGCTTTGATTTGGGAAACTTGATTTTGTGCTGCTTCGAGTGCATCAACTAACTGTTTATAAGCTTCTGGTTCGGCTGCAGTCTGTATTTGTCTTTCCAGAGTGATAATGTCTTCTTCCTTATTTTTGAGAATACCGATTTGCTGCTTGGCTATCTTTTTGTCATTTTGCAGGTAGTAGAAAACATTACCCAATTGACTCAAAGTTTCAGCGTCAGCTAATAACCAGGATTCTTCTGGTTGTATCAAGCTTGATCGCAATGTCTCTTCATCTTGTTCTAAAAATGCTTTTATTTGTTCAACTTGTTCTTCAGAAATTCCTGCTTGAGTCATCCAATTGAGTAAACGTTTATCTCGTTCAAATAATATATCTCTTGCTATTTGCGCTTGTTGAATACGAAATTCTTTTTCTCCTTGGCGTTGCGCTTGAGTCAGTAAAGGTTCAATCAACGCCAGTGGTAGAATACTATCCGCTAATTGACACATTCCCTGACGTGCTTGTTCTACTTCAGCAGTTTTTTGCTTCTTTTGTAATTCTAACTGATTTCGTTCGGCTGCGATTTTACCGCCTTCGGAAACAAATTTATCAAACGCTTCTTGCTTTTCTTTTTCTGATGCTTGTAATTCCGTTTTTAATTTTTCTAGCTTATTTTTGTTTTCTTCGTATTCTGCTTGTTGCTGTTTTAGTCTTTTTTCAATTTCTCCTATATTTACCAAATCTTTAGTATCGGCTATTTCCTTACGTTTGCGATTGACGACAATTTCTAAATCAACTCCCAAACGTTCTGCCAACTCTAGCCCCAAAAGTCCGCGAATTGCATCAACCACAATCGGTGGCGGTACTTCCTGTTCTGCAAGTTCTTTCACCTGTTCTCCATCAAAGAGAAAGAGGTTGGAAATTCCTAACGGAAGTAGATTTTCAATGTAATCGTCCCAAGTATTAACTAATTCTTCTCTGGGCCAATCCTCAAGTCTTGCGTCTAATTCATAAATTCCTAAATTGTCTTTACCATCTTTCGGATTTTTTTCCCAAGTTCGCACTATTCGGTATTTGACTGGCTGATCATTTTCAATATGTTCAAAAAGTAATTCAATCTGTGTTTTTTCAATTACCGGAGTTTGACTGTTAACGCATTGGCTAAGAAAATCACTATAGCTTAAATTACCACGGTTAGAACATTGAGCACGAGATCCATAAAGCGCAAGGCGAATCGCATCCATCAAAGTTGTTTTGCCGCCACCGTTCATTCCACCTAATAAGAGGATGGGGCGAGAATTATCATTTTCTTGTGGATTAAGGTTGATAACTTGGCGTCCATTGTAGGGACCAAAGTTTTGTAGGACAAGTTCAAGGAATATCATGTGATAATACTAATATACTAGGCGAATGGAATTCGCGTCTACACAGGCAAAGTCCGCCTGCGCGGACTAATTAAGTACAAGATTTTTAGGTTATCCAGGAGTAAATTCCCAGATAGGAATGATTGATTTTTGAAGATGGTGAGTAGCTTGGTTTTTGATGTAATTGGCTACGCTATCTATGGCATCATGACTAACTGTAAAAGCGCCATAGCTACCTTGCCATTTGAAAAACTCACCTGGTTTGACTTCATGAGTCATAAAATGGGAAGAACTTCCCTTTATTTGTTTTATCAGAGCAGATAAGCCTAGAGTTGGCGGAAAGCCTGTTAACAGATGAACATGATCCTCAACACCACCTACCGCAATCACTGTGCATTTCAACTGTTCACACTCCTTAATAATTGCTGCATAAACTAGCTTCTGAATATCAGGTGTAATCAGGGGCAATCTATCCCAGGTCGCCCAAACATAATGTATATATAATTGTGTGTAATTTGACCTCATTTTTATTTAACCCGCGTAGGCGGGTTTCGTTTGTGTAGCTATCCCAGGTTGCCCAAACATAATGTATATATAGTTGTGTGTAATTTGACCTCATTTTTATTTAACCCGCGTAGGCGGGTTTCGTCTGTGTAGCCGCGAATTCTATTCGCCTGGTTTCTGGTTTCTTGCAATTTTATTCACCGAAATTCCCATCAACAGAATCCCTATTTTTTAAATTTGATGTTTGCCCAACTTTGCGGTTTGTCTGTTTCATCATTTTCAGAAACAGCAACATCACCTAAAGTCAACTGCTTTACCTTTGTAACGTCACCTTGAGTAACTGCTTCTTTCAAATCACGTGTTAAACGGGCATTATCAATCGCTTCTTTTTGCGAACGCGAACTTGTCTTAAAACATTTTTCTAGTGCATCGTAAATTCCCACACGACGCGACATTTTGCGATACTGGCGTTCTGTGTCGAGAAGCTTCGCCATGAGTTCTAAGTGCATGACATCTTCTTGACAGATTTCTTCCAGCACCGCCCATTCATCGCTACCAAGAAGACTGTTACCAGCACCAGGACGCGGATCTATAAAAGGTTCATCTGTCACTTCTTTATAAATACGGGGTAAACTATCATCAAATTCGTGTTTGTCTTCTAGCCAAATCCGGCGAATTTCACTCAATTCTTCTGTGGTAATGAGAGTGATATCACGCATATTTTCTGGTGCTGTGCGACGGATTTGTGTTTGCGCTTCTAGAACTTTTCTTAGCCAATGTTCCCGCCAGTATTTAGTATAAGGACCAGGAATTGGTTCTACGGAGATTTCTCCGTTGAGATTGCGTTCAAATAGTTGAACCTCACCCCAAATTCTTCTAAAGTCTCTTTTATCCCGATCATCTTCAGCATCTAATTCATTTCGGATATCTAGTAGAGGTTGCATCCATTCTTTTTCTTCCTCATTTTGAATCATCGCCTCCATCGATTTATCCTTACTAACCATTGTGCAGACCCAGCATCCAAAACGAGAACTGCCACAACTAGGAGTAGAAGTATCAACAACTAGCGGACATTCATTATCTGCTGTTGCGCCTCGATACATAGCGAATAAATCTTTATTGCTGTATCCCCAAGGGTTTTGCCATTGCATCAGATAAAGCCAAACTTCGTCAGTTCGCCAATCTTCTATAGGTGTGTAAAGGAGAGAGTTCACCAGGTCGGGATGAGGACTGAGGCGGTCACGCACCCTACCTACTTCGCGCTTCTTCATAATAAGAGCGCGATTGGTGCTTTCCGTTTTGCGAGTTCCCAAGATAACAATTGTTTCGCCACTGGCTCGCACAACATCACGAATGAAACGGCTAGATGGCTCAATCTTCAAGCGTCCAGTACACCAGCGAAATTTATGGCGGGGTGCTGGGTAGCCTTTGCCAATTAAGCCCACCCAGTAAGTCTGTTTAATTTCTGGTTGCAGTAAATGAGGTTCAATTGCCATTCGTTGCTCTTGAGCAGCTACTTTCATCTGCTCTAAGGAGTTGCGTACCCAAGCGGAAACATAGGGATTCTCCACACCTGTATCTGTTGTGATAACATGGATTGTTCTAGTCCGTTTTTCAGGTGGAAGTTGTGCGATCGCATTCCAAATCAACTGCAAAGTAGCTGTTGAATCTTTACCACCGGAGTATCCAACTACCCAAGGAATGGCATCCAGACAGTATAATTCTTGTATTTCAGTGGTGAGTTCTTGGATATAATCAACTAACTCTGCCACAGTACGGGCTTGCTGACTTTGATTCTCTGACTGTTGTGCTGTAGCCATTTCTCCTTCCCTGTCTGAACACGGACGTTACTCACCCGAATTATATGTAGTCTTATCAAACCTTAGTATTGTAAACGTAAAGTTTTTAAAAACTTGGTCTTTTAACCGAATTTTATACAGAATTAATTTGTACCAAACCTTGCAGTTTTCAAAAACCATTATGAAGGACAGCGCATCTGACCAAACCACTGACATCGCTAGCGAGTACTTGCAACGGGAAATCAAAGATCAACAGCTACTCGCTTTAGTTCTGGAAAAGTTCCTTGGGAAGAAGGATCGCATTCTCGTTCAGAAAACCGAGATGGGTGGTACTGAGGCTTATGTTGGTTCTGTCACCCTAGAATGGTTTGCAGGACGGGTTCACTTCGCGTCTGGCTTACCACTGCTGCAAAAAAAGTACAATCCAGAGACTGATAACATTGAAATTGACGCGGATAGCATTGATGAAATTCAACAGCGTCCCCTTGATTGGTCACGTCAAGCACCCCTAGTGCAGTATTTGGCAGCGCGAAAAAATCACAAGTTTCCGCCAGTTCTGGTGGTGATTAACCAACCGTGGGTGGATAATCCCAAAGCTGCTGAGTGGGATAGTCAGGGACGCGCCACAAAATCTACCACCGAATTCACTGCATTGGATAAAGATGATAAAGTCGGTCTGCTGAACCTTTGTGAAGAAAATGTAACCATTTATGCCTTGGATGGTCAACACCGATTGATGGGTGTGCAGGGTTTGATGGAGTTACTCAAAACTGGCAAACTCCAGCGATACAAGAAGGATAAAACTGCTTACGAAACTTTCATTACGTTGGCTGACTTGGTAGAACAATATCGTGTGGAACCAGCTTACCTGCAAAGCTTGCCCAAGGAAAAAATTGGTATTGAGTTCATTTGTGCAGTTGCGGCTGGTGAAACCCGCGAACAAGCAAGGCGACGGGTGAGATCCATCTTTGTTCATGTTAACCTGATGGCTGCACCCTTGAGTAAAGGTCAGTTAGCACAGCTGAATGAGGATGATGGTTTTTCGATTGTTGCCAGAAAAATCGCTGTCAACCATCCGCTTTTGGAACAACAGGAAACGCGAAAGCCTCGTGTCAATTGGAATAGTGCGACAGTTGCAGCGAACTCAACAGTTTTGACAACGCTGCAAGCTTTAAAAGAAATGTCTGAACGATACTTGGGGCAAAAATACTCTCACTGGAAACCCTTGGATAAAGGTTTAATTCCCATGCGTCCAGAGGATGAGGAACTTTATGAGGGCATACAGGAGTTTCACAAATTCTTCGATTCTTTGGCAACGCTTCCAAGTTATAAGCTTCTTGAAGATGAGGGTACGCCTGCATTGCGACGGTTCAGCTTTGAGAAAGATGGCGGCGAAGGAAATATGCTTTTCCGTCCTGTTGGTCAAGTGGCTTTAGCGCAAGCTTTGGGTATTTTGGTTTTTAAGAAAGGGCGATGGCTAACAGACATTTTTAAGAAGTTGCAAAAGTTCGACCGTTCCGGTGGCTTTAGCGGTATGGAGTACCCGCAATCTCTCTGGTACGGTATTTTGTACGACCCAAACAAAAAGCGAGTGCAAGTTGCTGGGCGGGATTTGGCGGCGAAGTTACTGATATATATTCTGGGTGGAATTCAGGATCAGATGGAACGCGCGGAGCTTCGCAAGGATTTGGCTAAAGCAAGAACTGTTGAAAATAAAACAATGGGTTTTGACGGGAATTTTGTTGAACCGAAAGCGGTAGGGCTTCCGCCTATTTTGAACTAGCAAAACCATACTTATGATTACTACAATTAGGAAATGACTGAATGGCACTAGTCTCAAATTAACTTCTAAGTTCACAAATCAATCTTTACTCATCAATTTCACTTTCATCTTCCATTTCATCTTCTATCTCATCAAATATTTCTTCATCATCTTCATCATCTCCACCTCGAAAGTTGGTAGTATCTACACTGGAAATATTTTCGTCATTAACCTCTGTTGCTTTTGCAAAATGGTCTTCCTCATATCTAGTGTCATCTTCTATAGATTTAACTTCAGGTAGCTCGACAAAAAATTCTTTTCTCCAGGTAGCTATTGTATCTATAGTCCAATTAGCTTCACTATCTACATCTTCACGAGTACTCTTTATCAGTTCACGTACTCCATCAGAGGTATTAAGAAATATCATTCTAAGAAGCTCTATACATTTATCGCTACCAGAACCAGTTGTAATCATAGTCAGTTTTTCATTAGGCTGTACAATAACGTTTTTCCAATGAGGTGCATTTCTATTGAAAAAGCCTTTTTCATGCATCTTCGCTATACTTTTTGCAATCGCATCCAAAATCTCTGGAATACGATATTCAACCTTGATTCTCAACAGAAATCGTGAAATAGCAAAAAAAACAACACGCTGCCCTAGGACAGTATACAGAATATTTGATTCTCTTAATTTCTTCAGTTGTTCTTTTTGACTACGTTCTTTTTGACTACCTTGTAGTTTAATTTCTTCTGGTTGAGCAGGAACGCTTATACCCAAATGTTCAAGTTGATTTAGCCAGTCCTGAAATGGTTGGAGTTCATAAAAAAACCATTTAAAAATAGATCGAGTTCCTATATGAGGAATTTTAGGATGAGATTCGTAATAAATCTTCATCGCATTTTCTCTCTCAAGTGGAGAGTTTAAAATTTTTTTCAGGGCTGTTTTTTTATAATCTATTACAATTTCTACAGCACATTTACTAATTAAATCTATAGTTGTCAAATAAGGATCAAGCTGTGTCAGATTTGTAGATTTGGAAGACCATTTTACAATTTTGTCTTCTAATACATCTTCTTCTAATAGTTTCCTGGGAATTAGCGCAGAGAGTTTTGTGTCATCCAGTAGAAGTTGAGTTTGACGATCAATACGTTTGGCAGTGTTATTTATTACTGTAAATATATTACGAGTAGCTTTAATCGCTTCATCACGTATAGAGACAGTCTCTTCAGAGTATCCAACTCGACCTAAATTTCCAAAAACTAAATAGACAACTGGGATATCAAAAGGTTCATTACAAGCACAATTTTCTGCTTCTTCTTGGGGAGATAGATGCTGTTTACCTATATGTATATTCCAGTACTTTTTGAGGGATAACAAACGATGTTGACCATCTATAACAATGCGAGAAACACCCTTGTATAATTTTAAGTTAACCCATTTTTCAAGAGGTTTTCCTTTACTCATAACTTGAGAAAAATCCCAAAACTCTGTTTGCTCATCTGAGTTAGGGAGAAGAACAATAACCAAAGAGTTAAAAAACCTAATACCATTTTTTGCTAAATATGCGAATAGTTCTGTTTCCGCTCTTTTCTCATCTAATTTTCGTTGCACTCTCTCAGAAAAGCCCCATTTCCCCTGAAGCTCACCAGCAAATCTAATATTCTCTGCTGCATCACTATGATCAAGGGTAGTGAGAAAGTAACGTACTTCACCAAAAGTACCTGTAATGGCTTTATATTCAATAGTTTCTGGTGATTGGTCATCTAGTTCTTCCATCATCAACTCCTTTGTGTATTGAATCTAGGCTGACAAAGTTGGATTAACAAGCTTTCAAGTTCTCTGGCAATATCCCCAGCGCAAGGAAAACATATAAATAGAAATTCATCTTGAGGTCTTGAATTTCCGTATCTTCCGAAAAAACCATTGTCGTTCTCTAAGTGTTGTCTAAATCTTTTTTGTAAACTAGAAGCATAGCCAATATAATCTGGAGATTGTAAAATACTACAAGTTAGAAGGAGTTTCTTGAGATTACGCCTATCCTTCGGCATAGATACACTTTCAATAAAATGATGCATATTATCCGATAATGTAACTGGCTTTCCACATAAATCTATAATGAATTTCTTTCGTGAATCTTCTTCTACGAATTTTGTTGTAAATACATTTTTACTAATCCTCTCATTTATATCACCAAGTAAATTATCTTCTGCAAAATCAAACGCGTGGTAAAAAGCGTATATTCCAGGTTTATCTGGAATATCGTAAAATGCTGAAATCGTAGCTGTGGCTACTATAAACTTGCTAAAAAAGTCATCATGTATTGTTTCTTCCATTGCTGTATGGACTTTATGATCTCTAAATTTACTTGTCTAATATGATAAAAATCTACTTAAATCAAACTCGCCTTCTCCAGAAGTTTCCTGCAATTTATCATGACTTAAAATTAATAGTAGCCTTTCTGAATAGTCTACTGCCCCTCGCAATTCATCTCGTAATATTTCAAGTCCACCATTGGCATATTCCTCAAAAATACAAGTACGTTGAGCGTCATAGTACTCGTCATTAGAAGAAAGAATATTGATATCTTTATTTTCAGTCATTGCCAGTAATTTGATTAGCATATTATATCCCCTTGTAACAAAATGCTCCTGTGGTATTGGCTCTGGATCTCTTTTAGAGATCTCTCCTAGAACAACTCGCTTTTTGCGCTTTGCTCCCAATGCAGCAGTAAATACAAGTACATCAGCATAAGTCTGAAAAGGTCCAGTTGTTTCTTTTGATGAGACTAAGGCTTTTACTAAATCGGCCTTATCTTTAGCAATTTTGATTCTGTTTACAGCCATAATCAGGATATCTATTTTGTTGCAATTTTAACAGAAAGCACTCCTAACTGCATAATTTTATACCAATTAGGCAGCGATCGCCCTCTCTGCGTCCTCTGCGCCTTTGCGGTTTATTTCTCCTACTTTAGAAACTAGACATCTTCGTAAACTAGAGATATGGGAAAGTGAAAATCAACTTATCTCTCCAAAAGCAGTCTCAGCGCACTTCACAAAACTTTATGAAAACTGTCCACCATCTACATCACAAACTCTCCACGTCTGATAGTACAATAAAAGTAGAAACTTCCACATAGTAGTTCTCCAGGCATTAGGGTGATATCTGGTTAAGACAATCTACAGCTCAAAGATTGTCAAAGTTAGAAAAAGTAAAGGCGCTCTGAGTTGATAGAGTCACAACAGAGGCGAGGAGAACAGTGAGAGAAAAGTTTTTAAAAACTATTACCCAACATTCATGTAGTTCTTGAACTACCAAGAAGTGAATTTGTTGTATTTCTTGCATCGAAAGCAACAACACTCTCTTTTCTTCTCTTTTGCATTCTCTACGCTTCTGGGGTTTATAACTTCTAACAACTCACGCAAAAACAATGTAGAGACGCGAGGTTTCGTGTCTCTATTTTGTGTCTGTGTGTGAAATTTCAAAAACTACCCTTCCCGCATCACCTCAATAATCTCTGTATACTCAAACTCATTTGGACTTTGTCTCACCAAAGGATACCGTTCCCCAGCCAACTCAATATAATCTTGTTCACACTCAGGCTTAGAGGAATAATATGTCAGCACATATTCCCTACCAATTTTATCTGCCATTTCTTCTTCTACTTCACCTCGCCATTGTGTCTTAGTTACCAACACAATCAACTGGTTTGCTAATTTAGGAATTGTCTTTGCAATTTGTCGCCGAGAAATTTCATCCAAACTCCCAAAGGGTGAATCCATGACAATTGGGAAAGTGCTACTATCAGGAACCAGCAATATTTTTTTCTTTTCACTCCATTCCCGTACTCTATCGATAATGCTGGCAATAAAAGATAAACTGAGAATTTGATTCTCTCCTGTGGAAGCTGCAACTGGCATTTCGATACCTGCTGTATTCTCTACCAGCGTTAGTTCATATTTATCGCTAATTTTAGGAATATAAGGTGTAAACGAAATTTCGCTGAAGATTTCTTGTACGCGCTTTTCTAATTGCCAACGAAACTGCTTTTCTTGACGATTTCTAACTTCTGTTAACCGTTCAATAGCATCTTGAGTCGCGCTGATGCGTCGCTGCGCCAGTGCTTGTCTGTCTTCATTTAGTTTCTGCTTGGCGATTTGTTTTCTCAAACCTTCCAAGTCAGTTTTCAAGTTAGCAATTTGTTGCTGATTTGCACCTTGCTCTAATATGAACTCTCTAATTTTATCTTCAATTTCATCCAAACGCTTTTGTAAACTGCTGATTTCTTCATTTGCATCTTTTCGCAATCGTTCTTGAATATTATCTAACTCACCTTCCGTTTGTGATATACTTTGTCTTAACTGATTAATCCGTGCTTGCTCTCTATCAACTTCTGACCAAAAACTAACTGCTTGCTTATCAATTTCATCAACTTGAGCACTCATGCGGATGGCTGTTTCTTCCACAATTGAAGAACCCGCTTTATCTAATAATTTGATCACATTTTCGTGTGAGTGAGTTCCTTGGCGTAAGTCTGCACCACAAATACAGCGTTGAGAGTCGAGTAATTCATTTACAAATTCCCGTGAAATGCCAGAGGTTAACTCGCCTCGCTGCTTCAAATCATCTATAATTTCTCGAAATTGTGCTGTGTTTTGTGAAAGTAATATGGTATAACCGCGTCCAGAAATTGCTTTTTTAATAGCGTCCCTACTTTCTTTAAGATTTTCCTGATTAGATGCTTTTTGTTTTTCTAATTCTCTTCGTCTTTCTTCTAATTCCTTGGCAGTACTGAGTTCTCTTAAGCGGTTGCTTGTCTCTTTTTTAAAAGTTTCTTGATATTCTAACTCTTGTTTAATTTCTGTTTGTCGCTTTGTGATGCGTTCAATTTCTAGTTCGAGAGTGTTTTGCTGTTTCAAAAGCTGTTTAATTTCTGAATCACCAATTATCCTTAACTCATTTTCCAGAGTTTTTTTGGCTTCCTTTAAGTGATTGATGGAACGGTTAATGACTTCTACGCCTAAAAAAATCTTTGTGGCTTCCGCAATTTCAGCTTTCTTGTCCGAACGAACAATCTCTTCAATCCGTTCACCATCAAAGAAGAAATATTGATGTAAACTAATGGGTAAGATTTGCCCAATCACGTCTTCTGGTTGCTGAGGTGGAAAATACCAGCGTCCATCATCCCCAGCTACCTGCATACGCAATTCTGTTTTGGTAACGTTGAAGTCGCTTTCATTTTTATAAACTCGGCATATGCGTTTTACATTGTAGCGTTTGCCGTCATGTTCCCACTCTACCTCTACCCAACATTCTACAGTTTGTCCAGGTTTCGCTTCGGCGATCGCACGTTTATTAACTAATTGTTCAGTCGATGCGAAAGCTGCACTAAATTTCTCATACAATACCCAAGTAAACGCATTCAACAGACTCGTTTTTCCTGAACCATTATTACCGTGAATGATTGTTGTGTTGCGAGTCTCTCCTCCTGCAAGAATCATTTCTGGTGTTTTACCATAAAAAGAGCGAAAATTACAAAGCTTAATAGAAGTCAGCTTCATCGCACTGCTTCCTTCACAATCGCCAGAATATCATCATTAATATGGCTATTAATTTTCTTATCTAGTCTACTTTTCTCCAACTGCCACACACGATCAATTATTTGCCGTACTTCTAATGGTGCACTAAGAATTGGTTCTTGAACATAATCAATATGAGTTTCTTTTGTCATCTGGCTTTAATTGGAGTTTTTATATCTTCTCATACTATATGGTTTCACAATTAGCAGTCAAGACACTATAAGAGTTATCGATTAGCAACAAGACGCCAAAAACGCCAAGAGAAGAGAGAAGAGGAAATTTCACTAAACAAGCTTTCCTAAGTAGGATGTTCACACCCTCCTTTTCTTCTCTTTCTTTTCTTTGCGCCCTATGCGCCAAGGGCGCACGCTACGCTAAAGCGTTCTTCGCGGTACCCTGCGGGAAGCCGCTGCGCGTCTACGTTTTTTTGTTCACGACTTATCTAGGATTGCTATGTATCTTTGCGGGAGATTGAAAAATTAAATATCCAACAAACCGTATCGCTTTTGTAAGTTGAGTAACTTTATCCTCGCTTCACCTGCGTTATCAGCTAAATCAGCAAACTCAACCAATCTCAGTAATTCTTTTCTCAATAAATTGCGTTCGACTTCTAGAGTTTTCCTATCTAAATCAGGCGGTAAAACAATCATGTCAAAAATTGTGGCACGTTCCTTTCCAGGATGAGGACGCAAAACTCTTCCGCGCCGTTGAATGAATTGGCGGGGGTTAGCTGAACTTGCCAAAATCACCGCTGTTTGAATTGCTGGAATATCTACCCCTTCATCTAAACAGCGAATCGCTACTAAACCTTGCAATTCACCACTTTCAAATTGACGACGTAAAACTTCTCTTTCTTCTATAGATGTTTGGGATGTGTAGGTACTGACTTTATAACCCAGTTCTATCCCTAAAGTTTTGACGACAGCTTTGAGTTGGCGTAAGCTAGAACGTTCTCCAACTTCTTGTGAACCATCACTACAATAGAAAAGTGTATGAGTTGTTTCAGCGCGAGTTGACATTAACTCGCGCAAGGCGTTTAACTTATTTTCTGCTGCACCAATTAACCTTGCTCGCTGCATCAATAATGGCTTCAAATCTTCGTTATCTTCCAAATCTGCTAATTCAACGTTTTCCCGTTCTCGATATAGTAGTGCCTGTCCAATCTTTCGCGTTAATTTAGCATAAGCACGGCTTTCGATGTCTGTTAATTCTACTAATATAGGATAATAAAGATAATGGACTAAAGCACCTTGAGTAATAGCATCTCTTAAGGTAAACTCTGGTTTGAGAACAGAACCAAAATATTCAAATAAAGATTGGGTTCCACTTTCGTCAAAATATCTTTCGGGTGTAGCAGATAAAGCGAGTCGTAACCCAACACGACGAGGTAAACTTTCTTCCAATTTGGGTGCGCCTAAGTTATGTGCTTCGTCTCCAATAATGAGAGTTTTTTCTGGAAAATACTTGAGTTGAGATTGAAAGCCATCCCCCATTAAAGTAGAGTTGCTGGTAATAACTGTAAGAAACGGTTGGGAACCAGAACGCACATTATAAAGTTGTGTGGAAAGTTGACTCTGCCAATTGTGTAAACTCTCAAAAGCTAAAATAGGTTGCAAATTAAATTTTGCACATTCTCGCGCCCATTGCGTGACAAGATGTCGATAGGGACAAACGACGAGCAAGACTTGCAAGTTAATTTGCTTGTATAATTCAGTGGCGATCGCCAGCGCTGTAATTGTCTTCCCACTACCAGTCGCCATTTTCAGCGTACCTCTACCGTTGTTGGCAAACCAGTTATTAACGGCTTGTCGCTGATACCCTCGCAGTTGCAGAGATGGTGGCATTTTAGGGCATCCTGGTAATGGTTGTGTATGATAACCACCTCTACTTTCGCCTACAAACGGTAATTTTAATTTGAACGTAGGTGTTTGCTTAACTTGATTTTTTATTAAATACATAAATTAAATAATAGTAAGAGAAGTGGTGAGTGGGGAGAATGAGGAAGTGAGGGAGTGTGGGAGGGAGTGTGGGAAAATAGGCGTTGCTGAGTGAAAATATGAATGAGCCTCACGCATAGACGCAAAGGCGCAAAGAATCAAAGTTTAAGATGTAGCATTTTTGAAATTCATATTCAAATTCAGCAACGCCGGAAAATATCCCTCCTTCCCTCCTCATCCCTATCTATCAGTTGTAATTGCGCCAAATAGCTACAAGCGAACCTTGCACCTGCACCTGAGTCGCGTTTACCTCGATTGGATTGTATTTAGAGTTTGCAGGTTTGAGGGTAATGCGATCGCCGCTTCGGTAAAACCGCTTCAAAGTCGTACCAATACTATCTACTCTGGCGGCGACGATAGTCCCATTTTTCAGCAGATCTGGTTCTAGTACTGGACGCAAAAATACCAAATCTCCCTCCACAATCGAATCTTCAATCATGCTGTCGCCAGTTACCCGCAAAGCATATGCTTGGGGAGGTAATGACAAATGAGCTATATCTATATTTTCGACTGTTTCAGTGAAGGGTTCTATTAATCCACCAGCGGCGATCGTTCCCAAAATTGGTACACCTTGTTTTAACGCTTGTAGAACTCTAATTGTCCGTGCTTTACCTTCACTCCATTCAATGTACCCCTTATTGCGTAAATGTTCCAAGCGACTTTGAATTGGTGCAGGCGATTTTAAATTCATCGCCTGCATCATTTGTCGAATCGAAGGTGAATGCTGGTATTGTCGTATATATTCCGCCAGCCATTCGTAAAGTTCTTTTTGAGCTTCTGTCAGACGTTCCATAAATTTGTAGGGAGGTAAATACAAATGCTTCTAGAACATTAGTACTACAAAAAACCTCCCTACGCACTATTTATTTTAGATATTTTGATGAATTCAAGTTATGACAGAGAATAAATGAGTCAACGATGCAGTAAAAATCTAACTATTTCTGACTCACAACTTAAAATTCTTCTGCCCCTAAGATGCTTGCAAGTAAAGCTTTTTGAGCATGCATCCTATTTTCAGCTTGATCCCAAATACGTGACTGAGGACCTTCCATAACCTCATCAGTAATTTCTTCACCACGATGGGCTGGTAAACAGTGTAAAACAATTGCCGAGCTTTGAGCAAGACTCATCAGTTGTTCATTCACTTGATAAGGTTGAAAAATAGGCATTCTGTTGTCTGCTTCTTGTTCTTGCCCCATACTTGCCCAAACATCAGTGTAAATGACATGAGAACCTTTTGTTGCAATTTCTGGATCATTAGTTAACAGGACTTCAGTTTTATTGGCTGCAATGGAACGTGCTGTTTCTATAATTGCTGCATTTGGTTCAAATCCATTGGGAGTGGCAATTCTCACATTCATTCCCACCAAAGCGCAACCCAATAACAGGGAATTTGCAACATTATTCCCATCCCCTACATAAGTCAAAGTCAATCCAGAAAAAGTGCCAAAGCATTCTTGCACTGTCATCAAATCAGCCAGAACTTGACAGGGATGTTCTAAATCAGTCAGAGCATTAATGACAGGAATTTTGGCATAGTTAGCAAAAATTTGCAATTCCTGCTGTGCAAAGGTACGAATCGCCAAAATATCGAGATATCTATCCAGAACTCGTGCTGTATCCTGCAGTGGTTCTCCGCGACTAACCTGAGTCACATTAGGATTGAGATCAATCACCTGTCCACCCAGTTGGTACATTGCGACAGTAAAACTGACTCGTGTTCGAGTTGAAGCCTTGGAGAACAACAGCCCTAACACTTTATGACACCGCAATCTCAGCTTTTGTGATTTTAGTTGTGATGCCATTTGCAGAAGTTCTAGAACTTCTGTTGGACTAAAGTCTGCCAGACTTAATAAATCCCGTTTGATCAACGCTGCCATGCTTGTTGCTCTGCAAAGAACCTTCTGTCTTTCTGTTCCTATACCCAGCCGTGTCAAAAAATCTTGCCTGAAAACTGCACCAGATATTTTATATCTAGCCCATAATTTCAAGGTAGCTTTGGTATATCACTAGTTTATCAATATCGTCAGTGAAAAGAATCACAAATTTGTTTGATTTTCATTACACCCACAGCGCCTGAAAGTATGTTTATAGGTTGCTAAATCGGCAGTATGATCAAAATGAGATATTGAGAGCGCGATTTGGACAAATATAACTCTTCACACTAGTATATTGTCAAATCAGCTTGCTTATGGTACAATGACAAATTAGTGTGATGTTCAAAAAAGCCGAATATGCCAGCATAGCACAGTGGTAGTGCATCCGACTTGTAATCGGAAGGTCGTCGGTTCAAATCCGACTGCTGGCTTTTTACTTCCCATATAGCGCTGTGTTGTACAGGTGTACATTCACAAATTAAATGTCGCTGTTCACAAATTAACGTCGCATTTCACAAATTGATGTCGTATTTCACAAATTAACGTCGCATATGCATTCTCTGTAGCCGTTAACAAATTAAATGTCGCTTACTTTGATTTTGATTTAGCTGTACAAGGATTGCTATAGCAAAGTTGCTACAAGCAAAGTTAGTACGTAGCCTAATATTTTAACTTTACATAAGCTCTTCCAAACAAAGCAGACGGATTTGAACCCTTTCAACCCATCCAATTTGAAATATAAGTAAATCCCTGTTCGTATATTTCTACTTGGCTAAAATATTTTGACAGCAATTCCTTTCAACCCGCCCTACACGGGGAGGGTTATTGTTACTTTGACTGTAGAAGCATTTAGGATAAAATCCAAGCTTTCAACCCGCCCTACACGGGGAGGGTTATTGTTACGCAAGCTCTCTTTTTTGAGGGCGAACCGTGCGAAACCTTTCAACCCGCCCTACACGGGGAGGGTTATTGTTACGCTGGGGCATTCATCTTTTAAGTACAAACATGATCTTTCAACCCGCCCTACACGGGGAGGGTTATTGTTACTCCTCCCCCTTAAAACCCTTGTTATACAAATGATTCAAGGTGTGTAGCGCGGATATATTTTTATCCTTCCCAAATTACCGTTAAAAAAAGCAATTTTTGGTACTACAAAACGCTGGAACCTTTGTGGCGCAAGAAAGCGCGGATGAATTGAGAAAATTTTCTCTTTTGAAATCGCTGAAAACAAGGATTGGGATGGGTTCCCCCTTGGTCGAGGGTGATTTGGTAGCCACTACAGCAGTATATCCGCGCCCTTTTTGCTGGGAGCGCACCTAATTCCTGTCCGCAGACAGCAGCATCGGGGTGAGCAGCTACTAGGGTCAGAAAGCAAGACTATCTTCCAATAGTCAAACTAACCCAGATTTTTCACAGTTCAGCGGTTCCTAAGAACATGAACTGCGGCGCTATTATTTATTCTATTTTCAAGGTTCGGTATTTTACTCAATCGGGAGATTAAGATTTATTTTGACGAGAATGGTAAGCTGCGATCGCTATAGAACGTGCTTTTTCTTGGGGACTACCTCGAATTGGTTGCGGTGCTTGTTCTACAGGAATTTTTGCCTTAGCTGCTTGACTGTGAATGCAGTCAATTAATCTGTTGTAACTCCAACGGTGAATAGTTTGCCGATATTGCTTGGCATATTTTTGTTGACCCTCCTTGAAGTTAGGACATTTGTTCTCGGCTTTGGCTTCAATTTCGCTGTGAATACCCTCGCGCACATTTTTGATATTGGGTACAATAATGCTGCCTGCCTGGTAAGTTTGAGCCAGAGTAATAATTGCCTTAGCAAGCAAATTATCTAGATGTTTTCCTAATTCAGATTCCGATAGTTGATTTGGTGTGCTGCGTTTTTGGGCTTTGTGGCGTTCATGAGCATTTCGTTGTTGCTGTTGTCGTTGACGGTTAAGTAATTTATAGTTCTCGTCAAGTAACTGTTTAAGACTACGGTATGCAAGCACTGTGTTGGTAGAAGCATCAACAACTGCTGCGGTTGCAGGTTTTTCTAAGCCAAGACTGACACCGACGAGGATTGATGTTTGACCTTGATACAAAGGCTTGCTCGGACGTGGGTAAGGATTGTTGATTTTGGTTAGCGTTGAGCTTAGGCGTTTAATGTAATTTTGCTGATTTGGGTTGAGGTCGCCTTTGTCTTGCATCTTGGTTAATTCTTTGGCTACCTCAGCAGCTTTGTCTTGGCTTACCGTTTCTGTTCCCTCAATTGTCCATAAACGAGTATCTAGGGAACAGTACAGAGTCAAGCAATGAACATTCCAGGGTTCGCCTCTGCCTTCGTTTTCTTGCCAAGCCAAGCGACCCGAACATAGAGTGAATAAGCCACTGGAATACTGGTCTTTGCCGCTACGCTTGATTTGCTGGTCTTCTAAGAAGCGTTGAAACCAATGAAGTTGTCTGCGATCGCAATACACTTCAAATATATGCTCGCCCAAACCGCTGAACTTAATGCAGATACGACCGTTTTGGTTTTTTGACCAAATCAAGTCTTCCTTGGATGTAAATTGGACTGGAAATGGAATAGAGCTTGGTTTTTTGAGAAGACTACTTTGCCAAGAACGGGCTTCTTCTTCGCTTTGAGGGACAGTTGTTTTAGCAATAAGCAACGTTTGCAACCATTGTTCTCCGGTTAAGTCCCTACCATGAGGCATTCGACTGGCTAGTTGCTCTTTAAGGCGTTCAATTTCTTTTTCTTTTTTGCGACGACGCAGAGCAAATTTTTTTGCATCTTCCTCTTCTTCTGTTACCTGGCAGTTATTTTTCAGCAGGTACGTGATAGCGCAGCGCTCTGGCTCATCTTCTGTTTGGTCGTAAGCCTGAAATAAGGTAGTTGATAGCTTGGAAGATACTTTGGAATTACTACCTTTTTTACTCTTTTTCTTCTGCTGCGGCTGATTACTGGGATGAGTAGTTATTCTCACCAGAATTTCAAGGGCTTTAGCTCGAATATTTTCCAAACTACAACCGCTGATTTCGACCAGTTCAGCATCAGTTTTAAGCATGGACAACCAGTGGGTTTTTCCATCTAGTTGCTTTTGTCGTCTCTGTTGCAAAGCTAACCAGGATTTGTAGATATATTCCGTTAATTCGATAGCTGATTTATAAAACCTTTTGGGTTGCTCTGCAAAACACTCTTGGCTTGCAAGCAAGTTACACACAGATCTTACTACTCCGGGTGGAAGTTTTCCTGCTTGTAACCATTTCTCAAAATCAGAGTGTTTCCCTACTTGCTTCAAAAGCTCGTTAACCAAGGGTGTATTTTTCTCTGACATAATCTGCCAAAGATAGCGACGGGCGGATTCGCTTGCAACCAGGCGACATTGAATTGTGATAATGCTCATGTCGTTTTACGCAGGATTGTCATTGAAGGAATGATTAATAAAGTTTTCACAAACAGCAATGTGTCCAAAAGTTCTAAGCAAGAAAGAGACGTGAATTTAACCACGCCTCTAGCTGAGGGAAAAACTTATGCAACTTGCTGGGCTACCTCTGCTACTAGCAACCCACTAACAGCAATGATTAATAGTTGCGCTGCATCAGGAGTTTCACAACAAAGTTGTTTATCTCGATGACACGGTTGCGCTATCCATTTACCCTCAAGATTCTGATAAAAAGTGCCAAGAAGCCGGGAACCATACCAAACTCGATAAAGTTCTCCAAAATCGTCTGGTATCGAGTCGATTTCAAATTCTGGTGCTACTGCATCAGCAGACTCATCGATATGTTCCTCGAACTCTGCTTGAGCCGAGGCTTGGTTATCAAACTCTCGTTGTGTCATTATGTGAGTGACCTCATAATCGGGGTTTTACAAAAGGCGATGGCGCAAAGCGCCCGCCTAAAAGGCGATCGCGTGGTTTGGCGACTGGGCGATCGCCTTTATTTTTGTCTCATTTTTAATCTATGTTAAATGTAGAATTTTATCAAGTGTAGATTTATAAAACTTCAACGTTGTTATATCTACACTTGATGTAGAATAATGGCAAGTAGATAAATCTACGTCTAGCAGCTACTAAACTGGTGATGTAGTGTAAGTTTATGAATCAAGTGATTCGTTGGAAATTAAATGAAGTGATGGCGCGAAAGCGAGTCAGAAATAAGGACTTGGCGGAAGCGTTAGGGATAACAGAAAATTCAGTGTACAGGCTTCGCAAAGTTGACGAGATGCCACGATTAATCCCAGAAAGATTGAATGGCATTTGTAAGGCGTTAAATTGTCAGCCTGGGGAACTGTTGGAATATGAGCCGGATGATGGTGATGGCAAGGTTGTTTCTATTGTTGATGTGGCGTAAGTATAAATATAACAAGATAAATTGAGAATTCTGTCCTATAATTGTCGTCGCTATATTTGGTCTTTGTAACATTAAAACAAAGGCTGCTCGTTTATTTTGGTACGAGAACCCATGATCCAGGGAACACTGTTTGATGCCCCCATTACCCTACAAGAGCTGGAGTCCCACCTATGGGAAGCGGCAAACATTTTGCGTGGCAGTCCCGTGGATCGTACTGACTGGAAAAGCTACATCCTGCCGTTGCTGTTCTTCAAGCGCATCTGTGATGTCTGGGATGAAGAATACCGAGCAATGATGGAGGAATACGGAGACGATTTTCCTGATGAACACCGCTTCCAAATCCCAGAAGGCAATCACTGGAAAGACGTGCGTGAGGCAGCTAGCAATGTGGGGACGGTGCTGCAAAACGCTATGCGTAGTATTGAAGCCGCCAACCAGAAGCACCTGTACGGAGTGTTTGGTGATGCCCAGTGGACAAATAAAGAGCGGCTACCCGATGAACTGCTGAAAGACCTGATTGAGCATTTCTCGGCACTAAACCTCAGCAACAAGCGCGTTACCAGCGATGTCATAGGGGATGCTTACGAGTACCTGATTAAAAAGTTTGCCGATACCACTAAAAACAAGGCTGGTGAATTTTATACTCCGCGTAGTGTGGTACGGTTAATGGTGGATATACTTGACCCGCAGGAAGGCGAAAGCGTTTATGACCCTGCGTGCGGCACAGGAGGGATGTTGCTGGCGGCTGTTGCTCATGTGCGGGACAAAGGTGGCGATCCAAGAACCTTTTTTGGTAAGCTGTACGGACAAGAGAAGAATTTAACTACAGCGTCCACAGCCCGCATGAACCTGGTGCTGCACGGAGTTGAGGATTTTGTAATTGAACGCGGGGATACTCTGCGTAACCCTGTTTTTACCAATCCCGATACCAGCGGATATTAGAAGCGATCGCTACATTCTTTGGGCGGTCAACATTCATGTATATTTTACTACTCATATTGACTTTGTGGATTTTTGGTAGTTTTTTTGATCGCTTTTTACCATTCAACCTGCCCTCATTTAGCTGGTCAAATCACGGCTTAGACGCAGCCGCATTAGTGATTTCAACTGGAGTGCTGGTGCGACAAACTCGCCAAGAAAACTTTGCCGAACAGCGGGCGCAACTGATGCTACAGCTTAACTTGCTCTCCGAGCAAAAAATTGCCAAGATTATTTCTCTATTAGAAGAACTCCGTGCTGATTTGCCTGATGTGATAAATCGGCATGATTCCGAAGCCCAATTGATGCAAGAACCTGCTGACCCGATCGCGGTATTGGAAGCACTCCAGAAAAACTTGGCTCAAGAACTGTCATCCGTAGAAGAAAACAATAGTTAATTGCAGTTTTTCAGTAGATTTTTATTTCTATTTAGAGATATCAAACAAAATTTCAAGTATAGTCTTTGTGTCGAAAATAAAAAATTATCGTAGATCTTACTACAGGGACACATATGGCTCAACTCAATGGTGTAATGATGCAGTACTTCCATTGGTATATCCCTCCAGATGGTAATCTTTGGAATGAGTTAAAGGATAGAGTCAAAGAGTTAGCTGATGTAGGTGTTACATCTGTTTGGTTACCCCCAGCTTACAAAGGAACAGGGGGCGGCTACGATGTCGGCTATGGCGTCTACGATATGTACGATCTAGGTGAGTTTGACCAGAAAGGCTCGGTTCGGACAAAGTACGGCACAAAAGAGGAGTATATCGCTGCTGTCAAAGCAGCAAGAGATGCTGGTATTCGAGTATATGCTGATGTTGTCCTCAACCATAAGTTAGGTGCAGACGAAGCCGAAGAGGTGGAAGCAACTCCCTACAATCCAGACAATCGCCACGAGCCAATCGGTGAGATGCAAACAATAAAAGTGTGGACTCACTTCACCTTCCCAGGTCGCAAAGGCAAATACTCCGAAATGGAATGGCACTGGTGGCACTTCGACGCAGTTGATTATAACGTTTACAACGAAGGTGAGAATGCAGTTTACCTGTTTAAAGATAAACAATTTGACGAACAGGTTGATCTAGAAAAAGGCGCTTTTGACTATTTGATGGGATGCGATCTGGATATGGAGAATCAAGAAGTTCGCGACGAACTCAAGCGCTGGGGGGAATGGTTCATAGACACCACTGTGGTAGATGGATTTCGCTTTGATGCAGTTAAACACGTTAGGGCTGGCTTTTTCCCAGAATGGTTACAGCACTGTCGTCAACATGCGAAGCGCGATCTCTTTGCTGTGGGTGAGTATTGGTCTTATGAAATTGAAGCGCTGCACCATTTCATTAGCGTTACGGGTGGCGATGTGTTGTTGTTTGATGCGCCATTGCACTATAACTTTAGCGCAGCCAGCAAACAAGGCAATGAGTACGACATGCGGCAGATCTTTGATAACACCTTGGTGCAAGAGCAACCTGCTTTAGCCGTCACCTTGGTAGAGAATCACGATTCTCAACCCTTGCAGTCGTTGGAGTCTGTAGTGGAAAGCTGGTTTAAACCGTTGGCTTATGCGTTGATCCTACTGCGAAGTGATGGTTATCCCTGTATCTTCTATGCGGATTACTATGGTGCTAATTACAAGGATACGGGCACAGATGGCAATGAGCATGAGATTTGGCTCGATAGTCATCAATGGCTAATTGATAAGTTTTTACATGCTCGTCAAACCTATGCCTATGGCGATCAATACGATTATTTCGATCACCCTAATACAATGGGCTGGACACGCTTAGGAGATGAAGAACATCCTGGCGGAATGGCAGTTGTTTTGAGTAATGGGGAAGAGGGGACTAAGTGGATGGAAGTTGGGCAACCCAACAGCACTTACATTGACATCACCGAACATATCAGCGAACCCATCACAACAAATGATGACGGCTGGGCTGATTTTCGATGTACTGCTGGTTCCGTTTCTGTGTGGGTTCCACAGTCCTAGTCGGAGTTACCAGTTATCAGTTATCAGTTATCAGATCAAGAAAGCTGATTATGCTGATAACTGTTCACTGATTTAAGACTCAGAAGCTTCCCCCAGTTCACCCGGTCGCACGCTCAACTGTTGAGTTTGTTCACCCCGTTGTACCTTCATTTGCAAGGGCTGGTTGATTCGACTGAGTTCTACCAAGTCTTGCAACTGTTCGGCAGTCGTTATCGCTTGTTCACCAACTTGGGTAATGACATCTCCTCGACGCACACCAGCAGTAGCTGCAGGACTATTAGGTATCACTTGTATCACCAATACACCATTGATTTGTGGTAAAGTTATCGCTGTATTGGGGTCACTGTTTGATTGTTTTGCCAATTCTGGTGTAAGAGTCATCATCCGAACGCCAATGTAAGGATGCGGGATTTTCTCACCACGAACCAAAGCATTTTTAATCACCTTGGCTTTGTCAATCGGAATCGCAAACCCGATTCCCTGAGCATCAGCACGAATTGCTGTATTAATGCCAATAACTTCACCTTGTTCATTCAGCAAAGGACCACCAGAATTACCAGGATTGATAGCAGCATCAGTTTGGATGAAGTCCAAGCGTTTATCTGGGATGCCAACTTGAGCGCTGGAGCGATTCAACGTGCTGATAATACCCAAAGTGACCGTGTTATCTAATCCTAACGGGTTGCCGACTGCGATCGCCCAATCACCCACTTTCAAGTCTTGCGAACTTCCAAGGGCAGCTACTGGCAAATCTTTCCCATCAATTTTGACAACTGCCAAATCAGAAGGCTCATCAACTCCTTTCACCTCTCCTTTTAACTTGCGTCCATCCTTGAGAGTGACAGTCACAGAATCAGCACCACTGACAACATGAGCATTAGTGAGAATCATGCCATTGGGGTCAATAATAAAACCAGAACCTTCTCCGCGTTGGTGATACTCTTGAGGCATCGCAGAGAAATCATTACCAAAAAAATCGCGGAAAAAGGGGTCACTCAAATATGGAGCAGGTGCACGCATTGTGATTTTGCGGTCTGTATCAATTTGCACAACTGCGGTTCCGACTCGATTGACAGCAGCACTCACGAAACTCCGGATAGGAACTTCTTGGGAGTCTGCTGTTGAGGGAGTCGTTGTTTCTACTGTGGAAGTTATGGGTGCAACAGCACTCTGTAGAGATGATCGCTTAAGAATTGGTAAGTTGGGAAAAGCCCATAATATCGTCAAAGTTAATGCCACACTCAAGACAGCGATTAAAGCATGGCTAATCACTTGACGTAAAACGGGCAAGAAACGTTGTTCTTCAGAAGATGACAAAGACATAGTAAGTAGGTCGGTACAAATAAAGTTAACTAGTTTTGGCAGTCATTAGGAGGCAGCGCCTTGCTGCGCCAGTGCTGATAGCATTTGCGCAGCGTCCCTCTTAGGGACTAGCGTGTCCGCAGGACATAGACGGGTTTCCCGTCGCAGGATAAGAGCGTTGGGGTTTCCCCCGTTGTGGCGACTGCCGTTCATTAGTCATTAGGAGGCAGTGCGGTCTTGGGGGTTTCCCCCATGAGCACCTGCCGTTCATTAGTAAAGGTTTGAGGGGTTTTTACATTTTTTAACATAGTTCTGTTTATTTCCACCTATCTACTTAATTTCTGCTATTACAAAGAGCTAATGGGTTGCATAAACCCAAAAAATCAAGTTTTTCTGACAACCCATCAAAGCTGTGCGCTTTCATTTCAAAAACAAATCAGTGTCAACAATATCGGCACCTTTACGACCATTATGACTGTAGGCTGTGCTGTTCGACTTGCAGCCCGCTACTAGAAAAACCTTGCTTGATTGATGAATTTGTGATAAGCAAGCAGTAGAAAAAAGCAATGGGAAACTGTGATGAAAGTCTGGGAAGTTCACTCCAAAGAAGGTTTAGATGCATTAACACTGGTTGAAAAACCAGAACCACAACCAAAAGCAGGACAGATTCTCTTAAAGATGCATGCTGCTTCGCTGAATTATCGGGATTTGTTAACAGTCAAAGGCGCATACGGTTCTAAGCAAAAGCTACCTTTTGTTCCATTGTCTGATGGTGTGGGGGAAGTGGTTGCTGTTGGGGAGGGAGTGAGTAGAGTTAGGGTGGGCGATCGCGTCGCTGGCATCTTCATGCAAACCTGGTTAGAAGGGGAATTTTCAGCAGATAAATCAAAATCAGCATTGGGTGGAGCGATTGATGGTATCTTGGCTGAGTACGCGACGCTTCATGAAGACGGCGTTGTTCATGTCCCAGAACATCTTTCTGACGAGGAAGCAGCATCGTTACCTTGTGCTGCGGTAACGGCTTGGAACGCCCTAACAACAGATGGCAAGCTGAAAGCTGGCGACACTATTCTCATACAAGGTACGGGAGGAGTATCTTTATTTGCGTTGCAGTTTGGCAAGATAATGGGAGTGCAAGTCATTGCCACTTCTAGCAGCGACCTGAAGTTAGATAAGTTGAAGCAACTTGGGGTATCTGAACTCATTAATTACAAAACTACACCAAACTGGGATGAAAAAGTTTGGCAACTGACAAATCAGGTGGGAATTGATCGCATTATTGAGGTTGGCGGTGCTGCTACCTTCAATAAATCCCTACGTGCAGCACGCTACGGCGGACATATCAGTTTGATTGGAGTACTTTCTGGACTCAGTGCAGATGTCAGTACAGCATCGATTCTACACAAAGGGATAACTGTACAAGGCATCTACGTAGGTAGTCGCGCTATGTTTGAGGCAATGAACAAGGCAATTGCTTTACATAGTATCAAACCCATTGTTGACCGAGTGTTCCCCTTTGAGGAAGCGCGACAGGCGTTAGAGTACATGGAGAGTGGCGCGCATTTCGGTAAGATTGCGCTGCGCTTTTAGGAGCAAGGGTAGAACTTTGAGTCAGCTTAAATACACGGAAGCATGACTTGCATAACTGTTTTTTCTCCTAGCTTACTGTGAATACAAAGTTCCCCTCCATATAACTCAACTATACGTTTAGCAATGATTAAACCCAAACCCGAGCCTTGTTGTTCATAGAGTTGGCGCTCAAATTGTCGGTATGCTCCCAATTCAGCAATTTGAGCGGCTGTCATGCCTCGTCCGTAGTTGGTCAGTGAGATCATCAGTTGATTACTAACTGAAGTACTTGTTAGATAAACTTGTGTTCCTGATATTGAAAACTTAAAGGCATTATCAATTAATTCTTCAATAATTTTATAAAGTCTTGTTTCACAAATTTGTACACAACAAGGGCTTTGTAAATTGACTTGAAAATCTGTATAACGTCCCACTTGTTGAGCTTTTTCAGTAATTAATTTTTGCAACGCCATTGAAGGAAAAACAGTTTTATGGCTTTGCAAGTTTTTCATTCGTTTTGGATCTGTTGCTATCATTTCGAGCTCTGTGTACAATAAAAAATTTTGAACTAACCTGTGTAAGCGTTTTCCCGACTTATGAAGACCTTCTGCCATCTCAAAAATTTCATGCCGAGAAAGGTTATCGGCTTCTTTCATTAAAAGTTCTGAAAAACCTAAAATACCATTTAGTGGTGTTCTCATTTCGTGAGGAAGAGACATGGTAATACTACTACGCAAATCATCCAGCCTTCTTTGTGACTGCTGACGAATGGCAAGTTGTTTTTTTAATCGGGAGGAAATCGCAGCAATTAGTTCTGCGCGGGTAAAAGGCTTTGTTAAATAGTCATCAGCTCCCAATTCCATCCCTTGGCGTAAGTAAGTTTTCTCTGTTTTAGCTGTTAAAAAAATCAACGGAATCGTTGCTGTTGTAGATTGTTGACGTAATGTTTTTAAAACGCCATAACCATCTAGTTCTGGCATCATCACGTCACAAATAATCAAGTCGGGAATTTCCTTTTGAGCTACCTTCACACCAACCTGACCATTTTCTGCAGCAATAACATCAAAATCCTCATAAGTTAGTAATTCCAAAAGATTTTGTCTGACACTTGTCTCATCTTCTATGACCAAAATTTTATACATATTCAAAAAAGCTTAATTCTTGAAAAAATTTAGATTTTGATTTGATTGGTTATCGATGACAGTTACGTTTTTTCTAGTAGTTCCTTGACATTGATCATGAAAATATCAATTGTCAATTATCAATTGTGATTTTTTGAGAAACAATCATTTCTAGCGACAATTGATAATTGATAATTGATAATCAGTCATTTACATTGACTAAAAAATTTAAACGATTGACATATTCAACCGTTTTTTAGCAACTAATATTTTTTCAAACTCTGTTGCTGGTAATGGATGGCTAAATAAAAATCCTTGTATTGCATCACATTTATGTTGACGTAAAAAAGCAAGTTCTTGTTCCGTTTCTACACCTTCAGCAACTATATGAAGGTTAAGATTATGTGCCATTTGAATCAATGCCGTTGTAATGATTGCTTTCTGTAAATCATTGGCAATACATTGAATAAAGTATCGATCAATTTTTAAAGTGTGAATGGGTAATTGCTTCAAATAAATTAAAGAAGTATATCCGGCTCCAAAATCATCTATTGCAATTTTTACTCCATAAGAATGTATTTCATTCATAGTAGAAATAGCCTGATTCATATCTGGCATAATTATATTTTCAGTTAATTCTAAAACTAAACAATCTGGCACTAAGTTATTAGCCAATAAAAGATGAATTATTTTTTCAGTAAAGTTAGGTTGCTTTAATTGATTCGCCGATATGTTAACAGCTATGCGCAAGTCTGTGAATCCTTGATTATGCCAGAGTTTCATTTGTTGACAAACATTTTTTAATACCCAATCACTAATAGGGAGAATTAAACCAGTCGATTCTGCTAAAGGAATCAATTCTGTGGGAGTAACCATTCCTAATTCTGGATGCTGCCAACGTAATAAACTTTCAGCACCGATAATTCGACCAGAATGAATATCGACTATAGGTTGGTAGTAAATTAGAAATTGCTCAAACTCCTCCCGTTCTATAGCACGACGCAAAAACATTTCTATCATCTGTTGTTTGGGAGAGAAAGTCTGCGCGTCAAATTTGGTAGAGACTTGCTTTGCCAAAGTTGCTTGCTTCGCTAAGCGGCTGGTGATCGCATTTAATAGTTCAGTCCGAGTAAATGGTTTTGTCAGATAGTCATCAGCACCTAAATCCATTCCTTGACGAAAGTCAGTCCTAGCAGATTTTGCTGTCAGAAAAATAAATGGAATAGTTGCTGTGATTGGTTTTTCACGTAATCTTGTCAAGACACCATAACCATCCACTTCTGGCATCATTAAGTCGCATAAAATCAAATCGGGAATTTGAGAAACTGCTAAATCTAATCCAACGCGACCATTGGCAGCAGCAATAGTATCAAAGTCTTCTGCGGCTAATAAATCTATAATGTTTTCTCGTACTAGTTTTTCGTCTTCAATGACTAAAATTTTGGTCATGGCTTGCCTCTAATGGAATGTAATAGTTTAACGGCAGAGTTACAGTAAATAGAGTTCCCAGCCCAATTTCACTTTTTACCGTAATTTCACCATGATGGGTTTCCACGCAGTTTTTTACAATTGCTAGTCCTAACCCCGTACCTTGGATGTTACCTACGTTTGTCGCTCTGTGAAAAGACTCAAACAGGTGAGGTAAGTCTGCTGGTGGAATACCTATTCCTTGGTCTTGAATTCTAAAGACTGCTAGAGTATCATCAAACGTTAGAGTAAATCTGACAGTAGTACCAGTTGGAGAATACTTAATTGCATTTGAGAGTAAATTACCAAGAATATGCCCTAGCAATTTTTCATCCATACAGCATGGCATGGAGTCAGATTGACTACTAAAGTTGATTGCATGTTGATTATTAACATTCAGTTGTAATTCTTCCACTAGATAATGGCAGTATTCAACTAAATCAAAGGGCACGGGTTTAAAATCTAATTTTCCTGCCTCCACTTTTCCAATCACTAAGACATTGTTTAACATCTCAGTCATACGCTTGACAGAAGTTTGAATGCGATGCAGGTGAGACAGTTGTTTTTCCTCAGTCCATTTATGACGGTAGTGTTCTAACAACTCTGATGAGGAAAGAATAGTGCTTAGCGGCGTACGAAATTCATGGGAAGTCATTGAGACAAAGCGAGATTTCAGTTCATTCAGTTCTTTTTCTTTATACAACGAAGCTTTTAATTCCTCTTCTAGTTGCTTACGTTCTGTGATGTCCAGCCAGTAACCAACAATTTCCAATGGTTCACCAGCCTCATCCCGCACCAGCTTTGCTTGGTCGTACATCCAGCGATATGTGCCATTTTTGTGCAAAAAGCGATACTCGTGACTATTGTGCCCTTGCTCAAGAAGTTTTGACATCGCTACAAACACCTGCTGTAAGTCTTCTGGGTGAATATAACTAGCCCAAAAGCTGGAATCAGCAGTAAATTTATGTGCTTCATACCCTAGTGTGGCGATAACGTTTGCGCTCATAAACGTAATGCTATAGTCACTCTCGATTTTGCTGCTATAAATCACACCAGGACTAGAAGAAAGTAAATATTGCAACCGCTCTTGTGAAACTAAGAGCGCCACCTCTGCCTGCTTACGTTCTGTGATATCACTTTGAATACTAATGTAATGAGTGAACTGACCATGATTGTCATAAACCGGAGAAATACTGACTTGATTCCAGAATAGTGTACCATCTTTGCGGTAGTTACGTAAAACTACGGTGCAACTTTTTCCTTGCGCAATGGCATCGTGTAACTCGCTCATACCCGGTTGATAGATATCATAGCCGTGGAGAAAACTGTAATTTTTCCCAATCACCTCCTCTACTGAATAACCAGTGATTTGCTCCAATGCTGAGTTAGCATATATGATTGGCGAGTCTGGCATTGTAACATCAGCAATGATGATGCCATTACTGCTAGCTGCGATCGCGCGATCGCGCAGTTGTAAACTTTCTTCTGCTTGTTTGCGCTCAGTAATGTCTTCAAAAGTGCCAAGAACCCCCATGACATTGCCTTGATGATCGTGAAGTGGGATTTTACTTGCCTCCAGCCAAACTTGTTTACCATCCTTTTGGATGCGGGAAAAGATAATGTGATATTTGGGCGTATCAGTCTGCATCACTTTGAGGTCAGATTCACAGTAGAAATCTGCCTCCTCTTCGTTAACAACGAAATCATAGTCAGTCTTGCCCACAACATTTTCTGCTCTCTCAAGACCAAACATTTTGGCAAAGATGCGATTACAACCTAAGTACACAGAAGCTGTATTTTTCCAGAAAATACCTTGGGGGATGTTGTCCATGATCAGCTGCAACATTTGCTGCGATTGGCGCAGTTGCTCTTCTGCATACACACGATCAGTCATTTCAAAAATCAGCTGCCGATTCATTTGTTTGACAGCCCTTGTTCGCTCCTCAACTCGGGTTTCTAGCTCTGCTTGTACCTGTTGTAATGCGAATTCTGCCTCTACACGTTCAGTAATATCTATACAGCAGCCAATGTAACCAACAAAGCTGCCATCAGATTCAAACCTTGGAACGCCTATGTTGCTCAGCGAACGGTACTCTCCATCAGCACGCAAAAAACGATAGACATAGTGGAAACGTTGATAATTTTTGAATGCTGGTAGATATGTATCAATACAGTGCTGTTTATCTTCAGGATGAATTCCTTCTAGCCAACCTTCACCTAGTAACTTTTCTAAAGGGCGTCCTGTAAATTCTACGGTGGATTGGTTGACAAATGTATTCAAACCATTAGCATCACTCATCCACATGAGTATTGGTAACTCGTTTGCCAGTTTGTAGAATTGCTCCTCACTCTCACGCAAGGTCTCAGTAATTCTTTTTTGCTCGGTAATATCTTCGCTGCTGGCAAGCATGCAGCCATAAGAGGGACTCGATATAATGTCCCCTGCTTGTTGTAAGGCTTGACAAATACTTTCATAGGTGCATAAGCCAACGAGTTGACCTTGCTCATCAATGAGTGGTACACAAAACAAATTATGTTGGCGTAAAAATGACAGTATAAATACTACACAAGGAATCTCAGAATATTTTAGGGTAGGTACTGAAGTCCTCATGACTTCAGACACTTTGGCAGTCTGTAGGTTGACGTCTGAAAATAGAAGGTGTAGCGCATCATGCTCTGTAAACCACCCTACTATCTGCAAATTCTCAACTATCAACACACACCTTGTTTGTGGTTCATGCTTCTTCATCAGAGCTATGACATCTGATAAAAGTGTTTCAGGTGCAACAGTTAGGGGGAAAAAGTCAATTGCAGAATCTAAAGATGGCAGTGAAATAAATTGAGCAAGGGTCTGCATAAATGTTTGCAAGAATCTAGTAGCACAAAATTGTTTTGTATCTATTAAGTTATGTATTGAACAGAAAAGAACTCACCAAAAAGGTAGTGCACCCAAGGAGGAGCTTCAGTGAGGCAGCGCCCTATGGCGCTCCGCCACGCCTTACGGTGAGTAAGCGCGCTGTCTCACCGTGCGGTGAATAAGGGCGCATTAGTCCTTGTTTGCCTCGTGCCAGTTCTGGTGTATCTCCTCCAACAGACACACTTGTCCTCGCACACGCTTTGCGCATAGGGCTTATGCTTCCCGAACGTCGCTGCGGACTATAGTTACGTTGTTCGTGCGTAAGTCCTGGTGTATTTTTATTTTTACCTTGTCTATCGGTATTTCCTTGCGTGAAATCTCGTAATATAGTAATTTTTTACACTATTTTTACACTCAATATCGCTTAACAAAGACGAGCCAGCGCACTGCTTCGCTTATTAACCAATACGCTTCATATTGTGTTCGGTTAAAGATTTATCATTAGTGCTCTTGGGAGGGAGCTCTGAGCAGGGAGCATCTGGTACTGGGGAAAAGAGATTTTTATACCATTTCACGATCGCACCTGATACAGCCGCAAAAATACAAGGGTTGTCCATCCTTGTCGTTCGCCCTTGGCGTCGCCCAAGGGGCGAGGGTTTGTCCAACCCTCATATCGTGTTCGGTTAAAGACTTATCATTAAGACCGCAGGGGGGGCAGAGGTGCAGAGGGGCAGAGGGGAAGGGTTTTTAAGCTTAATGCATAGATTCGGGAATTATAACTAATTAGCCGAACTTGATATCACTCCCTCCCAGCCTAAGGCGACCAGGGCGTCTACTAGCCCCTAAAAGGGGTGCTGCGCAAACGTTAACACTGCGCGCTTCACTCTTTATTTTCAAGTTAAGGTGAGCATTGCAATGCCCACCTTAACTCCGGAAGCGGCGCAACTGTACCCGTTCTCCGTAACGTAACAACTTCTCTATCGTGGCAAGACGATTTTCCCAAACTCTGACTTGATATGGATTTGAGAGCGCTTGTAGACGCATCCACTCTCTAAATTGAGACTGTAACCTTAAAAGTGACGTTCTCGCTGTTGCTAATTTAATGTTGTCTGGGTTAGTAGCCAGCTGATTTAAAGCACTTTGCACAACTTCCGCTTGGGAGTTAAAAGTTGAAAGCGTAGTGGAAGTTATTCGCAGCTTATTATTTTGCTGTGCCAACTTCCACTCACGTTGTAGATCTGTGTAACGAACGGAAGCAGTTTGAAAAGGTTGGCGGTGCGGAATGGGTTCTTTTTGTGTGCGTTGAGGGTTACCTTGAGTATTATTAAAGACTTGGTTGAGATCATTCGTGAAATTTTGTGCAGCAAACAGAGCATAACCAACAACAGGCAAGTCTCTAAGTAGTTGAATTTGATCGAATGCTCCCACTGTTTGCAAAGAAAGTAGGCGAATTCCTGGTACCAACAGGGAAGAACCCAGTTGTGTAGCAGTAATTATCCAAGGTTGTGCCAGTCGCTCAAAGCGGGGAGTATCCTGAGCATAAGTCATAGGCACAATTAAATCGATATCGCCGCGCCTTGCCCAAACTTCCCAGTGCTGCTGCAGCTTTTTAATGCGTTCTTGTTCTGGAAGGGGAAATACAGCAGCCGACAAAATCAAGTTAGGTCGCTTTTGTCGCAGTTGTTGTGACACTTGAGCAACAAAGCTATCAATTTGCTGAGTACGAAATTCTGTCCATTTTTGCCATAGTTGCTGTTGCCTTGGAGAAATCTTCGCTGGATCTGTGCCAGTCAGTTGTTGAAATTGCTCTCTAGCCGCCTTCCCATAACCGTAAGTCCGGTTAGCGCTTGGATCTTGAAAGGGATAGCGAATGTAGTCTAGTTGTAAACCATCCACGTCATAGCGAGTGACAATTTCCTGGTACAAGCTGAGCAAATACTGCCGTACTTGAGGATTTGCTGGATCAAAGAATGGTTTCGTCTGTCCAGAAGGAATCATTTGACCGCGATTATCATAGCCAGCCCAATCCGGATGAGCCGCAAGGACTGGCCCTGGGTAATTAGGATTTATATTGAGGAGTCGATTGTGACGTTCATTACCAGCAGCAAAAGTCCAAACCCAAGCGTGTAATTCTATCCCCCGCTCATGAGCTAACTTAACAGCAGATGCCAGTGGATCCCAACCGCTAACCAAAGGGTTTTGCTGGGGTGTAATGTTGCTGGGATAAATGGTGTAGCCAGCATTAACCGTTTCAAAAAATATGGTATTAATTCCGGCTTGCGCCATCCGATCAAAAATCTCAGCCAGTCTCTGCTCGCTTCCCGCACGGATAATCGTTCCTCGGTCAAGCCACATTGCCCTGATTTCTGGTTGAGCCAACCTCTTATTGAGAGGAAATTGGTTCCATAAATTCGCTCTTGCCATCAACCATTGCTGACGCGCCTGAGCGTAGTTTTTTTGTGCAATCAATTCGGGCAAGTTTTTCACAACTTCACGAGCAGCATCTAAAGCTTGTTCTGTGCTAGGAAATGTTGCCCCAGATCTTGTTGATGCCACCTGTGCCTGTTGCGTCTTTGCTAACGCTGGATTGTTACTATTTTCAGAAAGAGCGAGTGCTGCTAAATTGGCACTCTCAACTCTACCAATAAGATTTTCTAGCTCATGCTGATAGGTAAGCGCTTCAGTTCGGCTAATCGGTGCTTGTGAGTTAGGGACAACATCAAACCGCACTCCTTGTTCAAGTTGGTCAATTGCTTCCTCTGATTTTGGAGGTGTGATGCTGGGAATAGGTTTGGGTTGAGGACCTGTGGCAATTTTGGGGGGAGGTGCAGGAGATGGAGGAGATGGAGGAGATGGGGAAGATGGGGAAGATGAGGAAGTGATGGTGGTATTTTTTCCCCTGCTCCCTTCTCCCCTGCTCCCTTCTCCCCTGCTCCCCTGCTCCCTACTCTGCTCCCCTGCTCCCCTGCTCCCCTGCTCCCCTGCTCTTTTTTGTCCCGTCGGAGTTGCTGGCGCTTTAGCCACGGTAGTAGAGCAGGTTTGAGAACCTCCAGCTACTTTAGTTGGAGCACTCGAAGGCCTTTTTAAAAAACGGTTAATGGTAGTTTGTAACCAAGCGCTATCTAGCTGTGCTGGGGAAGCAGCATCTACACCCCAGCGCCAGCCAAATAAAGTGGAACGTTCATTAGCTACCACTGCTGCTGGGTTATCTTTGCCACCCCAAATAGCAGCAGCAGTAGTTGTGGCGTTATCAGCAATCACAACGCCACCCCGGACTTGACCGAATAGTCCGTTTTGGTTTGCCCATTCTATGAATTTTGCTTTTGGTGATGGTTGCAGCTTTTGTGGTTTATCAAGGCTGAATCCCCAATAGCCGCCCAGAATACTTCGCAGTAACTGTCGCACTCCCGGTGCTGACAAACTTCCTACAGGACCGCTTGCAATTAAGCGTCCTCCTTTGCTCATCCATTCTTCCAGAGCAATGGCTTGTGTTGGCGTTAATGATTCGACATTTGGTAAAAATAAAACTGTGCGATCGCCCCAATCTGCCGCACTCCTCACACTAGATAGAGGAATCACACAATACTTGACTCCAGCCGTCTGCAAGCGATTTGTGATTCCTGTCCACTGATTTGCATTTTCTTCACTCTGGACTATGCTCAATACTGGTTCTGAACTTGCCGCTGTGGCTGGGAGAATGTTTAGTAAATGAAATATTAACAAATTTAAATTTAGAATCAGAAATCCTACTTTTTGAATTTTTGATTTTATCTTTTTACCTCGTCTTTTCTGATTTATCACTAGACACTCTCACTTTAACAATTCAAAATATGCCCGTAGGACACCCTTAAAAGAACAAAGTATGCCCTACAGGCACGCTATGTATTAGTGCAACTCAGCGATTCGTTTTTGAATACAATTTACAGACGATTCATTATTGTACATTAAGTGGTTTGATACAAGTTTGAAGAAACTCTTCAACTCCCGCCACTGGAAATATTTTTACATCCAGCTTATAAGCCACATCCTCAACACTTATATCATCTAAAAATATCAATTCACCATGTTTTAGCATGACAGTTGGTAGCAAAATTCCATCTCCCAAATCTTGCCCCTGTAACTTCAAAAGCAAATCATGACCCGTTAGCAAGCCCGTCACAGAAATACTTTGTCCCCAGTAATCGCTTGACAAAGCACACATTTTGATATCTAACCCCTCAACAGAATTCAATCGCTTCAAGATAGGTTGAAATGCTTGCTCTACTGCATTGCCAACAACCCAAGTTAATTTTTTTGGTTGAACTTTTGGTGGTAGCAACTTGTCAGCAGTTTCTGTAAATTGTTTTATAAACAAATTAATAGAACCGACACCGTTATCTATTTGAGGATAATCTTTATATTCAGATTCACTTGGCAAATCCTCACCAGCAATTAAAAACCACTCATCAGCAAGCCAAACACAGTTTTGTTTTTTCTTGCGAAATTCTTGCTGTAGCGATCGCACTTGGGAAATGACTTCTCGGGCTTTTTCTCTGGTTACAGGTATCAGTTCATCTTGTTCTGGACGAAATCGCGTTAAACCGACTGGCACCACTGCCACAGAGGCAACGGCAGGTACTTGTCCAGTATGGAAAGAAGCTAAATCTCTCAGTGTTTGTTCAAGATGACCGCCATCATTAATACCAGGACACACGACAAGTTGTGCGTGAATTTGCAATCTTCTTTTTTTAAACCACTTGATTTGCTGCAATATTTGTCCTGCACGCGGATTTTTCAGTAGTTTAATTCTAACCTCAGGTTCAGTCGCATGGACAGACACATACAAAGGAGACAGCCGCATATTTTCAATTCGCTGCCATTCTCGTTCACCTAAATTGGTAAGAGTTAAGTAGGAGCCATACAAAAAGCTCAGTCGGTAATCATCGTCTTTCAGGTACAAGCTTGAGCGCTTACCTGGTGGTTGCTGATCGATAAAACAAAATGGGCAACGGTTATTACACTGAATCAAACCATCAAACAGAGCCGTTTCAAATTCTACCCCTAAATCTTCGTCATAGTCTTTCTCGATTTCAAGGGAATGGCTTTTTCCAGCAGCGTCTAAAACTTCTAGTTCTAGTACCTCATCAGCGCACAAAAATTGATAATCTATCAAATCGCGAGGATGTGTGCCGTTGATGCTGACAATTGCATCTCCTGGTTCAAATCCAATTTCAGCAGCGATGGAATCTGGTAGGACTTTAGATATTCGGGCGGGACGAAAGATAGTCATAAGCTTTGGATGATAACATATGAGTGACTATTTATGAGTTAATATGCAATAATCAATAGTCTACATACCTGTAGGCTCACAAAAGTAATAACCCAAGTTGCTAGTTATTGATTCAAGCGTTAAGCGTAGCTCTGGCGTAGGCAATCGCTTTATGCAATAAAATCCCCTTGAACAAGAAAAATGGAGGGGATAGATGTTAAATGAAATAATTACCGTCTATGCTATCATTGACGATTTATTAAAAGCGATTGGGCATAGTGAAGATTGTCGTAGACAGATGAGTGACGCAGAAATTCTTACAACGGTAATAACTGCGGTCGGTGTGCAACGGGATTGTTATGCGTTACTGAGCGTTAAGAGTGACAGTACTTGCTCTTATGGTGTTGTATCATCCAAACTTGTGAGCGATATTTTTACACAAGCCTTGACTCCTTGCCAGTCACGTTCTGATAAGTGCCCAATTACAACTAAATTTGCAGAGGGTGGCAGGGTCACGATAAAGCAACGAAACATCGAAGCAGCCCGTAATCCTGCTGAGCCCCAATCCTGAAGCGCGTAATCAGTAATTCCTAGTACTTTTGTCTGAGTAGTAATGAGTCCAACTATCACATCCGGTCGAAGCGAGTGGTAAGTTTCTGATGACAAGATTACAGCCGGACGGCGTTTAACTCCTGTTACACCAGGAAAATCAACTGTAACTAAATCTCCAGGAGAGAATGTCACAGTTCAACCTCCTCCATATCAGAGAAAGTTGTAGCTGCGTATTGTAGTGAAAAATTCACAATATCGATCTGATCCTCTTGGGTCCAGGTATCACTCTGATCGACCGATGGTAGCTGTTGCCCAACAAGCTCATTCAGAATAAGTGTTGCCAATCGCAGTCGCTCATTTGGTGACAAATTGCGAACCACCTGGGTATAAATTTCTTGGGCAGTAGTTTGCATAATCAGATCCTCCTGCCTTGATTTTAGTTCAATTTACTCGACAAACTAACGACTCACCTTTAGATCAGAACCTCTACATGGAAAGTCGCTTCTGAATTGGGTGTGTGAGAGCTAAGAATATTCTTTCATCTTTAAGAAAGGACGAAAATTAGCGTAGTGAAGTACCCACCACTAACCGCAAGCGGTATAGTGGGGGCTTCGCGTCTCATTTGTCGTTGCCACGTTGGGTACACTTATTGCTAAATGTCCGACACTCAAGTCGGTAATGGTCTTACACAACATCTCTGGTTTTTCAACCTTTATCCCTCGTGGGAACCCGCGCAGCCGCCCTTCTTCCAAAGGCAGATAGTTTGTCCGTACATTCCTGTATGGCTTATTTTTTACCGTAGAGCGTAATCATACGAACCAGTGACCGGAATCTTTCCCCCTTTCTCTCGCTAGTTACCGTGGTAAGCGTCGAACCGCTACTGTGACCTTTGTTGTCAGCCGAGTGGGTGGGTCAGCAACCAATAACAGTATAAAACGTTAACTATGTGCATTCCGCAAAGATTGGCAACTTCGCGCTAACGCGCCGCTCCGCTAACATACATCTTTTTCTTCTCTTGCCGGAGGCAAGAATTAGTCAAAGATGCAATCGTCGTCGCCCGTCTTATATCCCCGCGCTAAGTGGAGTACCACTATAGCGGGGGACTTACGACGAAGAAGTTAAGTTAATATCAAAGAAAATAGACTATCTGTATTATTTAGTTATTTTCAGTATTAAAAGTAGCAATTGATAGTTAAGTGCATAAAAGAATTTCAAGTAACCGTGTGCTAGTGACAACTCTTTTACTGAGTGTTGCACTATTTTTCATGATAGGGCTTTCCCTGTCATTTGGAGCGGTTGGGATGACTCCATCTCAATTGTGGCAAGCAATACTCCGTCAAGGTGATACGCTCTATCAAACAATTCTCTGGGATTTACGACTACCTCGCACTCTAGCAGCAATATTGGTGGGTGCGGCTTTGGGAATGTCTGGCGCACTGCTTCAAGGAATGCTGCGCAATGGATTGGCAGATCCGTTCTTATTGGGTATCTCTGCTGGTGCTGGTTTAGTCGTTGTGCCAATATTCACGTTAGGAATATTACAGAGTTGGGTTCCTTTGGCTGCTTGGGTTGGCGGTTTGTTAACAACTCTTTTTGTTTATCTGCTTGCTAAGAGTGGAGATGGGATTTCAATTGAACGCCTTATCTTGGGTGGAGTCGCGATTAGCTCACTATTTGGATCAATTCAATCGCTATTGTTGCTGTTGACAGATAATGGACAAGTGCAAGTCGCGTTAAATTGGTTGATTGGCAGCTTGAATGGAAGAGGATGGAATCTTGTAGTAATTGCGGGACCATATATTTGTTTATCCTTATTATTAGGAAGTTTGTTAGGTAGAAGTGTCAACTTGCTGAATTTGGGAGATGATTTGGCAGTTGGGTTGGGGGTTTCCTTGGTGCGATCGCGCATTTTTATCGGTGCTATTGCGACACTATTAGCTGCAGGTGCTGTGAGTGTCGCCGGATTAATTGGTTTTGTCGGCTTAATCGTTCCTCATGGTATCCGCTTGTTCGTTGGCACAGATTATCGAGTTGTTTTGCCATTGAGTGCTGTTGGTGGTGCTTTAGTCTTGACAGCCGCTGATTTGCTGTCTCGCTTGGGTGCTGTGGAGTTACCAGTTGGTGCTGTTACGGCGCTTTTTGGATCGCCTCTGTTTATTTGGTTGCTGTATCAACGTAAAGGAAATTTTAGTTAGTATCCTGCTTTAGTCGTGACAGATGATGCAGCGACTACTAGCCGTTATGTTACAATCTTCGAGCGCGGTAATGAAAAAAAGCAAGATAAAATACTGGATTGGGTTAATTCTATTTTCAGTGGTTTCTAGCATGGGGATGATCCAGAAACAGGTTGATGCAGCAGTATCCCATCAGCAGCCACTCAGAGTTTTATTTATTGGTAACAGTTATACTTATGTCAATGACCTTCCCTGGTTGACGCAACAGTTGTCCATTTCAGCCAGAGAAACCAGAAGGCTGGAAACTGAAATGGTGACAGTTGGTGGAGCGACGCTGAAAAGTAATTGGGAGCGTGGTGAAGCACTTAAGCGAATTCAGAATTCCCGATGGGACTATGTAGTGCTGCAAGAACAGAGTACTTTACCGATTAGCGATCCGAAGGTGATGTACGAATATGCCCGTTTGTTTGATGCCGAAATCAAACGAGTTAACGCCCGAACAGTTTTCTACCTAACTTGGGCAAGAGAGAATCGACCCCAAACGCAACAGATATTGACCGATTCGTATATGAAGATTGCTAAAGAACTCGGAGCTGAGGTTGCACCTGTTGGACTGGCTTGGCAAAAAGTTCAGGAGGAGAATCCAAAATTGAACCTTTACTATCCGGATCAAAGTCACCCTAGTCCGATTGGATCGTATGTAGCGGCGTGTGTGTTCTATGCAAAATTCTATGAAAAAAATCCAGTAGGCTTGAGTCGTCGTATCTACAGCACTCAATTTGGAACTCCACAAGAAGGAAACAAAATTAGGTTAGAGAGTTTGAGCGAAATAGATGCTGCAATAATTCAAAATTTGGCTTGGTATGTTGTCAGCAAGATGTGGTCTTCCCAGAGCTGATTTATGAAACTTGACAATTGACCCTTCGGCTTCGCTCAGGATCAAAGCTGAGCGAAGCCGAAGCTTTGACGTTTTTATTGAAATAGTTGTGTTTTAGAGATTTTTAAATTAGAATATTCAAGTGGGTTGTATTTTGAGCAACTCTATTTCCTGAAAAAAATTATCTCGCTCCGCTCCGCTCCGCTGACACAGAGAAAAGAAAAAAGAATAAAGGGGAAAAGGACAAAAGTATAAAGGGCTACTAAGTCCACGCGGCGGAACACGCAACGCGGAAACCGTCGTAGCCGAAGATGTTCCCGACGCCCTCATCGTCGTTGAGGCGAGACGCCGAACGGCAGCGATCGGGAACGTAGTGCCAAGAACCACCACGCAGCAAATGATTATTATTATTCTCAGCTATCCATTCACTGCCATCTTTCAGTGCGCCTTCATAGTTCGGATGCCAAGTATCAGCACACCATTCCAAAACATTGCCATGCATGTCGTATAAACCAAAGGCATTTGGTGGAAAACTTCCTACGGTTGTCGTTTCTTGCCGATATTCTCCCTTGGGAGCATTTCCGTAAGTGTAGTTACCATCATAATTTGCTAAATCAGTCGTTATTGTCTCACCAAAGTAAAAGGGCGTCATTGTACCTGCACGACAAGCATATTCCCACTCCGCTTCGCTGGGTAACCGATAATCCCTTCCCGCTGTGAAATTTATTCTAAAATTAAGTCTAGCACAAAATTCCAATGCATCATACCAAGAAATTCGCTCTACTGGTCGGTTATCTCCTTTAAAGTAAGACGGATTTGGGTCTAGTTCTTTGTTGACTTGAGGTAAAGCCGCTACGGCTCTCCATTGTGCTTGAGTGACCGGATATCTACCCATGAAGAAGGGTTGAACTGTGACTTGGTGTTGGGGACGTTCGTTATCTTTACTACCTTGCTCATTTTTTGGTGCGCCCATCATAAATGTACCACCAGGTATTTCAACCATTTCTAGGGTAACTCCGTTTCCTAAGTCTTCCGTAAAGTATTGTGCTCGACATCTTTTGCGAGCGATTTTCCAACCTTGGGCATTCACCGTTACCACATCAAATTCAAACCATTTTAAAAGTGATTTGTTGCTGTTGGAATAGATAGCGTTAATTTCTTGAGCGACTTGCTGTAAATCGGGATTACCACGTCGTTCATTCAACGCTCCTTTAATTAATTCTGGTATACGATTTTGGCTGTCAAGCTGCTGTATTAAGTGGAAAACAACTAAATTATAGTTGGAATGATTAGGAACTTCTGATTCGCTTATATCAAGTTCCATGCGTAGCATCATCACCAGTTCGTCGCGGTTTGGAAAGGCAGATTTTAGTGCTTCTCTTATTTTCCTTATTGTTTCTCCAGACAAACCCATTAACGGCTACTCCATAGTTAGAAAAAATAAAATTTTGCTGCTGATAGCCAATTTTGACCGCCTCGGAATTAATTCCGAGGCTCACAGCCTAAGTCTACTAAAGTAGACTTCAAAGCTTATAAGTAGGTCAACATAAAAAAACATAAAATACGATTCTTGCGATTGCTTCGCTCCACTGCGTTTTGCTCGCAATGACATTTCACGAATTAGGTTGAGCTACTTACAGTCGTCTTTAGACGACTTTTGCTATGAGACTGGGATTTAAATCCCAGGCGGACGAGAATGCAAAGCGTCACTCTCGTTCCCAGGCGCTTTGCTTGGGAATGAAATTCGCTTAGGCTCTGCCTCTAGTAGCTCAGGAGGCAGAGCCTCCATTGCTACATTCCTTGCCAGAGACAAGGAACGAGACAATTGTGCCAAGATCTGAGCATAAATAAATATTCACCATATTGGTTGACCACTTCGTAAATCAGCCAATAAACCTTGCTTCTCTAAACGTGAACAAATAGCACTGAACGGTGTTCCCGCGTTGTAAGTTGGATTTCTCCTGTCAGGATCACCGCTATGATGCAGCGCTACTAAATTCCAGTTAATGTCAAAACATGGAGAACCAGAGGAACCAGGCTGAGTATTCGTTTTATATTTAACAGTTGTGCCATTTTCGTTGATGTTAATAATAGCATCTGTGTCAAACGCCAATTTTAATGGCTCGGCTTTTGGATGTTGCACTATTAATAATGGAGTCTCAGGCAAAAATTCATAAGATTGGGTAGGTAATGAAATCCATCCTCGCTGTGGAGCATTTGGATCAGAGTTTTTCGCGATCGCTTCTTCTCCAGGAACTCCATCTACCCGAAGCAAAGCATAATCTAATTCGTCAGGTGTTGGTAAAGTATTTTTGGTGTAAGGACTTTTATCAATCAGCCAGTCATCCTCTACTAAGCGATATTCTGTACCTTGGTTGATAATATTGCCATCCGCTAGTTGTTTATAGTCAAAACACAGAATAACATTGCTGGCATTTGCTTGTCCTGAATCCACAGATTCGATGACATGGTAATTGGTCATTACCACATTTGGTGCAATCAAAAAACCTGTTCCAAATTCTTTAGTATTATTGTTATTACTAATTTCTATGCGGCAGACTTGCGCTTCAATTGTGCCTAACTTTTCTCGCCATGTATTCACGTCTAGAAAACTATTCGTTTTCTTAATAATTTTCTCTAATGCGCCTCTTGCTGATAGCTGTGGTGGCATAGGAGTCGCAAGATTGAATTCTTGGGCAAAGACAAATAATCCTGAATTTCCAGGATTTGATTCACGAGCACCTGCAATCAGTTTATCAACCCATCCCTCAGCTTCTGCTGCTTGAATCAATCTAAAGACAATTGCTTGTAAGTCATTGCCCATGGCGATTGCATTTAGGTTTTTTTCAAACTGGAATCTTACGACTTCAGCAAGTCTTTGCTGTTCTGGAAATGCCTCAAGTAGAGCTTGTGTGAATTGTTTGTATTGCGGACCAGTTAGTTTCATGGGTTCTTTTACGCAAGTGCGATATATGTGCAGTACAATTTTAGAACTCCATTCTTACCCTTTATTTTGTCTTCGGCAGCCGTCATATAGCAAAAAGACCCGGCGATTAGAAATCGCGGCTATACAGGCAAAACCCGCCTACGCGGGTTTGAAACCCTTAATTTTCCATTAGTCCGCGCAGGCGGACTTCGCTTGTGTAGTAGCGAATTATATTCGCCCAATACTTTTCAAATATCCTCTTAGTCTATGACACAGAGAACAAGGAGATTGCACAATGGATAAAGTAAGTTTATATCGTCAATATATTCAGGAGTTGCTGAGTCAACGGGCAAAACTGCGATGCTCCGGAGGAGCCGCTACGCTAACGCCTAATGATCCGATAGAAAGCGAGACGATATTTGACACGACGAGCGATTGCGCAAAGCGCAGACGCCAAAGGCGTACGCTATCAGCTTGTGAATGTAGGTTGGAAAAATAGTAGCACTCGGATCTATGGTTGTGTGCTGCATGTGGATATTAAGAATGGAAAAATTTGGGTGCAGCATGACGGAACAGAGGATGCGATTGCGCAAAGCGCAGACGCCAAAGGCGTATCGCAGATCAGCTTGTGGCGCGAGGAGTTCCGAAGCAGGACATTGTGCTAGCATATCATGCACCTCATGTGCGACAGTACACAGACTTTGCGGTGGGGTGAGAAGCTCTTATGTAATGGATTGGCGTAATAGAATGCCATTAGAAACAAACAATCTCAGTGGTGGATACGATAATAAACCAATTGTCCAAGAAATCACTCTCGCACTCCAAGCCGGAGAATGGCTGAGTCTAATCGGTGCGAATGGTTCTGGAAAATCCACCCTCCTAAAACTCATGAGTCGCCTGCTGAAACCGCAAACAGGCGCTGTACTGCTGGATGGAAAAGTTATTCACACCCAAAAAGCTACTGCTGTCGCTCAAAAACTGGCGTTATTACCGCAACAGCAAACGATACCTGCGGGGTTATCAGTGCGACAGTTGGTTTCTTTAGGGCGCACACCCCATCAACCTTGGTGGCAATGGGAATTAAACGCACAGGATAGAGATAAAGTTGAGAAAGCTTTAGAATTAACTAGGATGCAATCTTTGTGCGATCGCCCTGTCGAACAATTATCCGGTGGTGAACGACAAAGAGCTTTTTTGGCGTTAGCCTTAGCTCAAGATCCGCAAGTTTTGCTATTAGATGAACCAACTACTTATTTAGATATCCGCTACCAGTTGCAGTTACTAGAACTGCTCAAACAACTCAACAAAGAACAAAAGTTATCCATTATCACAGTGTTGCATGATGTGAATTTAGCCGCAAGGTATAGCTCTCGCATTGCATTGTTGTGCCAAGGTAAAATTTGGGCAGTAGGAGAACCAAGGATAGTTTTGACGCCTGAACATTTGGCTGATGTTTTGGGTATAGAAGTTGCTGTATTGGAAACACCAGTTGGTTTGCAAATTTGCTCGTTGGCTGCTATTGATGAGGAATACGAAGCCGCATCTAATAATGAATAAAAATTATCGGGTAATTATGCAACGTCGTGTTATACTATTTGGATTAATACTGTGGTTAAGTTTGGTCACTTTTGCTTGTACAAGTGCAACGACTAGTACTACCTCTACATCGCAGCAAACCCAACAGTCAGCTAAAAGAATTGTAACCCTCTCATCTCTATCATCTGATATTGTTGAGCAACTTGATAGCACAAAATTAATCGGGATGAGTGGTAGCAATTTATTCAAAAATGACTCACGATTTAAAGATATTCCGCGTGTGAGTCAGGAGCAAACACCACCAAATTTAGAAAAAATTGTAGCACTGAAACCGGATTTGGTTATTGGCGCTGAAGGTTTTTCTAATCCGACTACCGACAAACTCAAAGAACTGGGTATAACAACTTTACTGACTAAGGTTGATAGTTGGGAAAAATTACAAGATTTAACCAAAACTTTGGCAAAAATAGTTAATGCTGATCCAACGCCGCTATTAAACCGCTATCAAACTTTTTTGCCTGAGAAATCGATTCAGAATCCTTCCACATTAGTGCTGGTTAGCCGTCAACCAATTTTGTCACCAAGCAGAAAAAGTTGGGCAGGAAATTTGTTAGAGAAATTTCAAGCGAAAAATGTATCAGCAGATTTACAAGGTAAATTTTCAGTACCTGGTTATGTGACGCTTTCTGCTGAGAAAGTTTTGGAAGCAAATCCAGAAGTATTAATTGTTGTTAGTCCTCTACCTGGATTATTAAAATCTTTTAAATCAGAATCTTTTTGGAATCAACTCCAAGCAACGAAAAATAATCGAGTCTACGAGTTCGACTACTACGGACTTGTCAACCCTGGGAGTATAGATGCGATTGAAAAAGCTTGTGGAAAACTCAAAGTAGCACTATCACGACAAAAGTAAACACCTCTGATAAAAGTCAAATTTTTGGACAATGAAACTAGAAGTAATTCTCATAACTCAGATAGAATTACTATATAAAGTGTGTTATTCACTTTGTTTTATGGTTTTGGGTAGAAAAATGCTTGAACCAAAACAGCTCGCTGACCTGTAGTAGTTCACAGGAAACACGAAAGAAAGAAGAGGGAACAGTGACCCACGTTTAAAAAATGTGAGTCAGAGGAGGTTTTTACTGGCAAGAAGGGGTTGACAACGGTACTAATGCTTAATTTTCAAACGATATTTGAAGCGATACCGGGATTATATTTAGTATTGACACCCGATTTTGTCATTGTGGCAGCGAGCGATGCTTACTTGCAGGCAACCATGAGAAAACGAGAAGAGATTCTTGATCGCATGATATTCGATGCCTATCCTGATAATCCAGACGATCCAGATGCGACAGGAGTGCAGAATTTGCGTGCCTCACTAGAAAGCGTGCTGAAGGATCGAAAGCCTCATACGATGGCGGTACAGAAGTATGACATTCGCCGTCTTGAATCAGAAGGCGGCGGATTTGAGGAACGGTATTGGACTGCAGTCAATTCGCCCGTCTTCGACGCAAATGGTGAGATTACGCAGATCATCCATAGAACCGAGGATGTTACAGAATTTGTCCGGGTGCAGCAGCAGAAAAATGAGCTGCACTTAGTAGGGACTGAGCTTGATCAGCGACTTGAGCCAGCGATGAGTGAACAAACGCGCCAGCAATTCGAGTATTACTATCCCGCGTGGAATCGCTGGTTTGAAAATCGCGTTTACCTGATTCCTGATGCCATTGCGATCTTGTGTGCTGAGATTACTGAGCGCAAACAAGCAGAAGCGGCGCTGCGAGAAAGGGAACAACAACTGAGGCTAGCGCTAAAAACGAGTAAACTTGGTTCCTGGCAACTCGATTTGAAGACAAATATTTTGTCTACTTCTGACCAGTGCAAAATGAACTTTGGGCTATCAATTGATGCTGATTTTTCGCATCAGACTTTGATGGAGCGGATTCATCCTGAGGATCAAGCTTGGGTGCAAGGGGCAATTCAGGAGTCAATTGTCAACCGCACCGACTACGATGTGGAGTACCGCAATATCTGGACAGATGGCAGCACTCACTGGGTACTAATACGAGGTCAGGTGGTTTATGACTCAGCCGGAAACCCCCTGCGCATGATGGGTATGTCAATGGACATCACCGATCGCAAACAAGCAGAGATCGCCTTGCGAGAAAGTGAGCGGCGGTTCCGGCGATTGGTCGAATCAAATTTATTTGGGGTCGTGTTTGGGGATTGTTTTGGTAAGCTGCATTACGCCAATGACTATTTCTTAAACTTAGTTGGGTACACCCCAGAAGAGGTGTACTCTGGGCAAGTACAATCGGATAAATTGACCCCGCCAGAATTTGCAGCGTTGGATGCAAAAGCAGCTGAACAATTGAGTACACAGGGTGTTTGTCCACCCTACGAAAAAGTTTATCTGCACAAGGATGGTCGGCGAATTCCCATTTTAATTGCTGCCGCTTTAGTCCAAGAACCGTTTAATATAAACCAGGAAGTCATGGCCTTTGTCCTGGATCTGAGTAAACAAAAGCAGCTTAGGCAAGAACGCGATCGCTTGTTCAACTTGTCCTTAGATATGCTGGCGATCGGCAACTTCAACGGCTACTTTACACAGGTTAATCCAGCTTGGGAAAAAACGCTTGGTTTCACCCAAACGGAACTGACGACACAGCCCTATCTTGCATTTGTGCATCCTGATGATCGAGCTGCAACACTAACTCAAGGACAAAAACTGGCACGGGGAAGGCAAACGGTTGGTTTTGAAAACCGCTTCCAGACGAAAGACGGTTCCTATAAATGGATTTCCTGGAACGTTGTTTGCGTGCCCGAACAAAATGTTCTTTACGCCATTGCTCGCGACATCACTGATCGCAAACAAACTGAGCAAGAACGAGAACAATTGTTCATGAGCGAACAAGCAGCCCGATCAGAAGCCGAACGGTTGAACCGGATTAAAGATGAATTTCTCGCCGTGCTGTCTCACGAATTACGTTCCCCCCTCAATCCGATTCTTGGCTGGTCGAAGTTATTGCAAAATGGCAAACTCAGCGCCGCAAAAACCAGCGAAGCCCTCGCCACAATCGAGCGCAACGCCAAGTTACAGGTGCAACTGATTGACGATCTCCTCGATGTCTCTCGGATTCTGCGCGGTAAATTGGTCTTAAATGCCATACCCGTCGAGCTCGGTAGCGTTATTTCTGGAGCGATCGAAACCGTTCGATTAGCCGCCGATGCCAAGTCCCTACAAGTGAAAACACAGATGACCCCAGGGGTGAGCGTTATCGGCGATGCGACTCGATTACAGCAAATCGTGTGGAATCTCTTATCCAACGCTGTTAAATTCACCCCGCGAGGTGGACAAATTGAAGTTAATTTAACACCCGTTGGCACCAATGCCCAAATTCAAGTCACAGACACGGGCAAAGGCATTCGGGCTGAGTTTCTGCCGCATGTATTTGACCGTTTCCAGCAAGAAGACGGCTCCACGACGCGCAAATTTGGCGGTTTAGGGTTAGGACTAGCGATTGTGCGTCAAATTGTTGAGATGCATGGTGGAAAGGCGTTTGTCGAGAGTCTTGGCGAAGGACAAGGAGCTACCTTTACTGTAGAGATTCCTCTGGCTCCCAAGTCTGTTGAGATGCCCCAAATCAAGCAATTACCACAACCAGCGTGTGATTTGAGTGGCATTCAGATTTTAGTCGTAGACGATGACCCAGACTCGCGGGAGTTGATTGCTTTTGTCTTAAAGCAACAAAACGCCAGCGTCACAGCTGTCTCCTCTGGTTCTGATGCCCTAGAAGCTTTTTCACAATCGATTCCTAATATTGTGGTCAGCGATATCGGTATGCCAGAAATCGATGGCTACATGCTCATGCGTGAAATCCGAATGCTGCCACCCGAACGAGGAGGACGTGTTCCGGCGATCGCCATAACTGCCTATGCCGGAGAATTGGATCAACAGCAGGCGATAAACGCGGGTTTCCAACGACACATTCCCAAACCAATTTCGCCAAATGCAGTGATCGAGAGTGTAGTGGAGTTAGTTCGATCGCCAGAGTGAATCGGGGCTATGAACAGATGCACACTGATTAAGTCTACGTATATATGCGTATTTTTGCAGTTTTAAATCGTTCTGAATCTGATGATTGCCAGAAATTTCATCAAGTATTATTCAATAGCCCTGTTGCGATCGCACCTAGAATTGCAGCCCCAAATGCCAAGCGATACCAGACAAATACGAAATTGTTATGGGTTTGAAGATATCGCAACAACCAGGCGATGGATATATAAGAAAATATAAACGCTGAAACTACCCCGACACTCACTACCACTAAGTCAATCTTGCCTAACGCCTCTTTGAAGAATTCATATAAAGTGGCGATTGTTAATGTTGGAATGCCCAACAAAAACGAAAATCTCGCTGCTGTCTCCCTTTTGAGTCCCAAAAACAAGGCAGTTGTTAAAGTTGAGCCAGAACGTGATACACCAGGCGCTAAAGCCAGCATTTGGCCCAGCCCTATCAGTAGTCCATCTCGAATCTTCAAGTCTCGAAAGTCCCGCTTGCGGCTGCCAACTTTTTCCGCCACACCTAATAAAATTGCCATCACAATTGAATCGATGGCAATGGTAGTCATGCTGTTAATCACCGAGTTTTCGTCATTAAGTGCCTTCTTCAGGAGAAAGCCCCCCACCAAAGCTGGCAAGGTTCCTACTGCTATGCCCACTAGTAATTGCCATTCGTCTCGCCGCCAGTCTTTTTGCTGAAAAGCCGCCCAGCCTCCAGTCAAAATTTGAGTGATATCTTTCCAAAAATATAGGAACACGGCAATCACGCTGCCGAATTGAATCGTCGCCACAAAGGATTTTTGTCCCAGGAGTTCCCAGCCGAATGCTTTAGTAAACACCTGCAAATGGGCAGTGCTGCTGATGGGGAGAAATTCTGTTATCCCTTGGACAATCCCTAGGATAAATGCCTGAATGAGTGCCTGTATCAGGTTGACTTCACCACCAGCAGGAGGATTTTCGGTTACTCCTACTTGTGCCAGTTGTCCCCATACACCATAAAGCAACCCGTAACACTGTGTACTACTCACTTCTAATATTGTCGTCATCACTAGAACTCTGAATATACCTGCGTTATTGTACTGAATTATCCAAATTTACACTCTTTTTATTGGTCTTTCCGGGTGGCACGTGAACTGTAAGCATCTCAAATGAAATGCTCACAACATTAACATATTCTTAATTCTTGGATTAAGCTAAAATTAAATGCCCCCCTAGGGCATTTATACTGTAATATATTAAGTAATATAAAGATAAATAAAAAATATTAAAAACATTGGTTAACAATACTTTGTCTTCTTACACTGCTTCTACTACTACGATTCAGCGAACTCAGCCAACGAAAAGCGCTGACGTTGGTTTATTGTGGAAAGTCGCCTCTCAACCAGCATGGTTAGTCTTTGCGGCGGCTGTCTTTTTGGTTTGTGTGCCTGTGTTTATTGAAGCGCCACTCGTGCGATCGCTTCCGTGGTTGAGTTTAGCTTTAACAGCAGGTTGGATCTGGCTGAGTTTTAAATTAATGTCGCGTCCCTCTACGTATGTTTGGGGAGATTTGCTTTTAGGATTCAGTTGGAGTTGGTTAGCAGGTTCTGTTTACTGGGGCTGGTTGCGCTGGGAACCGTTATGGCATTTACCCGTTGAGTGTATAGGTTTACCGTTTGCCTTGTGGTGTCTCAGTCGGAACTGGGGCAAAATCGGTAACTGGTTTTATTTAGGTTCTTTACTCGGTACAGTGTTAACCGATGTGTATTTCTACTTGGTAGATTTAATTCCTTATTGGCGGCAAATCGTGCGAGTAGAATCAACATTGGAGGCAACACCAATTTTACAAAGTGCTTTGGCACAAGTCCAAACGCCTTGGGGACAAGCTTGGGCGCTAACTCTCGCCACAGTCTTGTTAACGGTGGGGCTTTTGTCTTTATCTGGGAAGCAGCGACACTGGTATGCTTTTAGTGGAGCGGTTTTGAGTACTATTTTGGTGGACTGCTTATTTTTACTGGCTGCGGTTTTTGCGTGAAGATCAGCTTATGTACTTGGATAACCACAATTGTACGTACTGACTGGGGGTTTGTTCGGCAAGCTAAGCTTATCATTAAAAGTTGAGAGTTTCACTGGTATCAACAGTGAGAGCGTCACAACAAAGGAATTTTTGCAGTGAACAAGCTTAAGCGGTTTTGGCAACAGATCAACCCCCAAGAATTAGGAACGCCTGGAGACATGGCGGAGTCTGGGGCAGAAGTTTCTAAAGCTGCTTTGGAATTTATGATTGCGCTTGGTTTGCTTGCAAGCGTTCCAGCAGCACCAGTGGCGCAGACCTCAGTGGCGCAAACCTCAGTAGCGCAGACCTCAGTGGCGCAGACCTCAGTCGCGCAAACCTCAGTCGCGCAAACCTCAGTAGCGCAGACCTCAGCGGCGCAGACCTCAGTGGCGCAAACCTCAGAACGGCAAACCTCAGTAGCGCAGACCTCAGTGGCGCAAACCTCATAACGGCAAACCTCAGTAGCGCAGACCTCAGTAGCGCAAACCTCAGAACGGCAAACCTCAGTAGCGCAAACCTCAGAACGGCAAACCTCAGTGGCGCAGACCTGAGTGGCGCAAACCTCAGTGGCGCAAACCTGAGTGGCGCAAACCTCAGTCGCGCAAACCTCAGTGACGCAATCCTCAGTGACGCAAACCTCAGTGGCGCAAACCTCAGTGGCGCAAACCTCAGAAGCGCAAACCTCAGTGGCGCAAACCTCAGTGTCGCAAACCTCAGTGGCGCAAACCTCAGTCGCGCAGACCTCAGTGGCGCAGATCTCAGTGGCGCAGACCTCAGTCGCGCAAACCTCAGTCGCGCAGACCTCACAAACATTACTTGGAATCAGGATACGAAACGGGAAGATGTGCGAGGATTGGAGACAGCGGTTAATAAGCCTGAAGCCTTTTGACATCCTCCCCGCCTGACTTCCGTTTCGCCTCAGTTGTAGCCGAAGGCTTCCCAAAGGATGACTTTTGAAAAAGTACCAAGTAAACTCCAGTTAGCAAGTTTCCTCTGCTGTCGTTCGCTTTGAGCAACTTCATCAGGAGTCAAATACAGTTTACCGTTTCCATCACCTCTACTTTAGGAAATTCTTGCTTGTTGGAAGATTTGTTGAGGTGTAATTTGTAGCATTTCAAATAGGGAATCTTCTAAACTATCAGTACCGCGCTTGGTTTGAGGGAGAGCATCTGGATAAAAAATAGTAATAGTTTTTGCTCTAGTGTCAATAATCCAAACGCGTTGAACTTTAGCTTTCAGATAATCTGTTGCTTTTTCTGTCATTTCTCCGAAAGTTTGACCAGGGGAGATAATTTCAATGACTAATTCGGGTGCAACAGGACAAGCCTCATCTTGCAACCAATCGGCAGAAAGACGGTTATAAGAAACATATGTCAAATCTGGTACAGGAACCCAGTCTTGTTGATTTTGTGTTAGCTTAATTGCCCATTCTATTACAACCCGTCCCTTTCCTTCTGCCCATCCAGATAATAGTATAAATAACGCACCTGTTATAGAACTATGAAAAAAATTTGGTGACATTTCATCGTTTTTGAATTTAGGAATAGCTTCTCCGTCAATTAGTTCATAGGTGATGTCTGCTTCAGTAAGTGCGAGGAATTCTTCGAGGGTGAGTTGGGTTTTGAGTTTAATCATGGTTAGTTTTGGAGTTGAAGGATGACTCAATTTTAGATTTTTAACTAATTCTGGAGGTTTAAGTCTCCTGTTTCTAAGTAGCGATCTACCTAATTAAACGTAAAATGTCCGCATTTTTTTTGGATAATGCGGTTCTGATCGCTGTGTATCACCGCTCAAATTCACAAAAAAAACCGCTGTGTTCTACAGTACAGCGGTCATGGTTTGTTGCGAGTAGATGCATCCTGTGAGGTTGCACCTTTTCGGCTAGGTCAGGGGCAATACAGTTCAGTTAAGGAAATTAATCTGTTTCGGCAGGCACAGGGGCACAGGGGCACAGGGGCAGGGGGGAAGAAGAGTTAACGCCCATTGACTCTTTTCTCCTCTGCTCCCACTAGCGAACCATCCCCTCTGCTGTCTCTACGAATAAACGTCTTAACTGAACGGTATTGAGGTCAGGGGAAGAAATATTGCTTGCTCTTTAGAACTGTTAGCTGGTTGGTTAGGATTCGTCTATTTACCTCGCGAAGATCAGATGTTAATAGTTATTCTCAACTATTGTCAGAAGTTTACTAGGAATTTGCCTGAGAAGCAAGTACTTATATATAGAGAAAGTTTATGAATAAAATTTCAGATATTTATTTTAAATATCAACGGAATAATTTGGTGGATAAGCTTTCTCAACTACTCATAAGTCTCAGAAAATCCTGAAATACTAGTAAAAAATTGTAGTTAAATATAAAATATTCTCAATAACTTCCTCATAAGTTGCCGGAACAAGTGCAAAGTACTTGTAAGGAGTACTTGCAGCTCATGGCAATGGGAATAGGGAATACCCTATTCCCCTTTTCTTAATACCAAAAAGGTATATGTGCAATCTGTGTTAATGAGCGATCGCCACACAAAGGCTTCTGCATCGCCTGCATCATCCCATCGCTGTTCACAATCATCGCTCATTCCTGATAAGTTAATTTTATAAACACTATCAGTTCTTCAAATGTAAACTTTTATTGACCTTTCTTAACAAAATTCTTATACTAGTTTACATAAGTTAAAAATACAAAAAAATAAACCAAAAAAACAAGCTACGTATATTTGTTAACGCTCTAGTTTCGCTTGTCTTGGGTGTTAGCTAAGATTTTTAGATTTCGATATCAGGACTCATTGACATTTGGACTTCTCCTCCTAGCCTCGGTTGGTTTCGCCGAGGTTTTTTGTTGTGCTTGGGTGCGATGTTCCGAAGGAGTCGCCCCAAGGGAGACGCGCTAATTTGTTTTTATGCTTGACAACAATTCAATTCAAAAAGATTAGCTCAAGAGCCTCGAATTAAGTAGAGTGGGCATTACAATGCCCACCCTACACCTGAGGTGACACCGATTTTACAAAGTGCTTTGACGCAAGTGCAAACACCTTGGGGACAAGCTTGGGCGCTAGTTCTCGCCATAGTCTTGTTAACGGTAAGACTTTTGTCTTTATCAGGAAAGCAGCGGCATAGGTACGCTTTTGGTGGAGCGGTTGTGAGTACCATATTGGTAGACTGCCTATTTTTGCTGGCAGCGGTTCTAGCTTTTGGAGTACGCTGATCAAAACACCTGTAAAGATTTTATCTATAATCCTGAAATTGCGCTGTGAGTGATTGTAGTTTAATTTAGCCATAGCCTATCAGTACTACCAATACACAATTCGCGCTTATATTACTATGCAAGCAAGCCAGCCGAACCCTAAAGAAGAATATACTTACGCTGGGCAGCCAGGTCAAGACGTACCATCCTTTGACGCCAAACGTCCCTTACCCGCACGAGTCCAGCCGAAGCCGCGATATGTGGCAAACCTTGCAATGCATCGTCTAGTTCCGATGCCAACCCAAACCCCAGGTTCACCACCTGTGCCACCAGCACCGGGCATCACTGGTGTTCTCGAAGCAATGGCAAAGATAGGACAAACACCCCCTCAATGGATGCCTGCTAACTTAACCCGCTGCCATCCTGACAAGTTCAGCGATAATTTTTTTGTCGAACGTCGTCTCAACGGTTTCAACCCAGGTAAATTCAAACGAGTTAAACACCAGCCTTGGCAGTACATCATTCGCTACGATTGCACTAAGTATACAGTTGAAGAAGGTGGTATCCTACCTTCATTAATTGAGGCACGATTCAAACTCGAAGATCAAGCTTTATATCTTGACTCGATTGAATTCACTCTCAACGGCGAAACTGAGACTCATGTGCCTGGTGATGCCGACTGGGAATGGTCAAAGCGATTATTCCGCAGTGCTGAGTTTGTCTTTCAAGAAATCCAAACTCACCTGGCACGTACTCATATGAATATCGGTCAGTATGCAATAGCGTACTATCGCAATATAGTTAATAACCCAATCCGCTTGCTGCTTGAACCTCACCTCGACGGTCTACTCAACATTAACGCTTTAGGAGCGTCCTTAATATTTGGTAATACAGGTTTTATTCCTGAAGCTTCGGCTTTGAGTCCCCAAGAAGTAGACAATGTACTTAAAGATGAAATTAGACGCCTGTCTTACCGTAATTGGAGTCCTGCTGGTTATGCGTTAAAAGATTACGTGCATAACAACAACTTTGACCCTGCGGCAAAGAGTGTATGGGAAGCGTTTAGAGATTACGTGTCGAAATTCTTCGAGACACACCATGCGGGTATTAAGACTTATTGGTCGGAGGTTGAGGGAATGTCCCGGGATTTAGTGACCCACTCAATCCTTAACCCGGAATTGGGAACACTTGCGATCGCTAATATCAACGATCTCAAGCAGCTTTGTATCTACATGATTTTCCACTGTTCGTTCTTTCATTCGTGGGTAAATAACAAACAGTATGAGGATGGTGGTGACATAGACTATGCCACTATTGGTCTTTGGGACAAACATAATCCTAAGTATGATCCATCTGCGGTGGCTCAAAAACACGCTAAACAAGTAACCCTACTTTGGACGCTGTCGAACGTATACTACAACCCCATCATGGAATTTGGTTCTCCCGACCTCAAAGAACACCTGTGGAAACGCCGCGAATCGATACAGCCCGGATTACCTTTGGAGTCAATCATGATGAGCACTAATATTTAACTGACCAAGCTTGTGTGATAAAGCAATCCAAAACAGACCTAATTGCTGAAAAATCTGGAATTATGCTTGATTCTTTTGATAGGGAAGTACGTCTTGCATTAGGTCTAGAGATTTGTTGATGCTTTCGGTGTCACCAATGTCCGCAGGACTTACGGCGTATCGCACGTAAGCCTAAAACATCCTCGCTCTTTGGTACGCGCTGCGTGTTCCAAAGAGCGATCGCAAGGGAGCAACAGACGCATAAACGCCTATCGCCTCCATCACTCCATCGCTGTTCACAATCATCGCTCATTCCTGATAAGTTAATTTTATGAACGCTATCAGTTCTTCAAATGTAAACTTTTATTGACCTTTCTTAACAAAATTCTTATACTAGTTTACATAAGTTAAAAATACAAAAAAATAAACCAAAAAAACAAGCTATGTATATTTGTTAACGCTCTAGTTTCGCTTGTCTTGGGCGTTAGCTAAGATTTTTAGATTTCGATATCAGGACTCATTCACATTTGGACTTGTCCTCCCTGCCTCGGTTGGTTTCGCCGAGGTTTTTTGTTGCAGTTGCGTGCGATGTGCTGCATTCGCGTAGGGTGCCAAAGGCTTAGCCGCAGAGTTTCCAAACTCCCGCAACGCCTTTGTGACGTTATCCCAGGATGACACAGTTATGCGATCGCCCAAAAGAAGCGATCGCATAAATTTCCACTACAGCTAAGTTCTATCCCATCAACGAATGCGCCTTATCTACCACAACGTTAAGCACATGATGAGTGAAGGGAAGGCTATCAACAACCATGCCTACACACAACAACATCATGTATGAAATGGAATACAGAAATAATCCTTTAGCAAAATTGCGGTCTTCTGGATTGTGCAGTAGTTGCCAAGCTTTGTAAATAAAAACTGCCCCTAAGCTGACAGCAAGGACTCCGTAGATTACTCCACTGACGTGCAAAGGGTAAATTAATGAAAATGTTGCTGCTACTGTAACTAGGGTGTATAACCAAATCTGCCGCACCGTCGGCGTAGTTCCTGCAATTACTGGTAACATTGGTATACCAACTTTTGCGTAATCATCCCTAATCATCAAAGCAAGAGACCAGAAATGAGGCGGTGTCCACAAAAAGACAATAGCAAATACTACCCATGCTGCCCAGCTTAAGGTACCAGTAACAGCAGCCCAACCAACTAATGCTGGAACTGCTCCTGCTGCTCCACCAATAACGATATTTTGAGTGCTATGTCGCTTAAGTAAATGCGTATAAATTAGCACATAAAATAAAATACCTGACATTGCTAGCAGTGCAGCTAGTAAGTTGGCAAATACGTAAAGCAACGTAAAAGAAATGACAGCTAAAGCACTAGCGAAAATCAAAGCATCGCGCGACTGTATTCTACCTGAAGGTAGAGGGCGATGACGTGTGCGCTCCATTTCATAATCGATATCTCGGTCGTAGACACAGTTAATCGTCTGGGCGCTTGCAGCGGCCATTGTACCACCAGTAAGTGTGACGAGTAACAACAATGGGTCTACTTCTCCCTTAGCTGCAATCCACATACTTCCAGCAGTGGTAATAAGTAGCAAAGGGATGATTCTCGGCTTTGTAAGCTGGTAGTAGCTTTGAACAACCTGTAGAAATGTTTGATGGTGGCGAGAGACATTAGTCTCAATCATTTTGGCACTATTTCCTTTTTTTCAAACCTAGATAACTGTTCACTGTTCACTTATGGTATTTGCGTTGATAATCACGCTGTTAGCGTTGATCCCACGGCTGTGAACCCAGTCGCGCAGTGCAAGAACTGTGAAACCCACTAAAGTACCAAGCAAAGCTGCTCCTACAGCTTGGTGAGAGACAGTAAGTGGCTCGACTTGAAGATGTAACCGAAAAGTGGCAACTCCTACCAGGAGTTGTACAATAAGTAATCCACCAGCGATATTTGCTAGTCGTCGTAATGCAGGATGCAATGCTGGTGTCCGCCATGAAAGAAATACGACTGCCAATGTTGCCACTGTTGGAGGCACTACGCCAGCAATATGACTATACATCACAGTACAAAGTTGGGATATGCCAAAGCATTGGTGTAGCGCCCAACGAGACCCGACCAAAGCACCTAGTAAACTTTGTAGATAAACCAAAACAGCTGCTGTTAAACCAACCCAAGGCAAGTTACCTACGTTTCCGGTTGGCTGGTAAGGGGTAAGTGCAGTGCCAATGACTAGTAAGGTCATGAAAAATAACAGCGCTGTTCCTAAGTGAGCTGTTACAATATCAAACCGCAAAAGTTCAGTTACCGTGAGTCCGCCCAAGACTCCTTGGAAAACGATTAAAAATAGCGCGAATGTGGATGCCCAAGGTAGCCATCTGGGTAAAGAGCGACGAGACCACCAGGACATTCCAACGAGTGCGATCGCGCTGACACCAATTAATGCCGCATCCAACCTGTGAAACCACTCCAAAAAAACCTGGAAATTCATTTGCTTGGTTGGCACCAGTTCTCCGTAACACAAAGGCCAATCAGGACAAGCAAGTCCAGCATTCATCACACGGGTGGCACTGCCTATTGCCATCAAAATCAAAGTGGCTATACACATTCTCCACACCAAGCGACGAATTCGTTCTTGTGGAGCCTGCGGCGGCGCAGTGGTTATGTTTTGTTGTTCTAGGACAAATTCGCTCATCTAAAGACACCTTTTGCCGCTCTTTTTGATTCTGTCTACGTTCTAAACATTTATCAGTACCGATCCATCTCCCACCCTAGCGTACAACTAAGGTTCGAGACTGGCTCTCACTATACTGTGAATCACCATAGCCACTTTTTGCCTGAAGCTTTAGGGAATTTTTAAGTTGTGAGCCTTAAACTCGTGCGCTCTTAATTTCTAGCAACAACCTTAATAAACATTATCCCCCTGTTTCCTGTTTCCTGTTCCCTATTCCCTATTCCCTGTTCCCTGTTCCCTGTTCCTAACCAGTTAGAAAAATTTTTCCCTAATTGACATCCACCACTAGACACATCCGAGAAACAGATTCTGTTCAAGATCCAAAAAATCAGCCGAAAAATTAATAAAATTTTCATGCGTGACTCCAAGATATCTCTTAGGCTGGACTAGTGTAGTAAGTGAGTAAACTGCTCAGTCGGATATAGTAAAGCCGTTAACTCAAAAAAACCGTGAAAATCCCAAGTTCCATCTGGACATTACTAATTGGCATCGGGCTGACCCTAGTCAGTCTCTGGTACGGTCAAAATCATGGTCTACTACCAACAGCAGCTTCTGACGAAGCCCCGTTAGTAGACGGTTTGTTCAACGCAATGATGACCGTCTCCACTGGTATATTTGTGCTCGTAGAAGGTATCTTAATTTACTCTGCTATAAAATACCGTCGCCGTGCAGGTGACAATGCAGATGGTCCGCCAGTACATGGCAACGTACCATTAGAAATCCTTTGGACAGCAATCCCAACTGTTATCGTTATCGGTATTTCTGTTTACAGCTTCGACGTTTACAACGATATGGGCGGCTTTAGTCCCCATGACATTCATGAAGCCCCAATGACGTCACAAGTCATGAACATGCCTGGGGCTGCGATCGCCGCAACTTTAAGCGATACTCCCCCCAGCACAGAACCTAACGAAAATCAGGAAAAATCTGATGAGGCAATGCAAGACCCTGCGACAGCAGCAGTCCGCAATGCTGACCAAATTCCCCAAAAGCGGAATGCTCCTGGTGTAGGAAGTGTTGCTCCTAGCCTTGGACCTACACCTGAAAATGAAGGAAAACCACCTGCATTTGTGGTAAACGTCACAGGTTTGCAGTACGCCTGGATTTTTACCTACCCTGACACTGAAGTCACTTCTGGAGAACTGCACGTTCCCATCGGGCGGGAAGTGCAATTGAATATGACAGCCAACGATGTGATCCATGCCTTCTGGGTACCAGAGTTTCGTTTGAAGCAAGATGTGATCCCCGGTCGGCAAAGTGAGATTCGTTTTACGCCCAACAAAGAAGGTGACTATACGCTCATCTGTGCCGAACTGTGTGGTCCTTACCACGGTGCGATGAGGACACAAGTTGTTGTTCAAAAACCAGAAGAATTTGAACAGTGGATCAAAGAACAGGAAGTTGCTAGCGCTGAAGAACTCAAGCAAGCAGTTGCTCTTAATCCTGCGGATTTAACACCAGATGAATTTCTCGCTCCTCATACCAGCCATATGGGAATTCATCCAGAAATGCTACATCAAATTCACCATTAGTCATTAGTAATTAGCAATTGACTCCTGACTCCTGAGTTCTGAAATTTTTATGACACAAGCACAGGTACAAGAAAAAGCCAATATCCCTGCTCTGGCTGAAGAACCAGAGATCAGACATTGGCGAGACTACTTTACCTTCAACACTGACCATAAGGTGATTGCGATTCAATATCTGGTCACCACGTTCATTTTTTACTGTATTGGCGGCGTTTTGGCTGACTTGGTTCGCACCGAACTGCGAACCCCAGACGTGGATTTTGTCACCCCTGAGGTGTACAACAGTTTGTTTACACTGCACGCCACAATCATGATTTTTTTGTGGATTGTGCCCGCAGGCGCAGGATTTGCTAACTTCCTCATCCCCTTGATGATTGGGGCAAAGGATATGGCTTTTCCACGCCTGAATGCTGTTGCCTTTTGGATGATTCCTCCTGCTGGTTTGTTGCTGATCGCCAGTTTAGTGGTGGGTGATGCACCAGATGCAGGTTGGACTTCCTACCCTCCCTTAAGCTTGGTCACAGGTCAAGTGGGTGAAGGTATCTGGATTCTGAGCGTTCTATTGCTAGGTACGTCTTCGATTCTGGGGGCAATTAATTTCCTGGTGACTATGCTTAAGATGCGTACTCCAGGCATGGATTTCTTTCAATTGCCTTTGTTTTGCTGGGCAATGTTGGCAACCTCAGCGCTGACTTTGGTCTCTACGCCGGTGCTAGCAGCCGGTTTAATTCTGCTCTCCTTTGACTTACTTGCAGGAACAACATTTTTTAATCCGACTGGCGGTGGCGATCCGGTTGTTTACCAGCATATGTTCTGGTTTTACTCCCACCCTGCGGTTTACATCATGATTTTGCCCTTCTTTGGGGCAATTTCTGAGGTGATTCCGGTTCATTCCCGTAAGCCAATTTTTGGATACAAGGCGATCGCCTACTCAAGTCTGGCAATCAGCTTCCTAGGACTGATCGTCTGGGCACACCATATGTTTACCAGCGGTGTTCCTGGTTGGCTGCGGATGTTCTTCATGATCACTACCATGATCATCGCTGTACCGACTGGGATCAAAATCTTTAGCTGGTTGGCAACAATGTGGGGTGGCAAAATTCGCCTCAACAGTGCGATGCTGTTCGCCATAGGTTTTGTTGGCACCTTCGTTATTGGTGGGATCAGTGGCGTGATGTTGGCGGCGGTTCCGTTCGATATTCACGTTCACGACACATATTTTGTCGTAGCACACTTGCACTACGTCCTATTTGGTGGTAGCGTTCTGGGCATTTATGCGGCAATCTATCACTGGTTCCCCAAAATGACAGGGCGGATGCTGAACGAATTTTGGGGCAAGGTTCACTTTACTCTGACAATTGTCGGTTTAAACATGACCTTCTTGCCCATGCACAAGCTGGGAATGATGGGTATGAACCGTCGTATTGCTCAGTACGACCCCAAATTTACGTTTTTGAATGAAATTTGTACCTATGGTGCTTATATACTAGCGGTTTCGACATTTCCCTTCATTATCAATGCGATTTGGAGTTGGATGTACGGACCCAAAGCAGGTAATAATCCCTGGAATGCACTCACCCTAGAGTGGATGACAACCTCACCACCAGCGATCGAGAATTTTGATAAACCACCAGTTTTAGCGACTGGACCATACGATTATGGTTTGGAGAACACTGCAAAGGGTGTACCTTTATCTGATCCCGATCCAGTCTTGTCTGCCGGTGTTAACTCAGTGTTACGCGCCGAACCTGACGAGCCATATCCCGCTATCACTGCCGAGAAAGAAGAACGCTGATAGATTATGAATGATGAATGCTAAAAGATTTCATCATTCATAATTAGTAATTCATAAATTCAACGGAAAATTCATGCAAAGTCAAACAATTGACCCAGCAAAGACAGCCCTTAACCATCATCACACTGCTACCGCAGATGCTCATCACGAAGAACATCCAGACCATCGCCTTTTTGGACTGGTTATGTTCCTGGTGGCAGAAGGAATGATTTTCATGGGGTTGTTCGGAGCATATCTGGCAATGCGTTCTACAGTACCTGTTTGGCCCCCAGAAGGTACCCCAGAATTAGAACTATTGCTACCCGGAGTCAACACCATCAATCTAATTGCTAGCAGTTTTATTATCCACAATGCTGATACTGCCATCAAAAAGAATGATCTCCCGGGAATGCAACTCTGGTTCGGGATTACTGCTGCAATGGGTATTCTTTTCTTGGTGGGGCAGGTGTATGAGTACACCCACCTAGAATTTGGCTTGACGACTAACTTGTTCGCGAGCGCATTTTATGTATTGACTGGCTTCCACGGTTTGCACGTGACTTTGGGAGTTGTAGCAATTCTTGCTGTATTGTGGCGATCGCGCAGTAAAGGTCACTACAGCAATGAACATCACTTTGGTATAGAAGCCGCCGAAATCTACTGGCACTTCGTTGACGTGATTTGGATTATCCTCTTCTTATTGCTGTATCTGCTTTGAGTATTGGTGATGAGTTTGTCACTTGACTCAATATACTAACCAACCCCCTCTAGGGGGTTTTATTTTTGAATAAATAATATTCATCAAATTTTAACTTCAGCTTATTGGAATCTTAACTCTTAAATCCTATGCTCAGTTGTGATTGGGTTATTTTACCAGCATGGATTTCTTCCAAGACTTAACTCTAGTCAGTGGCTTGTTCCTAATACTAGCCTTGTTACTTGCATTTGGCTTTGAATTTGTCAATGGATTTCATGATACTGCAAATGCGGTTGCTACCGTAATCTACACTCATACACTCAAGCCAAACCACGCCGTTATCTGGTCGGGTTGTATGAATTTATTGGGAGTGTTAACCTCCTCAGGGGCGGTAGCGTTTGGGATTATCTCACTTTTACCTGTTGAGTTGGTGATCAACGCGGGTTCTGGCGCAGGATTTGCGATGGTATTTGCGCTCTTAATTTCAGCTATCATTTGGAACCTTGGCACCTGGTATTTAGGGCTACCTGCATCCAGTTCACACACGCTTATTGGTTCTATCATCGGAGTCGGTTTAGCCAACTCCCTTTTGACAAATGGTCATTTTGGCGAAGGCGTGAACTGGGAAAAAGCATCTGATGTTTTAAAATCACTGTTACTCTCACCATTGGTAGGCTTTACTGCAGCAGCACTGCTCCTCCTTGCTGCTAAGGCACTGATCAAAGAGCCACAATTATATCGGGCACCGGAAGGGAAGTCTCCTCCTCCCCCGTGGATTCGAGGTTTGCTGATACTAACCTGTACAGGAGTCAGCTTCGCCCATGGCTCGAATGACGGGCAAAAAGGGATGGGGTTGGTTATGCTGATTCTGATTGGCATTCTGCCGGGTATCTATGCGTTAGATTTAAATATTGATCGCTCAACATTCACTCAGTTATCTCAAGAGTCGAAAGCTGCGATTGTGATTCTTGACAAACGCGTTCCCCCTGGGGTGTCTCTACAGGGTAAGGACGCAGACGCCGAACTGTCTAGGTTCCTCAAATTAGATAACGCCGGTGACAAGACGTTTGCTGCTTTGGCTACCAAAAATCGCCAGATTTCAGACAAGCTATCTGGTAAAACCAGCATTAAAGACATTTCCAAAGCTGATCGCCGCGCTTTAAGAAGTGACATCTATTTAGTTAGTAAGACAATTAACAAGCTCGATAAGAAAAATATATTTACAGAAAAAGCTGATGAGAAGTCTCTGGTAGACTACAAAAAGAATTTAGATAAAGTCACGGAGTTTATTCCCAATTGGGTTAAGTTTGCTGTTGCTTTCTCGCTGGGACTGGGCACGATGATTGGATGGGAGCGGATTGTGGTCACAGTCGGTGAAAAGATTGGCAAAGATCACCTCAACTACGCCCAAGGTGCCTCAGCTGAATTAGTTGCCATGTCTACAATTGCGGCTGCAGACCACTTTGGTTTGCCTGTGAGCACAACACACGTTTTATCTTCTGGGATAGCAGGCGCGATGACAGCCAATGGATCTGGAATTCAGAAGGAAACAGTCAGGAATCTCTTAATCGCTTGGGTGCTAACGTTACCTGCTTGCATTTTTCTGGGCGCATTGACATTCGCAGGGGGCTTGTTCTTGGTCTTCAATGTATTTGGTTTGAATTGATACTTAAAACAAGACCAAAAATTATGGCAACATTCCATCCGCACAATAAGCGTTCATTTGGTGAACGCTTATTGTGTTTTTGTAACAAATACTACTGAAATCACCGGATAATCCGACATTAACCAAATACTGGAAAGAGGAAAAAACTACATTTAGCGGAATTTGTTGGGATTTAGACGATTACCAGTTTGAGGTTGAGACTGCTGCGAACCCAGCGACACACCATTACGCAGTTTTTCTCCGGTACCGCGATCAGCACGATCTAAGAAAGGTTTGAGATTGATGGGGTCTTTAGAAGAAGCAGAAGCTTTTTTACCACCAAAAATATTTTGCCCCAAATTGGAGAGCTCGTTACCACCACTTGTATAAGTGTTAACGCCAAAAGTTTGCTGTCCGCTATCAGCAGATGCTAAGTTTTGGAAAACGCTATTACGGACAACATAAGGATCTTTTTCGGGGGGTACTGTCAGCACAATGCGACAGTAAGGATTAGCTTCTGTGGTGACGCAGAGAATATTCTGTCTGTTCTCTATAGCTGTCTTCAGTTCCACTAAGCCATCTGGGCGATATGTTTCCAAGCGTTCGGCAATTGCTTGGCAACGCTGTTGTGAATCCCATCCGCCACCCAAAGTTCTAGGACTCGCCCAAGGGAAGTATTGACCTGGTTGACTTTCTGGCTGGTACATCACGGTGTACTGACCATTGTAAGACTGACAGAAAAATCGATTTCTGCTACTAATAGGTGATGAGGTATTTGTTCTGGTTGTAGTGGAGGATCTACCTGTTTCTATTGTTCTTGTTCTAGTTGTTGTTGAGCCACCGCCTGCTGGTTCTGTTGGTACAACAATATCACCACCTCCACGAACTTGGGCAAATGCTGCTGCAGGACCTAGAACAAAGGATAAACTCACAGCACTCAAAAAAAGAAGTTTCACAGGTTGAGATAGCATAGACAGATCTAAAAAGCTCGTGAATTTGACGTTGAGAGTTAATAATTCCAGTGACGAAGAATCTTGTGATTTTGATTCTTCAATTTCGTGAATAGGGAACAGGCAACAGGGAATAGGCAACAGGGAATAGGGAGAAGGGAGCACCGGAGCACCGGAGTTGGGACTTCACATACACGCTAACGAAGCTTCGCAAAAATCTGCGGAGGAATCGTATATACCTGTTCTGTGTTACGTACACCACGGGTAGGAGTGCAGCAATGGTACGTCCCTAGCGTTTTTCCAATATGGCACTCAATGGAAATCTGCTATATTTGCGACAGCTTAAGTTATTTTTTGTAATTTTTAATGCCAAATTTAATACGAAAGCTGTCAAAATCGGAAAAATATCCTCGCACATAAGATTGCGATCAATAAAAAAAATCAAAGTCGCTGTTAAAATCCAAATAATTTATAAGCTAGAATTAAGCCCCTGACTTTTATGAGAGAAACTATCCTAGACGTTCGCAATTTACAAGTTGAGTTTTCGGGTGAGAGTAAAAGTGTCAAAGCAGTAGATGGGATATCTTTTGAACTACATCGAGGAGAAACTCTAGGAATAGTCGGAGAGTCGGGAAGCGGAAAATCAGTCACATCGCTGGCAGTTATGGGGTTGGTTCAAAATCCTGGTAGGATTAGTGGCGGTGAAATTTGGTTTCACCCTCAAGAGAATGGCGCACCGATCAATTTAGTGGAATTGCCTAGGGAGCAAATACAGATCCACAGAGGCGGCGACATTGCCATGATTTTCCAAGAACCGATGAGTTCGCTCAATCCGGTTTACACGATTGGGTTTCAGATAACGGAAGCTATTTTACGACACCAGAATGTTTCGGCATCTGAAGCACGACGAATTGCGATCGCCGGTTTGCAAGAGGTCAAACTCCTTCCTAGCGATGAAGCTCTCAAGGTACAGTATATCGAAACTTGGAAACAAACTTCCTTCGATTCACCAACCCCAGACGAGCAAAAGATAGCACAGTTGGTAAAGCAGCACAAAGAAGCTATCCTAGAACGTTACCCGCATCAACTTTCTGGGGGACAGTTGCAACGGGTGATGATTGCAATGGCAATTTCGTGCAACCCACTGCTGCTGATTGCTGATGAACCAACCACAGCATTGGATGTGACGGTACAAGCAACTATCCTTGAGTTGCTGCGAGAATTGCAGCAGCGCCGTGAAATGGCATTAATTTTCATCACCCACGACTTAGGACTCATTTCAGAAGTCGCTGATAAAGTTGCGGTGATGTATAGAGGCAAAATTGTAGAATACGATTCGGCGGCACAAATTTTTTCAAATCCGCAGCATCCATACACGAAAGGCTTAGTAGCTTGTCGCCCCACACTCAACCGTCGTCCGCAAAAACTGCTGACAGTTTCTGACTACATGAATGTGGAGGAAACGCCAACAGGAGATTTGATCATTCAAGAAAAGCAACCTCAACAACCTGTGGAAGTCACAACTGAAGAAATAAATCAAAGGTTGCAAAGCTTAGAACACCAGCAATCTCTTTTGGAAATTCGTGATTTGAAGGTTGGTTTTCCTATACGGGGGGCGTTTGGTGGCACAAAACGCTATTTTATGGCAGTCAATAGCGTTTCCTTTGATGTCAAAAAGGGAGAAACGTTGGGATTGGTGGGAGAATCTGGTTGCGGTAAAACCACCCTTGGCAGAACCTTGCTGCGATTAATTGAACCAATGAGTGGTCAAATTATTTTTGAAGGGCAAGATATCATAACCCTCAAAGGCAAAACGTTGCAGAAGTTGCGACGAGAAATGCAGATTGTCTTCCAAAACCCCTTTAGCTCGCTTGATCCACGCTTCAAGGTTGGGGAAGCAATTATGGAACCTTTGGTGATTCACTCGATTGGTAACACAAAGCAACAAAGGCGAGAACGTGTCGCTTACCTCTTAGAACGGGTGGGTTTGAATGCAGACGCGATGAACCGCTATCCGCATCAGTTTTCTGGTGGTCAACGTCAGCGGGTTTGTATTGCCCGTTCTTTGGCATTAAATCCTAAGTTTATTATCTGTGATGAATCGGTTTCAGCGCTGGATGTATCTGTGCAAGCACAGGTGCTAAATCTGCTCAAAGAATTGCAAGCTGAGTTTGGGTTGACTTATATCTTCATTTCTCACGACTTGAGTGTGGTGAAATTTATGAGCGATCGCATCTTGGTAATGAATCGCGGTGAAATCGTCGAACAAGGGACAGCAGAGAGTATTTACCGCGAACCCAAACAGGAATACACCCAAAAACTCATCGCCTCAATTCCTACTGGAAGCGCTGAACGGGTGCGACAACGGCAAATTAGGGCGTTGTAAGAGGCGGGTTGGTAACATACCTTATGATCGCAGAGGATTTTGTAGCCGCACTCAACTGACCGAAAACTAGAGGGCTTATCCCCTAAATTTCATTTATGGGGATAAGCCCGTAGGGGACTTTAGTCCCCGTCCAAATTCTTCTATTAACTCGCTAGCACTTATCCCACGAGATATTGCTTCATTCTTGATATTTTCCCATGCAAATGGGGTTAGTACTACTGTTCTTTTTGTTTTAACTTCTTCATGCAGTATCGGTATATTCTTTAATCTTTTTTGTCCTTTCTTTGTTGTCATTTTTAGTTATGCCGTATATACTAATATTAGGTTAACAAATAAAAGGAGGTGATTCAAGAGTGTTGGTACTGGAATACAAAGCAATAGTTAAGAAGACTCAATCACAAGCCATAAACGAAGCAATTCGTACAAGTCAGTTTGTACGTAACAAAGTGCTTAGATATTGGATGGATAACCGTGGTGTTGGTAAAAAAGAACTGTATCAGTACAACACTCAATTGCGTGCAGAATTCGAGTTTGTTAAAGACTTAAACAGTCATGCGTGTCAAGCCTCGGTAGAAAATGTAGAACGTGCTATTTTGCGGTTTTTTGATAACTGCAAGAAAAACAAGCAAGGATTGAAAGGTTATCCGAGGTTTAAAAAAGATTGTCGCTGTGTTGAGTACAAACAATCTGGGTGGAAGCTACACTCGACAAAACGCCGAATTACCTTTTTAGACAACAAAGGTATTGGTGAAGTCAAGTTGTTAGGTAAATGGGACATCCATACTTACTCAGTTGAGCTAATCAAGCGTGTTCGGATTGTACGCAAAGCCGATGGTTATTACGTTCAATTCTGCATTAAAGTAGATACTGCGTCCGAAGCGAGAACCGGAGATGGTGAAGTCGGTTTGGATGTCGGATTAGAGTATTTTTACTCTGATTCAAACGGACATCACGAGGAAAATCCAAGATTTCTCCGTAAAGCAGAGAAAGCCATCAAGCACGCTCAACGCCGGATTTACACTAAAGAAAAAGGTAAAAATAACAGACGAAAAGCTAGAGGGCGGTACGCTCGGAAGCATTTAAGAGTAAGTAGGCAACGTGAAGAACATGCCAAGAGACTGGCACGTTGCGTGTGCAAGCTTAACAGCTTTGTCGCCTATGTAGACGCGAAGCGGCTTGCCGCAGGCTAGATTTAAATGTGAAAGGGCTGGTAAAAAATCGCCATTTAGCGAAGTCAATCAGTGATGTTGCTTGGACTTCTTTTCGTCGTTGGATTGAATACTTTGCTTTGAAATTTGATACTAAAGTTGTAGCTGTTCCACCTCATTACACAAGCCAGAAATGCAGTAATTGTGGAGAGACTGTCAAAAAAGGACTATCTACAAGAACTCATAACTGTCCACACTGTGGGACAGTATTGCAACGAGATGTGAACGCAGCTATGAATATTTTGTGTAAAGCAAAGTCTACCGGAGGGCATCCGGGAAGTAACGCTTGGGGAAATGTTTCCTCTACTTCTATTGGTCGCAAGACCTGTAGAGGCAAGAAACGTCAATGAGCCAAGAATCCCCCGGCTTTTTGTGTGAATGGAGCGCAGCGAAATTTACACAGCCGTGGGGAGTGTCAAAAATCCCTCTCAAGTCAGAGGTAGATTCTATGCTGTGGCAGATGATTTTTTGTCTGTGTTTAAGTATGTTAATTAGTGAATAATAAAGAGTTTTTTGCATAGCCCACAAGTGGTAACGTTCTGGATAGAGAACTCTTGGGATTATGCTATTTGAGCACAAACAACCATAAGAAGGAAGAACAAGCCGAAGTATGGATAACAACGAACCCACACAAATTTCTAAAACACTTAATGTAGATGGTCACCGTCCAATTGACCCCGCTGATATTGAAGTTGAAGAAACTGTTGACATAGATGGTGAGCGTCCAATCGCCAAAAGTGAATTTGACCGTTCTAAAACCTTAGATGTAGATGGTCACCGTCCGATTGGCAAGAGTGCTTTTAAGAATCATGACATGCTTGCAGTAGATGGTAAGCGTCCAATTGACCCAAGTAGTTTTAAAGTTAGGGAGACTGTCAACATAGATGGTGAACGTCCCGTTGCTAAGAGTGATTTTTACATAACAGACACCCAAAACATAGATGGTGAACGTCCAATCACTTCAAATAAGACTGACAAAATTGATATCACTGCCAAAAATTCCGCTCAAAATACAACAGGTAGTAGCCCATCATCTAACGAACCCACACAAATTTCTAAAACACTTGATGTAGATGGTCACCGTCCAATCGACCCAAATAACATGCAAGTTCGGGGTACTCTCAACATCGATGGTGAACGTCCTCTCGCCAAGGGTAATTTTGAGGTTTCTAGAACCTTAAATGTAGATGGTAACCGTCCAATTGGCAAGAGTGCTTTTAAGAATCATGACATGCTTGCTGTAGATGGCAAGCGTCCAATTGATCCAGGTGATATGAACGTTGGGCATACTGTCAACATAGACGGTGAACGTCCCGTTGCTAAGAGTGATTTTGACATAACAGACACCCAGGACATTGATGGTGAGCGTCCAATTACTTCAAACTAATAGTGAAAAACCTTGAATAATAAGCGCTCGATGTAGACTCACATTTTCATCTAGATGAAATCGAATTTTGCTGAAGCGCGGTTTTCAAGTAAATAAACCAGGGGGTAGAGGCTGATCTTGCCGTACCCCCTACGATAATCTGTGGTTCAATGTACTGAAAAAAGCTGTCAGATTTCGATTTTTTTAGAAATTTTCACACTGACAGTTTTTTTATATCTATTTTCTTTCAAATAGGTTTGTACTTCATCTCAAAATATTTAAGATTTTTGCCATTAATATGTCAAATTTGATAGGTTTACGCATAAAGTCATTTGCCCCTATTTTTAATCCTTCTATCCCATCACTGTCATTACCAGCTGTTATTAGTAAAATCGGAAGGAAGCGGAGTTTATCATTTTGACGGATACTTTTGGTCACTTCAAAGCCATTCATTACTGGCATCATCACATCTAGCAGGACTAAATCAGGTGGTGATGCTTGAATCTTAGTTAAGGCTAAAAGACCATTCAAAGCAGTATCAACCTCAAATTCCTCTGCTTCTAAAATTGTTTGAAGCAAATATATATTGTTAGGAACATCATCCACAACTAAAATTCGCTGCTTAGTGGAAAACACCATAAAAAATAAATCTTAAATGAATTTAACTGTTCAAATAGTTGATCTTCAAAAATTGATAGAAACAATCAAATATAGGGTAGGATTTTTCAGCACTTGAAGTTTGATTTTTTCATGTTTTGCAAGCGATATCGCTACTTGTTGTTGAGTTGTCCTCAACAGCCTAAAACGACAGAATTACGCTTGACACATGATGATCAATTTGTATAGTGCCTAAGTCCTAGAGAAAATCACACATTTAGCACTTATATGTACGGCGTTAGACGTGTTGTTTTTTGATTTTTGATTATCCATTAGTTTACACTAAATCTGTACAGGTTTTGAAAACTTGTACAAGTTTATGATTGTAAATATAATACTTGTACAAGTAACTTATGTTAAATACTCCCCAACGTGGCAAGCGAGGTCCAGCCCCTTCATGGAAGCTTGGTAGAACCCGTGCTATCAGAGTGCCGATAGTCTTAGCTGATGCTCTACTGGAACTAGCGAGAAAAATAGATAATGGTGAAAAGCCTTTAATTAATACCTTGGTCACAGAGTCAGATAAACAAGTAGCTCTTGTTATGAGTTCTCAAAGCGATGAGAAGGAAAATGACTTTGATGAATAAAAAAAAATCAAAAGCGTGCTTTAGCTATTATGCATGCTGAAGCTAAAGCTAGATACACTAAAGCTCAGGCTAATTTTGTTAAGGCTCAAGCTCTGTTTTTGAAACAAAAAAAATTACAACAATTTGATAAATCAGCTCAAAGTTAAGTAAATCTCTTACCTGATTCTGCTAGCGTGATGTTAGCAGTGCGATATGCCTAGCTCCGCTGCAATTAGGAGGAATAACAAAAATGCCCGGACACGATCTCATCGTTGTCGGAGCATCGGCAGGGGGAGTTCAAGCACTTTCTTACTTAGTCAAAAAGTTACCGCCAGACCTAAATGCTGCTGTGATGATTGTGCTTCATGTACCAAGCTACGGTACAAGTGTTATGCCACGCATCCTTACCCGTGCTGGAAAATTGCCCGCATCTCATGCAAAAGATGGCGAAGTCATTGAATTGGGAAGGATTTATATTGCCCCGCCAAACTATCACCTACTGGTAAAACCAGGATATATACATCTGACACGGGGATCTACAGAAAACAGCCATCGTCCAGCTATTGACCCACTGTTTCGCACTGCAGCGCGAGCTTATGGGCGACGAGTGGTTGCTGTGGTGCTAACGGGTGTTCTTGACGACGGTACGGCAGGACTAAAGGCAGTGAAAATGCGCAATGGTGTTGCAGTTGTTCAAAACCCCGAAGATGCAATGCATCCTGGAATGCCGCGCAGCGCGATCGAGAACGTAGATGATATTGACTATATTTTGCCTCTGTCGGATATTCCAGATATGTTGGTAAATCTAGCTAACACGCCCGTGGAAGGCGAAGAAGATCCTGTGCCTGAAGAGATTGAATTTGAATCTGGGTTGGTGCAGTTGGATATGAACGTACTTAACAACGAAGAAAGACCAGGCAAACCTTCTACTTACGGCTGTCCAGACTGTGGTGGTACTTTGTGGGATCTTTCAGACGGAAAGTTATTGCGGTTTCGATGCCGTACAGGTCACGCTTATTCAGCAGAAACTCTGTTGGCAAAGCAATCTGATGCTTTGGAAGATGCGTTGTGGTTTGCCCTCAGGGCATTGGAAGAGAAAGCATCTTTATCAGGTCGGATGGCGAAACGGATGCGCGATCACAACCAAACTTTATCAGCACAACGACTGGAAGAGCAAGTGAAGGATGCTCTAAAACGTGCTGGGGTTATTCGGGATATCCTGCTCAAGGATAACCCTACACCAGTACAGGGGAACAACACTGAAGTTGCACCAAATGAAGAACCAACTAATATCTTGTGAACTTTGTATAGCAGGGAACGCTTAACAGGGAACGCTTAACAGGGAAAAGGCTTGGAAGTCTCGTGGAAGGGTAACTTATACCGTTCCAGATAGTGTTTTACAATAACTGTTTGGAGCAAAAACATCTCTTGTTGAGGTACTAATTATGCCTGGGAGGCTGTAGTTTGATAACAATTACATATAATACTAAAGTTTAGTATAAAAAAGACATGAATAACCAAGAAGTAAATCCGGAATTAGAAAATTTATTAGAGTACATTAAACGCAATCGAGGCTTTGATTTTAGTGGTTATAAGCGCACAAGCTTAAGCCGTCGAATTTTTAAACGTATGCAAACTATTGGTGTAGAAAATTTTAATGATTATTTAGACTATCTAGAGGTACACCCAGACGAGTTTGCTGAGCTGTTCAACACTATTTTGATCAATGTGACAGCTTTCTTCCGTGAGCCACAAGCTTGGGACTACATAGCTAGTGAAATCATTTCTAAAATAGTTGCAAAAAAACATACAACTAAACCAATCCGAGTATGGAGTGCAGGATGCGCTTCTGGGGAAGAAACCTACAGCATAGCGATTTTGCTTGCTGAAGCAATGGGTATGGAACAGTACACAACACGGGTGAAAGTGTTTGCCACGGATGTAGACGTGGAAGCTCTTAATCTCGCTCGCCAAGCAAGTTACAATCCAAAAGATATTGAAAGCGTTCCCGCAAATCTACAGCAAAAATACTTTGAGCGAGTTAACGATCGCTACATAGTTCAAAAAGAATTGCGTCGCGGTGTCATATTTGGTCGCCATAACTTGGTACAAGATGCACCCATCTCCAGGATTGATCTACTGGTGTGCCGTAATACTTTGATGTATTTTAATACCGAAACCCAAGCAAAAATTCTTGATCGCTTTCACTTTGCTCTGAATGATAATGGTTTTTTGTTTTTGGGGAAAGCAGAAATGTTGTTTACTCGCAGTCACTCGTTTACCCCTCTAGATTTACGGCGACGGGTATTTACCAAAGTTGCTAACGGCAATATTCGAGATATGCTGTTAAGTATGTCTAATTCTTCTACACAGCAAGCGGTACCAGAAATTGTTGACCAAATCCGCGTTCATGAAGCAGCCTTTGAGATTGATCCGGTCGCTCAATTAGTCGTGGATATCAACAGTATTGTTATATTGGCTAATGCTGAAACTCGTAATTTGTTTAATCTCAATTCTAAAGATTTGGGTCGTCCGTTACAAGATTTAGAGCTTTCTTATCGACCTGTGGAGTTGCGATCGCGCATTGACCATGTTCGCTCCACTCGTCGCTCCATCATCTTAAAAGATATTGAGTGGTCCACTACAGACCGCGAAATGAAATCTCTCGACGTACAGATAATACCCTTAGTAGGTGACAACACCGACGAAATCTTGGGTACAAAGATTATCTTCATAGATGTGACTCGATTTAAAAATCTGCAACAGGAACTCGTAAACGCCAATCAAGAATTAGAAACAGCTTATGAAGAAGTCCAATCCACAAACGAAGAATTAGAGACTACCAACGAAGAACTTCAATCGACAGTGGAGGAGCTGGAAACCACAAACGAAGAACTACAATCCACCAACGAAGAATTAGAAACTATGAACGAAGAACTGCAATCTACCAACGAAGAATTGCAGACTATCAACGAACAATTGCGCCAACGTAGCCAAGAACTCAATACAGTCAACGGTTTTTTAGAATCTATCCTGACTAGTTTACGTGTTGGCGTGGTTGTTCTAAGTCCCGACTTGCATGTCGTAATCTGGAACCGCAAAGCAGAAGATTTGTGGGGTTTGCGATTTGATGAAGTTTTTTCTAAGCATTTTATGAGTTTGGACATTAATTTGCCGTTGGAGCCACTCAGACAACCGATGCGAACAATTCTGAGTGGAGAGTCAGAACATTATGAAGTGTTGCTAGATGCTAGGAACCGCCGGGGCAGAGCGATTCAGTGTCAGGTGATTTGCAACCCGCTGTTGGGTAACGCCTCTGATATCCAAGGACTTATTATCCTAATGGAAGAGCGCCCGCAAGTAGAATAGTCAACTTTTATCATTCATTGGCGCTTGAAGAATAACCTGTCAGATAGATTTTAGATCTAAGCACGATATGTATCTTGGTTGATAGAGGAGACTAGAAGAGGTGCGCCGTGAATTTGGACAAGTTTAGTCAACAAATAGAGGAAGTACGCCAGCGCAGCCAATTCTTAGAATCTCGTGCTCGTGAATCACCTACGACCCCGCAAGATGTACTGTTGCAAGCTATCAACGAACTTAATACCACCTTGGAAGAATTGTATGTGGCAGAGGAAGAATTGCATCAACAGAATGAGGAATTGACAATTACTAACCAACAGCTAGCACTAGAACGTCAACGCTACCAGGAATTATTTGATTTTGCACCGGATGGTTACTTGGTCACAAATACCAACGGGAAAATTTTGCAAGCCAACCAGGCGGCTAGTCAACTGCTCAACATCTCGAAAAATTTTTTGATAGGCAAAGCGCTGATCAACTTTGTTCCTGAGGAAGAACGTCGCGCCTTTGGTAATCAATTCTCACGGTTATCTGAGATGGAGCGAATCCAAGAGTGGGAAATCCGCTTGCAGACCAGACAAGGTAATATATTTGATGCAAGCATCAGTGTCACTCGTGTGTTCGCTCCCGAAGACAAATTTCAAGGCTTGCGTTGGCTTGTGCGTGATATCACCTCCCGCAAGCAAGCAGAGGAAAAACTGCGGTTAATTCAGAAAGAGAATTTAGAGTTACAAGAAGTTGCACACATCAAAACTCAAATGATGTCAGTTCTCTCCCACGAACTGCGTACACCTTTGAATTCAATTTTGGGGTTTTCCCAGCTGCTGTTACAGCGCTACTATAATCTGTTCCCCGTCGAATTAAGAGACATGATAGAACGGATTACTAAAAGTGGCAAACATTTACTAGCACTGATTGAGAATATGCTTGACTTCTCCAAATTAGAGAAAGATAAACTAGAACTCAATCCAGAAGAATTTAACTTACTGGAGCTGGTTACAGCAAGCACAGAGGAACTGCGTTGTCTTGCCGAACAAAAAAACCTAAGTTTAGTTTTGCACGCAAATATCGAAAATCCCACAGTTATCAACGATAGCCTTCGTCTACGGCAAATATTGGTTAATCTGATTTCCAACGCCATTAAATTCACAGATACAGGCGGCGTGTTTGTGGAAGTACAACAACGAAATCAACACCAAGTTGTGTTAATGGTTAAGGATACAGGCATTGGCATCCCACAATCGGAACTAGCACACATTTTTCAAGAATTTTGGCAAGTTGATAAGTCTACCACACGCAAGTACGGAGGTATTGGTTTGGGACTGGCGATCGCTGATAAATTGGTTCGCCTCATGAATGGCAGAATCACAGTTGAAAGCACCATTAACGAAGGCTCCACTTTCCGTGTACAATTACCACGCAATGTTAGTCATTAGTTATTAGTCATTAGTTATTAGTCATTAGTTATTAGTCATTAGTCATTAGTTATTAGTTATTAGTTATTAGTTACTTAAATTTTTAGTGAAAAATTTCTGTTCAAACTTGACAAAACTCACTTTTCTGGCAACATCAGGCTAATATTTGCTTGGAGCGGAGCTACTCATCTGACATTTCAATCATGAGCAACATCCCGCTTTATGCACTTTAGCCTTTCCTAATACTTCCGCTCCTGTGGCTGAAACATCGTAATTGCCACTGGGCGATATTGGATATCAATCCCTGCTGGCGAATAATAAGCCATTGTGTGCCTTAAGAAGTTGGTGTCATCCCGTTGGGGATAATCTTCGCGGAAGTGAGCGCCGCGACTTTCCTGACGATTCAAGGCTGATTCCAAAATCATACGCCCTACTACCATCAAACTCCGCGTTTCAAAGGCTTCTATGATTTCTGTATTCCAGCAACTGCCTTTGTCGTCTAAATATATCTGCGAGTACTGTTCTTCTAATTCTTGCACTTTGTTTAGACCTTCACGCATTAATTCCTCGGTGCGGAAAACGCCGCAGTACTGAGTCATGTCATCTTGGAAGGCTTGCCGGACTTGGTTAATCCGGTATTTGCCTGACTGATCTAGCAAAGCTTGAATCTCTTGCTGAGCTTCACTGATGTAGCGTTGCTCGTCCACTGTGGGCAGCTTGCGTTTTTGGACAAAATGTGCAAGCGAAGCGCCTGTTCTACGTCCATAAACCACACATTCCAACAAGGAATTACTACCGAGACGATTTGCACCATGTACGGAAACACAAGCAGTTTCCCCAGCGGCAAAAAAGCCATCAATCAGACCATCGCCACTACTACGAACTTGACCTTCAGTATTCACAGGGATACCACCCATGCAATAATGAATGGTAGGGCGGACAGGCATAGGTTGAGTGACTGCGTCAACACCCACCAGACGGTGTGCTTCCTCCCAAGAGAAGGGAACGCGACTCATGATTTTTTCTTTACCCATGTGTCGTAAGTCAAGATAGACAAAGGGACCACCCGCACTCCCATCTTGATGAACACCACGACCAGCACGAATTTCGTAGGCGATCGCCCGTGAAGTAATATCACGCGGAGCAAGTTCCATGCGACTGGGAGCGTATCTTTCCATAAACCGTTCTCCCTCAGAGTTGATCAGATATGCCCCTTCCCCACGCACTGCTTCTGAAATCAGCACCCCTACCGGATATAACCCTGTAGGATGAAATTGCACAAACTCCATATCTTGCAACGGTAAACCAGCCAGAGCAGTCATTGCCAGACCATCACCCGTGGAAGCATAATCATTAGACGTGGTGTTGTAAACTCGCCCATATCCGCCAGTCGCAAACATCACTGCTTTAGCTCGCAACACTTCTATGTGCCCATCTTCGATACGGTACATCACCACACCTTTCGCCTGACCTTCTTCTAAAATCAGGCGCATCACGTACCACTCTTGATAAATTTGCACACCATATCGCCGCAGGTTGTTCACCAGTTCATGCAAAATGGCGTGACCAGTTTTATCAGCAGCGTAGCAAGTACGATTGTGAGAATGTCCACCAAAAGCGCGTTGAGCAATGCGACCATCGTTTAAACGGGAGAATAAAACGCCCATGTGTTCTAGATCAATCACGACATCTGGCGCTTCACGCGTGAGAATTTCCACCGCATCTTGGTCAGCTAAATAGTCAGAACCCTTAACAGTGTCAAAAGCATGAGCTTCCCAAGTGTCTGCTGAATCAACATTTTTTAGAGACGCAGCCATACCACCTTGTGCTGCGACTGAGTGGGAACGAATCGGGTGAGTTTTCGCAACCACTGCGACGTTCAAACTGGGGTCAATGCGGGCAATTTCCACTGCAGCGCGACACCCAGCCAACCCACCTCCGACAATAATTACATCGTGTTCAAGCATCACAAATCCCCAATTATCAAAAAGTTATAGTTGTTATATTGTAAAAAGCTGATACGTCGCGTGTGTCAAGAAGAAGGGGTGTAAGGGTATAAGGGTGTAGGGAATAAATCAGTGCTTGCTCTGAGACCAAGGTGATTCCGGGGTTTTCTTGTACAAAAATATCGTTTTTTCTTTCCCCTACACCCCCAATACGGTTTGGATAAGATCCCCCCGCCTGCGGCGACCCCCTTAAAAAGGGGGTAAAAGAGGGTTATAAGCCCCCTTTTTAAGGGGAGCCAGTGCGTTGCGGAGCCAGCGCCGTGGGCGGGTTTCCCGACTTGAGGCGTCTGGCGTTGGGGTTCCCCCCGTTGTAGCACCTGGCGTGGTTGGGGGGATCTTCCTTGAGAAAAACAAGCTAACCGAACCGTATTGCCTACACCCCTACACCCTTAGCTTTGGTCAAAAAAATTCCCCGCCAACAGACAGGGATGTGGTGTCAGTTATGAACTTTGAAGTCAGGAATGAGAATTGTTTAGTTGTTAGCTTACGCTGTTGCACTTGTTAAGTTACACATTGACGTGTTCACGGGGTTTGTATGTTTTGGTCATTAATCATTTGTAATAACAGGCGACGCGCTGACTAATGACAGCCAAAAAAAATCAAGTAACTTAGACACGCATTAGCTTGTTCTTTACCATTTGCCGTTAACAACTAATCATTTATCAGTCCTCAATCTAAAATTGATCAGCTAGTTGCTTCTACAGGTTGTTGCTGCGACACATTACCTGGAATTGGTTCCATTTTTGTTCCTGGTTCTATAGGAGACACTTCAATGTGATTTAGCAAGGTAGTGACGAAGGCAAAAAGCAAGAAAGGCAAAGATAGTAAAACTACGAGTCCAACAGTGGCTAAAGCATAAACAGGTTTTCTGGCACCCATCAACGCCAAAGCTGACGCCAAACTTATTGTAATGGTAATCAACCAAACAATGATTTGACCATAGATATCGCCAAATGTCAGGGTACAGACAAATCGATACTTTTGAATGTTACTCGTCATAAATTGCCTCTAGTATCTTCTTAGGTTCTACGTTAGAGCCATGTTTGCTTTTTAGACGTTTTCTAAACATTTTTTTCAAAAATGTAATATCGCTTCACAATTTAGATCTTTTTTTTATAGAAACATGCGATTCTGACAGAGTGTATATAAAATTTAAAAATAATATGGTAATCAAAAAGAAAAAAGAGTAATACAAGATTAAGAATAAATTAAGGCAATTATCAAAAATTGCCAGTCGAGTTATATCTTACACAAAGTTAGTGAGTTGGATAAAAATTATTTAATTGTCACTTTTGCGATCGCGAGATTCTACCTGTTTAATTTTCATCCGCAAGTCAAAATCATCACGAGTTATAATTGTTTCTAAGTTAGCAATTCTTTGCTCTAAGAGTTCTACATTTTGCGGAAGTAAAGAGTTCTTTGTTGATTTTTTTTCATCAGAACGCCACACAGCAACAGTACCTATTGCCGCTGCTGTCATAGTAGCTAAAGGTAAAATAGAACCACTTTTTGTAGCAGATGAAAGTGGGATACAAATTGCTAACATTCCTACAGCGATACCCCAAATTATTGAGGTTGCAGTAACTCGCACATCTTTAGATTCTGCCGGAGATTCTTGAATTTTTTGAGTCATAAGTAACTTGATGATCCATTTGATAAAACATTGACATGAGCTTCTACAAATAAGCTTCCTACTATTGGGTTAAGTAGATTTGCTCCTTTGATGAACAATGTTATAAAATTGCCATATTTGCGCAGATCTGTGCTAGACAGTACAACTACGAACTATAACGCTACGAACTTATGAATGTTGTACTTATTGAACTATTTATGGCGTTCCTGCATTAGCCTTTTTGTATCCCAATTAATGGTAAAATCAGATGATAGCTGATACCAAGTTGCGTTCTGTTGTAGTAGTTTGTGATTAGGGGAGATTGCTGAGTCCCAAGGGGACACGCGCAAGGGACGCTCCACTTCGTTTCGTATGCCCTCCGGGCACGCTACGCTAACGCAATGACAGGTGCTACCTTTGATTGCAACTTGGTATGACTGAAAAAATGTAACTAAAGTCAAAGAAAAAATGGGTGACGGAAATGACAATTACAGTTCCAGTAACCACTACACTGAAGGAGTTTTTGGAACTTCCATACGTTGATGAGTCACCAGCTTGGGAGTTTATTAATGGAGAAGCGGTTCACAAACCGATGGGAGGAGGTAAACACAGCCTGTTGCAGAAACGTTTAATTGCAGTGATTGATGCAGCAGGAAGTCAGTACGAAAGCTTTCCAAAATTACGCTGTACCTTCGGTAATCGTTCAGTAGTTCCTGATGTCGCGGTTGTCGCCACTGATCAACTACCGCTGGATGATAGCGGTGATATCATCCAGCGGTATTGAGTTTCCTCCACCTTGGGTGATTGAAATCCTTTCCCCTGCTCAAAGTCAGACCAAGGTAACAGGCAACATCCTGCACTGTCTAAGAAATGGTACTCAGCTAGGATGGTTAATAGATCCGAGCGAACGCTCTATCTTAGTTTATCATCGGGATCGGCTGCCGGATTTGTTGACTGGAGCAGATGTGTTGCCAGTGTTAGAAGGTATAAATCTGATACTATCCGTTGATGAAGTCTTTAGTTGGTTGAAGCGCAGATAAAGTTTTCAAGCGATAAGCCCGCTTGCTTGACGCTACGCGTATCGTATATTTAGAAAAAACAGAATTATCTTGATAAGGGCACTCTATTGTTCTTTACTTCTAATCTACAATCCAACTTTACGTATAAGCTGCCACAGATGGCTTGTAGCTATAAAGCCATTCTTCAAACTCACGATCACTTACTTGCGCTTGCTCAATCATCCCACGAAGATATGTCTCGCTATCAGATTGATAAGAGCGATTTGCCTGTACTGCGTTACGGATTTGAATGATTTGTGTACGGGGCTTACGACTGTTTTCGTAGTTAGCAAGGGCTGTTTCAATACAGGGGGCATGGCAAAGGTGCTGAGAAAGTTCCCAAGCATCTTCAAAGGCTGTATTTGCTCCCTGTCCTAGTAATGGCACCATTGGATGGGCGGCATCACCTAAAAGCGTTACTCTGCCCTGGCTCCAGTTTTGCAATGGCGGTCTGTCGCATATCGGTCGTTCTACAATATCCTCAGGATTTGTGACTTTGAGAATTGCTGGCACTGGTTGTGCCCAATTCAAGAACTTTTCTTGGACGCGAGACTTAGCATCGCCAGTATGGATCATAGATTCGTCCTGCCATAGCGACGTAGCAGCCCAAAACATGTATCCGCTACCCAAATCAAAAAAACTGAAATTTTTACTACCATCAGGTGCTGTCATTGACATGACTTCGTTGGGAGGTAGCATGGAATGGCTGAATTTGAGAACAGCCCGCCAAGACATGCGACCAGCATAGCGAGGATCTCCATCACCAATCAGTGTCTGTCTGACTGCTGAGTTTAAACCATCAGCACCAATTAATAAATCTGCTTGTACTATATTTTTGCCATCAAAGTAAACTTCAACACCTTTGTCATTTTGCTCAAAGCCAATGCAGCGATAATCGAGATGGATAGTTTCTCCTAGCAGTGCAGCAGCAAGAATCTCTTGTAGACGCGACCACCGAATCAGCAACATTGGCTGCCCGTATTTCTCCATGAGGGTGACAGATTTTTGGGCAATCATCTCGCCAGTACTTTTTTTCAAGGTTAGCATCTGAGTTTTGCTACCTGCATTTTTGAGTGACTCGGTGATACCAGGAGCAATTGCTTCGAGACTATTCAAGCCGTTTGGTAGAATACTTAGACCAGCACCAACTGAGCGTAAAAAACCTGCTTTTTCGTAGACTTGGGCGTTGATGCCTTGTTTCTGGAGTGCGATCGCTATTGCTAAACCACCAAGTCCAGCACCGACAATAGCTACTTTTTTGAGCATGATTTTATAATTACTCCTTTGCCGCTACTAGTACTCCAAGGCGTAAATTCGGTTAGGGTGTAAATATAGACTTTTAAGGGGAAGCGTTTGGCAGTATAACCCTATCTAAACTTACGCCGCACTGTACTAGGTAACTTATCTTTTCCTTTGTGTTCTTTGCGTACTTTGCGGTTTGTTTAATAAAAAGGGTGTTTCATAAAGTTATTATAAGTCAGCTTTTATGCTAAAAGCTTGACCATAATGCGAATCATCGCAAAATCGATTTTTGGAGAGGTCTACTGAGCGAAAATAAAAGCGTAGAGATGAGTGTTTTCTATGTCAGCTATATCTACAACCTTCAAACTTCCTCCGTTGGAAAGTGGCGATCGCCTAACTCGCCATGAATTCGAGCGTCGCTATCAAACAATGCCCCACGTAAAGAAAGCAGAATTAATTGAAGGAGTTGTGTACTTGGCTTCACCCGTTCGAGTAAAAAGTCACGGTAGACCCCATGCAAAAATCATCACCTGGTTGGGAACTTACTGTGTTGCAACACCAGGAGTAGATATGGCTGACAACGCCACTGTACGTCTTGATGTTGATAATGAACCTCAACCCGATGCCTTATTACGATTAGAACCAGAAGTAGGAGGTAAGTCTCGCATCAGTGATGATGATTATGTTGAAGGAGCACCGGAACTCATAGTAGAAATTGCTGCTAGTAGTGCTTCTTATGACCTTACAGATAAGCTTAATGCCTATCGCCGTAATGGTGTACAAGAATACATTGTTTGGCAAATGTATGAGAATCGCTTGAATTGGTTTAAGTTAGAAGAAGGGCGATATGTCTCATTAGAACCAGATACAACTGGAGTGATTCGTTCTTATATTTTCCCTGGATTATGGTTAGCAGTCCCTGCTTTGCAAGAGGGAAACATGGTTGAGGTTTTGGCAGTTCTTCACCAGGGGCTGCAAACACAAGAACATCAAGCATTTGTGGAAAGCATCAATAGTAACCGTTAACCGCTACTATCGGCTAATTTGGAAATATTGCCAATTCCGTTTCCGGGTCGAAAAAGTGCAGTTTTTCTGGCGTCAAAGATAACCACAGTTCCTCGCCACAAGACACAAAACGCTCTGGAGGAACTCGCACTTGCACTTCCTTTATCCCAAAGGCAGATTTTTGAAAACCTGGTTGGAGAAGTTTAGTGGAAATATATGTATCATTTCCCAGATTTTCTACTAATTCCACTTGCACCTGGAGATTTTTATTTGCAGGTACGCTCAAAATTAAATGTTCTGGGCGAATTCCTAAAATAAGGTTTTGATTGTCGTATTTTTGCAGAGCTTCACCACAAACTGCTGATAAAGTGAAGCGAAAATCACCATTGGTAATTAATTGGGGAGCATGAAATTGCACAGGGATAAAATTCATCGGTGGTGAGCCAATAAATTCTGCAACAAAGCGGTTGGCTGGACGATTATAAAGTTCCAAGGGGGATGCAACTTGTTGGAGTTGACCATGATTAAGAATAGCAATGCGATCGCCCATTGTCATAGCTTCAGTTTGATCATGGGTGACATAAATTGTCGTGACGCCCAACTGACGCTGTAGTTTGACAATTTGGGCGCGGGTTTCGGCGCGGAGTTTTGCATCCAAGTTAGAAAGCGGTTCATCCATCAAAAACACTTGGGGATTACGTGCGATCGCCCTTCCTAAAGCTACCCTTTGCCTTTGTCCACCAGACAGTTGCTTGGGTAAACGATTTAACAGCGCTTCAATTTGCAACAGTTGAGCAACAGTACGCACCTGCTCATGCACAGTTCGTTCTCTATCAGAAATATATCTCAGTCCCTTAGGAAGCGTCCTCGTTATTCCTACCAACAAATTTTCTGCCCAATCACGAACATGGGATGAGGGGGATATTGCTCCCTTATCTTCGTTATCTTCCCCACCGGAGGTGGGACGGCGTCGTAGCCCAAAAGCAATGTTGTCATACACCGTCATATGGGGATAAAGGGCGTAATTTTGAAACACCATTGCGATGTCTCGTTCCTTGGGGGGCAAATCATTGATTAGGCGATCGCCCACCCAAATATTACCGCCCGTCATCGCTTCCAACCCAGCAATTAACCGCAAAAGGGTGCTTTTCCCACAACCGGAAGGTCCCACCAGCACCATAAATTCACCATCTGCGATCGTTAGGTTAATTCGCCGCAGGACGTTGAGGCTTTCTGGACGGTGAACAACTGTATCGCCAACATTTCCAGAGGTGAGAGAGGGTTGTATTTGGGATGCAACACCTTCTCCTCTTCGAGGGGGAAAACTTTTATAAACGTTTTCTAAAACAACTTGCGCCACGAGAATTTAAGGTAACTGTAATAGTCACTAGCATTAGTCATTAGTTATAAATTACTAAAGACAAAGGACTAACGACAGATAACGAAGGTTTAGCGCTCATGATACACGCTTAAAGAGAATACGAAAAGTAAAAAAAGTAGCTTTAGTCATAAAAAGCTAACTACCGTGGAATTGTGAATATTTTGTGGCAATGCTTGACCGTGGTGACCAATGGCAAATCGCCTATGTTATCCCTAAAGGCGGCTATCAGCAGATTCGTACTGCTGGTATTGAGGCGCTTCGACAATCTATCATTGAAATCGTACCAAATTTACAAGACCGTATAGAACAATTGCAAGATTGGTCGCAAATCGCTTTTCTCTCAGTGGAGTCTAACCGCCTTAAGCGTTGGTATTGTCCTGGGTTGCTCCTCATTGGTGACGCCGCCCATGTCATGTCCCCTGTTGGTGGAGTTGGCATTAACTATGCTATTCAAGATGCTGTTGTTGGTGCCAATGTTCTGAGTCAACCACTCAAAGAAGGACGTGTCGAATTACACGACTTGGCAAAAGTACAACGCCAGCGCGATGTACCTACACGTGTGATTCAGGCTTTTCAGTCCTTGGTGCAGCAGCAGATATTTGCCCGTGTTCTCAACTCAGAGCAGCAGTTCCAGCCACCAGCTTTTTTGCGGTTGCCCTTTTTACGTGATCTACCAGCCAGGTTAATCGCTTTTGGTCTTTTTCCATCTCATGTCAAGAAAAATTTGTAATTTTTCATTTTTTGTTGTGTTCATTATTACAAATTACCTATAATTTATTAAGATTTTTATGGTATAATTGTACTAGTTAAGTGTCAAAATCAATGCTTTTTTTAGTCAGGCGGAGGTTGTAAACAGGGTCTTGGTCGCTGTTTGCGACAATCGCTTGGCTTTTATGCTAGAAATGACTGAAAACTGAGCTTTTTGAAATAAATTTGTCAAAAAGCCAAAGATTTTCATTATTGATTTATCTCCAAAAGCGTTTATGCGAATCTCCTCATCCAGCCTTTCCCACATTCCATCAATCAGCAAGGGCGCTACATCTTTTTTTATCAATTAAAATTTCTTTTCATAAGGAGGATTTGATTTCATGAATAGTTGCATATTGTTAGCAGAAATTATTCAAGAACCACAACTGCGCTTTACAGCAGATAACCTGGAAGTGACTGAAATGCTGGTGGAGTTTCCTTCAGCCCGAGAAGGAGAACCTCCGGCAACTTTAAAAGTGGTAGGCTGGGGAAACTTAGCAAAAGAAATTCAGCAAAACTATCACCAAGGCGATCGCGTTCTTCTGGAAGGACGTTTAGCAATGAATACGATTGAGCGTCCAGAAGGGTTTAAAGAAAAACGTGCGGAATTAACAGTACAGAAGATTCACTCTCTGGGAATAGCGATTGATACTAGCTTCTCAAGCGCAGCTCTTAAAACAGAATTACCTGTAGCATCACCTCCAAAAACAACTCCTGCTTACGAGCCACCCCTACCCACACCAACTCCAGTCACAAACAAGGTTGGCGTTCTTCCCCAAAATGACACAGCACAACAGGGCAGATCCCAAAATACTAATCTTGAGCGCAAAACCTATGGAGTCACACCAACCGAAGAACCTGATCAGGACGATATTCCGTTTGTGCGATCCGTTTACTCCCGAACCAGTTGGGGACATGAGCTATGTGACTCTTATGAGTTAGAAGCTAATGCTTACTCGAAAGCAGCAGAGCAAATTAAACCCTAAAAAAGTTGAACTTGCTTAACAGGGTGATGGTAGTGTGAAATTCCACCCCTGTGGATTTCGTACTCACAGCATATCCCACACCCTGAAATTAATTATCACCCCTGTGGATGGAAATCTACACTCCAACAGGGTTTGTTTGCGATAATTTCCAAGGGGTAAGCCTCTGCGCGATAGCTAGCCCCTAAGGGGGCGCTGCGCAAACGCTGCTGCGCTCCAAATTGGTTTAGTAAACAGAGATTTTATGGAGCAGGATAAATGACTCTCAAACGGTTGGGTTTAATCATACTGACGCTGGTTGCAATACTGTTTGCAGGCTCGTCTTTGTTGGGTAGTTGGGAGGAACCTCAGTTCCAAAGTCGCTTGGAACTTTACCAAACAAATATTGTGCTGCAAGCTGCTTCTTGGAAACTGCCAAATGACAACAAGGATTTGAAGCCATTGCAGGATGCACTCCTTGGCGTCAAACCTGTTGAAAGCGCTACAGAGCAATATCAACAGACGCGCCAATCTGCTCAAACTAATTTGGAAAAAGCGAAAAAGCAACTCGCACAGCTTCAGTCTCAACCCGCGACGACTCCTACAACCCCAAAATCCCAATCGGAATATCCTCCTGTTAGTAACACCTCTAGTGAATTACAGCAACAACAATTGCAGCAATCACTAAAAGGACTGCAAAAATTGATTGCTGAATTAGATTTGCATCTGGGAATTTTACAAGCAAATCAAGGAAAGACACAAACAGCTTTGAAAACTTGGAGCCAATTGCAGCAACAATCAGACATTAATTCTGAGTTTGATAAAGTTGCTGCTGTTTTGGCAGGGCTTTGGAGTGATCCCCCGCGTATTTTGCCAAATGCTGAACGACCAATTCAAAATAATTTAAAAGGTTGGTTTCGCTATACTGCTCTAGATAAACTATACCAACTTCAACAACGTCAAGATGCTTCAGCAGAGCTTGAAACTATTCAACAAGAAACAGCTGAACAAGCTCTTTTAAAATTAGCAGTTATTGGTACTATTCCTGCCTTAACAGCATTTTTTGGTGTAGGGCTGGTGATTTTTCTCATCGGTCAGCGCCTTGTCAAAGGGAAAACATCTCTATTGGCTCAAAATTCAGATGTGCGTTGGTCAACACCTTGGGATGGTGAAACAATTTTACAAGTTTTTGTCGTAGGCTTTTTCTTGATGGGACAAATCATAGTGCCCTTGGCAATCCAACTGCTTCCCATCCCCCGTCCTACCCAAAATGTCAGAATACAGGCATTATATGTGTTGATAAGTTACCTGTTAGTGGCATTTGGTGCCCTATCAGTGCTGTATTTGTCTATCAAACGCTTTTTCCCTTTACCACAGAACTGGTTTCGTTTTCGGTTACAGGGTAGCTGGTTTTTATGGGGGCTAGGTGGCTATTGCGTAGCTTTGCCCATAGTAGTGGTTGTGTCTTTAATTAATCAACAGCTATGGCAAGGACAAGGTGGTAGCAATCCTTTGTTGCAACTCGCGTTAGAAAGCCAAGATACTGTGGCGCTTGCTATATTCTTCTCTACCGCTGCTATTGCTGCCCCAATTTTTGAAGAACTCTTGTTTCGCGGCTTTTTGTTACCCTCCCTTACCCGTTACCTCTCTGTGTGGGGATCAATTCTTGCGAGTGGTTTTCTGTTTGCAGTTGCTCACCTCAGCTTATCCGAAATTTTACCGCTCTTCGCCCTAGGTATTGTCTTGGGTGTTGTTTACACGCGATCGCGCAACCTCCTTGCTCCCATGCTTCTCCACAGCCTTTGGAATAGCGGCACTTTGTTAAGCTTGTTTGTCTTAGGCAGTAGTGGTCAATAATACTTTATCTTGTGCAAACAATACTTAGAAAAATTTCGTTTTTTTTACAAAACTTTACAAATTTATCTTGGTATTTAGTGCACATTAGTGCTATTTTTAATGCACAGAGATTGTCAAGGGTAAAACTTACTACAAAAATTTGTAAGTATAAAAGTCTAAATCCTTCATAAAGGTGAAAGAAAAAACTAGCAACTCCACTTTTGATCAATCCTCAAGATGCTTATAACGTGGAGTGCAAAAACTTATCTGATTGTACAGGGCAGTTAAGCGCTTAAAAACATATCAGTACGATATCAGTATGTCAACGAAAATTAAAAAAGTCCGGAAATAACAATGCTTAAATTGTAAAAAGTAAATGGCATCAGCTTAGCTTTGCGTAAATGCCCAAGAATTCTTTATGGAGTTCTTTTCTGGCATGAGATTTCGTAGCGAAACTGCTGTACTGGAATTTATCGTTAAAGTAAAGAAAGAGGGGTTATTGAGGAGTGCAGTTTCAGATACTGTCTGAAAACCTGCTCGATCCTAAACTTTAGTGTCCCTTGTAAACGAGTGGGACACCACTTTTTGATGTTTGTTTTTGTATTTTGATCGTATTTCCACTGAAAAACAAAAAAGTATGAGGATCAAGTAAGCAAACAAACAGAACTTATCTGATCAAAATATATAGCTTTCATTTTATACATCACATAGAAAGTGCAGGAGCTTGATACATATGGCAAATCTTACCCCTAGTCATGCCACCAAACAACTTTTGGCTGGATACTGCGGCATTATTTTTGGAGGCTTTGGTGCTCATAAATTTATTCTTGGGTATGCACCGGAAGGATTGATAATGCTGGTCATTTCTTTAGTCGGTGGTTATTTTACCTACGGATTGACATTGTTGATTATGCAGCTTGTGGGTTTAGTTGAAGGGATGATTTATTTGAACAAATCTCATAATGAATTTGTTGATACCTACTTCCTTAAAAAGCAGGGGTGGTTTTAGAAATCTTTATCCTAATATTGAATCTCTTTTTTAGATTTCTATTCTCAGTACATTAGGTCATAGTTTGACAGCAGTAGGATGGGCACTGCCTATCCTATAAATGAATATAGAAGACTTATGGCTATTTGCAGCAGACCGCTACTATTCCTTATTCCTTGCTCATGTGTCGCAAACCGGAAAATTCAATCTCTTTTTGATTCACTCACCTTTGAGCAAATATGTTTCTGTATTAATAAGAATTAACTCTGGGCAGAACACAGAAGGCAGAATGATCCCAAAAAATTTTGACGCTTGCTTTGTAACTATGGCAACTTACCCAGCAATAGAGAATGACAGCTGTTAGCGCAGCGTGTCCGTAAGACATATTGTGACGCATGATTCTGAGTTCTTCTTGATTCAGTATCAATTCATCATTAATACCAATAAATGAAGAGTCTACTACTGACTACTAACAGACTTTTTGTTGACCGAAGCAATTTTAGATTTTAAATTTTAGATTTTAAATTGGGGAGCCAATACAGCAAGCGCGTAGCGTGGCACTTTGTGCCATAGTCCTTGTTTCCAACGCCAGATGCTCTACTTGGGGAGACCCCAAGACCGCACTGGCTCCTCACTTGGTACTTGGCGTTGATTTTCGGTACAAGCCCCGTCCATCTTTGACGGAATTAATCCAAAATCGTAAATTTAAAAATCTAGGCTTCGTTTCGCTCCACTCCAAGCAGAGCACTTTTAGGGTGGAGTTAATCCAAAATCCGTCTTGAAAAGCTTTGATCGGAGGAAACCTCCGCTCAAACTTTTCGCAAAATCCTAAATCCAAAATTGATTGACTTACAAATATTTTATTTTTTCTACGAATATGCTAACTTTTAAACGTAAAAATATAACCTGGACAATACTCAGCTTACTAGGATTTGTGTATTTCTGTACCATGTCTAATATGGCAATAAATCCTTTCTGGAGAAGCGAGATGACTTTGATCTCACTACAAGCGGTTGCACTGATATCTGTGACTTATTTTCGTTTGACTCGTCGGTGATAACATTCCCTTTTATAGAATTCCTCCGCAGATTTTTGCGAAGCTTCGTACAGTTTATGTTGAGCGTTTGGGCGTTAAGCGTTAAGCGTTCGGGTGTTAAGCGTTTCCTAATTCAACGAGTTCGTTCATAAACCAAACCGGATTCCCATAGTCAAAGTGTTAAGGGAATTCAATTAGAAATTCAAAACGAAAAATGTTTATCCATAACAGATACACAACTATACCCTGATTTACTCATAATTTAAGAAAAATTAACAATTATGACAATCAGTCAAAGGTTTGGATTTCGCCTACGCTCAAATTAGAGACGCTTTTAGAGAGGCGTTAAAATTTACTAGCAAATCCAAAAACTTTCCATGCAAATTGTCTCAAAAACTAACCTTTCCCCAGAAGCAGCCTCGACGACAGAGAAAATCACTTTAGATGTCGCAGGTATGAAGTGTGCTGGTTGTGTAAGGGCAGTAGAACGTCATCTGACTCAGTATCCTGGAGTCAAAAGTGCCTGTGTGAACCTAGCGACAGAAGTAGCAGTTGTAGAATTGGAAGCTGGTGCGGTAGATGCGGATGCACTAGCTAAGCAATTGACAACAGCTGGGTTCCCAACTCAACCTCGAAAACTTGGTGGAAAAGTAGCAGGTGAGACACAATTAATACAAGATCCAGTCCAACGACAGCGGCAAGAAATGCAAGCTGTCAGACAGCAATTCGTTATTGCTGTTGTTCTGCTAGTTTTCTCATTTATTGGTCATTTTGGAAGCATTAGCGGTCACGTGATACCAGTGTTGCATAACATCTGGTTCCACTGTGGATTAGCAACGATAGCACTTTTGTTTCCTGGTCGTCCAATTTTAGTGGATGGCTGGGTGGGTTTACGGCACAATGCGCCGAACATGAACACGTTGGTGGGATTGGGAACGCTTACAGCTTATACCGCTAGTTTGGTTGCCCTGCTATTTCCCCAACTTGGTTGGGAGTGCTTCTTTGATGAACCAGTGATGATGTTGGGCTTTATCTTGCTCGGACGGACACTAGAAAAACGAGCTAGAACTCGCGCTGCAGCTGCATTTAAGGAATTACTTGCGCTTCAACCACAAATGGCGCGATTAATTGCCAAGCCTAAGACGACTGAAGCGACTTCCTCATTATCTTCTAATGCAGGACTGGTAGAAATTCCAGCTGAGTTGGTGCGTGTTGGTGAATGGTTACAGGTTTTGCCAGGAGAGAAAATCCCAGTTGATGGTGAGGTTGTGGATGGACAAACAACAGTCGATGAGTCCATGCTGACTGGAGAAGCAGTTCCAGTGACAAAGCAACCAGGAGATTTGGTGACAGCAGGGACACTTAATCAATCAGGGGCGATCGCAGTTCAAGCAACTCGTGTTGGAAGTGATACAACTGTGGCCCAAATCGTTGCCTTAGTGGAAGCCGCACAAACCCGCAAAGCACCTGTACAAAAATTAGCAGATACAGTAGCTGGATACTTCACCTACGGTGTGTTGACAGCATCTTTGTTGACATTTGTTTTCTGGTACTTTTTTGGAACCCACATCTGGCATCACGCCGTTATGGCGTATGCCATGCAAATCTCTGACCACTCCTTATTCAGCACATCTCATACCCCACACCTGACAATTTACACACCAGTTCTAGTGAGTTTAAAGCTAGCAATTGCCGTTATGGTAGTCGCTTGTCCCTGTGCTTTGGGACTTGCCACGCCAACAGCAATTCTAGTAGGAACAGCTATCGGTGCGGAACGGGGTTTATTAATCAAAGGCGGTGACATTTTAGAAAAAGTTCACCAGTTAGACACGGTAGTGTTTGATAAAACTGGTACCCTTACCACAGGTCGTGCCGTAGTAACAGATTGCCTACCTTGTCAAGTAGAGGAAGAAAAAGCTTTTCGTACCCCTGTTGCTCTTCTTCAACTAGCTGCAGCGGTAGAAAGCGGTACTATTCATCCTTTAGCAACAGCAATTCAACAAGAAGCGCAACGGCAAGAGTTATCTATTCCAGATGCTGCAGACTTTCACACAGAACCAGGACTTGGGGTTTCTGCTGTAGTAGAAAGTACTTTGGTGCTTTTAGGGAACTGCGACTGGTTGCAATGGCACGGTATTTCTATGAGTGAAACTGCCCAAAAACAGGCTCAAGAGTTAGCTACAGATGGAAAAACAATAGTTTTTGTGGCAGTTGGAGATACAGTAGCCGGACTCATTGCTGTTCAAGATACCCTAAGACCAGATGCCAAAGCTACAATAGACAAGTTACGCCAAATGGGTTTACGGGTTATGCTGCTCAGTGGAGATACGCAAGACGCAGCACATGCGACAGCAAAACAACTGGGACTCGCTACCGCTGATGTTATGGCTGGCGTTCCCCCTGCGAAGAAAGCTGCTGCCATACAAGAATTACAATTACAAGAAACAAAGGGAACGACTCGGCACTCTATTGTCGCTATGGTGGGAGATGGCATTAATGATGCTCCAGCTTTATCTCAAGCTGATGTGGGCATTGCTTTACACTCTGGTACTGATGTCGCAATGGAAACAGCAGAAATTGTCTTGATGAGGGATAACTTAAGTGATGTCGTAGCATCCATACTACTGAGCCGTGCAACTTTGAGCAAAATCCGTCAGAATTTATTTTGGGCTTTTGCGTATAACACTCTTGGCATTCCTTTAGCCGCTGGTGTTTTATTGCCAAGTTTCGGTTTTGTCTTAAACCCATCGGGTGCAGCTGCACTTATGGCTTTTAGCTCTGTTAGTGTGGTCACTAATTCTCTTTTATTACGACGTTTTGCTTATCGCTCTTAGTTTTCTCCTTTCGAGGTATTATTTGTGAACACAAGTATTTGATTTTGCCACTCTCAAGTTGAACTACGTTGATAGATTGTTGTTTCGAGATGCACAAAACTTGTTAAAACTGCTACAACATCTATAGTAGTTAAAAGAGTAGAACAATCTGTTCTACTCTTGTGCACAATCAAGCAATTTAAATGCCTATCACATAATAACCATAAACTTTTACAAAAAAAATGGCAGCAAACAATACTAAAGAAATTTTGATTAATCACAGTTCAACTCATACATTGAGCAACGATGTGTCAATGGCAGCACAAACAAATGAAACCCATCTACTGATAGTAGAGCATGATCAAGAACGCAGAGAGTTCATTCTTGATCGCCCTGTTTACTCCATTGGTAGAGATTCCGACTGCGATATCTGTTTAGTAAACTCACTATTTGTCTCGCGCCGTCATGCCACCCTCATTAGGGTACCGCGCGATGATAAGAAGCATAGCTATTATTATCGAATTGTTGATGGTGATGCTAAAGGCAAACCGAGTTCCAATGGTCTGATGATTAACGGGCGAAAAGTACTAGACGGTCTGATGGTTAACGGGCGGAAAATACCAGCTCATGACCTGAAAAATGAGGATGAAATCGTTTTTGGTGCTCAAGTACGTGCCATTTATTACCTATTGCGAAATAGTATGCCCACAGGAGGAGAAATAGATACCAGTGAATATGACATTACACTAATAGACCCGAGAATGACCGATGATATTGAGGACTGAAAGCATATTCATTCTCAAAAAAGCTGTTATCCATAAAGAATGTACTTTTATTCATCAGGGGCAGTAAACACTCAAAAGTCCAGAAGAACTCAAGAGTGTTGATCTTTGAGTCTTGAGTGCGTTAACGCCAAAACATGTATTAGGATTTTCGTCAAAGAGTAATTACGCCAGTTGACGGTAATTTGCACACACTCACTCAGCCACAAAGGCTGTGCTACAAAGCACGGATGATGCATTCTGTCTTGGGATGGGCAGATACCCCTGTGCGGCTATTTCCTATATCTTATGCCTACGGCACTTGGCTTGGGCAAACGCCCAATTCGTGGGCTTTGTGCTTACGCTCACGAATCGGGCGCTAGTCGCGAGAAACGTCGGCAGGGCGCGCTGCGTCACGGCAAAGCAGTGCGTCTCGAAGAGCGGATTATCATGCATGCACGACAGTCGCTTACCTTCTGGCACTCTCTGTGCATAGCGCTGGCTGTTTTTGACGAACATAAAGCGCTACTAGCCTGCTATGCTCTCAATAAGATGCCAATAGCGACAATGTTCAATAGACTGCTTAACATATTCAAATATTTGTCGGCAGTGATTATCTCTTTGAAGTGGTAGTTCCTCGTTTTTAATCACAATACTCATCCGGGTTTCTGTGTCATTAGGTCTGGTTTTATCAATCAATATTTCCACGGTTACTAACTTGGAAATGGGTACAGAACCAAGAATTTCCCGTGCCAGAATGTAATCAGATGTATAATATTGAACATCCAAATGACAATCTTGCAGAAGTTCTACAAGTGAAGCTTGAAGTTGGTCAGTAGGAACAGAAAGAATAAATGAACAGGTATAGCGAGCCATAATAGCCCCACGCCTTGCAACAATCCGTCCATCCTATAATATCGAACCATCTAAGTCATTATAGATTCATTAAAGAATCAAAGTTTTGAGTTCGCACAAACGCAACACACGGCAGACAAACAAATTTCTGACTTCATACTGCAGTAGCGAAACCAAAAGTTTGATAAAAACTTTAAAATAACGATTCGGGGGAGAATGATCATGAAAATAGCAATTGCTGGAGCAACAGGATTTGTAGGTAGTCGTTTGATAGAACGACTACGCCAAGAGGGTATACAAGTGGTTGTGTTAACTCGTAACACAACCTATGCCCAAAAGGTTTTTCCATCTACAGCTTTTCCAAATGTAGAAATTGTTGCCTACACACCGAATAAATCCGGTTCTTGGCAAAGTGCCATTTCTAGCTGTGATGGTGTCGTGAATTTAGCAGGTGAACCCATTGGCGAAGGACGTTGGACACCTGAACGGAAACAGGAAATTTTAAACAGCCGCAAGTTCGTTACGCAAAACATTGTGGACGCAATAATCAACGCTAACCCTAAGCCCAGTGTATTAGTTAATGCTTCGGCTATTGGCTACTACGGCACGAGTGAAACGGCTACTTATGATGAAACCAGCTCAGCAGGTAACGATTTTCTTGCCCAAGTCTGCCAAGCTTGGGAAGCAGAAGCGAATAAGGTCAAAAATGCTGGAGTACGACTCGTGATTCTGCGATTCGGTATTGTTCTCGGTCTGGGTGGTGCCTTGGGTAAAATGATTACACCATTCAAACTTTTTGCTGGTGGTCCTATAGGCAGTGGTCGGCAATGGTTTTCCTGGATTCACGTAGATGATATTGTTAACTTGATTTTGCAAGCTTTAATGAAACCAGAAATACAAGGAGTCTATAATGCTACTGCCCCACATCCTGTGCGAATGGCTCAACTGAGCCAAGCGATGGGAAAAGTCATGAATCGTCCTTCCTGGTTACCTGTTCCGGCTTTTGCTATCGAGGCTCTTTTAGGGGACGGGGCAATGGTCGTTTTGGAAGGTCAACAAGTCCTTCCCAACCGGACTTTGGAAAGTGGCTTTGAGTATAAGTATCCTAATTTGGAACCAGCACTGGCACAAATTTTGAAATAAAAAATTAGAGATTTGACGCTGGTATCGACACTGTAAAGACAAATGAAGTGGGGTGCGTAATCAAAAGCGTTTACTCACCCCACTGAAAAAAAATTACCCATTGTCGGTTTTTATGAATTTTTGGGAAACCCAGTTGATAATGCCACTGATGATGGCACCAGCCATAAGGATGCCAATAGCAGGGTTAAATACAGGTTGCCAAAGGCTGTGCCACAAATCTAACCCCAGTGGAAATCCAACTGTTTTACCAATAACTGCAACTGCAAACCACCCAAAAGCAAACAAGACTAAAAATACATCTGCCACTAAAACCAAGTTTAGCCAGTTTAAAAATTTATCTTTCATATTCATGAGTTATTAATCATCAGTCAATAGTCTAAAACTATTGACTGATAATTTGGACTGTTCAGCAGTTATTCCTCTGGAAAAAGCCAGCTGTTGACTTTTGCCAAACTTTGCCAGTCTGGTTTTCTGCCCAAACCGTCTTCAATACTTTTTTTGATTTCCTCTCGCCAGTCTGGGTTGACAAAAATCAACTGTTGTGCAAAGTCTACATGTTGTCGCAAACCTTTTTGACCTGTTTCCAGCATTGCAACCGCAAGATTCACCCGTGCTTGTGGGTCTTGTGGATTAAGCTTGACAGCTTTTTGTGCAGCTTTATAAGCAAGATTTGGGTTGTCATCCAATAGATACAACCACGCCAAACAAGTCCAAGCAGCACTACTTTTGGGAGTGCGATCGCAAACTTCTTTAAAAACAGGGATTAAATCCGCTACTGGTTCTCCTGCTTTATAACGTTCTAAACCAGTATCAAAGAGAGATTCAATTGTATTAGTCATTACTCATTTGTCATTTGTCATTAGTTAGCCTGCGGTATACACAACGGGAGCCACTACGTTGCAGAGCCAGCACCGTGGGGAGGTTCCCTTCACCCTTGGCGACGCCCACCAGAAGGCGCACCCGTTGGGTAGCATGTGGCATTTTCCCGACTTAGGCGACTACCGAACCAGTCGCCGCCCTGTTGGTTTCCAACTGAGCTGCGCTGGCTCACAAATGAGTATATTACACTCCAAATGATTTCCCGCAACCACAAGTTTGAGCGGCGTTGGGGTTAGTGAATTGAAAACCGCCCCCAATCATAGAGTTGCTGTAATCTAGCATCAAACCATAGAGATATAATAAACTTTTGCGATCGCAAACAATTTTGAAGCCATCATAATCAAAAACTTCATCTTGAGGTGTAATCTTGCTGGCGTCTTCAAAATCCATCATGTAAGACATTCCAGAGCAGCCACCTTGACGCACCCCAACCCGTAAGCATAAGTCTTGACCTTGCTTATCTCGCAAGAATTTCACCTGCCCCAATGCTGCTTCGCTCAACTGAATTCCCCGTTGTAAAGACTGAGTTGCTTGTGTCATCTGCTGTTTATACTCCTTAGCTGGTGTGAGCTTGACTTTGTAGCGGCAAGCTCTTTGGTTTAAACTCCAAGCTCACCGCGAAGGTGGCTGCAAAAGTTTTTGTATTCATTCTAGCGATATTCATGTGCTAGGAATGCAAATTGTAAATACTCCGTCAAAAGCATACAAAGATTTTTATTCTAGAATTGAGAGATTCAATGTGTTTTGAGATTCGATATTTTATTCGTCCAAACCGCAGTGGTAGCTACCAGCAGCAACCACTTATTCACAGCAGCAAGGCCGCGAGTTTTTATCCGAGCCTAGTCTCAGGTCAAAAGTTTAATTCCATATTGCTTGTTTTGATTAACTTACCTCTATGACAAGTTTTAATCGCTCTACCAGTCGTCGGTTGAAGAAATTAACCCAAATTCCTTCTGTGTGGGAGGGCGATCGCCGTCCATTGTCGTCATCACAAACCCAAAATTCCGATCCAGATGTCAAAGGTGAATGTATTCTTTGGGTAGATGGCTCGCAAGGTATTGTCCGGGGTATGGACGTAGTAGCACCAGAAACTGGTCCTGAAGCCATTGTTCGTACCTTAATGCGAGCGATGGAGCATCCTCATAATCCCGCAAAACCTGCTCGTCCTCAAAGAATCGTGGTCAAAGACCGCGAAATTCAATTTTACCTGCGCGGAGTACTACAGGATTTGGACATTGCGATTGAGTATGCGCCAGAACTCCCTTTGATTGATGAACTGTTTCGTGGATTTACTGAAATCTTAGATAGCCAAGTTCCCGATTTACCCCCACAATATGCACAAGCGCTGCGAGAAAAAGCATTTGCACTTTGGCAAGCAGCACCTTGGGAATTCTTGGAAGAACAGCAAATCTTATCCGTAGAAATTAATAAATGGGATGTTGGCACACTCTATGCCAGTGTTATGGGGATGCTGGGGATGGAATATGGAATTTTGTTGTATCGTTCAGAAGACTCTTTAAAGCGTTTCCGCACAAGTGTTTTAAAAGAAGACGAATCACAAGGCCATTTAGAAGAAGCTTTTTTAAAACAAGATTGTCTATTTCTGACCTTTGAGCGTGCTGATGATACCGAAGAAGAGGAGGACGAATTCGATGACTTGGCAGATTTGCCAATATCCGAAATTGAACCCACTTTCGGTAATATCCATCCTTTAGAAGGATTGCGTTCTGTTTTGTATGACGAAGAAGCACTTGTCGTTTATGTGGCAATAGAAAGTCTTTCCCGCTTTATGCGTGATTACCGTAATCAGCTTGGTGGTGATACCTTCCCCAGCCTGAGTCGCCGTTATCGCATCTCGTTACCTGAGTCGTCAAAAGAACTAACAAAATCAGTGTCTATCGCTGTCTCTTCCATGCCACAGTTAGCAACTGAGTTAGAAGAAATAGCAGGTTTTGACACTTTAGAAGATGAAAGCGAGTCACCGGTACCAATCCTTCAGTCATTACGAGATGATTTGATACCAGAAGACTCATTTCTCAGTTTAGGAGTTGTGTCATGGGAGATGTTGGATTACTTGCGTCAGGGGGGAGCTTATCACGCAACAGGGGAAATAACACAAGCAGGAGATGGTTTACCAGTGATTTTGATTCAAACTTCCCGTCCCAAGGCTAAAACTGTGATTTCAAATATTGAACAAGCTGGAGGACTCAAGGCAATTTGTTTTAATCCAGGTGCTGACCCTTTTGATGGGACACGCTACGATTTAGGTTTGTTACAAACCGGAAACGGCGAATTATTCCTGTTTGGTGAGTTTGAAGATGATGATCCAATACACGTAGAAGCTCGCAAGAAATGGAATCAACGATGTAAAAATACCAACGGGTACTGTGGCTTGATTATTGCTAAAGGATTGACAGGGGCTTCTCGTGGTAATCCCCAGTTACGAGATATGATGGCTTTGTTTGAAGCACAGTTTCTCTCGCCCAAAGATTTGGGTCTCGGGACTCTTCAACTTATGCCTCAACTTCAATTTGAAGAAACGTGAGCTATCACTAAGCCAAGTCTCGAATATCCCATAAACTCTTGCGGCAAACTTTTTGGTTTACTGCCTGTAGTTGGTGGGTGTCATGCCTGTAAGCTGCCGAAACTGTTTACTCAAATGACTGTGACTATTAAAACCACATAAAAAAGCAATCTCCGTAATTGTTTGGTCTGTTTGTTTCAATAATTGCTTTGCCCGTTCTACTCGTTGCTGAAGCAGGTATTGGTGAGGAGCTGTCCCGATTGATTGTTTAAACAGATGGCTGAAATGATATTGGCTCATGCCTAGCAACGCCGCTAAATCAGCCAGCTTGATGTCTTGATTCAGATATTCGTTGATGTATTCCAAAACTTGAACAAGTTGACGCTGTGGTAATCCACCCTCGTAAATTGAAAGGCGAAGTTTAGGAGCAGCGTATTGCCTGAGCAAATGCACTGCCAATACATTTGCTAGTGATTGAATGTAAAGCCTTCCGCCTAAATTTTCTTGTTTTAGCTCAGCAAGAAGCATCATGCCGATTGACTCAATCTGAGGATCGCGAGTCCGGAATTCGCTTAGTAATTCAAGCTGATCGGGATTGGTGTCAATAGTTTCTCTGGCAACGCTTTGAATAAAATCAGATGTAATGCGAATCTGCAAGTAGTGGTCGTCTTTATCCCAACGTGCAAAAGACGGAGTCTTTGCAGGAGTTACAGAAATATCTCCTTTTCCGTAAAGCCCCGTATAGGTTTTTCCTCCTTGGATTTGCAGCAAGCGAACTGGACGGGGTGCAAGAGACAGATAAATCGAATGTTCATTGCTGTAATCACACGTTGCCTCACCTGGGGGTTGCTGGAATTGCTCGACCAAAATATTTTCCCAACCCTGAGCTTGGCTAGACAAAATGGGCAAACAGTTTGTTTCAGGCTGTAGGGGGACTGTCGTTTTCATAGTACAAACCCAATTCGTCTCATTCTGATTGTATTCAATGAATGGATGCTCATTGTCTGAAAACTGACAGCAAGATTTTGATAGTGACACAGGAATTAGATAGCTGAGCACGAGTCATTTACCTAAGCTGGAATGGTAATTGATTAGGAAAAGCTATGGCACACCTGTTACACATTGATTCCAGTCCCAGAGGAGAACGTTCACACTCTCGCAGACTCACAAGAGAATTTGTTGAAGCGAGAGTACAGGCTCATCCGGATGATGTCGTCACCTATCGCGATGTTGGTCGTAAGCCTGTTCCCCATGTAGATGAACCGTGGATTGCAGCGGCTTATACACCGCCAGAACAGCGTACTCCTCAGCTCCAAGAGTCAATTCGCATTAGCGATCAACTCGTGGACGAATTCTTAGCTGCGGATCTCTACGTCATCGGTATTCCTATGTACAATTTCAGCGTTCCCAGTACGTTTAAGGCTTATATTGACCAAATTGTCCGTCCAGGGCGAACTTTCGTGTTTGAGCCAGAAGATGCTGCAAACCCTTACAAACCTCTCGTATTGAATAAGAAAATGTTTATCATCACAGCGCGGGGTGATTCTGGCTTTGGACCTGGTGAGCGTAACGAGAAGCTAAATCATCAAGATCCGTATTTAAGAACACTTTTTGGATTTCTTGGCATCACCGACATCACTTTTATTCATGTTGAGAATGATGAGTTGGGTGGCACAAGTTTGGTGAAATCGATCGCAGCTGCCCGTGCCCAAATCGCTCAACTGATCGCAAGGTAATCCTTGGGAGGCTTTATCAGTTATCAGTTACCAGTTATCAGTTACCAGTTTTTACTGTTCACTGTTTGAAGACAATGACTAACCATTCCCTTTTCGCATTGAAGCTTTTCTCAGCACTGGGCTGCGGGCTGATAGGCGGAGTCTTTTTCGCCTTCTCAACCTTTGTGATGAGCGCCCTTGCTCGACTGAAGCCGACACAGGGCATTGCCGCCATGCAATCCATCAACATCACAGTGATCAATCCGTTGTTTTTTACAGTGTTCTTCGGAACAGCTGTGGCTTGTATCTTTCTGGCTGTCTTCTCACTGTTAAAGTGGCATCAACCCAGTGCTTTCTACTTGCTCGTCGGTAGCCTGCTTTATCTTGTCGGCACTATAGGCGTGACAATCGTGTTCAATGTACCGCTGAACGAAGCCCTGGCGATCGCCGATCCGAACAGCACTGAGGGCGCGAGGCTATGGTCTGGCTACCTTGTCAACTGGACAATTTGGAACCACGTTCGGGCAGGAGCAGCACTTGCAGCAGCAGCATCGCTCACGATCGCCCTCTGTGATCGAGCGTCGTAATCGTAATGTTTTACTCAGGCGTAACAATAATAAGATTTATTAAAGAAAACTAGCAATTAAAGACATTTTTGCCTATTCCATACCTCTAAGTAGATTTTGTTTACCCTGTATCGTTAAGTAATATAAATAGTGTGCTTGTCTGTAACGATAATAACTTTTTGGGGAATCAACAATGAGTCAAGCAGCACCCGCAGGGGTAGATAGTTCATTACTACTTGTCACACAGAACTATAAAGAGTGGTATCGACAGGGTAAACGGCTCGAAAAGCAAGAGAATTACGAGGAAGCGCTCACTTATTACGACAAAGCAATAGAGGTTTGTCCTGATGAGTACTGGCTCTGGTATGACCGAGGTAGTGTGCTACGGGAATTAGGTCAGTATCAGGAAGCACTTGCTAGTTTTGACCGAGCATTAGGACTTCGCCCTAATGATTACTGGGCGTGGTACAGTCGAGGCTACATTTTGGTAGAAGAACTAGAGCAGTTTGAGGAAGCGATCGCCAATTTTGACAAAGCCCTCGCAATTCGCCGCGATGATTATTGGGCGTGGTTCCGTCGAGGAGATGCCTTTAGATATTTAGAACGCTATGAAGATGCAATTTCTGACTATGATGAAGCTTTATCAATTCGCCGCGATGATTACTGGGCATGGTTTCGTCGGGGAGATGCATTAAGGCATTTACGTCGTTATGAAGATGCGCTAAAAAGTTATGACAAAGCCCTTTCTCGTCGCTCAGATAATTTTTGGACTTATTACAAGATAGGCGATACGTTAAGATATCTGGAGCGCTACGAAGAAGCGCTTGTAAGCTATCAAAAAGCAACTGAACTGAAGCCAGACGATGAGTACGCTTGGTATAACATCGCTTGCTGTGCAGCCCGAGTTGGAAAAGAAGCGCTAGCGCTTGAAAGCCTGGAGACTGCGCTGAAAATCAATCTAAATTTTCAAATATTTGTTAAGACTGACCCCGATTTGGATGTCATCCAAGATGGTGAACAACTTGATCACTTGCTGTGCAAGATAGCTGAGTGGAACGCCTAGATTTGGACAATAAAGTTTGTTGGGTTTCCACATACTAACAAGCCATAATTACATCACTCAAGTCTGAGCCAAGGAAACCCCGGCTCAGACTTCTGTGCAAAATTAAAAAATCACTCATTATTTTTGAGCCTCTATTTGCTTGACTGCAGTCAGCGCCGAGTAACTCACACCAGCAGTCCCTTCGCCTGGGTGAGTGGAGTCACCAACGAGCCACAAATTGTTGATGGGTGTACGATTGGCAAAACCAAAGGGACCGAAAGTTGATATCCTTTGACCAATACCACCAACAATACCCTGGTCTCGTGCTGTGTAGCGTGCAAAGGTGCGAGGAGTGGCTGCTTCTACATGAACAATAGTTTCTGGTTTCAAGTAAAAGAACTTTGCCAGACGGGAGATAGCATCTTGTGTATATTGTTGTTTTAACCCCTCATAATCCTCACTCACCCACCACTGTTTTGTATCTACAAAAGAAGAAGCAACAATTGTTGCTTTTCCTTCTGGGGCGCGTCCATCTCCTGGATGACTCACAGAAACAAACAGGGAATTATTGTTACCAATTGGACCTTTGGCATTATACATAAATTGGAGATGGGGCGGACATCCAGAAGGAATTGCGCTTTCGTCTACACCCAGATAGATAACGAAAGCACCTGAAGCGGGTGGTAGTTTTTCGACTCGCCGTTTGTAACCATGAGGAGCTTTATTACCCAATAACTGCACTAAGTTTTGTGCAGTCACATTAGCAACTACGTGGTCTGCTGCTTCTGTCCAGACTTCGTCAGTTTTCTGGTTACGAATGACCACAGCACTCACTTTGCCCTTTTCGACTTCAATATGTTCGACTGTGTGGCGCATGAGTAAGGTGCCACCTTTTTTTTCTAGGGCTTCTAAGAGGCGATCGCTGAGGACTTGCATACTACCTTGGAGATGATACAATCCCTGCGGCAACTGCGATACACTCAACGCTGTTGCTGCATAAAGTAAAGCCGTCTCTTCGGTATCTACCTGAGAGTAGAGCTTGAGTTGCAAATCCAAAAATGTTTTTAAACGGTGGTCGTTTCCTAGCTTGTAAGCACGCAACGCATCCCCAACGGTAAACAAAGTGTAGGGTACGGTTATGAATGTACTAGGACGTAATGCTTTAGTAAGTTGCACTAAATCCCACACGTTACGTGGTGGTAGCACTGGATCGCGTCCTTGAAATTCCCAACTCGCTTTAAACAAAGCCGCCATCAACTGCCAAAAAGGTTCGCTAAACGGAAACTGTCGTTGTCGTTCCTGTTTCCATTTCTGTGGATCTCGCCAAACGTTGATTGGTGTTTGCTCACCTGGCAAATACACTGCACAAGCTGGATCACAAGGCGTTGCTTGCGGTAAATCAATTTCTAATTCTGTAAAAATACGATGGTGGATTCCCCCTGGTTCCAACCCTGCAACTTGAGTGGCTCCTACATCAAAGGTAAATCCTTTACGTTGAAAGGTAGAAGCACAGCCTCCTGGTACAAGAGCTTGATCCAGAATTAACACACTGTAACCCCTATGTGCTAGTAACGCACCAGCAGTGAGTCCGCCAATTCCGGCACCAATAACTATAACGCGGGGTTTGCTGTTGCCAACACGATAACCTGGCATTGATATTTACGACATATTTCTTATTTTATAATTATAATAAGATTTATAAATTTTAAAAAATAAACTTAAACAGTTAGGCGAACGCCAGAGCCGGCACGAGGGAAACTGTTCGGCTAAGCTCACGGCCGAAGCCCTCCTCATGCGTGCTGGTCTCACCGTTAGCAACATCAGGACTTACGCAACTGGCACATTTTTCTTCAAACTTTCACAGGCCGAGAATTTGGCTATAACGTTTATAAATCAATGCTTACGAGCATTTCACCTCAATTTGAAATATATGTGCCAGTTGACCTTATATTGTGACGCTTGCGTAAGTCCTAAACATATGAAAGAAACACCATCTCCCTTCTTACCTGTTAAGCGTTCCCTGTTCCCTGTGTTTCTTGAAAGTTTAAAGACTTAATTTAATGGGATAAGGCGCGACAAAGCTGCAAAACTTCTAACCATCTTTGCCACATAATTCTTGCATGCGGTTTCAACGGAAGTTTGTACGGTTGATACATTTGGTTTTGGATCTCAGAAACTGTAGTCAATTGACTAACCGCTGCCCTATTTTTATCATAAGAAAATTTTTCCCTAAACCGCAACGAAGAATGATGATCTTGCCAAATCAAAGATGTAATAGGTTCAACTGCAATTTTGAAAAGGCATTCGATTAGACATTGATAAACTGGTCGAAGTAACAGTGGACTGTAGTCTAACTTGATGCTTTTATATAACCAAGTTAGAGTGCTCCAATAATCTCCGCTTGCCCTGCTTTTCCATGCAAGATGAACGTAAAAAGAACTAGCAGCCCAATGATATATGTGAGCAGGTATTTCTGGATGTTTTCTCTGAAAATTTGCCATAACCAGATTGTAAGACTTCTCCATTGTCTGACATCCGTTAGACATACTTGCTTTCACCTGACGATAGCCAATCAAAAACTCAGGTACAACTCGAAATTGATAATATTCAGCAATCCGCAAGTAAATATCCCAATCTTCACAACCTTGTGCATTCTGCTCTCTGAGTTTGCTGCTGTAACCGCCAACTTTATCAAAACAAACTCGACGAATCAGAGGGACACTTGCATTAATAATAAAGTTTGTATATAGCATAGCTGGGTAAACCTCTCCCTCTATGCTGAGAACATTTAAATGGTGATGGGGAATGTACTGTCCGACAATTGCGTCTTCTTCGTCAATAAACACTGACCAAGCATAAATTAATCCTACCGATTGGTCTGCCTCCAGCAGACATTGCACTTGTTTCTCTAGTTTCTGAGGATACCAAATATCATCAGCATCAATCGGTGCAATGTATTCACCTTTAGAATTTTCAATCGCCAAATTACGAGCTGATGCGACACCTGAATTTGATTGTTTGAAAAGGCTGATGCGACTGTCTTTTTGAGCAAACAATTCGACAATTTCAGCCGTTTTATCCTGAGAACCGTCGTCAACTACTAAAATTTCTATATTTTTATATGTTTGAGATATGATTGATTGCAAGGTGCGAGTGATGAAAGCTTCTGCATTATACGCAGGAACGATAACTGAAACTAATGGCAATTCACCCTTGATTTCATTGACCATATTCATGCAACTTTTGTTTGTGACAATCAAGTCAACAAATTCCGATGACTTATTTACTGTTATGTATTGTTTGTGTATCAAACATCATCAGTGATAATATGCAAAATTAAAAAAAAAATTATTTACTATTTCTTAACAAAACCCCGCTCAGACACTGACAGGACTTATCCAACAAGATCCTTCGTTGTGGGAGGGTGTAAGGGGGTAAGGGCGTGTGTAAGGGTTTGAACACCTACACCCCTATACCCCTTGCCCAAACGCGGTTATTTCTCGTTTCCATGCGTAAGTCCTAACTGATAATCCCGGTAGAGATTTCAGTCCTAGGTAAGATAAAGAGGTGTAAGCTTATCCCTACAACTTGAAATGACCACCACACTGCTAAACTTTCCTCGTCTTAATACTCCAAAGCTTTACCAATTGCCTGGGGGTTTGACTATAGTTGCAGAACAGATGCCTGTTGAAGCAGTGAACCTGAGCTTGTGGGTTAATGTTGGTTCCACTGCCGAGTCAGATACCATTAACGGTATGGCTCACTTTCTTGAGCATATGATTTTTAAGGGAACTGAACGATTGGCAAGCGGCGAGTTTGAACGTCGAATTGAAGAGCGCGGTGCTGTAACTAATGCCGCTACAAGTCAAGACTATACTCATTACTACATTACGACTGCTCCCAAGGACTTTGTAGAGCTTGCGCCACTGCAAATTGATGTCGTACTCAATGCGAGTATACCTAACGAAGCTTTTGAGCGCGAAAGATTAGTCGTTTTGGAAGAAATTCGACGTTCTGAGGATAATCCCCGTCGCCGCATTTTTCAACGAGCGATGGAGACAGCTTTTGATAAGTTACCTTATCGGCGTCCAGTTTTGGGACCAGAAACTGTCATTTCTCAATTGCAACCTCAGCAGATGCGGGATTTTCATGCAACTTGGTATCAACCCCGTTCAATAACTGCTGTGGCTGTAGGTAATTTACCTGTGGAAGAATTAGTTGAAATTGTTGCAAAAGGTTTTGAACGAACTGTAAGCACTCAGCATGCAACGCCTATCACTCAGCACTTACTAGCTAACTCAGAACCTCTGTTTACAAATATTGTCCGTAAAGAATTTATTGATCAAAGCCTGCAGCAAGCAAGGCTAATCATGCTTTGGCGAGTACCTGGGTTGAACCAATTAGAAAAAACTTATGCCTTGGATGTTTTGGCGGCAATTTTGGGACATGGGCTGACATCAAGGCTGGTGCAGGATTTGCGCCAAGAACTGGGGCTGGTTTCCCATATTTCTGTCAGCAATATGACGCAGCAGTTACAAGGTACATTTTATATTACGGCTTATTGTACAACTGAAAATCTGTCGGCAACAGAGGCTCGGATTGTGCAGCATATCCAAAATCTGCAAACAGAAATGGTAAAAGAGGCGGAAATAGCTCGTGTACGGACAAAAGTGGCTAACAGATTTATTTTTGCCAATGAAACACCAAGCGATCGCGCCAATTTATACGGTTACTATCAATCAATGGTAGGAGATTTGGAACCAGCATTTAACTACCCAGCTCGCATTCAAGCTCAAGATACAACTAGCTTGATGCAAGCAGCACAAGAATATCTTTCCCCAGATGCCTATGGTGTCGTTGTTATCAAACCATTTTAGTTTCCTATTACTATGATGTGGACTGAAATTGATGCCAATATTAGCCAGGTGACTGGCGAAAAATTTCAATCGTCACAACGACGCTCAGTCGGTGGTGGATGTATAAATCAAGGTTACAGTGTCTGTGACGGTGAGCGCACCTATTTTGTCAAGTTTAATCAAGCGTCGCAAATTGCAATGTTCGAGGCTGAGGCGCTAGGCTTACAGCAAATGTACCAAACAGCGACTATCCGCGTTCCCAAACCTATTTGCTGGGGTATTGCTGGTGATTCTAGCTATGTGGTGTTGGAATGGCTAGAGATGGGTTCAGCGCAAACAAAATCTTGGGAAGAAATGGGGCGCAAGTTAGCAGCAATGCACCGATGGAACCCCCCTCGCCTTGGTAATGGAGGAAGTCAGGGGGGTTTTGGTTGGGATATAAACAATACTATTGGTTCCACGCCTCAAATTAATACTTGGACAGCAGATTGGGGTGAGTTTTATACTAAATATCGGCTGAGTTATCAATTCCAATTGGCAAGGCGTAAGGGAGGTCATTTTCCCCAAGAAAAGGAGTTACTAGAGGCTATTCCTGAAATATTCGCAGATCATAAACCACAGCCCTCTCTTGTACATGGTGATTTATGGGGAGGAAATGCTGGGTGTACTGTTGCAGGAGAACCAGTGATTTTTGATCCAGCGGCTTATTTTGGCGATCGCGAAGTTGATATCGCCATGACAGAATTATTCGGTGGTTTCTCTGCTGCGTTTTATCGCGGTTACAACGAAGTTTGGCGCTTAGATCAAGGATATGAGCAAAGAAAAACTCTCTACAACCTGTATCACATTTTGAATCATTTCAATTTATTTGGTGGTGGTTATTTGTCGCAAGCAAACCGGATGATTTCCCAGATTTTGGCGATTTCGCGCTAACTCAGATCTTGCACCTCGGCGTTAGTACGCCTTGAACTGAAGTTCAAGGCTCATAGCCAAAGTCCGTTAAAACGGACTCAAAGACTTACCTAGTCCGTTTTAACGGACTTGAACTTTGAGCCAAGAAATTTATTTCTTGGCGGATGAGAATTATGGTGCAAGATCTGAGCTAAGGCACATTAGACATATGCAAAAATAATTCATCTTTTACCTATTCAACATTTTATGACTCAAACCATACCCAAACTAGTAACCTTTCTTTTTTAGGCTAAACTCCAGTTCAAAACTATGTCCCAATTTGCAAAACAATTTTGCCGCGTGTGCGCCCACTTTCGGAAAGTTGGAATGCCTTTTTGACTTCTACAAGCGGCAAAACGGTTGCGACGTGCGCTTTTAATCTGCCTTCGTCAACCAATGCGCTGATGGCAGCTAATTGTTCCGCGTTTGGCTTGCAATAAACCCGCGCGGACTTGACGCCAAATTCCTGCGCTTTTTCTTCGGACGGAAACTCCACTGACGTTACCAGAAAGCCACCTTTTTTCAAAGTTTGGAACGCTCTTTCAAACGTGTCGCCGCCGACTGCATCGAAGACGACATCAACGTCTTTAACGACTTGTTCAAAGTTTTGCTTCGTGTAATCAACGAATTCATCCGCGCCTAAATCTCTGACGAACTCTTCATTGCGTCCCGAAGCCGTACCGATGACGTATGCGCCTTTTGCTTTGGCAAGTTGAACAGCCAGCGAACCGACTCCGCCTGACGCGCCGGTTATCAAAATTCTTTGCCCGCTGCTGAGATGGGCTAAATCAAAAATCGCCTGCCATGCGGTTAACGCGCCGAGTGGAACCGCCGCCGCGTTCTCGAAATCGAGACTTTGGGGTTTAGACGCAATATCCCCCATTTTGGCGATCGCGTATTCGGCGAAACCTCCAGAGCGTATGATGCCGTAAACCGCATCACCTTCTTTGAAACCTCTGACATCATCGCCAATTCTTTCGATTGTTCCGGCAATCTCGCCGCCGAGTATGATGGGTAGTTTCAAACCGAGCCTTTCGCCCAAACCGTTGCGGATTTTCCAGTCAACCGGATTAACCCCCGCAACGTGAACTTTCACCAAAACTTCCTCCGCCTTCGGCTCCGGGCGTTCGACATCGGCATAATTTAGAACGTCATCATTGCCGTATTCATTGATTACTATTGCTTTCATTTTCCTCGCCCCTGTTTAATTTATTGGTTGAGCTACTTACTATTGTTATTATTTTGTGCTTAGTTCTTTAAGTTCTTGTTTTGCTTTTTGGTTCAATTCAACATCATCATTTAATTGCAAGATTTTTTGGAAGTCTTGTATGGCTTTATCTTTATTGCCCTTATTCTTATAAACTAACCCTCGGTTGTAGTAAGCATCGGTTAAGTTAGAGTCAAGTTTAATAGCTTGGTCACAATCGGCTATACCACGATCATAGTCTTTCTTAATACGGTATAGCTCACATCGGCTATCATAAGCTAGGGCTAAGTTCGGGTCAAGTTTAATAGCTTGGTTAAAATCAGCTATAGCGCGGTCATAGTCTTTTTTATATAAGTAATAAATTCCTCGGTTTTTGTAAGCTTTGGCTAAGTTCGGGTCAAGTTTAATAGCTTGGTTAAAATCAGCTATAGCGCGGCCATAGTCTTTTTTATTATTGTAAGAAAATCCTCGGTTGTTGTAAGCTTTGGCATCGGTCGGATCAAGTTTAATTGCTTGGTTATAATCAGCTATAGCGCGGTCATACTCTTTTTTATATAAGTAAGAACCTCCTCGGTTGTAGTAAGCTTTGGCTAAGTTCGGGTCAAGTTTAATTGCTTGGTTATAATCAGCTATAGCGCGGTCATACTCTTTTTTATTGTTGTAAGAAAGTCCTCGGTTGTTGTAAGCTAGGGCATCGCTCTGGTCAAGTTTAATTGCTTGGTTATAATCAGCTATAGCGCGGTCATACTCTTCTTTAGAAAAGTAAGAATTTCCTCGGTTTTTGTAAGCTTTGGCTAAGTTAGGGTCAAGTTTAATTGCTTGGGTATAATCAGCTATAGCGCGGTCATACTCTTCTTTAGTGTCGTAAGAAAGTCCTCGGTTGTAGTAAGCTTTGGCATCGTTCGGATCAAGTTTAATTGCTTGGGTATAATCAGCTATAGCGCGGTCATACTCTTCTTTAGTGTCGTAAGAAAGTCCTCGGTTTTTGTAAGCTTTGGCATCGTTCGGATCAAGTTTAATTGCTTGGGTATAATCAGCTATAGCGCGGTCATACTCATTTTTATATAAGTAATAATTTCCTCGGTTGTAGTAAGCTTTGGCATCGTTCGGATCAAGTTTAATTGCTTGGTTATAATCAGCTATAGCGCGGTCATACTCTTCTTTAGTGTCGTAAGAAAGTCCTCGGTTGTAGTAAGCTTTGGCATCGTTCGGATCAAGTTTAATTGCTTGGTTATAATCAGCTATAGCGCGGTCATACTCATTTTTATATAAGTAACAATTTCCTCGGTTGTTGTAAGCTAGGGCATAATTCGGGTCAAGTTTAATTTCTTGGTTATAATCAGCTATAGCACGATCATAGTCTTTTTTATAAAAGTAAGAAAGTCCTCGGTTGTTGTAAGGGAAGGCATAGTTATGGTCAAGTTTAATAGCTTGGTTATAATCAGCTATAGCGCGGTCATAGTCTTTTTTATAAAAGTAAGAATTTCCTCGGTAATTGTAGACTATTTTCTGGTTTAACGCTTTCATTGAATCATTACCCTGTTCCAAAGCTTCGCTAAAAGAGGTTATAGCCTGTTCCCAATCACTAACTGTGTAACGAATTAATCCCACAGTAAAATGAGTCAAATAACTCATCTCTTTTGAAAGACGTAATTGCAATTGAAAATTGTTTAATTCAGAGATGCTAGCCGTCTGTTCTAACGAGCCAATTTTAGGTAAGTATTTTGGGGTACGCAATACTTCAAAGTGTGGACTAAACTGTGTACTTGTACTTGTTACGTCATAATCACCCCAAATGACAATCCTAGCTTTGTGACTTTCTCCTTCACTAAGGGCATCTTGACGGTTAGTAATTATTTTGTTTAAACGTTGTACTTTGACATCAGGAGATTGTTGAAAGGCATTATTTAGGTTCTCAAAGATATTTTGAGTTACACGAAACTTTTTGTGCTCAGCAGAAGTTTCAAAATCAGCGAGAAGAACAATAATGTCCTTGGTTGGGAGTTCCAATATATAAAATCCAGTTATACCCAAAAGAGGTAGAATCACCATCCCTGCTAGAGCCAAACGCCGTAATTTTTTGTATTGTTTGAATCGTCTAAAGAAATTGATATTAAAACCAGCAATTCGACTTGAGGGATAGTAGATGTATGCACAACAGATCCAAAAAGTAATCAGACCAAAGCCGAGTAAAATATGAGTTATTAATCCATAATCGTTAAGTATTAACCGGAAAAGTCCTAGTAAGCTAATTATCAAACCAAATACTACCGTGCCAATAAAGAACAACGGTGTATATGGTTGAGTTGTGATTGAGTCTTCCGGACTAAAATCTCTATGTCTAATTTTTATTGTGGGAGTATTAAATTCCAAAAGATTATTTAAATCTATATTATTACAACCAAATTGAAAAGCATCTGCGTAGTTTCTGCCACAAAAAATAGCATCATAAAATCCTTTGGAAAAAATGATAGCAGAATTGTCTGGAATAGATTGTCCCATACCAATGACACAATCAATATGTTGAAAAATTGCTTCAGCTTGAGTCTTGGAATAGCAAGCGTTTAGTAAAACACACTCTACTTGCTCTTTTGATAACTCAAAAAAACGTGAGAGTGATTGCGTACTTACTATCTGCGCCGAACCTGAGTTATTTTCCAGAACTAAGCCATCAGTCCCAGTACCGTGACCGGAAAAATGTACTATTTGTGGTTTATGATCTAACAATGTACGACGCAACTCATCAATACGAACTGCACCTTTATTAATCAATTCAAATTTTTCTCTATTAAGAGCGCGTTCCCACGCTGCTTGAATTTCTCGTACTTCTTCATCCAAGCGCAAGTTATTTGTATTTATAGGATTAGCTGATAATATTAAAATCTTCTTCATCAGGGTTTGGGATCACTCAATGAAGTAACTTCGTTCGCTTTTAACCACTGTTCAACTAGTTCAGTTATCACTTGGTTCATCTTCAGCCCACGGATAGCACAGGCTGCGTGAAACCGTTTTTTGATGTCGTCAGTGATACTAATGTGCATCAGTTTTACAGATTTTAAAGCTTGTAGAAAAAATTGTATCCAAATATATCTACAAATGTACAATGTCTGGTTTCGGACAAACTTATAAATTTTAGAACAGGGAACACAACGACCACGCCCCTTCGGCTACGCTCAGGGCGAGTCAGTGCATCGCAGGGAACGCTTAACAGGGAAGAAGGAATAAACATGTACCTAGCTTCGTCAAAATCAAATAGGTGTCCTATAGACTTCCAACGATCAGGAAGTTATCCTGCTCATCCCCCTCACTCGCTGCTCAAACATTGTATGCCCTACGGAAATTTAGTTTTGAATTTTGCTTCGACTCCCTTTAAGCTGAGCGAAGCCGAAGCTTCGGCTACTGTTCACTGTTCACTGTTCACTGTTTTCAGTTCTTGTTTTGCTTTTTCGTTCAATTCAACATCATTATTTAATTGCAAGATTTTTTGGAAGTCTTGTATAGCTTTATCTTTATTGCCCTTATTCTTATAAACTAACCCTCGGTTGTTGTAAGCTGCGGCATAGTTTGGGTCAAGTTTAATAGCTTGGTTACAATCGGCTATAGCACGATCATAGTCTTTCTTAACACGGTATAGCTCACATCGGCTATCATAAGTTACAGCATCATTCGGATCAAGTTTAATAGCTTGGTTATAATCAGCTATCGCGCGGTCATAGTCTTTTTTATACAAATAATAATATCCTCGATTGTTGTAAGCAGCGGCATAGTTTGGGTCAAGTTTAATTGTTTGGGTATAATCAGCTATCGCGCGGTCATAGTCTTTTTTATTGCCGTAAGAAATTCCTCGGTTGTAGTAAGCTTGGGCTAAGTTCGGGTCAAGTTTAATAGCTTGGGTATAATCAGCTATCGCGCGGTCATCGTCTTTTTTATTGTAGTAAGAAAGTCCTCGGTTGTAGTAAGCTGTGGCATAGTTTTGGTCAAGTTTAATTGCTTGGTTAAAATCAGCTATTGCGCGGTCATAGTCTTTTTTATAGGCGTAAGAAAGTCCTCGGTTGTAGAAAGCTGTGGCATAGTTCGGGTCAAGTTTAATTGCTTGGTTAAAATCAGCTATTGCGCGGTCATAGTCTTTTTTATTGCCGTAAGAAATTCCTCGGTTGTAGTAAACTTGGGCATCGTTTTTATCAAGTTTTGTTGCTTGGTTAAAATCAGCAAGTACTAACCGGAAAAGTCCTAGTAAACTAATTATCAAAACAAATACTACCGTGCCAAGAAAGAATAAGCGTGCATGTGGTTGACTTGTCATTGAGTCTTCCGGACTAAAATCTCTATGTTTAATTTTTATTGTGGGAGTATTAAATTCCAAAAGATTATTTAAATCTATATTATTACAACCAAATTGAAAAGCATCTGCGTAGTTTCTGCCACCAAAAATAGCATCATAAAATCCTTTGGAAAAAAGGATAGCAGAATTGTCTGGAATAGATTGTCCCATACCAATGACGCAATCAATATGTTGAAAAATTGCTTCAGCTTGAGTCTCCGATCTACTTACTACTCACGCGATGCAGCGCTCAATTGTTGCGACAACTGACTTGGAAAGTGCGTCAAAATCATAACCACCTTCCAAGCCGAACAGAATTTTACGAGTTATTCCTAGACAATAATCTGTGAATAAACCATAATCTTGCGGTTGCAAATTTATACTAGCCAATGGATCATCGGCGTTGGCGTCGTAACCTGCACTCACAATCAATAAATCCGGCTGAAAACTAGATAAAAAGGGTACTACTTTTTTTTCAAAAATAGGTTGGTATATTTTTATATCGCTGCTAGGAGGAATTGGTATATTCAGTACATTCTTATGAAAACCTCGCTCTGTATGATGTCCTGTCCCTGGATAGCAAGGGTACTGATGAAGAGAACAGTAGGCAATTTGTGAGTTTTTTTCTACTATTGCCTGAGTACCATTACCGTGATGCACATCCCAGTCAAGGATGGCAACACGGTTAATTCCTGGTTGTTCCAGGGCATAAAGAGCAGCGATCGCCGCATTGGAAAACAAGCAAAACCCCATCCCCGCATCACTTTCAGCGTGGTGTCCTGGTGGACGCGCCAACACAAAAGCTGGTTCGCCAGTTTCCAATACAACATCAACTCCATCCAACCAGGCACTCACTGCCAACAAAGCAACATCATAACTGCGTCGAGAAACAGGCGTATCTCCATCCAAATAACCACCGCCTGCAACAGCAATTTCTTGAACTTTCTTGATGTAGCGCCGGGTGTGTGCTTGTTCTAACACAGATATGATACAGCGCTTTTCTGGTAGAGTGGGCAAGCGCCATTCAATATGTTGTGCAAACGCAGCTTGTTTTAAGGCGGTGGCGATCGCACTCAGACGTTCTGGTTTCTCTGGATGGAAAGATCCAGTCTTGTGATCCAGAAACTCGTCGGAATAAATGACTGGCAGCATAAGGCGAGTGAAGTAAGCAGTAAGATACTGATTTCAATTGTATGCTGACTACTCTTTGGGGAACCCGGTAAATTCATCGCTTGGTTCATCCAGCATTTCCGGTGCTATAGCTGGGTTACTCCTACGTTCTTCTGGCGATTGACTCAATATCACATCGTCTATTCTTGGAGGATTTTTAATTTTGTCAAGTATCTCAGGACTTAATTGGGATTCATCGCTTTGTGGATTTGTTTTTTTTGCTTGATTAGGAGTTGTTTCATTGCTGGACATAATTATTTCCTCAAGAGGGAACAGGGAACAGGGAACAGTGATAACTGATAACTGTTCACTGTTTGAACCTTACACGCCTCAGCTTAAGCTTTGCTGTAGGAGGTACACACTATCTTGAGGCTTAAATTAAGGATAAGAGAAAGATTTCGGTACTCTGTGGTTTGTCAACGCGGCTTGCGTCCTTGTTGGTTCCGGGCTAGGGGTGTACCACATCCGAGAGTGCGCCCCTCTTAGGGGCTAGAAAATTTTCTTTTCCCCTCACACCCTTACACCCCTTTGTTGATCAACTCTTAATTCACCCTAAGGTTGTAAGCAGGATTTCGTTGCCTTCGATACAATTTAGAAGTAAGGAGAGCCGAGGAGAACAGACCAGTGCTATTAAAAGGCTTTGAGATAGAGATGTACACTGGCACGCCCAGTGGTGATATAGTCGGACTCTCCGACAAGATAGTTGGATCTTTGGATGGATTTGTCCGAGAGCCGGATAGTCGAAACGTAGAATATATCACTCCACCATTACAGAATTACGAACAGCTTTTATGTGCCTTGTTGCGTCCTCGGCTTCAACTTAGAAACTTCATCAAGCAATTAGGTGATTACACGCTGATTCCAGGAAGCACTCTATCCTTAGGAGGAGGCGATCGCTTTTTTCGCTCAGATCCAACAAACCCTTATCATGACTACATTGAGCAAACATACGGTACCAAGGTTGTCACCGCTAGCGTTCACATTAATGTAGGCATTAGCGATCCAGAAGTCTTAATGCGGGCGTGTCGGGTTATAAGGGTAGAAGCACCTTTGTTCCTTGCCTTGAGTGCATCATCTCCGTTTCTGAATGGCAAAGCAACTGGTTATCATTCCACACGCTGGGGTGTTTTTCCGCAAACGCCTTCTCATGTACCTTTATTTGAAAGCCACGCCCATCACATTGAATGGGTGGAAAACCAACTGGTGGCTGGAACAATGCAAAATGTTCGTCATCTTTGGGCGTCAGTTCGACCAAATGGCGATCGCCGCCCTTATGATTTGAATCGTTTAGAACTACGAATTTGCGATTTAGTCACAGATCCAATTGCTTTACTGGGGATAGCAGCTTTAGTAGAGGCACGTTTATTACAAGTTATCAATAATCCCTCTATCGATCCATTAACCCAAAGCACCTTCACCCCAGACGAACTTATTTCCCTAACCTATGCCAACGAAACTGCAGCCGCGACTTCCAGTCTTGAGGCTCAACTTCAGCATTGGCAAGATGGTAGGAGTATTTTAGCCAGAGATTGGATTAGTGAAATATATCAAGATGTTTGGGCGATCGCTAAGCAGAATGGCTTTGCCTGTTTCCTTTCACCATTACAAAAAATCTTGCGTGAAGGTAACGAAGCTCAACAATGGTTACAACTGCACGCACTTGGCTTGAGTGAAAGACACGTTCTCACTCACGCTATTGACGTAACAAGAGAATGCGAAGTTGAACTAGAAGATAAATTGTGTTCATCTTCGGTTGCTTAGCACACCTTAGGATTAATAGGGTTCGGAAATCTAAATATGAACAAATCATGATCCAGATTTGTCCCTTCAGTGAATTCCGAACCCTTTTTATGGAAATGTCTATTTGGCGTTAAAACTTGATGTATGTCAGATATTGGTAGTGTACAATACACCTACAAATAACTTAATAAATCGTAATATATCTCAGTATATCCCCTTAGCTCTTATAAAGCACATTTTTTGTCTGTTTTAAATTTCTAATCAATTGACTCCTGATCACAATATAAAAAAAAATTATGTATTTTCAACACTAGGGAAGATGTAAAAAAAAACAGACTGCATTTTAATCAGATTTTCAATATATTAATTCTTCCGCAAATGCCCCAGGTCGTTTTAGTTAACCCGCTTATTCCTCCCAATACAGGTAATATTGCTCGCACCTGTGCTGCCACAGGCACTGAATTACATTTGGTAGGACCTTTGGGGTTTGAGATTAGCGATCGCTACCTCAAAAGAGCTGGTTTAGATTACTGGCCTTATGTCAAACTGCACTATCACGAATCTCTGGAAGCTTTTAAGTCCGCGCATCGCTCACGTGGCGGAAGATTATTAGGTTTTAGCGTCAGAGGTAGTTGCAACTACGTGGATTTCCACTTTCAACCCAATGATTGGTTGCTCTTTGGTTGTGAAACCACTGGCTTACCACTTGAGATCACATCAGCTTGTGATGTTACTCTCTATATTCCTATGAACGAACCAAATGTTCGCAGCTTAAATCTTTCTGTGAGTGTAGCAGTGGGTCTTTTTGAAGCTCGTCGTCAATTGGGGTTATAGTAATTCGAGTTCTTTTAAAGACGCCAGCATAGGGAAAATCTTAACAGTTTTTATGTGATCATATACTGATTTTTGAGATTCTTTTTATACAGCGATTCAAAAAAATCTCTGATATCTTAATAGTAAGCAGTACGAAGTGACTAACTGCAAATACAGATAGAACCAAACTATGTTTGAATTATTATTCATGACTCAGTACTCTATATTCAACACTGCTGGAGTAAAAATGACTTGAGACTGAAGAAAATCTATAAGAAATTTCTATAGTAGTTTTGATAAACAGTCGAGGTGAAATGATAGATTTTCTTAAATTTGAATTTTCTTTTGAGTAGGGAACGAAAACATCATGAGCCAGTCATATCAAGAGTTTGAGGTAGTTACTCTCATGTTTTTTCTTTTTTTGAGCTATAAAATCTGCTAGTTAATACGGTTATTTTCGAGTAATAATCAACGTAAAACCTTGTGTAATAAATACGGATGAACTGAAAAAATGCTGAAAAAGATTTACAGAAGGGTGTAGTGTATTCTATGAGCTAGCAGCAGACAACTTGCTCAAGGCAAAAGAACATGCCGAATGTGTGATAATCAATCGTGAAACAAAAGCAACAAAAGCCTGAACTGTAAAAAAGAAAACTTTTATGACCTATGAAAAATGAAAGGTGTCAGATGTGAACAGAAAAACCCAAGGCAAAAATTTAATATTTAAAATATCGATGTGAACTTGTCTAAATCAGAGAAGCAGGTTAATCTTGCGTAAGTATCTCTGGTGTATGTGGTATTGATCTATTGCTTGTAGTGATTAAAATCATTGACTAGTACTCAGACTGGAGAATTGAGGTTGGTTAAGCGCAAGTGATCATAGGAGGTCGTCTTTGAAACGAGCATTAAAAAAGAAAGGGAGGGCTGAGTTGGAGAATACCCCAGGAGATGATGTTGCAGTGGAACCAATAGATGCAGTTAATCCAAAGGTTAACCAATGTCAAGTACCAACAACAGCTGTAATGATTGGCTTGGCAATATCAATGGGAGCAACCAGCTTTTTGGTGACTCGACAAAGCGACCAAGCTGCAGCTGCAGAAGTGTTAGGTAACCTAAATACAGCCTCAACAATTCCTGTTGCGAATAATTTGGAGGTGAAATTTGCTTCCACCAAGAAACTAGAATCACAAGCCATCTCATCAGTGAGCTTGCCAGAAAGTCCTACAGTAGTAGAACCAACAGCAATTTCACAGCTAACTCAACAAAGAGCAAAATGGCAAGTTGGGGCAAGCAAGACATCAGTGCAAAGCTCAGCATCAGTAGGAGTTCCAAGTTTACTGACAACAGCACAAGCACAACAAAGTATTGCTTGGGAAAAAAACAACTTCCAACAGTCTAAAAAGCTGGGAGCACAAATACTCTCTAATGCTGATGGTATTACTAATGTGCAAGCTGTGTCTTCCCAATCTGCTCAACCAAAAACAGTAGAAGCTAAGAACACAGAAGAATCAGAAGTAAATGCTCAACTAAAAGCGCAGCAAGAATTCGCGCGAAATCAATTACAGCAAGAATCAGACCATCTCAGGAAAAGTTTAACTCAATGGCACTCTCAACAAACCAAAGATTTATCACAACAAGCAGCAACTAGGTTAGTACAGCCAATGACTGTGGCAGGTAAAATGCCCCAGACAAGTACTATCACTGGTACATCACAGTTGAATACAACTAGCGATGTTAACACAGCAAGGCTCGTATCAAAGTTAAACCAACAATCAGAGGTGCAGGTGTCAACACTACCAGCTTCAACAGCAGTTGCACCAATAGCAGTCACACAAACAGCAGCTGCAGTATATGAAGTTAAGCCAGGAGATACAATAGGGGAGATCGCCAACGATTATGGCATTTCAGTCCTAGAACTGATAAAGGCAAATAATCTTAACAATCCTCATCAGCTGAAAATCAGTCAAAAACTGTCAATTCCTGTAGCGCAAAACCCCAGTACTGCTCAGGCATCTGTCGCAACGAAACTGAGTGCGCTTGGAGCCAGTGGTACTAGCAATATTAGCCAAACAACTACAAAATCACTCATTGCCAACAACAGCAGTGTTACAGTTCCAACATCAGTAGTTGGTAATACCCAGTTTCAGTCATACGTTCAATCGACGACTAACTTAGCAGAAAATACTATTACAAATAGCCAATCTTCTGACTCTATCACATATTATGGTGTAGGTGGTGACGCCCCACTGCCAACAGTTGTTACAGAAGCTCAATTGGCACAAATACCAACTTCTACAAAAACAAAACAAGTAAAAAATGATCAACGTCTGCGCCGCTTGCAATTAGAAATTGAAAGATTGCGGGAAAAATACCGTTCTCAGGAAGCTGGTAATACAGTTGCAGACGCAAATGAAGCTAATGATGCGCCAGTAACAGTTCCTGGTGCCAGTCAAAATGATGGTGTAGTGCCAATTTCTGTTCCGAGACCAAATAACTCAGCAGTGCAAATACCTGTGAGTGAACAGAACAAAGCTGGAATTTCCATACCCGTTCCCAGACCGATAGCCCCGAATTATGGTAGCAGACCAGGTAGGCCACAACTGTTACCAAATCAAGCGATAGTAACACCTCCCACAGGTGTTGATGCTTCTCGATCTCTTGGTTCTATGCAGGGAAAAATAGTTTATCCACAGTTACCGCCTTTAGCAGCAGTGGATAGATATCTGCCAAGAGCGATTGACGAGAATACACCTGGTCCGTCCACCTCTACCACAGCTTATATGTGGCCTGCAAAGGGAACTCTAACCTCTGGCTTTGGCTGGCGCTGGGGAAGAATGCACAAGGGAATTGATGTTGCTAACTCAGTTGGCACGCCGATCTACGCATCCGCTGACGGTGTTGTAGAAAAGGCAGGTTGGAACAGTGGTGGCTATGGCAATGTTGTGGATATCCGCCATCTTGATGGCAGCATGACTCGCTATGGTCACAATAGTAAGATTTTGGTGCAGTCTGGTCAACAGGTACACCAAGGCCAAACAATTGCTTTAATGGGCAGCACTGGCTTCAGTACTGGCCCTCATAGCCACTTTGAAATCCATCCAACTGGCAAGGACGCAGTCAACCCAATAGCTTTCCTGCCAACAGCACGTCTGTAGTAGTTGGCAATCTGTAACTTGATGATTGCTTATTATATAGAGGGAGCCCAGCTCCCTTTTTGGCTATTTATTATACAAAGTAGCACATAGGTGGGCAGATGGGGAAAGTCAACAATACACCCCTTTGTTGGTCAACTCATGTTTAGCTGTCAATTCTTGAGTGTTGACTTCAAAGTTTCTGTATGCTAAATTAAATAATCGAATCATGTGTATGGCTCAGTAGCTCAGTTGGTTAGAGTAGGGGACTCATAAGCCCTTGGTCGTGTGTTCGAGTCACACCTGAGCCATTTTTGCAAATCTTTAAGTAACAGATAGGGAGTGGGGAGTTGCTTTAACCAACAACTCCCCACTCCTTTGTTAGTAGTTCTTCAAATGTCGAATGACTTCAGCAACAGACCAAGCTTGAGCTACTGCTCCTCTTGGTGTATGCGGCTCGTCACCCTCAAAAATTTCAGAAATAGAGCCAAGACAGGCATCAGATAGAAAGTGTTTTAGCAAGGGTTGCCAATCAAAAGGTAATGGAAGTCCCGGATAAAAACGCTCCCAACCACGAATGAAAGGGCCAATTAACCAACTCCATACCGTGCCTTGGTGATAAGCCCGATCGCGTTTTTCTGGGTTACCCTTATATTTGCCAATGTATTGTGGATCTGTTGGAGCCAGACTGCGAAGACCATAAGGAGTGAGTAAGCAAGAACGAGCAAGATCAAGGATTTTTTGCCCTTGCTGTTGAGAGAACGCACAATGTGAAAGCGAAAGTGCCAAAACGGCATTTGGGCGAATCTGAGAATTTCTTAGATCATCTGGCTCAATCACATCGTACAAGTAACCCAGTTGAGGATTCCAGTACTGTTGCATAGAAGCTTTCACTTGTTGTGCTAGCTCAGTGTAACGCAAAGCCTGCTTAGCAAGACGCCCACGGTCAACCATAGCTTCGTGTTCACTCAAAATTTCTGCCCACCGACTTGTCCAACATAGCGCTGAATACCATAGAGCATTAATTTCCACTGGCTTACCACGACGGGGAGTGATAGGCTGCCCGTCTACCACCACATCCATCCAGGTCAAAGCTACAGCAGGAGCATACCAACTAACTAGCCCATCGGTAACATCGGCCTGGATATTATAGCGTGTCCCTCCAATGAAAGCTTTGTAGATTTGCTGCACCACTGGATATTGCTCTACCAAAAACTGCCAGTCTTGTGTTGCTTCTAAGTAAAGCCCTAAAGTTTCAATCCACCATAGTGCCGCATCAATACTGTTATAAAACGGTTCGCCATCCGCGTCAGGAAATGCATTAGGAATTAAACCGTGAGAACAGTAACGTCCAAAAGTTTGCAACAGTCCTTTTGCCAACTCAAAACGCTGTGGAGTAAGAGTCAACCCTGGTAAGGCAATTAAGGTATCGCGCCCCCAGTCATTAAACCAGTGATATCCAGCAATCACGCTCGGACCAGCAATAGAAGCACGATAAACAATAAACTGATCGGCAGCTTGTAGTAGTCGCCGCCAGAGGTGGGATGGAGTTGAGGAAGATGAGGGAGATATAAGAGTATGATCTCGCCCTACTTCCCCCTGGCAATTTTCCCACCCAAAAATTTGAGACAGCCGCTGTTGCTCTGCTTCGACAAGTTCCGCAAAGGTTTCACAAGTCAGGGGAGTTTGCAGTTCATTCGGAAAACCCACTCGTGCATCCATTGTCACCGCATCCCCTGGACTGAGTGTAACTGTTAAGTAACCAGGGCTATAGAGGTCTTCGCGATCGCCCAACCCCCGCAGAGTTTCCTCGGGAAGTTTATAATCCAAGTACCAAAATGGATCTGGTTGATAGTTTCCTTGCGTCCAGCGCAAGTGCCAAGGTGTTCCAAAATTGTCAGAACTTATTGCTTGCAGGCAGACTTGCTGTTGTCCCAGCAATTGTGAGAACTGTAATTCTGGAATAACCTTTTGTTGATGGTGAAAGTCGCGATCGCCTATAAGCAGTCGCAGCTTCAATATCGCGGTTTGTGTACCTTCATAGCGATATTGAACCAAGATACGATGGCAAAAATGAAATGGGGGGGATGTGGGAGTGAGCGAGTCAGGGCTTACTTCTCTGTTTTGCCCTACTTTTTCCATTAATCCATACGGCATCACCAAACGTCTAGTCAACTGCCAGTCATCTTCACCCCATATCCACTTTGGAACTGGGTTAATATCAAAAAGGCGCAGCAGTTCGTAGCCCTTTGGCTCTATCTGACAACTGCCCCAGAAATTTGTCCCCAATGCCACAACCCGATCTGATAGTTCTAGGCTAGCTTCTAGGTGCGAAAGCAACAGAGTACGCCCAGAAGGCGGGTTAGTCGCGGCAAACAACCAGCCATGATAACTGCGAGTGCGGATATCAGAAACTGTACCACTGGCAAAACTTCCTAAGCCATTAGTCAGTAACCATTCTCTTGTATCTAAATCCACCATTGTCTACTCAAAATCGTTATGAGTATGATATTATTGTAACAGAATGTAATGAAGCCGTAAGTCTAGCCCTACAGGCGGTGAGACTATTGGTTCACGAGATGACGAGAACGGGTGAGATTACCTGACCCGAGCTCCAACAATACTAAATAGATAATAAATTGAAGGAGAATTAGGTTAATGCCTCTCACTTATCCATCAGAAGGATGCCTCCGTGTAGGTCAACAGGCTCCCGACTTTACAGCAACGGCTGTGGTAGATCAGGAATTTAAAACCATAAAACTTTCCGACTATCGCGGCAAGTATGTCGTACTGTTTTTCTATCCTTTAGACTTTACCTTTGTTTGTCCCACTGAAATCACAGCCTTTAGCGATCGCCACGAAGAATTTAAGAATCTTAACACCGAAATCCTTGGTGTTTCCGTTGACAGTGAGTTTTCTCATTTAGCATGGATTCAAACGGATCGCAAGTCTGGTGGCGTAGGTGACCTCAATTACCCCTTAGTTTCCGACATCAAAAAAGAGATTAGTGCAGCTTACAACGTGCTTGATCCAGCAGCTGGCGTTGCTTTGCGCGGTTTGTTCATTATTGACAAAGAAGGTGTCTTACAGCACGCTACCATCAACAACTTAGCTTTTGGTCGCAACGTTGATGAGACCCTGCGGACTTTGCAAGCCATTCAATACGTTCAGTCCCATCCGGACGAAGTTTGCCCTGCTGGCTGGCAACCAGGCGACAAGACAATGGTTCCCGATCCAGTCAAGTCCAAAGTTTACTTCGCTGCTGTTTAGGTTTCAAAAGTAATAGAGTAGTAGTACCACTATGACGTGCTATTACAAACTAACTCAAACTTAGCCACAGATAAACACAGACAAATCAAATTCGTAATGAATAATTCGTAATCTCTCAGAAGGAATTACGACTGAAAAATTACTAATTCTTTGGTTATATTCCGTGTAGATCTATGGCTTTTTCATTTAATATTTTCATAACATTAGGGATAAAAAGATGGTTACTTCAGCGGCTTCTAGCGGCTTATTCAATCAACGATTCTTCCGCAACTTTTTACCAAAACCAGCATCTAATACGCTGGAATTGGGATATCTGGCACCAGATTTTCAACTCCCAGATATCACTCATGGTACTTTAGTTAAATTATCTGATTATAGAGGCGAGCAACCAGTCTTACTTGCCTTCACTCGTATCTTTACAGAAAAAAATTATTGCCCTTTTTGCTTTCCTCATATCAAATCTTTAAATGAAAACTACGAGCAATTTCAAAACAGGGGTATAGAAGTTTTAATGATTACCAGTACCGATGAACGGCAAAGTCAAATCGTTGTGAAAGATTTGAATTTAAAAATGCCGCTTTTGAGTGATCCAAGCTGTCGCGTCTTCCGTAACTATAAAGTTGGACAAGCATTAGGAGCACCTTTACCAGCACAATTTGTGTTAAATCAAGAAGGCAAACTTCGCTACAAACATTTATTTTCTTTTCTTGACCACAACGCTAGCGTGGAGAGATTGTTAGAGCAATACAATTAGGCAGAGCAATGCCAAAGAAACAAATTTCAAGTTGAAAACTAAAACCTGTTAAAACACCAAGCCCGCACCGAATCAATAGATAAGGTGTGGGCTAACCTTACGATGCTTGCTGTTAGCGGAGTGGCGCGTTAGCGCGGGTAAATTCATTGGAATCCCCACTAAGCAAGAATCTGGGCGTCAAAAGAGCGCAGAGTGTCAAAGCCTAATATGCGGCAAATGTTCGCGGGGATTAAAAGTACGAATAGAGCGAATTTTTTCGTAGTATTCGCGTTCCTGCTGACTAATGTCTTTTGGTGGAACAATAGCAACTTTCACTAACTGATCACCACGTCCAGCGCGAGGTTGGGGCCAGCCTTTGCCACGTAAGCGCAAAGATTGACCAGAACGCACTCCAGGAGGAAGCTTCACCGTAACCGAACCATCTGGTGTGGGTACCTCAACTGAGGCTCCTAAAACGGCTTCGTCTGGCGTGATTGGTATTTCGCACACCAAGTTATCGCCCTCGAACTGGAAGAAAGAGTGGGGTTGAAGTTCAACTTTCAGATATAAATCACCACGTTGTTGGGTGAAAGGACTAACTGGTCCTTTACCGCGTACGCGTAAACGACTGCCAGACTTTGCACCTGCGGGTATACGAACATCAATGACTTCGTTGCCCAGATTTAGGTGCTTTTGTACACCATGAAACGCTTCGGAAAAAGTCAGGGCGATGGCAGCTTCACTGTCTTGGGTAGCGCCAGTAGTACCTACATCTTGAAAATTAAAATCATTAAACCCACCAAAACCACTAGGTGCACCAGTGCTGGTGCGGTAATATGATTGCCGTCCTCCGCGTGGACTACCACCGCCAAAGCGTCCTAGTAATTCGTTAATAAATTCATCAAAGCTACCATATTGGCTGAAATCAAAACCGCCCATATCAACACCAGCACCAGCACCAGATGGGAAGCCATCAGCTGCTTGTTTCCAGTATTGACCAAATTGGTCATATTTTTTGCGTTTGTCTGAGTCTGACAAAACTTCGTATGCTTCGTTAACTTCTTTGAAGCTTGCCTCAGCTTGTTTGTTACCTGGGTTGACGTCAGGGTGATATTTGCGGGCTAATTTGCGAAAGGCTTGTTTGATTTCTTCTGGACTGGCAGTTTTACTAACGCCCAAAGTTGCGTAATAATCCTTAAAATCAGTTGCAGCCATCTACCTGCCTCCCTTAGAAATTTCCGTTAAATTTTTATCTAAAATTAAACTTGACAGAGTAATCCAGATATAATTCTGGTGCATAAACTCTGATAATAAATTAACAAATATTAAATCAATTTAAGTGGGGTTCTTGCTCATTACAGGAGTGCAATTCCCGTACTCCTGGGCTTCCGGAGAATAGCAAATTAAATTATCAAATCCTTCCTCTAGACTTGGAGGGGCATCCCGAAGCTGACGATACATACGAAATATGACATCTTCTGGGACTTTACGTTCCCGTCTTTTGTTGCGTGCTAAACACTGCCATACTGGGGTTCTCACCCACATCCCGGTTATATGGGTAAAGCCTAGTTCACGCGCTATATCGATAAGTTCACGGCGATGACGTCGCTGGGCATTAGTCGCATCGTAGATTATTGTACCACCTGGGATTAGCGCTTGTTGAAATTGCCGTTGAATCTCCCGCCAAATCAGTAACCAAGGTCCTTGAAAAGCTTCATTACCAAACAATTGCCCTCGGATAGCATCAGTAGAAATAAGTTGCGTCCTCGGGCATTCTGCTAGCAATTGCCTTGCCAAAGTGGACTTACCACTACCAGGAAGACCAATTAACACAATTAACTGAGTCATCTGTCCATTGTCTTTTTTCCTTTGTTAATAGTTAGTAGTTAGTTGTTGGTTATTCTACTAACTACTAACTAATGACTAATGACCCTAGTGGGAACGTCCAAGTCAGAAGGCTATCGGATTCGCCAGTCGCTTAGTAGATCGGCAGACAAGGACTGCGCCGTACTGGCGAACTAATAACTCATGACTAATGACTAAATAATGGTTCCATCCGGAATGACGGCATTTTTCAGCACGACAACGATACCACTTTTGATATGGAAACCTTGATTTTCGCGCTGAGCTTCTTGGACATTATCTTTATTGATAATTTGCACATCAGAACCAATGCGAGCATTTTTATCGATGATGGCACGACGAATTGTGGTGTTCGCACCAATCCCTAAAGGAATTTCCCCACTTTGAGAGTCTGACTGGCGTTCAGCAAATGGTTGATAGAAATCTGCCCCCATAAGTAGGGAATCTTGAATGACACAGCCAGCTTCAATGCGCGATCGCACTCCCAGCACCGAATGTTCGATCCGGCATTTTTTGATAATGCAACCCTCTCCAATCATTGATTCTGTGATTTGGCAATCCAAGACTTTACTGGGAGGTAGGTAACGAGCACGAGTGTAAATTGGCGCGTCTTCATCGTAGAAGCTAAAAGGCGGCTGAGGTTGCTTGGTCAGTGCTAAATTTGCATCATAAAATGCCTCAATTGTTCCGATATCTTCCCAGTATCCATTGTATAAGTAGGCTTGAACGTTGTGATTGTTTGCCGCCTCGGGAATAATTTCTTTTCCAAAATCTGTCCTTTCTGAAGCTTCATTCAACAGCTTAGTCAAAACTTCTTTTTTAAAGATATAAATTCCCATTGAGGCAATATAGGGCTGTTTTTGAGCCTGTTCTGGAGTTAATCCCAGTACAGTTGTATCAACGTGCATCTCCTTTAGCGCATCACCTTTGGGTTTTTCGCTGAAATTGATTACTCTACCAGAATCATCAATTTTCACTAAGCCAAAGTCAGAGGCGCGACGCTCATCAATTGGTAGCACCGAAAGAGTAATATCAGCTCCAGTTTCCCTGTGACGCTGTACGAACTCACGGTAATCCATGCGGTAGAGGTGGTCACCCGAAAGGATAAGATATTCGTCTATGTCCCACTCTTCCATCAGCCACAAGTACTTGCGAACCGCATCAGCTGTACCTTGGAACCAGTTGAGGCTATCTGGGGTTTGCTGTGCAGCTAGAACTTCTACAAAACCCTCTGTAAAGCCAGCAAAGTTATAAGCACGAGCAATGTGGCGATTCAGCGAAGCTGAGTTGAATTGCGTCAGAACATAGATTTTATATATTTCTGAGTTGATACAGTTACTGACTGGAATATCGATCAAACGATATTTTCCAGCCACTGGTACGGCTGGTTTAGCCCGTAACTTAGTGAGTGGATAAAGGCGGGTACCTGCACCCCCTCCAAGGATTATTGCCAAAACTTTTTTCACAAGATTTCTCCAGACTGCCTTTCAACTCTCACCTACAGTTTAGGGCTAGCTGAGACCACTGATAAAGGGGGGGAGGCTAGATTATGGTATTACTTATGACGGATTTTCATATGAGCAATCTTTTTTTATATCAGTCACTTGACTTTTTTGTCAAAAAACTAAACAGTTCAAAATCTACGATGTAAATCCGGGGAATGTAGGCGAATGGAGAACCCCAGACTTTTGTAGTGTTCACGCGGCTTCCCATAGGGTAGGGTTGGGAACAGGGAACAGGGAACAGGGAACGCTTAAGAAGCTGTAAAGGTGTTCCTAGCTTCGTCAAAAATCTGCGGAGGAGTCCTAGACATACTTGTTGAGATTCCTGGGAAACTTCAAAAAATAAATTCAATTCTGTAGCCAATCATTAATTTTCGAAAATATCACTTGTAATATTTAAACTTTTTTTAGTTGTCAATCTAAATATTATTTAATTAGCGCTTATTCCAATTTATATTCATTAAGTAGCATACTTTATAGCGTCTTGTCTAACTAACAGGGATGGAGTGATCTCTGTGAGAACAATGCTTGCCTATAAATTTTCACTTCAAATGCTAATTATAGGGAATTCCTGCCAAATTCTAAGCTGTTAAATCTTGGGAATCTCACAGAAAGAAACATCCTTACGCGATCACAGAAGAAAAAAATCGCTGCCTGCGGCACGCTGCGCTAACATTCAAACCCAGAGGAGCTTTTGTTATGGCAAAAATGGCTATTTTCTATGGCAGTACTTCCGGTATCACTGAATCAGTCGCCACGAAACTACACGAGCATTTTGGCGAGGATCTTTGTGATCTTTACAGCATGGAAGAAGATTTTGTAAGCGTCGATCAAATGCTTGAGTACGATTATTTGCTCTTTGGTTGTTCTACCTGGGGTTCAGGGGAAGTCCAAAATGATTGGCGCGATCCTATATTCGAGATGTCAATCGAAAAACCCGATTTTACAGGTAAAACGATTGCTTTATTCGGTGCGGGAGATTGTGTAACTCACGGAGAACAGTTTGTTAGCGCCTTGGGTACTTTATATAACCACTTCAAAGAATTAGGTGCAACTTTAGTTGGTGAGTTCCCTCTAGACGGTTATACTTACGAATATTCCTTTGCTGTACGTGACGATAAATTTGTCGGACTACCTATTGACGAAGTGAATGAGAGCGATAAAACCGATGAGCGTATTGCAAGCTGGCTTGAGGTATTGAAACCACATTTTCCTAGCGCATCGTTGGAAACTGCTTAAATGACTCAAAAGTGAAAAGTCCTGACAGCGTATGGTGAGGTTGCTGTTACTCGTAACCTAGTCACAGCTTTCCCTTTAAGTACGCTTCCCACCATTTGGTGGGGGACTTAAACTCAGTGATGAAAGTGCTTTAGGATACAGAACTTTATCAGAATTTTTCCATCTCACTTTTTGCACCCTCATATCATGTCCGGTGAAAGACTTATCATTAAGACGGCTCTGAGCAGGGGGCAGGGAGCAGGGAGCAGGGAGAAAGAGGATTTTCCGGTTGTTGCACATATTTGGTAATCACAACTAATTAGCCGGACATGATATCAAATGTCACACTACGGATCTTTAGGGAACTGGTTCTCTATGGCTGACGCTACACCATTCGGCTATCGCAGCGATTTGCGGAGGTCATCCCCGAAGATCGCCAGTGCGAAGGGAAACGCTCTGCCGACTTGTAGACGCCGACCAGAAAGCGAACCGTAGGGTAGGAACTGGCGCACAAATTCTATTCCTTTACCTTTCCCTTAATACTATTTAAAAAATTTCATACCGCCTTTAATTTTTTGATTTACCAAATGCAAATTTTGAGACAGCTTAATATACTCCACCCAAGGCTGCTCTGATAACTCAGAAATTGCGTTTGGTGATAGGGTTGCTGTGAAAACATCCTTTTCAGGAGTTACATCTGCAACACCTAAGTTTTCTAATACAGTAGTTGTTTCAGTATATGTTGCATCATTTTTAGTATGAATAAAAACTTTTAAACCAGGCTCCTGTGAGTTATTAACGTCATTGAGCGCTACTGCAAGGGCGCTATCTAGCTTTTGATAATTCATAAAAACCTTCCAGTAAGTCAACAGGGGCAAGCAAAGAAGCTTACCCTATTATCAACCTATCAAATTATTAGGTTATCATTACCTATCCTTATACAGACTTAATGCATTTATCTGTACGTCCAACTACAGATTTTGTGCATCAATCAGTCCATAACCCCATTTGCTATCAAAGGTTTCGGCTGGTTTTTTTGGTATGGAACTATTTTTACGTAGCAGCAGTTTAATAGCACCGGGGTCAAGCTTGGGGTTACGCTGCAACAGCAGTGCGACTAAGCCAGTGATGAAGGGTGCAGCCATACTCGTACCAGCTAACACCATGAACTTGGAATTAATGATCGTTGAGCGATCAGAGTTGGCATTGGAGGAAAGAGTAGAAACAATCATCGCTCCTGGTGCTGCGACATCCGGTTTTTTAGCATCATTCCGCAGAGGTCCTTCACTGCTGAAATCAGAAATTGTATTCAAAGAGAAGCCCATTTCTTGGGCTTTATTGTCTATGTCAGTGTACTTATCTTTTGTTGTATAAGCAGCAACTGTAATTGCACTGCTGGCACATCCTGGTGAACCAATTTTGACTGAATCAACAACACTTTGGCCGGTGAATAAGCTTGACCCATCTAATGTCCACACATCTAGTCGCACATCTTTTGCTGAAGTGTTTTTGAACCGCAACTGCCAAATTCCACCCTGGACGGGTGTAGTATAACTGGCTTTCCCTTGACCGCGAATTTGTACTAAAACGTTATAGTCGCCGTTGCCGGGATCGCGTTTTGGTGTTGCAACTTGCACCTGCGAATCTTGTAAGGTGTATTCCTTTATATAGTTGCCATCAGCAATGACTGGTTGGAAGGGGGTGACGAAACCGTTGGGACTACGCAAGGACACTTCTAATTGACCTGCACTAGAGTACCAACCGTTTAACGTTGCCATGCTGGCTTGATTTAATGGTACGTTGAAGCGCATAGTATGAGTTTTACCAGCAGGAACAATTGCTTGAGCGTGAATGTTATCGTTGCCCTCGTTACCAGCAGCACAGCAAACTATGCGTCCAGGACCAGTTTCAGAGTTAATAACTTTTGACAGCGAGTCGCTCCCATCGTGAGGATCAAAGTGTCCCCCTATACTCATATTCACAACGGCTGGACGTCCCATTTCTCGGGCGACGCGAAAGATGTAGCGGACAGCATCGGCAATGTGACCTTCATCCAAGTCGCTTTTGACGATGAGCAATTCTGCCTCTGGTGCGACACCACCATAGGTAGCATCCATACCAGCAGCAATTCCAGCAACGTGAGTTCCGTGACCGTTTGTATCTTGGGAAATTGTGAGTTGTGAGCCAGTTAATTCTGCCCCATATTTACCTTCTATCACTCCAGAACCAGACAGTGTTTGGTCCCAGATGCGTAAAATACGTCCTTTAAAGGCGGGGTGCTTCGGATCAATGCCACTGTCGATAATACCGATCATCACTCCCTTGCCAGTAAGGTTACTATTTTTCTTCCTAAACTCCGGTATGTGTACTGTGCTTTTGGCAACGTCCATGTGCAGTTTAAGTTTGCGCGATGGCTTAATGCGCTCAATCGCAGGGTCATCAGATAAGGCGTCTAAACTTTGTACGGGTAAGAACGCCGTCCGCACGTGTCCTCTATTTTGGTTGACTTCAACACCATGTTGTGACAAGTGACTTAAGTCTGCATTTTCATCACAGTAGATAAAAACTATGCTACGGGTTGGCTTGAGATTGTTTTTCGGGGGAACTATACTCAGCATTCTGATCTGGGGAGTTAAAGCTTGCTGTCCTTCCCGTTGATAGTCTTCAAATGCTAATAGCAGTCCTGGAGATAGTTTTTGATGTCTCATTTGACGTCTCTTGAATATATTGAAGTTGAATATCTGCAACATTTTAGCAGGACAATCTGAAGAATTAGGAATTGTGAATAATTTTAGATTTCCCTGATTTTTGGAGAAAAATTATGGCAGTTATCATTTGGGTAAAATACATATTTTTTTCAGCCATAAGGTGTTACATCCAAATAAAAACTGCTAAAACACTAATGATTTTTCTGAAAATCCTACTTAGAGGAATTACCTTCTTTACCAAAATCAAGATTTTTTCTTTGCAGAGCTTGCGAATCTAATTTTTTTATTCATTATTTCATGATTGACAAATTCTTCAGTGACTTTAAGTAAATACAATTGCAGCGTGAATCTTTACGGAAAAACTAAAAAAGTTTTTAAAGATTTCATATCAATTGGTATCACACATGTAGAGAACGCTACATCGCTCAACGCGGCGGCAGGTGCTACAAAAAAACCCGAACGCCAGATACCTCTGTCGGGAAACCCTCATCAAGTACTGGCTCCCCAACGCACTGGGGAAGCCGTGCACGCGAGTGGCTCTGTTGCATGTGAGTCAGCCTGTTGGGGAGGTTCTCTGTGTTGAGTGCGACTGACTCTCTCGTTGGGTGACGTCTCTTACATTGGTTCTTGTGATACCAATTGTCCATTATTGTTACAAAGTATTTGAACAGCAACCGTATTGTCGTAAAAAGTACTTATCTTCAAATTTATACCAAATACAGTGCGAGCCTTTCGGCTCGCACTATGTTCACAAAATTGAGATGCTCCCAAGACATCAGGAATTTAGGGGAGTGGCGAATCAATTTTGGTACAAAATGAGACTTTCCAAACATTCTCTCATCTCAACAAAATCCAAATCAAACAACTTAACTGATGTTATTTGGCAAAAATTAGAACCAGTTGCGTAAAATTTTTTCGATTGTCATTAATTATGGTGACATAAAAAAAGTCAAAGGTACTCACAAATAAAGGTTTAGACGTATAGGAGCGCAATTGGTAGAAAATGGATTTTATCGAGATCAGACATTCAAGCTTTACTTTTTTAGTTTGATCGCTGCTAAAGAGTGCATTCCATTCAAAATCAAACATGGAAAATGGAACTATACCCTAGATGTAGGCTTGAGAAACCACCAAGCGACAAGGAAGATTCCAGCTGTAAATAGTTGCGTTAGATCCATCGCAGACAGATAACCATCGGAAAACGAAGCAATACTGCGATCAGTTATACCAAATAGCCACGACGAGATACCAAACACCCAAATTCCATTTTTTATATTTCCTACAAATTGTTTAGAGTCTGATGAGTGCCGATTTTTCATGATTTTCTCCGTAGGTGAAGAATCTGATAGTTAGAGGATGCGCCAGCGGCGGATACCAGCCACTAGTAGATTTCAGGTGTTATTTTTCCCTCAGCTGAAAGTTTTTCTGACTGTGGCTCTTGAACTTTATATTTCTTTCATAAATTTAACAATTTTTAAGGTACTTGACATAACTGCCAAAAGGTACATATCCTCATGTTGTGAGGATAATATAATCTAGATGTACTTTTTGTCAATAGGTTTTCAATCCTAAAATGTAAAGATTGATTGATTGGTTGGAGAAATAACTTAAAAATCATTGATTTTTCGCTATTAATCTTTGTGTAAGCAGATATGCTTTTACAGCGTTGTTTTATCGTCTCTACGGAACTGGAAGGTTTTGGCTGTTGAGAAGATGGCAAGCAAGATAAGCGAAAAAAGATTTTTACACGTTTAAATCCAACCACCAAGCGGGTGACTTCTGCCTTTGGATACTCATCATTCCGGGGCAGAAATGAGTTAAATCAAGAAAGTGATAGCAATATGTCATATGTCAGCAGTGCGGGAGTCGAAATCCCCATCAGGGGTTGTGATGAACAATTCACCTAATGCACAGCAGTTGCAAAAAACTGCTTTACCGCACTTAGGATTAGTTTGCATTACATTGTCCAAAGAGGTGCGCTTTCGGACAATAACGCGTAAGCGCTACTTAGAACTCCCAGAGAACCAACGTGAAACCGCACTAAAAGTCATTTATCGGGAGAACTTACAGCGCTTAGATTTGGCGTTAACTTTTTGTGTGCGCAATTCAATACAGCTTTATCGAATGTCCTCTGCTTTATTTCCGATGAGTGACTTGGAGGATGAAGTGGGCGCAACTGTTCTAGAGAATATGAGCGCAGATTTAGCCAAAATCGGGCAAAGGGCAGTAAAATTAGGCATCCGAATGGTATTACACCCGGATCAGTACGTTGTGCTCAGTTCTGATTCACCGCAAGTGGTGGCATTAAGTCTTAAAATCTTAGAGCGACACGCTCGCACACTAGATTTACTAGGTTTACCGCGTTCTTGTTGGTCATTAATGAACATTCATGGTGGCAAATCTCAACGTTCGGATCAACTGGTGGATGTTATTTCTGAATTACCAGAAAACATCAAAAGTCGCTTGACTTTGGAAAATGACGAATACGCCTACAGTTCCAGTGAAATTTTAGAAGTTTGTCAACGAACTAACATACCATTAGTATTTGATGCTCATCACCATATCTGCCATGAAAGTTTAGACAGTTACGACGATCCAAGTGTTGCCCAAATGTTTTATGCTGCAAGGGAAACTTGGGCTAACCCAGACTGGCAGTTAGTCCACATTTCCAACGGTCAACAAGCTTTCGGTGATAGAAAACATAGTGATTTTATTAACGCTATGCCCAGTGTTTATCAACAAGCGCCTTGGATAGAAGTCGAAGCAAAAAGCAAGGAAGAGGCGATCGCCCATTTACGTTCTTGGTGGCTGCAATAAATTCTGTTGTCTACCCCTTCCCTAATCTTGGGTATCTGAGTGCGGCTTGATCTTGCTTAGCCACTTTTTTGATTCTTCCAAGATTTCCCTTGTTCGCTTCATATGCTCCCGAGAACCCTGGAGATGTTCATTTGTTATTTGTATACGTTCCTGGGAGGACTTCTCTAATTTTTTTGCTCTTTCATTCATAACTCAAGTAACTCTTTGATAATAAGCGTGAATTATAAACAATATTTAAACTACTTTACTTTGAGATCATTCCCAAAACTTAATTTTTTATTTTGTTGTTTTTCTAAGCTGAGTCCAATTTTTCTTAAATTCAGTGTAGCAAGTTTTCAAGTTAACAAACTGACAAGCAAGCTTTTTATACCGAGTTTCAAGCTCTTGTGAATGAGTTCTAAGTTTCTTGGAATGAGCTATAATCTCATTAGCAATTTCCTTATTGAAAGTATTTTTTTGAAAAATTACCTTGTCCATCTTGTGCAATTCTTCTGATTGAACTTCTTCACCATTGATCATAGTAAGTAGCTCTACTACTGACTCGCTAGCAGATTTTTCAATTTTAGAAATTGTCTCTTGTAATTCCTGAGCCTTAAAGAGTGTTGAGTGTTCTAAACCTGTCACAGGGAAGTCACCCCTTCAGGGGTGACTTCCCTGTGACAGGAGTGCAATACACAAATTTTGGTTTGTCGCCTTTAATTCTTGCTCTACCTCTTCGGGTTGCTGCTGTCTGTACTGCAAATGTAGGTTTTGGCTCTCTACCAACTCACACAAAAACTCTGGCTGCTCACGTAAAAACTTAATATGAGTTATAAACAGCGAAAAATTTTTCATTTCCAAAGCCTGTTTCTTGTTCAACTTAGCGCTCTTGGCGCTTTTTCCGGATTATTTGAATGATATTTGTCTAGAGGAGTGATCCACCATCTAGCTTTGTAATGATTCTTACATATAAAACTTAACAAAAAATCATTCTTTTAGCTGTTGACAAAGCCCTTTCTTGCAACTGAGAAGGGAAGAGATAGCTATGCTGCTGCCTCAATATAATCATTGGGAGGCTCTGCCTCCTTTAAGGCATTCCCATGCAGAGCATAGGAACGAGAGAAACAAAAGAAAAATTAATCGTCCCAACGCCACTACAGCCAAGGCTAGTGTGCTTATGGCAGAAGTCCCCTTGCGGAGGTTTGAGATGAGAAAATAATCTCATGCTTTGCATATTTGCATGAGATGATTAAAAAGTTATGGCAATAGCAATAGATTTTGGTACAAGCAACACAGTCATCGCTCGCTGGAACCCTGTCACCCAACAACCAGAAACTCTCAACATACCTGGTTTATCTATTCAACAAAGTCTCAATCCCCCACTGATTCCTAGCTTGGTTTATGTTGAAGATGCCTCGAAGGGGCAAGTGTTATTGGGTCAACAAGTGCGCGATCGCGGTCTTGATTTAAAAAATGACCCGCGATTTTTCCGCAGCTTTAAACGCGGTATTGGTGCAGACATCCAAGGTTTCTTACCAGAGTTGGATGGACAAATCGTTACTTTTGAGCAGGTGGGGCAATTGTTCCTCTCTCAAATCATTGAGCAATTGGCACCACTGCAAGGGGGAATAGATTCTCTGGTGTTAACTGTACCTGTAGACAGCTTTGAGGCTTATCGCCACTGGCTGGGACAAGTTTGCCAAACCCTACCCGTTGAACAAGTGCGGATGCTGGATGAACCAACAGCAGCGGCTTTGGGCTATGGCTTGGCAGATCAAGAAATTCTCTTGGTGATTGACTTTGGCGGTGGAACGTTGGATTTATCTCTCGTGCGGCTAGATCAAACCGTGCAAAGAATTCAAAAGCCGGTAGGATTTCTTCTCAAGTGGGGTAACAAGTCCTTAGCCGAAGACTCAAAGCAAAAGGTAAAAACCGCTCGCGTGTTGGCGAAAGCTGGGCAAAATTTGGGTGGTACTGACATCGATAATTGGCTGGTTGATTACTTTGCCAAAACTCAAGGGTTGGTGGTGAGTCCTTTGACAACGCGACTCGCAGAAAGAGTGAAGATTCAACTTTCAAGCCAAACCCAAGCAAGCGAAGTTTATTTCAACGATGAGACGTTTGAGAGTTATGAGTTAGATCTCAACCGCGACACTCTAAACACTATCCTCGCAGAACACGCGTTTTTTGAACGACTTGATGAGTCGATGACTTCTCTGTTGCAGCAAGCACGACGCCAAGGGATAGAAGTTTCAGATATTAACGCTGTTTTACTTGTCGGTGGAACTGTACAACTGAGCGCAGTACAAACATGGGTTAAGCAGTATTTTAAACCAGAAAAAATTCGTTGTGAGCGTCCTTTTGAAGCCATTGCCCAAGGCGCTTTACAAGTTGCTCAAGGCGTGGAAGTGAAAGATTTTCTCTACCATAGCTATGGTATCCGGTATTGGGATCGCCGCAACAAATGCCATAGCTGGCATCCTATTGTTAGGGCTGGTCAGCCTTACCCGATGAGTCAGCCAGTAGAATTAGTTTTGGGCGCTTCTATGGAGAGTCAGCCCAGTGTTGAATTAATTATGGGTGAGTTGGGTGCGGATACGGGCGGTACGGAAGTTTATTTTGATGGCGATCGCCTGATTACTCGCAGTGCAGCCAGCTGTCAAACAAACGTCAAACCCCTTAACGATAAAGATGGGGCAAGATCAATTGCTCAACTCACACCACCAGGGTTTCCGGGGAGCGATCGCATCAAAGTTGGCTTTCAAGTTGATGAACAACGCTTTTTGCGAATCACAGTTGAGGACTTGTTGACAAGTGAAACGCTGTTGGAAAATCAAGTTGTGGCGCAGTTGAGTTAAATCAGGGAACAGGGAACAGGGAACAGGGAACAGGGAACAGTAAACGACTGATAACTGATAACTGATGACTGATAACTGATAACTGAAAAATATGGTTTGTAGTCAGCGCTTCGGTGCTGACTACAAAACATTCCCTACCTTTGCACTACCACTGGCGTTCCTATCGATGCCCAGTTAAACAGCAATTTAGCGTTTTTGGGAGCTATATTTATACAGCCATGACTGATTGGTGTTCCAAATTTTTTATGCCAGTAAGCACCATGAATTCCATAACTTCCGCTGTAATACATAGTATATGGAACGTCAGGAATATCATAGTCCTCACCCTGCATTCGGGCAGACTTGTACTTGGATTGAATTTGAAAAACACCAGTAGGAGTCGGGGTAGATTTCTTACCTGTAGAAATAATAAATGTATAAACAGGTTTGTCACCTTCCCAAGCTGTTAAGCGTTGGTTTGAAAGCTTAATTTGAATCCAACGCTGTTCGGATTGTTGTAGCACTAGTATTTGTTCTTTAACCGTCTGGCTTTTTGATTGCGCCCAAACCTGATTGGAAGCACTCAAAAAAACGTTTAAAGTCAGTGCCATTCCAGTTATGAATAGCTTCAAGGGACGCATCGACATAGGAGAAAATAGACTGTTGATCATACATACACTCAAATAACAGCCGTTTGGGGAAAGTTTTAGCTTTCTCCTATAATTCCTATTTTATTGCATCAAAATCATGGTATTTTGTTTAATTTCATATAAATTGAAGCATCAGCGACAATACCCGCCTCAGTTTAGATCACAAGGTATACTCGAAGTCAGCAAAAGAGGTGTAATACCGTTTCACTTTAAGGTTGATACAAATAGGCAGCAGAGGAGCAGAGGAGCAGAGGAGCAGAGGAGCAGGGGAGAAAGAATTAGAGACTAATCATTTGTATCAAGGATTTCGTGAAATGGTATAAGAGGGTAGGGTGTAAGGGTGTGGGGGAGAGGAAAATGCTGTGCACCATCGCCCGAAAGCACATCTCGTTGCGCTGGTGCTACCAAACTTGCTAAACGCTGACTTGTCCCTTTATCCCTTCGGCTTCGGGATACGATATTGACTTTGTTGGCAAATTGAGCTTTTTACAACACGCGAAAAACAGAAGCTCAAATAAATAATTTTCCGAAAATTTCTTTCTATAGTAATACTTTATATACCTTAATAGGTAAGTAAGTCGGTGCAAAAAAACCAAACTGTGTGAAGAAAAGTAAAAAAGGCTCAAACTCTTTCTCTCCCTGCTTGAGTGCTCTTTGCTCTCTGCCTTATTCCAACAAGAATTATTTACGCCGATCTACTTAGATTAAACATAAAACTAGTATAAATCTGAGTAAAGGTTTTAGATCTTTCTTTAACTTTTACTCTCTCAAGTACTGCATAAGTAAACCAGTTTGTCATCTACATATACACACAGCAAAGTCAGCCTAAAAGGTTGTATTTGCTTTGAGGGGATGTTCACCTCAATCATTGTACTAAGTAAGTCGGTGTGAATAAATAAAACTATGTAACAGAATGTAAAATCAGTGAAACCGCAAGCGAATTGCACCAGTTCCAAGGGAAGACGCTGCACTTTCGCTCGATTCGTGCGCTTTGCGCTTACATTACACTTCGTTTCATATGCGCTCTTAGGGCACGCTACGCGTTAGCCCTTGGCGTGCGCTTGCGCTTACGCAATGACATAGCGTGAATTATTTAAGTCGTTCTACTTACTGTAGAGGACAAAGATTGACTGCTGCTCAGATATTTCTTCTATAACTAGAATTTCTTATGTTGAAATTAGATATACCAACACTGCCTCACATTCTGGGATTCTTGGCATTATTTAGTTATATTGTCACATTACTTCCGACAATACTAAGAATTGTTTTCCCTCAAACAAAAGAGACTGGTATTCCTCAATGGCTACTAAAAAAACGCCGTATGATAGGAATTTTGGCGTTCTTTTTTGCTTTTTGTCATGGCTTTCTATTAGTCAAACAAAGAAAAATTGATTTCTTAGACTTAGAGACATCTTGGATTTATATCCAAGGAATAGGAACTTTCATAATTTTTACACTTCTGGCTATAACTTCTAATGATTGGAGTGTAAAGAAGCTGAAGAAAAACTGGAAGCAATTACATAAACTCACTTATTTGGCTATGTTTATTTTAACCTGGCATGTTTGGGACAAAATGTTAGGTCATTGGACATATTTAACGCCCTTTGCAATTGTGAGTTTAAGCGGAATCATAGTTTTATATTTTCTAAGAATTCAGATAGAAAAAGGTAAAAAACAACAAAAAAAGGAAAACATAAGTAAAAAACCATTGTGATAAAAAAACAGGTAATAGCAATGACAATAAATAGTCCAAAAAACAAGCATTTTGATATGCTGTTAAAAACCACCTATTGGAAAATTTTATTAGGATTTTTAATCACTACAACAGCGGCTGTTGTAGAGTTGAGTTGGTGGAATTTGTCTTCAGTACCAAATACTTCATCAACCTCTAAATCGTTACTAACTACTCGGCCTATTCGCACTCTCAAAGCTCATTCCGTATGGGTTTATGCAGTAGCAATTAGCCCGGATGGCAAAACTTTAGTCAGTGGTGCCTACGATGGCACTCTTAAGATTTGGAATCTGCAAACTGGCAAATTACTCGATACTATCGACGCTCATAGCGATGCAGTTGAATCCCTAGCCATTAGTTCTGACGGGCGTATGCTTGTTACCGGCAGTTGGGATAACGAGGTTAAGTTGTGGAATCTCCAAACCCGCAAACTCATCCGCACTTTCTCAGGACATTTAGACGATGTTGAATCTGTTGCCATTAGTCCAGATGGAAAGCAGATCGCAAGTGGCAGTTGGGATAAGACTATCAAGCTGTGGAATGTGGAGACTGGGGAGGTGATACGCACTATAAAACAACAAGATGCAGTCAGAACCCTAGCGATAAGTCCTAATGGGCAGCTTCTTGTCAGTGGTAATGAAGACGGCAAAATTATGATTTGGTACCTCAAAACTGGAAAGTTGAGAACCGCCCTAGCAGCACATGATCAAGCCGTTTGGTCTATTGCTTTGAGCCCTGATGGCAAAACTCTTGCTAGTGGCAGTTATGACAGGACTATTAAGTTGTGGAATTCCCAGACAGGGGAATTACTACACACTCTTGTAGGACATGACAATCCAGTTTGGTCTGTTGGCTTCAGTCCTGATGGAAAGCAAATCGCCAGTGGTAGTTATGACCGGACAATTAAGTTGTGGAATGTCCAAACTGGGGAGTTGCTTAACACTCTTGTCGGGCATAACAAAGCCGTTTGGTCTGTGGCTTTCAATCCTCAAGGTCATACTCTCGCCAGTGGTAGTGCAGACGAAACTATCAAGATTTGGCAAGTGCCTTCAAAAACTGGTATTGCCACACCACCTTCTGCTGCAGAATTAGCAGCAGTTCTGACTAAACAACCAGAAAGCACAGACTCCACCCTGTTTTATCCTTTGAACCAAAAGGTTTACAACCAAGTGAATCAAGCTTGGCAACAACGAGGGCGGAGTCAGGAAAATTTAGTTTACCGCTTGGCTGCAGGCGGTGATGGAGCAATTTTAGGTTATCAACTCGTCAATTCAAATGGTAGTCACTTAACTGAAGAAACCACGAAGAAAAATGACTTACTTTCTAAGCTGGTGAAGAGACAACCAGCAGCTAGGGAAGCAATTGTCCATTTCAGGGTGGTGTTTACTAAGCAAGGCATACTCCAAGTTAGCCCTTGGCAAGGATATAACACGACTAACTAATTTTTTGCATCAAGCTTGCTGCATTTTGAGAAATTGCCTCCCAGTTTTGTGTATCGACAAACTCTTTAAGAAACAATTGACTACTCAAACCAACTGCGATCGCCCCCGCTTCTAAAAATTCTTTGGCATTTTCTAAAGTCACACCCCCTGTCGGAATCAAGGGAATGTGACCCAAAGGTCCTCGTAAACTTCTTATATAACTAACTCCTCCCACCGCTTCTGTGGGAAACACCTTGACACAGGTTGCTCCACAAGACCAAGCAGTCACTATTTCCGTTGGGGAGAGTGCTCCTGGTATGATAGCTACGCCTATATCCACTGCTGCTTGAATCATCTTTGGATCAACGTGGGGAGTGAAGATAAATTGTGCCCCCGCTGCAATTGCTTCTTGCATTTGTTGTAAATTTAGCAGCGTACCAGTTCCAATAGTACAATTAGGTAATTCTATTTTTAGTTGTGCAATCAGTTCAGTCGCACCGGCACTATTCCAGGTAATTTCAATTAACTGTATTCCCCCAGATGCCACAGCCAAAGCCATTTGGCGTGTCAAGGACACTTCTGGGGCGCGGACAACTGCAATAACTTTATGTTGTTTGAGTTGCGATAACCAAGCTTGACCAGACATTTTTATCGAGTTTTATATTTTAGATAGCAGTTTTGATCATAGTAGATTGTAGTTCTCTACCTTTTGAATCTTTCAAATTCTGTCTTAATGATTAGGACATGTATCTTGTATCCTACCATAGATATACTTCGTTTCAATACTAAGGAGTTAAATTGATCTTCTTCGCCTATCTTTAGGAAGACATCTCTGCCTATTTATCATTTTATCAATAGTCTACTAACTCATGAGTGATAACTAATAACTGATGATTCATTAGACAAATTAAGTCGCCAGCCAGATGACACAACTCCAATCGATTTCTACATTAAAAAAGGATAGACATTCTTAATTCATCTGGTCACAATATTATGCCTCTCTATAAACTTGCAGACTTTGATCCAAATTATCGAGAAACTTTAGGTGGCGACGATATCACAGCTTTGGACTTATATACAGAAGGTGGAGTCAGAGTTGGCTCAGTCGGTGATGTTCTAGTTGATGCAGATGGTCGTTTTCGTTATTTAGTTATAGATACTGAGTATAATTCATATAATAAAAGAATATTGCTACCAATTGGTCTTTCCCGGACAGATTATAATCAGCGGCGTGTTTATGTCGATGGGCTGAGCAAAGAGCAAGTGCAAAGTTTGCCTGTCTACAAAGATGACATGACTGTTGATTACGATTATGAAGAGCAGGTACGTAAGTCTTATCGTCCGAATTCTACTGATTTAAATCACAAGCAAGATACTTATAATTACCAACAGGATGCATCCCTATACGACTTGAATGACCAGAACCATCAAACTTTCAAACTATACGAAGAGCGGCTTATTGCCAATAAAAACCGTATCAAGACAGGAGAAGTAACAGTTGGTAAGCATATTGAAACAGAAACAGCACGTGTTTCAGTACCAATTGAAAGAGAGCGAGTTATTATTGAGCGAGTGAATCCTACAGATGCAGGTAGAGCAGTAAATCCCAGTGAATTTCAGTTTCAAGAAGGGGAAATAGCACGCATAGAAATCTACGAAGAAACCCCTGATATTCATAAAGAGACGTTTGTACGTGAAGAAGTCCGCGTTAGAAAAGTAGTTAAAACAGAGACAATTGAAGCACAAGAAACAATTCGTCGGGAAGAGTTAGATGTTCGTACTCAAGGAGATTTACCCATAGCTCAAACTGATATGACTCCAAATGATCTTGTTTAAATTGCTTTTTTCAAAACTTTTTGAATAGAGTTGTAATCTAAAAAAAGACAGGCAAGATAAAAAGGACTCATATTTTGCCTGTCTTTGTTATTTAAAACTCTGCTCTGAACAAAAAGTATAAAACTTAAAAAAAAGCAAGAGAAGTTAATCACAAAAAATAAGATATGACTTTAGAATACTAGTAACATCAACTGATTCCGTCGTTAGGGAGATGGAGTATATTTGATAATCTGGTTAACATCATAGATGAGAAATGAGAAAATAGGTTAAGAGGAAATTATCATGGCTTTATATAAAATTGCAGACTTTGATGCAGACTACAAAGATACTTTTCAAGGTAATGACATCAAAGGAATGGGTGTTTATGGGGAAGGAAGCGATGAGAAAGTCGGTACTGTAAGTGATGTTTTAGTAGATGAAGAAGGTCATTTCCGCTATTTAGTTGTTGACCTAGGTTTCTGGATTTTTGGCAAGAAAGTCTTGTTACCAGTTGGTCGTTCTCGCATTGACTATAACGTTGATCGCGTTTATGCAATTGGAATGACCAGAGAACAAGCTGAAAGATTACCTGAGTACAACGAGCATGACGTTCTTGATTACGACTATGAAGAGCGGGTACGCGATACATATCGCCCTGCTTTAGATACAACTCGCGCTCCCTTAGATACAACAACTCCTTTGGAAGCATCGGCTGGTTTAGCAGATCCAAGATTGTCAGCTGGTTTAGCAGATCCAACATTGTCAGCTGGTTTAGTAGATCCAACATTGTCAGCTGCCACAGCAGGATATCAGCCAATACCTGCGGCAAATTATCCCACTTATGACCGGGATACATATAAATATGATCAAGATGCTCCGTTGTACAATATGAACGAGCAGGATCATCAAACCCTCAGATTATATGAAGAACGGCTAGTTGCTAACAAGAGACGCCAGAAAGCTGGGGAAGTCACGGTTGGAAAACGTATTGAAACTGATACTGCACGAGTTGCGATTCCAGTAGAGAAAGAGCGAGTTGTTGTTGAGCGAGTCACTCCAGCAGATGCTGGTAGAGCAGTTGCTCCTGGCGAAGCAACGTTCCGTCAAGGAGAAGTTGCTCGCGTAGATATCTACGAAGAAACTGCTGACGTTCGCAAAGAAGCTTTTCTACGTGAAGAAGTCAGAGTCAGCAAAGTGGTAGACCAAGACACGGTTGAGGCTCAAGACACAATTCGTCGTGAAGAATTGGATATAAACGCTCCCGGTCTTCCCATTGATGAGCGCTAAATAAAATATTTTGCCCTAAGTGATGCAAGTAGAGACCCGAAATTTCGCGTCTCTACTTATCATTAGTAAAGTTAATGACATCAATATTTTTTAAAATTTCAACTCAGCAGTTATGACTTTTTAACAATGATTGACAAAAAAAAATATAATATCAGTCATGAAAAGGCAAGTAAAATTGCAAGAATTAGTAATCTTTTAAAAAATTTAAGGGCAAAACTCAAAAAATATACCGTTATTGATAGAGAAAGTCAGATTGTAGGTGAAGTTAGAGATTTAATAATAGATATCAATCGTCAGCTAAATTTTGTGGTATCGAAATCGGACAATCAGGAAAATGATCGATTAATTCTATTAAGCAGTAAGCTCGTCGAGAAAGTTGACTCAAAAATTAAATTTATTTTCATAAACTTAAAGAAATCGCAAGTACAATATTTACCTAACTATATAGAAAGAGAAACTCAAGATAGTGAAATGGAAGATAATTTAAACACTCAAGAAGCAAATACACAAAACTCAGAGTTGATTGCAGCAGTAGCAGCTGCTACAAATAGTCAGGTCTCTTCAGTAGAAGATGTTATTCGTTTGCTCGGAGAACGATTAATAATTGAGCGCACCAAACGTAAAGTTGGTGAGGTGATTGTCCGTAAAGAAATTGAAACCCAAATTGTACAAGTGCCAATCCGGCGCGAGAAACTGATAGTCGAACAAATTAGCCCAGAATACAAACAGCTTGCACAAATAGATTTAGGAGAAGAAGCAATTTCTGGTGTTGATTTGATTCAAGGGGAAACATCTGCATCGACGACTACCCATTTGGATGATGCTGTGAGTGTAAATAGTGAAGTTAGCTCTCCAAAAATATCGACGACTGCCCATTTGGATGATGGTTTAACTGTAAGTGGTGAATTTAGCTCTCCAAAAATAGCCAGTTTACTTTTAAATGCGATAGCCCTAGAGCGAAATCATGGATGCAAAGCAGTGCGAGTCACAGTCATTGTGGAAGATGAAGAACATCAGAAAACATATAAGGAGTGGTTTGCCCGCACCTCAAAAGGGTAAAAGCCCAATCCTATCATCCCAATAATTTTTCAATAGACCCTAAGTCCGTAACGACTTGGGAGTCTTTATTTTTTTGAAGTCCCCTTTTTTATCAAATAATTTGGAAAGTTGCTATGTTCTGTTGTAGCTGAATATCGTTGCATCTATATAAAAAGTTAGATAAGTATGACTCGTAATATCTATGCCCTGCTGGTTGGCATTGACGAATATCTAAGTCCTGTCTCTGCCCTTCAGGGCTGTGTCAACGATATCATGGCTGTACAAGAATATTTGCAAGGACGGGTTGCGACAGATGGACATCAGCTACATCTGCGTACACTACTAAATCAAAATGCCACCCGTCAAGCAATCATTGATGGTTTCCGGCAACATCTGTGCCAAGCCAGTAGTGAGGACGTGGTATTGTTTTACTTTGCAGGGCATGGTAGTCAAGAGGAAGCCCCAGAAGAGTTTTGGATTTTAGAGCCAGACCAACTCGATGAAACCATTGTGTGTTTCGACAGTCGCAGTCCCGGAAGTTGGGACTTGGCGGATAAGGAGTTGGCGAAACTGATCGCTGAAGTAGGGGAAAAAAATCCTCACATTACTATTATTATGGACTGCTGTCACTCTGGTTCTGGTACTCGTGATTTGGACAGGGAAATAGCAGTCCGTCAAGCCCAAAGTGACCGACGAAAGCGACCTTTAGACAGCTTCATCTTCTCCTTAGCAGAAGTCAACCAATTAGCAGCTTCCCAGAGTCGGGAAGAAAATCTAAGTCGCTGGAAGTTCCTGCAAGGAAAACATATTTTTCTTTCCGCTTGCTTAAACACCGAATTAGCTAAAGAGTATAACGGGGATGGGCAACGTCGGGGAGCATTTTCTTACTTTTTGCTCGACACTTTAAAGAAAGCGAATGGTAACCTGAGTTATCGAGACTTATTCAAGCATACTAATGCTTTGGTTCGCAGTAAAGTTACAGCGCAATCTCCGCAAATAGAAGCAACAGTTTTAGGGGACTTAGACCAACCTTTTCTTGGGGGTGCGATCGCCCCACGCACTCCTTACTTTACTGTTTATGATCACAAAGACTACGGCTGGGTGATTGATGGCGGTGCAGTCCACGGAATTTTTCAACCTGTTGGGGATGAGACAACCTTACTGGCGTTGTTTCCCTTTGATAGTTCTGCTGAACAACTGCGTCAATTGTCAGGGGCAGTCGCTCAAGCAAGAGTGCTGCAAGTCCTACCGCAAGTTAGTAAAATTCAGATCAGCGGTATAGACAACTTAAACCCCGACACAACTTTTAAAGCAGTTGTCACGAGTTTGCCCCTACCACCTAAAAGAGTTTTCATCACAGGGGAAGAAGCAGGGATAGAACTTGCTCGCACTGCACTCTTGCAAGCCGGTCCTCAAAGTCAACCTTCCTTATATATTCGTGAAGTCACCACCCCTCAAGAAGCCGAGTTCCAACTGGTTGCTCGTGATGGTAAATATTTCATAACACGACCCGCTGATGACCGTTTGTTAGTCGCACAAATTCCGGATTACACAACCGCAACAGCTTTACAGGTTATTCAGCGATTAGAACATATTGCCCGTTGGACAAATATTGTTGAACTCTCCAGTCCCGCCAGCAGTCATATTCGACCTGATGCAGTGCAAATGGTGATTGAACAAAACGGACAAGAACTGCAAGATGTGCAACTGCGCTTGGAATATCGACAGGAAAATGGCAAGTGGAACCCACCTTCTTTGAGAATTAAGCTGAAAAACACCAGTCATGAACCACTGTACTGCGCTCTGCTGGATTTAACAGACCGCTACACCGTCAGTGCTGATTTATTTGACGGCGGAGGACTCTGGCTACAACCAAGACAAGAAGCTTGGGCATTAGGAGGTAACTCGATTTCTGCCACAGTTCCAGAAAAACTATGGCAGGAACAAGGAATTACCGAAGTCAAAGATATTCTCAAACTGATTGTCAGTACCGCCGAATTTGATGCTACCTTGCTTCAACAAAGCGAGCTTGATTTACCTTCTCGCTCAGTACCAACACCTCGTCGTGGTAAAGGTACTCTAAACCGCCTCATGAACCGGATTCCATCTCGTGACATCACAGCCAAACCAGAGGAAGAAGAATTATGTGACGACTGGGTAAGCAGTCAAATTACCATCACAACTGTGCGCCCTCAACAGACAACTTTGGTGCCCAAGGGAGAAGCTAACCGCTCTAGCACACCCCGTATTACTACCCAAAAAACTGCTGTTTCGACACCTGTTGTTAATACCACTACTAACAGTACTCAAGCCCAGGCAACTAAACCCAAATGGTTAATTGGCGGGGTTATTGGAGGATTAGCTGTATTCGCAATGATTGGCTTGCTGTTCTCGCCGCATAAATCAAATGACACACAACTCAGCAATCAAAGTTTTCAAAGTCAGGTACGTTAGCCATAGGTGAGGGAGTAGCCACCTTTTTTGAAAGCTGCATAAGTTGCAAATGGTGTCACCTATATTCTCATATCAGCGAACTGGTAAAAACAGAAATAAGGAACTACCGCCATGCCAGACTTTGCACGCAATATGGCATTTGTGATTGGCATAAATAATTATAGCAACGGCATTCCCCCCCTGCGCAACGCCCTGAATGATGCCAAAAAGCTAGTGGAAATTCTGCGCGAACAGCATGGATACCAGGTGTGGGTGTGTTTAGACCAAGTAGCAACTCTCAAGAATCTTCAGGATTTATTCGAGAAAACTCTTGCACAACAAGTTAAACCAGATGACCGCTTGCTGTTTTACTTTGCAGGTCATGGTATTGCTCTCAACAGTGAGGATGGTCCGAGTGGTTATTTGATTCCCCAAGATGCCAAGTTGGGAGATACCAAAACCTACTTACCGATGACCCAGGTACATGAAAGCCTGAGTAACTTGCCTTGTCGTCATTTCCTGGGTATCCTCGATTGCTGTTTTGCTGGGGCTTTTCGTTGGTCAAGTACTAGAGACTTGTTAATGGCATCAGAGGTGATTCATCAAGAACGCTACGATCGCTTTATTACTGACCCAGCATGGCAGGTGATAACTAGTGCCGCCTCCGACCAAAAAGCCTTAGATGCGTTTACTTTCAACATTGATCGCGGTGAAATTGGCAATCATTCCCCATTCGCCAGTGCGTTGCTTGAAGCACTCACAGGAAGAGCTGATGCTTTTCCTCCGGCTACTAATGATAAACCCTGTGGAGATGGGGTGATTACTGCTACGGAATTGTATTTATATTTGCGCGATCACGTCGAATTAGCCACACAAGAAAATCGCTTACGACAAACCCCCGGAATTTCGGCACTGAACAAACATGACAAAGGCGAGTACATTTTCCTGACTCCAGGACACGTACTGAACTTACCACCAGCACCTCCTTTGGATGAGTCGAAAAATCCTTATCGCGGTTTGCTGTCGTTTGACGAAAAACACAGTGACCTGTTTTTCGGTAGAACTGCACTTGTAGACAAACTGCACAAGTTTGTGACCACTAATCCCCTCACCGTGGTATTGGGTGCTTCCGGTTCAGGGAAGTCCAGCTTGGTGAAGGCGGGATTAATTCCTCAACTGCGAAAGTCAACTATGGAGCATATGGAGCAATGGTACATTTTGTCAACGATACGTCCTGGTGAGTTTCCGTTGCGGGCGTTGAATATTGCGCTCAAAAATGCCAAATTGCCAGAAGTAGAAGTTTCCAATCCTTCTTTTGGGCAAGCTGTGAAGAACCTTGCCGAGAGTATAAAAGTTTGGGCAACTAGCAACCCTAACTTCAAGCTACTACTATGTATTGACCAGAGTGAAGAACTGATTACCTTGTGCCGGGATGAGAAGGAACGTCAGGAGTTTTTTAGGCAATTAGGTGAGGCGATCGCCACTTATCCTCAGCAACTACGAGTAGTAATTACGCTGCGCTCCGATTTTGAACCCCAGCTGCGAGACTTTATCTTACAATTGCTTCCTAATGCCCTTCAGTTGGAAAACACCGCCATAAAAAATAAGTGGAAAGTCGCGCGATTTATTGTGCCTGCGATGTCGCGAACGGAATTACGCGAAGCAATTGAGAAACCAGCAGAAGCACGGGTGATGTATTTCTATCCGCATAGTCTGGTAGACCAGTTGATTGATGAAGTAGCGGATATGCCAGGAGCATTGCCGTTGCTATCCTTCGCCTTGAGGGAGATGTACTTGAAGTATTTAAAGCGACAGCGGGAGGCTAGTAACAGCGGTATAACTATTGACCGCGCTTTCACCCAAGCAGATTATGAAGAATTGGGAGGGGTGATCCAATCTCTAACGCAACGCGCTGACCAAGAGTATAAAGCACTAGTAAAAGTTAACCCAGCTTACGAGCAAACTGTACGTCACGTGGTGCTGCGGATGGTTGCTCTTGGGGGTGGGGAAATAGCACGCAGACAAGTACCGAGGTCAGAACTGGAGTATCCAGAGGCGTTACAACCGCAAATCGAAGAGGTGATTAAGCGCTTTAGTGATGCACGCCTACTGATTAGTGGGACAGATGCAGAAGATAAATCTTATGTGGAACCTGCCCATGATGCTTTGGTGCGGGGTTGGCAAAGATTACAGAATTGGATCAAACAGGAGAAAAATCTAAGACTGCAACGCCGTTTAACACCTGCAGCTGTTGAGTGGAAAAGCAAGCAACAGAAAGACTATCTTTGGCACAGTGATCCTTATTTGGATGTATTACAGAAGGAGGTACTCAACTCATCAAAAAACAACTGGTTAAACCAGGTAGAAACTGAGTTTGTCAAGCGTAGCATTCAACGTCTAGAAAACAACTACCGTATCAGAATGGGCTTAATTGCGGCTGCACTTATTACTGTGTCGGGATTTGGTATTATTGAGTGGTATCAAAGGCAAGTTGCTGAACTTCAAGCCTTAGCTTCATCCAGTGAAGCACTGTTTGCTTCAGGTCGTCAGTTAGATGGATTGAGAGACGGTTTAAAGGCAGGGCAAAAACTAAAATCTCCTATTGGTGCAATAGTGCCAGCCGAAGCTAAAAGCCATGTAAAAACTGCCCTCATGCAAGCAGTCTCTTTGGTTAATGAGCGTAATATCTTACAAGAACCTAATGACAAGCAGAATCAGGTGCGTAGTGTTAGATTCAGCCCCGACGGCTCGATCCTAGCTTCCGCTGGCGATGACAATACTATCAGACTCTGGAATGTGGCGAGTGGGAAGGAATGGCATAAGTTCACTGGGCATAAGATGAGAGTCAATAGCGTTGACTTTAGTTTTGATGGCAAATTGTTGGCTTCAGCTAGTTGGGATGGAAAAATCAAACTCTGGAATTTGGCAAATTTTAAGGAAGTTACACCACGCTCTCTAATTGGTCATAAAGAACCAGTTTACAGTGTTAGCTTCAACCAAAACGGCACGATTTTGGCTTCCGCCAGTTGGGATGGAACTATCAAACTTTGGAGAGTATCGAACGGCGATTTAATTCAAACACTTACACCGCAGAACCAGAAAAATAAAGATAAACAAAAAAACCCAGTTAACGTAGTCAACTTTAGCGAAGATGATAAGCTAATTGTTGCTTCCACTGAGGATGGAACAATATACTTGTGGGACTGGGATGACAAAAAGCAGGATGCTAAGCTTCGCAAAACTTGGCAGGGACATGAAGATCAGGTGATTGGTGTCATGTTTAGCCCAAGAGGCAAGATACTAGCTTCAGCAAGCTTTGATAACACAGTAAAACTCTGGAGTATTCCAGACGGCAAGTTAATTAAGACACTCACGGGGCATCAAAACCAGGTTTATAGCGTTAGCTTCAGTTGTGACGGTAAGACGCTAGCTTCAGCTGGTAGTGACAACACCGTTAAACTCTGGAGTTTGGATAACCCTGAAAAACCAAAAGAAATCAAGGAAATCACCACGTTAGTAGGCCATAAAAACGCAATCTTTAGCGTTAGGTTCAGTCGAGATGGTAAAAGTCTCGCCTCCGCAGGCGCTGACTCGAACATCCGACTGTGGAATTTAGAAAACGACGTAGTGGTGAAAAAGCTTCCAGTTCATAAAGATAGCGTTAATAGCGTTAGTTTTAGTCCGGTGGACAATGGTAATGAGTATACATTTGTAAGTAGTGACAAAACAATCCGATTTTGGAGTCTAAAAAATGATGAAATCACGATGTTGCCAGATAATAGTCAGATAAACAATAGCAAAAACTCCAGCCGTAAAAACAATATTGCCGCACCTGAAAAGAGTGAAAAAAGCCAAAAAAATCAGATTCGAGATCATAGGAAAACTGAGGAAAACCCAGAAGAAATTAATAGTGTCAGTCTCAATGCCAAGAATAAGATGCTAGCTTCGGGGAGTATAGACGGAACGATCAAACTTAGGGATTTGGCTACCCATAAATTAAAACAAACACTTCCGCAAGACTCAAAAGAAAATTTACGTACTCTTTATAACGTCAATTTCAATCTCAAAGGGGATATTCTTGCAGCTACTTATGAGAGCAGTATCATTAAACTGTGGCATATTTCTGGGAATGACTATAAAGACATTAAGCCCATTCATTCTGATATTAAGGGGTATACTCTAGACTTCAGTCCTAATAGTGATGTTGTTGCAACAACTAACGACAATGGCATTATCAAGCTCTGGAAAATGGCGAATGGTCAGGAAATTCAGCAACTAAAAGGAAATGAGAGCAAAAGCCTTAATTTTAGCCCTGATGGTAAGATTCTCGCCTCAGCTGATGCTGATCACACAATCAAACTGTGGGATATGACTAACTATAAGCTAATCAACACACTAAAAGGGCATACAGAAGCAGTGCGTGATGTGCGTTTTAGCCCAGATGGTCAGATACTGGCTTCGGCAAGTGAAGATAATACCATCAAACTTTGGAATAGAGATGGTAAAGAACTCATCACCCTTAAAGGACATACTGCTCCCGTCTACAGCGTAAGCTTTAGCCACGACGGTAAGTACCTCATTTCTGGTGGTGCTGATAAAACTGTTCGTTTGTGGAATTTAAAATTTCTGGATTTAGAACCTTTGGTTGATCGTGGTTGTCGATGGGTACGTGACTATCTCCAGAATAACCCCAATGTCAGTGAGAGCGATCGCCACCTCTGCGACAACTAGTTCTTACTTTTAAGAGCGATCGCTTCGCTTGGCTGACGCGCAAAGCGCTCAGCATGAGCGTGAGGCAGATCGCGCTTCTCACCAAATGAAAAGTAGAGACATTGCATCCAACGTCTCTAAATGCCAAATGGTATTGAGCTATGGACCTCTGTCTTTCCCCGGTGAATCGCATGCACGTTCTGTGTCAGCTACAACTTCATTTTCCAGACTTCTTTTCAATTCTTTCTTTTTTAAATCAATCTCTTTCTTAACATCCTCAGTTTCAGATGTTACTTGACTTTCAGGATCTTTTTTCGATTCTTGATTTTCCATATTCGATATTGCACCCAAATTTTGTAACAGTGATATTACCCTACTAAAATCATACCTCTAATTTATCTTTCTACTGCCCCCAAAGCTTTTAATGTGTTTTTCTGAGAAGTTGTTAAACCAATGGCATCTTTAATATTCATACCTTCATAGGGTCTATCGATTCTCATCGTTTTCACGCATTCCCCTGTTTCAATATTCCAAAGCTTGATAGTTTCGTCTTCGCTGCAGCTGACTAATAAGGGAGAATTGGGACTAAACGCAATTGACCGTACTGCTTTATGATGTCCTGCAAATGTTTTTAAATTTTCACCTGTAGTAACATCCCACAGTTTAACTGTTTGGTCGTCGCTTCCACTCGCTAAAGTTTTGCCATCTGGACTAAAGGCGATTGTTCTGACTCGATATGTATGTCCTTGAAATGTTTTAAAAATTCCGCCTGTGCTAACATCCCACAGCTTAATTGTTTGGTCTCCACTAGCACTTGCAAGGATGCCTGCACAGGGACTAAACACAACAGATAAAACCCAGTCACTGTGTCCTGGGAACGTTTGTAAACAAATTCCTGTACTCACATCCCAAAGCTTTACTGTGTTATCGTCGCTACCACTTGCCAGCATTGAACTTTGAAGATTAAAAGCAACTGTTTTGACGTGATGAGTGTGTCCTTCGAGAGTGTGCAAACATTCACCCGTGCGCCAATCCCAAAGCTTTACGGTTTGGTCACGACTAGCACTTGCTAAAATTTGTCCATCTAAGCTGAAACTGATTGCATTTACCCAACTACTGTGTCCCCAAAGTGTTTTCACACACTCACCCGTACTTGCATCCCAAAGCTTTATGGTTGTGTCATCACTACTACTTGCTAAAATTTGACTTTTTTGGTTTGTTTCAACATCTGAAGTAATGAATTTGCTTGTACGAACATCTATATTTTGTGGTGCAAAAGTGACTGACGAAACCAAGTTAGTATGTCCTTGTAAAGTTTGTAGACATTCACCTGTCACAACATCCCATAATCTCACTCTTTGGTCTTCGCTACTACTTGCCAGCATTTGACCATCTGGACTAAAAGCGACAGATAACACCCAATTACTGTACCCATCCACTGTTCTTAAGCATTGTCCTGTATGAACATCCCACAGCTTCATCGTTTGGTTTTCACTGGCGCTGATTAGAGTTTGTCCATCTGGATTAAAAGCAACCAACCAAACGCGTGAAGCGTAGCTATCGCCTAAAGGCGAATCGCTATGCTCATGCAAAGTTTGCAAACACTCTCCTGTTAAAGCATCCCATATTTTGACTGTTTTATCTTCACTCCCCGTTGCCAATGTTTTGCCGTCTGGGCTGAAAGCAACTGCCCACACATAACTGTTGTAATCTGGTAATATTCCCATGCACTCACCACTGGCTAAATCCCAGAATTTGACTGTTGTGCCATCACTTGCAGTGACTAGTGTTTGCCTAAACCCCTGCGGGGACGCTGCGCTAACAGGACTCAGAGCAATAGATAGCACCCAATTGATATGAGTTTCTAGGATTTGTAGACACTCACCCGTGTTTACATCCCAAACTCTCACGGTTTGGTCTTCACTACCAGTAATTAATGTTTGCCCATTAAGACTGAAGGTAGCAAACATGACTCGACTGGTATGTCCCGGCAAAATTTTTAAGCATTGTCCGGTGTGGGTATTCCATAATCTAATTGTTTGGTCGTTGCTACCACTTGCTAAAATTTGTCCATCTGGACTAAAGGCAAGAGATTGTACCCAACTTGTATGACCTCGCAGTGTTTTAAGACATTGTCCGGTGTGGATATTCCATAACCGAATTGTTTGGTCATTGCTACCACTTGCTAAAATTTGTCCATCTGGACTAAAGGCAAGAGGTTTCACCCAACCAGTATGACCACTGTAGGTGATAATTTGTTTAATGTTTGCAACTTCCCACAAAATAATTTCATTATCAATACCTGTTGCCAAAAACTTTCCATCTGGGCTAAAAGTTGCTGAGAAAATACCTCCTAATGTTCGAGTCAAAGCAGACTTGCTTAAATCGGAGTTAGCGAAGTTGACTCGATGCAAATTCATGCCCTGTAAGTAAGCTTGCCAAACAGTTAACTTAGAAAAATCATAACCATTAAGGTCTACATGAAGTTGCCAGAGTAAATTGAGAATATTACCAGCAGCATATCCTGGTTTTTGTAAGGTAGACGACTTCAGTTTTGACAAAAGCTGATTCAAAGAAATTTGAATATTTTCTCGATGACCAAAAAGAGTTAAGAGTTTATCTACTACTGGTTTTAGGGCTAGCCTGATTTGTGCACTGAGCACGTAATCTTTGGCTTGAGATTTGATTAATGCACATCGATTTAACAATGTGATTTCTTGAGTTTCAATCTCTTGGCAAATCTGTTCGATGAATCGGTCAATCACATACTCCATCACCACCGGTTGTTGGGTAAAGTTACCAGATTTTTTCTCAATTAATGAACGCGATTGTAGAGATTCTAATGTTTCTAACAAATCTCGTAGTGAGACAGCAGGAATCATGTCTGCTTGTAACTCTGTAAACGACACCCATTCTCGATTAATTGTCAGCCAGTACATCACCTGTTGTTCTAAAATTGACAACCGATTAAACTGCTGCTCTAGTAAATCTGAAATATCTCCAAAAATAATGGTCCCTTGTTGTAAAAACTGAGCAGCATCGCCGTCAAATAAATCCGCAATAGTAGTTGCGACAATCTTTAATGCTAAAGGATTGCCTGCATAATATTCCACAAGCGATCGACATTGTTCTTCTGATACAGAAAAGCCTTTTTCTGCCATAATTGCCTGACCTTCTGCTTGTGTTAAGCCAAACAATCTCAGTGAACGAATCGGAGAGTTGATACCTTCTTTAAGGCTAATTCCTCTAGGTTTCTCTCGACTGGTTAACACCAGGCAACTCTGATGTTTACTCTCTCCCAAACATCTGAAAAGTTGCTCATATCCTTCATATCCTTGTCGATATGCTCCGGCACGTTTGTCATTACATAAAATTGACTCACCATTGTCTAGCACTAATAAACAGCGTGAGTCGCGCAGATATTTTATTAAGCAAGAGATTTTACCGTCTAAAGTTTCTGGTAAAACGGTTTGCTGTTGATTGGAAAAAAAGTTAATTAAGTCGCTCAAAAGCTCATGAATTGATGGTGCATTACGGAGACTTCGCCAAATCAAGTACTCAAAATCATCTTCCAGATGCTGTGCTAACTTCACAGACAAAGTTGTTTTGCCAATCCCACCCATACCAAGTAAAGTAATGAGTCGGCAATCTTCCTTAATAATCCATTGCCTTAATGTGGTGAGTTCTTCAGTACGTCCATAAAACACTGAGGCATCAATCGCCTCTCCCCAATCCTGATATTTGCTGGTGGCTCTTGTTTTCGTATTTTGATCTAAATGGAAATAAAGAGTTTTTTCACTCAGTTGTAACCAAGTTGGTGGTTCTGCTGCAGGATTAATACAAATAACAGGTAACCAAGAAGCACCAGGAAAGTTATCTTCTAAACCATGTAACTTTCTGCGTGCTTGCTGCACTGATAGGTGTAGAGGCAGTTGTTCCAGCGCAAAAGCTTGCAAAAAATACTTAAAAAATTCCTGTGCTACGAAATTTGGCACTGGCTCTCGCATCACAATCACTGTAGAAAAATTCAATTTCTGTAGGGCATTTGCCAATCCTAAACCATCACAAGAGTTGAAAATTGCCAAGCGTAAACCATTATCAATGGCTGCTTTCAGAGCTTCTTCTAACTGTTCAATTGTTAGACTATTATTTGTCTTGTTCTCGTTAATATAAATCCGACCTGTTTCACCTTCGCTGTGACTATGACCAGCAAAAAATAGGAGATCCCAGCCAGCAGAATCCCAAAGCTGTGTATTGAATTCTTGACGTGTTGGATTTACAATAAAAACAGGTTCTGCACCTGGTAAATTCTTGATAAACTCACTTTCTACTTCCAGACTTATGCCTTCACTGTTCCCCAAAATTGCCAAGATTCTGACTATTTTTCTATGAACTTGTGGTTGTGACAATTTGGGGCGTTTATATTCTGATTGAGACAGAGCTATTTCTGCGTGTGGATAATCATTAAATAAATCGCAGCGATACCAGGGTATTCGCCGTATTATTTCATTATCAGTTTCAAGAATTATCCGTATTTCTTCTGTTGGGTTTAGTAAGGTGCGTAGTTGTCGGCTAGTATTGAGAATTGACTCGGATTTGAGCCAAGCATTCATACTTTCTTGTAACTGTTGACATAAATCCTCGAATTCAACAGTAGAGACGTTGGTTATAGCGCCTTCATCAATTTCTAGTTCATCATCTTCCTCTGCCAACCTGGAACGTAGATACACGGTTTTACATAAACTATAATAGGTTAGCTGCCATTTTTGATACAATTCAATCAAGTTTGGTGCAGGGGGTAACGAGCCGATGAATTGCTCTGGAAGCGGTTGACTAAATGTCCACAATTGGATGGTCACTTTTGGAAATCCATCACACAAGTTACCATGTCCCAGATTGATGACAACTGACTTGCTCATTTTAAAATTAAAATATTATACGATAAATATCTATTTCACATTAGTCCATATCTTCTTTAATAGCATAAGGTTAGCGACAGCCGCGCCTAGAGTAGGGTGCAATACTATTCGGTAATATCTACGCAAATCTTAATAATTGGTGATATAGGACTCGTATTTGATTTTTGAAAAAAACTCAGTACAATTTTATTGCTTCTTAAGAGTTCCCTGTTCCCTGTTCCCTGTTAAGCGTCTCTACTTTGTGATTCACCAAATCAAACCGGATTCCTATATGTGAGTAAATAATCACAAGTGTCAAGGTTAACACTATTACCCAAAAGAATTATATCGTGGGAAAGAAAAACAACTTCCGAAAAGTTTGGAAAACCTTAACTGAACTAGGTCAAGAGTTTGGAGTGTCAGCCGTTTAATTCGGTAATCTGCTCAAGCAATATGGATTACGCGAAAAAGATGGTGAACCTAGTCAAATGGCTAAAGATGGTGGTTTATTTGAAAAAATTACGCCCAAAGAAGGTAAGTCTTATTATTTATGGCATCGTGAAAAAACGTCTGAGTACCTTATTTCTCAAGGTGTCGCTAAAAATGGAGTATCAGCTAAAGACGCTGAAATGATGACTGAAGCTCGAAAATTAGCACGCTCCTACATGGAAGCTCAACAATTAGATGATGAAGGCTCTAAGCTTGGTTACATAATGCTCTCTGAAATGGTAGATGAGATTAAGAAAGTTGGTTTAGAGCGGTTCAATCAAGCACTCAAGTCGATTGGTTACAAAGGCGACGAAGTTACTTTAGAAGACTGGTAGAAGATATTTTGAAGAAAGGAAAGTAATGATGTCAGTACTGACCTGAGAACGGGGTATAAGGAAACCCGCGCACGGAGAGACAGGACAGCGCAGTCCTTGTCTCCCGCTCTCGGGCGCGACTGCAAGAGTGGGAACTGGCTCACCCACACTCCATACTCTACACCCTTATGAACATATTTGTTCCATTTTGGTCTTGCAGTTTTAAAATTTTTGTAGTACTAATTTATCCATCACTCGCATGAGATGTTACCTAAAATAGGCATACCCCAAAATGAGTCATTACCATAGCGATCGCCAAATGTTTAAAAACTGTGAATCCTTTATGACAATGGGCGAAGAATAACATAACATGCAAAATTACTTTCACTAGAAAAATTTGCTAATTACATATTGTGCAAATAAGTGCTGACTCTCCCAAATTGGAACTAATTCTGAAGTCTGACAATCTAGAAACTACGGCTCACATTCGGACACAAAGGACAAAGACAAGTATATACAGCCATATCGGACTGCTAATTGCTCATGACTAATGGTTAACGAAGATTGGCTAGATAAAAAATCGCAATTAACATAAAAAAATCTTGTTACTTGAGTGTTCTTGAATAATCACAACCTATGAGTAATACTTGTTTGCATCAAATGACTTGGCAAAATCTGAAAACTCAACACCGCTTTGATAAGCGACACACATGAATCAACTGAACAATGGTTTCACTCTTTTTCTTAGTTTGCTAGTTGAGGCGATACCTTTCTTGTTGCTTGGGGTTTTGTTCTCTAGTTTGCTGCTGTTTTTTGTCGATGAGCGCAAACTGGTAGAAAAAATGCCCAAAAATCCGTTTCTGGGTGCATTGGTTGGTAGTCTCGTGGGCTTTTTATTTCCTGTTTGTGAATGCGGTAACGTACCAGTAGCACGACGGTTGCTGATGCAAGGAGTCCCCATACCAGTAGCAATTGGCTTTCTGCTAGCAGCACCGACTGTCAACCCCATCGTCATTTGGGCAACTTGGACAGCATTTCGCGATCAGCCAGAAATCGTCGTATTACGAGTCGTACTTTCTTTATTGATCGCAGTTATCGTCGCCTATATCTTCAGTTTTCAAAAAGATTTAGATCCTGTGGTACAACCTGCGATCGCTCGTTATCTAAAATTTAATCCGCCTGCAAAGCCACAACCCAAACGCCGCACTAAAAGTCAATTCGTTCAACAGCAGGAGGCGAGTGGATCTACTTTATTACAGTCTGGAACATATTTGCTAGGAGGACAAGCAGGACAAAGTATGCGGATGGATGGGGATATTTTGCAAGCAAAGATGCCAGCTTCTAAACCCAGTAAACCCCTATCAGATAAACTGCGGTTGTTAGTCGATAATTGTGTGCAAGAATTGCGTGAATTAGGAGCAGTATTGGTTATAGGAAGCGCCATTGCTGCTGCTATTCAAGTACTAACCCCCCGTGAATTTATCATCGGTTTGGGGGCTGGTCCAATTAGCTCGATCACTGCCATGATGATATTAGCTGTGGTGGTGTCAATTTGTTCTACAGTTGATTCATTCTTTGCCCTGTCTTTTGCCTCGACATTTACCAGCGGTTCTTTGTTAGCTTTTTTAGTATATGGACCAATGATTGACATCAAAGGTGTTGGTTTATTGTTATCAATTTTTAAACCAAGGGCTGTTATTTACTTGTTTGTTTTAGCAGGGCTGTTAACATTTCTATTCACACTCTTCATCAATTTGCACGTCCTTTAAAAAATGACTAATGACTTCAATTCCAAAAAGAAAATCTAAAATTCCTTATCAAAAATTACTGCCTTGGGTGGATGTTTTAGCTATTACAGCTTGGGGTCTTTTAATTCTGAAATACTGGCTGACTAACAAGTTAAACTTGTTAATTCACCCCGACTACTTTTGGTTAGCAATTGTAGGTGCCATTGGCTTAATAGCTATTGCTCTATTCAAGGGACTACAGCTTTTGCAGCGACGTCGTGAAATCACCCCAAATGTACAGCACTTGACTTTATTTCCACCAGGTTGGAGCAGTGCTTTAGTCTTAACAGCAGCAATCTTAGGATTATTAATCACACCCCACGTTTTTGCCAGCCAAACTGCGCTTGAACGAGGTGTGACAGATTTAATGGGAGCAACACGCGCTAAACCCCAAACAACACCCGACGAACTCCAAGGAAAACGCCCCAAACCCCAACCATTTCAGGCTTCCAGCCCTCCGGAAGAGCGAACACTGGTAGGTTGGGTACGTACGCTGAATGTCTACCCAGAACCAGACGCATATAATGGACAAAAAGTCAAGGTGCAAGGATTTGTCATCCATCCACCAGATATAGGAAAAGAACATTTGTTCTTGGCACGATTTGTGATTACTTGTTGTGCTGCAGATGCCTATCCCGTAGGATTACCAGTAAAACTGAAAGAGAGTGCTGATCAGTACCCAGCGGATACCTGGTTAGAAGTCGAAGGACAAATGGTGACGGAAAACCTAGCAAATAAACGTCAACTGACCATCGATGCAACTTCCTTGAAGAAAATTCCTCAACCCAAAGATCCATATACTTACTAGTTATCAGTGAACAGGCAACAGGCAACAGGCAACAGGCAACAGTGAAACTGATAACTGAGATAACTGATAACTGATAACTGATAATAATGACCACCAGTAAAATTTTTTTCCAACCTTTAGATCGTATTGCTATAGGACTGATACTCATCCTCTGTCTGCTGATTGGGCTATTGATGTTACAGGGTGATGCAGTTAAGCCGAGTGTGCGTCATTTTAGCTGGCAAAATCAACAAATTGCAGCAGATGACACATCCTTTACCCTCACCTTCAGTCGCCCAATGGACTCAAAAAGCGTAGAGGATAACATAAAAATTGATCCGCCTCTAGCAGGTAAAGTGAGTTGGGCAGGACGGCGGATGGTTTACACACTGATGACACCAGCCCCCTATGGAACAACGTACAAAGTGCAGCTGCAGGCAGCAAGAGATAAATTTTCCCAAAAAGAAGGGAAACATAGACAGATACAACCTTTTACAGGAAGTTTCCGCACACGCGATCGCATTATTCTTTACATCGGGGCAGATCAACAAGATAAGGGGCGATTAGTTCTTTACAACCTAAGCCAAGAACGAAAAATGGTACTCACTTCAAAAGACTTGGTTGTCATGGATTTTAAGCCCTTTCCAAATGGAGAGAAAATTTTATTTTCTGCTCGTAAAGTAGGAAGCCAAGACTTACTCTCAACTGAACTTTACACAGTGACAACAGGTATTTCTGCAAAATCTGAAAAACCAGCACAAGCACTGGGTAAAGTTGATTTACTTCTGGATAACAAAGAATTTCAAAATCTGAAATTTGACTTATCGCCAGATGGAAAAACTCTTGTTGTCCAACGAGGAAAAAAAGATGAACAGGGTGACTTTGGGCTGTGGTTTATGTCCGTAAACAACGAAAGTTCTCAGGAAAAACTAAACCCGCAACGTCTCAAAAGTCAACCAGGAGGAGACTTTATAATTACGGCGGATAGTCAAGAGGTAGCGATCGCCCAAGGTCAGGGAATAGGGCTATTACCTCTGCAAGCAGATGCCAGCAAACCCCGAGAATTTTTTCCGGAGTTTGGCTTGGTGGAGGCTTTTTCTCCGGATGGGTTGCAAGCAGCAATGGTCAAGTTTAATCCAGATTCCACGCGAGAATTGTTTTTGCTGAGGAACCAAGGTGCCCAAAAACCAGTGTTGCGCACCACAGGTTCAATTCTCAGTTGCCAGTTTGATACTGCTTCACCCACGCTTTACTGTTTGCTAACACAGCTTTTACAAGGGAAACTCTATGAAGAACAACCATATTTAGTGGCAATTGACCTCAAAAGCATGCAACAAAAACCACTGCTAGTATTGCCCCCTAACCAACGGAATGTACAGATGAGTTTAGCACCTGATGGTTTGGGGTTGTTAGTTGACCAAGTTGTACCCAAGACTTCCCCCACTGACTCATCACAAGCGAATATGTTGACAACTGATGAAGGACAGCCAATCGCTACCAGTAGTTTATGGTTAATGCCCTTGTTGCCGATCTCAGATCCTAGTGCAGTAAACGAGATTAAGCCACAACAGCTTCCCTTGGTAGGATTTCATCCCCGTTGGCTACCGTGAATAAGAAGAGGGGTATGAGCAAATGCCTTCCTCATCCCCCTTGTTCTCTTCGTCTAGGCGTTACCGCGTCAATCTCAATAAGCTACCGTACTTTATTAAGAATTTTTTCTAGTTGCTTATCATAAAAAAACTCTTTCTCTCCCAACGCTGGAGTCAGTTGAGTTAACCAGGTTGCTTTATCGTCATATCGAGCAAAAAATGGACGTTTACACCAGTTAGGATCGCGTCCTTGAAGGAAAGAAAGCACAAACACCTTCTCGCCAAAAATCTCCGCAACCCCATCCACAAGGACTTTACCTGGTAAGGCTGACATCACCGGACCCCTAACAGTTCGAGCTAACCCAGACACTTTTTGAATCGCTTCCTGAAAAATCTCCCAAGCCTGGATGATTGGAACTTCAAAGTAGTGTTTTGCCCCCGTGTCTCGTTCCATAAACATATAGTAGGGAACACAACCTAGCCGAACCTGTTCCCGCCACATCCGAATCCATACTTCTTTTGAATCATTAATCCCACGCATGAGCGGTGCTTGGGTGCGAATCTGTGCTCCTGTTGAGCGGATGCGCTTGATAGCCTCTTGAGCAATCTCGGTATCCATTTCTTTCCAGTGGTCGTAGTGTCCCATAATGGCGAGATGCTTACCTGCAAGAGTTACCTTCTCAAATAGACGCAGGACATCATCAGCATCTTCATCAGTAACAAACCGGTAGGGCCAATAAGCTACTGATTTAGTTCCAATGCGGATAGTCTGGATATGTTCAAAGCCGGAACCTAGAAGAGGTTCGATATACAGAGAAAGATGCCTAGCTTTCATAGTCATAGGGTCTCCTCCGGTAATCAAAACATCTGTGACTTCTTTGTGTTGGCGGAGATATTCCTGGAAAAGACCCGATTCACGAGTCGCAAATTTTATGCTGTCCATTCCCACAAACTGGGGCCAACGGAAGCAGAATGTACAGTAGGCATGACAGGTTTGACCCGCTGTCGGAAAAATCAGGACTGTCTCAGGATATTTGTGTTGAATCCCTGGAAGGCTATCGCCATTGAGAGTAGGAACATTGTATTCAACCTGCCCTGCTGGATGAGGGTTGAGCTGAGAACGAATTGCACTCACAACCTGATGCAGGTCTTCTGGTGCAGAATGATTAAGATACCAAACTAACTTGTCCAAATGTTCGGCACTCAGCATTTCTCCTTGGGGAAAGGTTAGACGAAAAATTGGGTCATCAGGAAGGTTCTCCCAATCAATAAGCTCCTCTACCACATAGTTGTTTGCACGGAAAGGAAGAACTTGGGCAACTGCTTTCATTGCCATGCGGTTTGCTGGTGACAGTTGTTGGAGTTGGGGGAGCTGATCTATGTCTTTAGCTCCATAGAAGCGAATTTTTCTAGGTTTAGGTTGTGGCATTTACTTAAAAAAAGTATAATTTAAAACAATTTAATTTTCTATTGCACCCAACTCTTTCAATGTCTTTTTTTGTGATTCAGTTAAACCAGTAACGCCCTTTATGTTCATTCCTTCGTAAGGTCTTGTTGCTATTAGAGTTTTCAAACATTCACCGCTTGTCACGTCCCACTGTTTAATTGCTCCATCCTGAGAAGCACTGTATAGATTTCGACCATCGAAACTGAAAACAACAGAGCGTACCCCATTGTTATGCCCTTTGAGAGTTCTGAAGCGTTGACTTTTAGTCACGTCCCAAATTTCAACGGTCTGGTCAAGACTGGCGCTAGCAATCATCTGACCTTGAGGACTGTACGCCGCAGGCGTTCTTGGAGAGTAGGCAACAGCTCGCACCCCGTCTTGACTGTTGAAAGTTTTTAAACACTGTCCGCTACGTACATCCCACAGCCTCACAGTCTTATCATCACTTCCACTGGCAAGAGTTTGACCATCTGGACTAAAATCAATCGACCATATCCGCATCGTATGTCCTTCCAAAGTGCGGATACACTTACCTGTGTGTACATTCCACAGCCGTATCGTTTTATCATCACTACCGCTAGCCAAAGTTTCACCATCCGGACTAAAGCGAACGGACTGCACCCAATTATTATGCGCCTCTATAGTTTCAAAGCATTCACCAGTACGAATATTCCAGAACCTGATGCGTTGATCAACATTACCAGTAGCTAAAGTTTGACCGTCTGGGCTGAAAGCAATTGATCGTACTCGCTCTGTATTAGGTAGAGTTTTGACAGGCTTTGCGGTACGTACATCCCAAAGATAAATCGCTTGGTCATCGCCGCCGGTGGCTAGAAGTTGACCATCTGGACTGAAAGTAATAGACCATATCCGACTGGCTTGTCCTTCCAAAATTTGGATACATTGACCAGTTTCGACATCCCACAAGCGTATCGTTTTATCATCATTGCTGCTAGCAAGCAATTTATCATTAGGACTAAGAGCGATATCGTTAACCCAATTGCTGTATCCTTGCAAAACTTGGGTGCAATTACGGCTCTCAATATCCCAGAACCTTACGGTTTTGTCATAGCCGCTGCTGGCGAGCGTTTTACTATCAGGACTAAATGCCACAGATCGTACGGAATTAATATGTCCCTCAAAAACATCTAGGCATTGACCAGTATTCAAATCCCATAATCTGATAGTTTGGTCAACACTACCACTGACTAGTAGCACAGGTGTCTCACTTGTCCCTGGAGGACACAAAGCCATGCACTGCACCAACTTGGTATGTCCCTCAAGGATTTTCAGGCATTCACCCGTATTCACATCCCATAACCGGATAGTTTGGTCAGCACTACCGCTAGCAAGTATATTACTTTGTGGACTAAAGGCAACACACTGCACTAACTTGGTATGTCCCTCAAGGATTTTCAGGCATTCACCCGTGTTTACATCCCACAGCCTGACTGTTTTGTCCGCACTACCACTGGCAAGTATATTACCTTGAGGACTAAAGGCAACGGATTGTACAAAGTAGCTATGTCCCCGGAATATTTTCAGGCTATGGTCGCTATGCATATCCCACAGTCTAATCGTGGCATCACTACTACCACTGGCAAAGATATTACCTTGAGGACTAAAGGCAACTGACCTTACCCAATTAGTATGTTCGGCAAAAGTTTTGAGGCATTGTTGACTCTCCACATCCCATACTTTCACAGTATGATCATCGCTACTACTGACAAGTGTTTTCCCATCAGGACTAAAAGCAACACATCTTACCAAGTTGGCATGTCCCTTCCAGCTAAAACGCTGTTCTCCGTACGTGACTTGCCACAAGCTAATTCTGCCATCAGCATCACCCGTAGCTAAAAGCTCTCCATGTAGTGGGTGAAATGCCACTGATAAAATACTATGTAATATTCCAGTAAAGACAGACTTATCTAAGTCAGAGTTAGTAAAATTCACATTATGCAAGTCCACGCCTCTAAGGTATGCTTGCCAAATCTTTAAATGAGAAAAATCACATTCTTTTAAATCAATTGCTAGATGAGAAAGTAAGTTAATAACATTTCCACCCGCATACCCTGATCTTAGAGGAGTTCTCTCTCGTAATACTGATAAAATCTGGATGAGATGTTCTTTAATTCTAGTTTGATTACCAAATGTATTAATAAGTTGTTCTGCAATGGGTTCAACGATAAAACGAATTTGGGTCTGACGAATTTTTACTTCGGTTTGTGCTTTTATCAGTGCATGATTTTTAAAAACGACAATATTTTCTATAGCGATTTCTGAGGTAATCTCTTCACAGACTTGCTGGATAAATAGATTAATGATATACTCCATAACCACAGGTTGTAGAGTAAATTTTGCTGTTCCTTTCTCGTTATCAATCAGTGAGCGCCGCCTCAGAGATTCTAACGCTTCTATAATTTCTAACTTTGATAATGTGGAAATAATATCTTCTTGTAATTCTGATAAAGAAGTTGATTTGACATTGACTGCGAGCCAGTAGAGAATATTCTTCTCTAAGGCTGACAAGCGCTCATACTGTTGGTCTAAAATATCCCGAATATTACCGATAAAAACGGCAGCGCCTTGCCTGAGAAACTCAGAAATATTACCACCAAAGACCTCTTGAATTGTAGTGGCAACTATTCTTAATGCCAAGGGATTCCCAGTATAGAAATTAATTAAGTTTGCCCAATCTTCGTCTGTTCCGGAAAAATCACCCTTACCCACAAAGATTTTCTTGGCTTCTTGTCGCTCCAAACCACCTAATTGCAATGCCTGAACTTTGAGGTTTTCTCCTTCCAACGGCGAAATTTCTTTCGGATTTTCTCGGCTGTTCAATACTAAACAGCTTTGATGAGGGACTTCACCAATTTGTCTAAACAGTTCCCCATATCCTTCATATTCTTTACGATAATGCCCAGCGCGATCGCCTTTAAGTAAAATTGACTCTGCATTATCCAGTACCAGCAAACAACGGTGTTTCCGCAACCGTGCGATTAATTGCGAAATTCCAACTTCTAGATTGTCCCAATCAGTTTTTGCTTCGTTGTTGGACAGGAACTTGAGCAGATCACAAAGAATGTCCGTCACAGAAGGAGCATGACGCAGCGATCGCCAAATAACATACTCAAATTGATCCTCAATCTCCTGAACTAACTTCACACACAGAGTCGTTTTGCCTATTCCCCCCATGCCTAATATTGCCACCAATCGGCAGCGCTGTTTGACAATCCATTGTTCTAGCGTGTCTAACTCCGACCTTCGTCCAAAAAAAACGGGGACATCAGGCGCTTCTCCAAAATCACGTCGGGATTTTGCATTGAAGACCGCTAATAACTGGTATCTCTCCTGTAAGAGATTTCTTAAGACCTCTAATTTTCCTGGGACAGCCCCAGCAAGACCAAACTTTTGATAAACCGAGCCAAGCCGCTTACGCACTGCTGGCGCACTAATGTTGAGAATGGTAGCTATCGACTCTGCTGTCTGACCACCTAAAGCCAGGATTAAAGCGCCTAGCTCAGCTTCAGACACATTACGTTCGCTCGCCACTGCTCTCAAAAAACTTTCGGGAAAATCAGTCATAAGAGTGAATCACTCCACAAAAGGAGAGTTGATAATTATGTGAGGTATAGTGTGAGAAGCTAGTTATCCTTAGTTATTCTATGTAGAAGTAGACTATTCTGCAATGTATTGGTTAACTATATGCGCTGTGGAGAGGGATAAACCCTCAATACCTGGTATATTAAGAAAAAGCCTTATCACCAAGAACGCTGCAAGCAACCCGAAAAATTATTTCCGGATTCATAGCTAAAATCCATTAGACATAAGCAATATACTTTACACGTCTTCCTTAATTTTATCAATTTATCAAAATAGCAATGTTAATATTTGACAATATTGATAAAAAAAAGTATAAATAAGAATAGACAACTGTTTGATAAGTTTGGTGTGAACGGGGACAACTGAACTAACCAGCACTGAGGCTTCCAATACTATGCTGTTACCAGATTCTCCTAGCTCTGCTGAGGCATTGTTTGCTTCTATCGAAGAAGGCATTCACGTTTGTCACGATTTTAGAGATGGAACAATAGAGGTAAGTATTAGAAAAATAGGTCTTGAAGAATTGGAGGTGCGTGTATCTTCCTTTAGAGGTTGCTTCCGCTGTCCTTATGACGATCTAAAAAGCTACCTAGAGCAGTTTCCTCCGGATACACACAACCAAGTGTCCATTTATCGCAACCGTTTCCGCTCCGGGTTAATAGATGTTTTGTCAAAGGGATTTGGCTCACTCCAGTTGGACTTTTCAAAATCTAAAAAGGGAAGAACAGCACCAGTCTTTGGTGTGATGGTGACTGAGTTGTTGGATGTTGATTGAATTGTGCAAGCTTATTAAGGTTTCATCTGAGTCAATAATCTAATATCAAGGAATGAAGAAGCAGTGGAAAAACTGTTCTCGTCCTGAGTGAGTCATTTAAATATCTTAATATTTTCTAACCAAGGAGAGTCTGGAAATAGGCTACGACAGGGTTGGGCAGTAAATCTTACTGCATCAACCCTGTTTTTGTATAAATCTTCGCTTAAACATGAAATAGCAAGGAATGACTTTATGATCACAAAACAGGATAGTCGTTTGATGAGACTAGTGTCTCGGTTCCTCAAATACTTTTTGCTGATGCTGTTTGGTTTTGCAGTCGTCTACTTAGTGTCAGTCAGTTTCGGTGCATCACAGATTGTGGCGATGCTGCTACCGATAGTAGGAGATTGGTGTTTGCGGTTGGGAATTCTAGTGTTGTGTTTAATGGCGATCGCAATAATTCTTGAGTCTGTACGTTAAATAGGGTCGACGAGGGGTAACATTACTGTTCCCCCCTCTATCCGATGCCGTGCTTGCAGTAAGGTATGCTTATATTTTTTTTCATACCAGTATCAAAAACGGGAATATTTTTCAACCTCCACTGCTTTTGCAGACAGCAGCGAGGAAAAGCTACAATTCATTCATGTTTATTAATCTAATTTAGAAGGAGTAAAACTTGCCTTCTATAGTAAATTTTGGTAAGACAGGATTTATATATAATGCTACAGCACTTCAAGTGCTTCTTTATTTATAGCTGGTGGGTGAAGAGAGAGTGATCAATGAAGCTGACACCCCAAACAATGGGGATTTTGTTCAACCCCTAGATAGCAATTCACTGCAACCTGAGCAGGTGAGTTGTCCATTTTACTCAGTTAGCAAAGGTGAAAACACTGAAACTGTGAAAGTGCCACTAGTGCCACTATTGGCACCAACCCAAAATCAGGAGCGTGAAAGCCAGATTATATCAGAAGAAAATGCACCCCAGCAAGACTGGGTTGCAGAACCTGAGGGCGAAAAACAACAACTCGTAGACGCTGAGTTCAAGAAATTGCTGGAATTGAATGAAGAATTACGTTCTGCAAACAATGAATTATATGACAAAGTAGAGGAGCTAAAAGGTGCCTTAACTGAGTCGGAGATGGCTTTGCAGTGGCAGAAAAAACGCTCAAGTGTGACAGAGTCAATGCTTAACCAACAAGCTCAGGAACTGACTGGGGCTCAAGAGCAAGTAAATTCCTTATTTCAACAATTGGAAACTGCTGTACAAACTGTTCAGCACCAAGAAAGTTTGATTTCAAACTATAAAACCCAGCTAGAAATAAGTCAACAACGCCTTGCACAGTTAGAACGAGAATGTGCTTTCATGAAATCTAGCTACAACGATCAGTCTCACCAACTATTGCAATCAGAAAGTGCTTGTCGGGAGCTACGAACAAGGCTCATGCGACAACAACGTCAGACTTTGCAGTTCAAAGCTGCTCTGGAAAAGTGTCTGGAGACACCTGTTCCTAGCTACGACTGCCTTGAGAATAACGACACCAGCAGTAGTCAAACAAGACCTTCTAGACACAAGAGCGTTTTGTTTAGCCAAGCACAACCAATTCGACCTTGGTCGGTGGAATCAGAATCCTTGACAAACAGTGTGGAGAATGCATATGAAGAAACTCCAGCGTCACCCATAAATCAATCGGATAACTCCACACCAAATCCATCATCTACTGGCGATTTAGATACAGAAGAAACACTTACACAAACGCAATCAGTTGACACACCAGAACCAGAAATTCAAACAGTTTCATCTTTGGAATTAACAGGCTTAGAAGAGCAGTTGGATGGCGTTATCCAAATGTTTTTTGTTGCCAATCCTCCTGTATCGACATCTGTTGAGCCTCCTGTTGAAAAAGATGCAAATAACATCCAAGTAGGTGAAGCAATTTGGGAAACTCCTGTAATACCCCTCAAAGATGAACCAAAAACTACTGAAATATTGACGACTAACAATTCTTCAGAAGAAACTGAGGACTACTGGATAAAGGTAGGACAATCATCATCATCCCTCGAATTGCAAGAAACTCCTGACTCTTCAGAAGCCTTCACCGATTACGCTACTAACGCCCCTTCCCCACTACTCTATCCGCAGCGTCCATCCAAAAAGCGAAAGTCTCTAGCATCTGTTGAGCTACCAAATTTTCAACACAAGAGTCATTAGCAAGAAAGGGGTGTAGGGGTATAGGGGTGTAAGGGTGTAGGGGAGCCAGTGCTGGGATGAGGCAGCGCTGCGGGAGGGTTTCCCGACAGCCAGGCGACTGCCGAAAGGGTTCCCCGACTTGTTGCAAGAGCGTCTCCGCAGGAGTTGGCATCTGGCGTGAAAACGCGCGGAAATTCTATTGTTGTACACCCCTACCCCTGCGCCATTTGGGTTCTGTGCCCCTGCTAATGAATTGTTCCCCTACACCCCTATACCCTTACCCACGCCAGATACCTACGGAGGGAAACCCTCCTTCAGTACTGGCTCCCCTACACCCCTAGTTTTTGACTAAATAACTTCTGGCTTCTCAAGTCTGGCTTGCGATGTCACCTGAGGGACTAGATTTTGCGGACGTGCAATGCCTGCTGTGAGAGAATAGTTAATCGCTAATAGCTGTAACCATAATGCTGGATATCGTTGTTCCAGCATTGGACCAATTCGACGAAGGAAGCCTGGGAACCATCCATTGAGCAAAGCGCGGACAAGAGCATGGCGACTAAAGTCAAGATAGTTTCTAGTCCATCTCAGTAAATCCTTGGCACCTGCAAGTTCCCAAATCCACAGAAGCAATGCTGGGTTATTGCGAGCTGCTTTCAGCGCCAGTCGATTGAAGGTCAACCAATCAAATCTATCTTTGATAAAATTATCTGACACTTGTCGGGGTTCATCTGCCAACAGCCCAAAAAAGTTGTTGAGCATAGAGTTGATTCTCTGCGGTGGTATAAATTTTCCAGTAGGAACCATCATCCCTTTGGAAAACATCCAAGTGACGGCAATATTATTTTGAAAGGCGCGAATTTGATTCAAATACCGGAAACTCACCAAGTCGTGTTTGAGAGCTGTATCCAAAAGAGTTGTCAGGCGTTCTAAGTTGCGAACTAAAGAACCAAAGCCAGTGAAAACTAGGGGAGACTGGAGTGATGCTGCATCTCCGATGGCTATTAAGCGGTCAAAAGCTACTGTGCGATCGCGACTCCCCACACTAAAATGCCCTGGTATATACCCAAATGTCGGCTTTTTCCACACCAGCTTATCCATATCGCAGCGCCGATACTCTGGCAAAATTGTGAAAAAGTCTTCGTACATCTCCAATAAGGAACCGGGATTTTTGGGATTAACTTCGTGGTAATGAAATAAATAAATCGTCAGTTCTTGATCAGCTCCAGGAAACAACTCCCAAATCAACTGTCGTCCTCGCGAAATATCGCCATGACTGTAGAGAACATCCCCGTACTGAGAATCCCATACTCCAGGCTCAAATCCACGCGAAATCACTGCTCCTACAGTCGGGCAAACACTGTCAAATGCACGACCACCATTCAATTGCCATGCAATTGGTGAAGCGGTTCCCATCGCATCCACTAACAATCGTCCACTCACTTGCTTCTGTGTTTGACTAGTTAAATCCTTGACAGTGAGCAAAACTTGTGTTTCATGCACATCTACCCGGATAAACTCTGTTTCATCCCAGATTTCACCGCCTGCTGCTCGTAGCTTTTGCCCACACATATGCAACCATTTTTCGGAATCTAAAGCCACGTTTAGTACTGTGGGCGTATGCAAAACAGGTGCTTTTAGCTTCTTGGGGTTATTGGCATCAAAGAACTTATTAAATCCATCTTTATACTCCCGCGCAATGATTGATTCCAATTCTGCTGTCGTTAGCAAACCTAGGTTAATCAAACTTTGAATCTCATCACGGGAAATATTCCATTCTCGGTTCATTCGTCCAAAGGGCATCCGTTCGATCAGCAGCACTCGGTAACCTAGTCTTGCCATGACTGCTGCATGGATAACGCCAAGCGCCCCACCGATGTAGATGAGGTCGTATTGCTCAGGCAAGGGAGAAAAGTCTTCTCCCTGCTCTTGTGCTTTACTTCTATGGGAGAACACTACCTGACGCGGTTGCTGAGGATTGCGCACACCTTCACGCCATCGTTGCTCCCACCAGTAGACTCGCTTCAGGTCATATTCGCCATTGGGCATTTTTTGAAAATATTTGACACTTAAAGGATAGTATGGAGCAAGTGCCTCAAAAATCGATTGCTCAGATAAATTAATCGTTGGAGGTTCAGGGTATTCATGGGGAAAGCGGCTTCTTATCCCAGTAGTGAGCTTTTGCAAAATTTGTTGCTCTCTGGGGAAGGTTTTATCTGCCCAACGGAATACTTTTAAATACGTAGTTCGCTGCACTGACCAGATAAAGACGGAAAGTTCACTAGGTAACTTTTCCGAAATAATTTCCGTGCTAGTTGTAGTATTAGAAACTCTTAGGCGAAAGCCTTGCGCAGTTAGGACTTTTTCACCAGTTCCCGGTTCAAAATCAGTATGCAACCAGTTACACACAGCGGTTGTATCAGAAGTGGAAATTTCCAGGTAAAGAATCTCTTGCATTTTTTTGTCAAATCTCCGATAAATCTATGTATTGAGACAGATTTCATAAAGGAATAGAGTATAGTAATATCCGCCCTATCTGTCTCATTCCTGTTTAGTAAAGAAATATTAAGACTTTTTCAGATTTCTTGTTCATTCTTTGTTTTTGTAAACACACGCCATGAATTATCCCATTCCAGACAGCCCACAAGAAATTGTTGCCTTGAGACAAAAACCGATTGATGAAGAAATGGTTGCTGCTGCGATCGCTGGTGTCATCAAAATTGTTCGTGCTCAAGGTCAATCCTTAGAAGATTTAACTGCCCAAGTGCTAGCCGACGACAGCCTGCTAGATTTACAACAAAGACGCTGGCTTAGCCAAGTCGTTGCTCAAGCTTGGGAAAATTTCTCGTAACAGAGGTTTGGTGGTTAGTCAGTCGCACTCTTTGCGCGCGAGAAGTGAGTTGTGATCAAACAACTAACAACTAATCATACAGTCAACTCGCAAAGCCAAATTGCCAATCACCTTCGTGGTGTGGGAGCTTTAATAAATTGTCTGGGATTGGCAATCTTGACAATAAACTCAGAACTGATCATCAATGATGGTTCAGTTTCCACTCGAAGTACTCAAAGCTGCCTCAGTTTGAGAGTGTAACAGAAGACCGTATTCTAAACCTTCTACGACAGCTTGATAAGAAGCTTCCAAAATATTTGTGGAAACACCCACTGTTGTCCAGCGTTGATGACTATTACGCGACTCTACCAAAACGCGGGTTTTCGCTGCAGTCCCCGTGTGTCCATTCAGAATCCGTACTTTATAATCTGTTAACTCAAAGTCAGCTATCTGGGGATAGAAATTCCTCAAAGCCTTGCGTAAAGCTGCATCCAAAGCTGCAACCGGTCCGTTTCCATCCGCAGCTTCTAGAATATCCTTATTTTTGACAGCGACTTTTATAGTGGCAAGAGCGTTAGTCGTTTGTTTCCCCTCAACCAAATCACAATGAACTTGAAAACCTTTGATTTCAAAGAAAGACTGGCGACTCCCTAACGCTTCGCGCATCAACAACTCAAAACTTGCGTCTGCTGCTTCAAATTGATATCCTTCGCTCTCTAAAGCTTTGAGGCGTTGGAGAATTTGCCCTGTTGTTGGATTGTTCTTATCCAGTTCAATACCAAAAGTGCGAGCTTTTGCCAAAACGTTACTAATTCCAGACTGTTCAGAAATGACAATGCGGCGATGATTTCCGACTTGTTCTGGTTGAATGTGTTCGTAAGTCAGAGGATTGCGTTCCACAGCCGATACATGAAGACCACCTTTGTGAGCAAAAGCTGAACGTCCTACAAAGGCAGCATGTTCGTCAGGAGCAAGATTAACAACTTCACTCACGAAGCGACTCGTTTCTGTCAGTTCCGATAATCGACTATCTTCAATACACGTGTAACCCAGCTTCAGTTGTAAATTGGGAATTAACGAACAGAGATTGGCATTACCACAGCGTTCACCATACCCGTTTATGGTACCTTGTACCATCTTCACCCCTGCCATGACAGCAGCCAAGGCGTTGGCAACTGCGGTATCAGAATCGTTGTGAGTATGAATTCCTAGCTGAGTATCACCAGGGACTGACTTTACCACATCTGTGACAATTTGAGTCATTTCATGGGGTAAAGTGCCACCATTCGTATCACAAAGAGCTATCCATTCAGCACCAGCAGAAATTGCCGTCTGTAAGGTCTGTAAAGCGTAATCGGGATTGTGCTTATAGCCATCAAACCAGTGTTCAGCATCGTATATAACGCGACGCCCTTGAGAGCGAAGATACTCAATCGTATCCTGTATCATCGCCAAATTTTCTGTGAGGGTTGTTCTGAGTCCTTCTGTGACGTGTAAATCCCAAGACTTACCAACAATTGTCACCCACCGAGTCCCAGCAGCAAGAATTGCTTGCAACATTGGATCATCTGCTGCTGTTTTCTGAGGACGTCGAGTGTAGCAAAAGGCAACAATCTCTGCTTGTTGAAGCGGCTCTTCTTGGAGATGCCAGAAAAATTGTACATCTTTGGGATTTGCCCCAGGCCAACCTCCTTCTATAAAAGGAATTCCCAGTTGATCTAACCTCCGGGCAATGCGTAACTTATCTTCTATGGACACCGATAACCCTTCACGTTGAGTGCCATCCCGTAGCGTTGTGTCATAGATCCAAAGTTGGTGTGAGGAATTTGCGGTCATAAGATACGAACTCTTGGAGAGAACTTTCAAGGTAATGTGTAAGTATACTTAAGGATAGGACAATCAAAGTTACGCAGAGCACTTCTTTATTGAGGATAATTCAGAACACAGACTTTAGAATATCCTAATAAAACAGTTTGGAGGATTTAACAAGAGTACAAATACCTTTCCTAAGGCGAAATCAGAGTTCTGAGTCCAATAAGAAAAATTAAGAGAAAATACTTCCGGACTCATTGGTTGAAACGAAGAACTGGTAAGTCAAGCATCGTTTTTTTCAGGTTTTGGCAGGATTCCCCATCATTGTAAAGTGGGGTGTTGAGTGTAGCGCCCCTGCTCCCTACCGCCAATTGTATAGTGCCAACAGAAATATGGACAAGCGACTTGAGTTTTTTCGAGTCTTGGGTTATCGATTATATATTGTTTCTGTATTTTTTGGCATCGAAATGAATTGTTACAATACAACAAAAAGCTAATTTAGTGATCACAAATGCCCAAGGCACAAATTCAAGGTAAGACAGCTGAGCTACTCGCCCTTGTCAGACAACCAGAAGAGTTTCATTCAGAAACGCCTTGGCACTATACGGGCGAACGCGGAGCCAATCTGCCGCAAATATTGCTGCAAAAAGGTGTTGACCTCTACAATAACGATGCTAAGGTAGTAGACTATTGGAACCTTGGTAGCTGCGATCCTTGTGCAGTTCTTCTAGAAGGTAAAGTGTCAATAGCTCAAGCGCAAAAAACGCGGCGGTCACTACCTCCCCATTCTTCGGTTATCTTGGGTGCGTAAGCCATGTCAAACCAAGGTTTTGGGCAATGTGAAACTGACAAGATTTGATTAATTTTCGGCGGAACCCCAGGTTCTAAAAGACTTTGGACATCACAAGCTTAAGACGGAGAAATTAACGATATGGGTAGATGGACACCACTTATTCTTATGGCTGGAGGCTTAGCAATTTTGCTTGGGACATTGCTAGGCATTAGTTTTCCAATGGGTGGACAAAACAGTGCACAAGCACCTGCACCCACAACTACACAGACAGGGAAAGAATCAAAAGTTCTCCCAGCTAATATTAATGTTAATAGCACTGCGGCTGGGAATGCCCCCGCAGAGAGGAAAAATAACATTGCTGCTCAGACAAATCAGAACAGCGATACGAATAATAACCAAAAACAAGATGATGACACAGACGGTGCCAACAACCAGCCAACAGGTGGTCAATCATCAGGTAACACATCAGGTAACAATCAATCACCTAAAGACACAAATCAGAATCAGAGCAACGAACCAATTCGTGCCTTATGGTAGTAGCTCATAAGTTAGAAGTTGCAACTTATGAGTTACAAGTTATGAGTTATGCGTTATGAGTTATAAGTCACGAGTTATTAGTTCAAAGTCCATTGACAATTGACTATTGACTCTTGACTAATCACTAATGACTAATGACTAATGACTAATGACTAGTGACGTTTTAATTATTGGTGGCGGCGTCATCAGTATGGCGATCGCCATTGAATTAAAGTTACGCGGTGCCAAAGTAACAGTGGTCAGCCGCGATATTCATACTGCTGCTACTCATGCTGCTGCTGGGATGTTAGCACCTGGTGCTGAAAGAATCTCAAACGAGCCAATGCAAGAGTTATGCACGCGCTCTCTGTATTTATACTCTGACTGGACGCGTAAGCTCGAAGAGTTTACTAGTATCAATACTGGTTATTGGTCCTGCGGTATCCTGGCTCCAGTTTATCAGCAGAGCAGTGGAGCTGTTGAGGTGGGGAGCAAGGTAGAACTAAAATCTACACCTCCCTCCTCTTCCCCTGCTTACTGGTTAGAAAAAGAAGTTATTTATCAATATCAGCCAGGATTGGCAGAAGAAGTCATTGGAGGTTGGTGGTATCCTGAAGACGCACAAGTAGATAATAGGGCATTAGCGCAAGCCCTGCTAGCAGCTGCTAAATCTCTTGGTGTTGAACTCAAAGAAGGTATTGTCGTTGAAGGAATTCAACAGCAGCAACGACAAGTTGTTGGCGTACAAACGAGTGCTGGAGTCCTTCATGCACAACATTACGTTTTGGCAGCAGGTGCTTGGTCAAATTCATTGTTTCCTTTGCCCGTGCGTCCTGTCAAAGGTCAAATCTTGAGTGTGAAAGTACCAGAATTTGTGCCAGATTTGCCCTTGACACGGGTTTTGTATGGAGAGGAAATTTACATCGTACCGAGGCGCGACGGACGAATTATTATTGGTGCGACAATTGAAGATGTTGGTCTGACTCCCCACAACACGCCAGCAGGAATTCAAACCTTACTACAAAGAGCTATTCGTCTATTTCCCCAAATACAAAATTATCCCATTCAGGAGTTCTGGTGGGGATTTCGTCCTGGAACTCCAGATGAATTACCTATTCTTGGCACCAGTCCCTGTGAAAACTTAACCATTGCCACAGGTCATTATCGCAATGGTATTCTTTTAGCACCCATAACAGCAAGATTGCTCGCTGATTTGATTCTCGAACAAAAAATAGACCCTTTACTCTCTGATTTCCACTACTCACGCTTCCACACTAAGTCATCTACTACCCCAATGCTTACTTACCCCACAGTCAGAACTCACAACTTAGAACTGAGAACTCAGAATTTAGAACTCAGTACTATAGAAGATTCACCACTCCAAATAGCCGGAAAAACTTTCCAATCTCGCTTGATGACGGGAACTGGCAAGTATCGCAGCATCGAGGATATGCAGCAAAGTGTGACTGCAAGTGGTTGTCAAATTGTCACTGTTGCGGTAAGGCGAGTACAAACCAATGCCCCTGGACATGAAGGTTTAGCCGAAGCATTAGATTGGACAAAAATTTGGATGTTGCCTAATACCGCCGGTTGTCAAACAGCAGAAGAGGCAATTCGTGTCGCGCGTTTGGGACGGGAAATGGCAAAACTTTTAGGACAGGAAGATAATAACTTCGTAAAATTAGAAGTGATTCCTGACCCCAAGTATTTGCTACCAGACCCGATTGGTACTTTACAAGCAGCAGAACAGTTGGTTAAAGAAGGTTTTGCTGTGTTGCCTTATATCAATGCAGATCCTATGCTGGCGAAGCATTTGGAAGACGCTGGCTGTGCAACGGTGATGCCTTTAGCCTCACCTATTGGTTCTGGACAAGGATTGAAAACGACTGCAAATATTCAAATCATCATTGAAAATGCTAAGGTGCCAGTGGTGGTAGATGCGGGCATTGGAGCACCCTCAGAGGCGGCGCAAGCAATGGAAATGGGCGCAGATGCTTTGTTGATTAATAGTGCGATCGCCCTGGCACAAAACTCACCTGCAATGGCTCATGCCATGAATTTGGCAACAGTTGCAGGTCGTTTGGCTTATCTTGCTGGCAGAATGCCTCTCAAAAGTTATGCTATTGCCAGTTCACCCTTGACTGGGACGATTACTAGTTAGTCCTGAATCAAACTCTTAAGAAAGACAGGGGTGTAGGGGTGTAGGGGTGTAGGGGTGTAGGGGGAAAAAGGTGTTTCTTTCATTCATAACAGTAGTGTTTTGTAACTAATAGACCAATGCGCAAAAGTGAGATTTTTGATGGTTCTGTTCCCTGTTCGCTGTTCTCTGTTCCCTGTTCCCTGTTCCCTACTTCTGACTAATGACTAAAATAACGATTTGTATCATATGTTTAAGAGCGAATGTAACGTTTATGTTAAATTAAATGAATGAACATAATAAGGAATTATACTCATGCCTTACACAACAGAAGAGGGTGGTCGTCTGAATAACTTTGCCCGTGAACCCAAAATTTATAAAGCAGAAATTCCTACGGATGGTCAAAAGCGAAACTACGTTATCCTGGGAATTACTGCTATAATTTTAGTTAGTGGCTTGATTTTTGTCGCTTTCTCTGTTTCCAGCCTTGGTTGATAAAGAGTTATATTAGAAACTTAGTAATTTCATGTTTTAAGCTTTCTCAGGCTCAGGGTTTTATCGGAGCCTGGGTTATTGTTATATATAATAAATATTTATAATAAGTTATTTCAAATATTTTTTAGGTTTAAAGTGTAATTGTATACTTAGCTTCTTTGATCTTTCCATGAATAGATTTATCCTGAGCAAAGCAACAATGACCTGAAAATTCTAGTCATGGTTAGATTTACTGGCTGTTTGCATGCACCCCAAGAGGGTATATCCACTGCGTTTTGGCTCTCTAGCCGCCATGAGCGTAAATGAAAGTACACACTCAGATAATTTTGCGTGGAATCGGCAAGTGTATCATCGCCTAAAACTTGCTCTTAGTCTCGGTTTAAGACGACAAATCTTTTTGGCGGTTTGTGACGATTTGAACCTGAGAAATCAGGTGGCAGCGCGTTTGCATTCAACTTTGGCTTATCCTGTTGGGCAAGTGCTGTATCAGCCATCAAATACACAGGAAGCTAGCACACCAGCCTATCCCCGATTAGTCACCTTACGGCTGAATTTAAGCGATCCTAATCTTATAGCTCAGATAAATCAGTGGTTATCTAATTATCCACCACCTATTGTTGGAGCATCAAAAGACAATGCAGCGCGATCATTACCAGTACCAGCGTTTCAGATTGTAGGTGTAGAACATCTCACTAGGCAACCAGTAGCAGTACAGCGGCTATTTTTGCACTATCTGCGTTTGACTGAACAACAACTGTCTAGCTTTGAATCCAGTTTACTGTTGTGGGTGCCGCGTCCTTGGTTATATGCTATCCAGCAATCAGCACCACAGTTTTGGCGTTACCGTACTGGTGTTTTCGTGTTCGCTGGAGAACCCACACCGACAACTCAAAACAAAACCTCACCAGAACGTTTTTCTGGTTCTAGAAGTTTGGAGTTAGGCAATGTTGAGCAACCTATTTTAGAAGAATCAGTCATTCAAGATGATTTCGATTTTCCAACACAAACATTAGTGAATAGTGGACAAAAACCGCAAGAGGTTCCTCCGTCAAAATCGGAAAAATTAACAAACAAACCTCTTCAAGAGGAATCCACTGATAAAGTCAGTACCAACGATAGCTCATTGCCTCAGCAGACATCTCATATTAGCAAAGAGTTAGCAGAGCTAGTACTAGCGACGATGAACACGACAATTGCTCAAGACGATGAGCACAGCTTACAAGTGAAGCAAATTCTGGAGGAGATAGAAGAATTACACGCCCAACAAGCCTCAAACGTCAAGCTAGGAGCAGCTTATCATCGCCTAGGAAACTTATATCGCCTTCGTATTGAACAAGGACAGCCTACCTTAGAAAACTTGATGGTGGCAATTCTTACCTATCAAGAATCAATCACTCATGATGACGATTCACCCCAAGTTCCTGATACCTTAAATGATTTGGGTACACTCTACTGGATGCTTTACCGCACGCCACCCAATTCTGAGGAGGGACAAGCTTACATAGAGCAAGGAATTGAATTTTATCATTTGGCGTTGAAGCTGATTTCACCAGAAAGCCACCCTGAAACATACGGTCGTGTACAAAATAATTTAGGGACAGCTTATGGTGATTTGGCTCGTTTTACTAACCCTGCTGAAAACTGGCAACAAGCAGTTTTAGCTTACAGCGAAGCACTCTCCCTGCGTACGGCTCAAATAGAACCATTAAAGTATGCTGCTTGCCAAAACAATTTAGGGACAGCTTACTGGCATCTAGCACAATACAATCAACCAGTTGAGCATCTCAAGAAAGCCATTGCAGCTTACAAACTCGCGCTTGCTTACTACAATCCCGAGGAAGAACCGCTTAAATATGGGATGATTCAAAACAATATAGGCACGGCATACTGGAATATTGCACAGTACGAACAGCCAGCGGAAAATCTGCACTTAGCTATTGATGCTTACCGCGAAGCACTGAAATATCGAACTCCTACTAATGTTCCTCCCGCTTGCGCCGCCACCCAAAATAACCTTGGAACTGCCTATTGGCACCTAGCAAATCAATCACAAACTTCCAAAGATGAGCGGCAAAAGTTGTTAGAACAGTGCATTAGTTCATATGAAGAAGCGCTTGCCCTTGCTCATTCACTGAGCGGTATGCCTTTGAATTTTGATGTATTGGCCACTCACAATAATCTCGGACTCGCTCATTTTCAATTAGCAACAGACCAGTATTTTGATGGGGATAAAGCAACTCGTTCTAAACATTTAGAAGCAGCATTAGATAATCACTTGCAAGCTTTGAATGGTATGAGTAAACAACCTGAAGCTTATCAAACAACTTTTGGTTATGTGGTCAAGACGATTCGTGCTTTCCACAGTGAATTAGGCATACAGGGGCAAAATTTAGCTTTGTCTAAAGTTCCTGGTCAATTGTTGCCGGAGATTCTGCCTAAGTTGTAATGTGTGAGTTGTTAGTTGTTAGTTGGTCAAAGCAATTTTCTTAACTTGTCAAAAATGCATACAGATACATGCTAAACGCAAAAAGCGCAACGATAACAGGTATCACAATGCTAACCTCTAGTTTCCGTGTCTTCAAGATTTTCAGACAAGACATGGGAATAATCAGAAACCATAAGCCAGTTGTTATAACAAGGATTACCAAAGTTAAAAACTTTCCTTCTGGAGAAGAGTTTGGATGCCGAATAGAAAAAATTAACCAATTCACAAAAAAATAGCAGGTTATCAGTAGGTAACTAACAACCAAAGCCAGTTGAATTTTGTCCACGGTAGGCACTCCTCAAGCTAACTTTATCTGAAAAAGAATGCTTAAAGCGCTAACTTTTTCGGAAAAGTGACAAAATATAAATTGATTTTTACATTCAAAAGTATTCTTTTATTTACAAATCACCCTAAATACTAGCAGGTCTCTGTATTTATTAAAAGTGAGAAAGTTAGGTTATTTCTATAAAAAAAGTAGGAAAGGTAGAAAATTTGAGAGTTTGGAAATTAGGACTTATATATAGCAGTTTTGAAAACTGGCGTGTAGTTGACGAGAATGCGCGACTCGTCGCCGCATTGAGGTAAGCAGATGCCATTGGAATCTTTCCCAGCACGAGGGAGAGCATCTATCCACTTATCGCGAAATGCTCGCTCAGCCATTTGACCAAGCTGAGGCGAATAGGCTGTGAATTGTTCAATAATTAAATTGACAGATCGCTTCCACGACCACGCCTCCCCCATCGGGATAGAGTCCACTCATATCCCAACACGGCAGTGTTTGTGTGTTTACATGAATTACCAATTTGTCTCCTTAAAATACTGCAAGTCACACTAATTCATTGAGCGCTGATAGTATGCGATCGCTCAATACCCAACGATTAGAATTAGGCTTAATCCAACGCTTTTCTTCTTCATTGAAGTTACGCTGTTCAATGATTGCTGCTTGTAAATTTTTATTCTGGTGAGCATCCAATTTAGACACCATTTTTCCCACTGCTCGCAATGCACTTGTTTGCTCAAACGCTGTTTCTGAATGACTAATTAGATGTAAAATCAAATCAAAATATATTGCATCACTAGACCACTCAGCAACAGAAAGTCCTAATAAACGTTTACCTTGGTCATCTGATTGCAGAAGATCTTTTACTTCCTGTACAGTATATTTCACTTCTGGAGCTAAAGCACGCATGCGTCCACTCAGAGATTCCATCTCAAATGTTCGCTGTGCTCCAAAAGGCATTGTCGTTCTTAGTTCCTTATAGCGTTCGGCTAACCGCTCCATTTCTTGTCTGGCGTCTGACACAGGAACTGTTGAGGCGTAAACTTTCTGCCATTCTCGACGAATTTGACGCATTTCTTCTTGCTGTTTCGGTGGAGCAACTTCTTCTGCTCGCTTAGTCTGCTCAATAAGAAATCCGAGTGAATCACCAGTTAATGACTCTAGCATTGTCTTCATACCTGAGCCACCAATTTCTCCTAAGGGTGTCTTGAGTGCTCCCCCGCTCAAAGCAAAAACTTTTAATATAGATGGTAACCAAACCAGCGACAAAAAAATAGCTGTTGTATTCGTAACTTTAAATTTAAATGAAAATAATTCTTTCTTGCTCCAACCGATTTCACAAGTACTCAGAAGAATAAGAATAATACTAATAATTAACCATTTTTTAGGAAGTTGGAAGATGCGTTGCAGTAGCCAATCTACTGCTTCCCTAGCAATTATACTTTTACCAGACTCAGAATTATCGGATTTACTATCCATACTTTTGTTTGTGTTGTTTTAGCTTTCGTAGAGGCTGAGAATTACCAATAACGCTCCACTTCAAGATTGTTTTCGTCTGCAGCTTTTAGAATCAAACCCCTGAACAATTCATGTTTGAGTGACAAAACGTTTTCTGGTGGACAGGTGAGCAGATGTTTTGCACGTTCATAAATTGCGATCGCCTCTTCACCATTATGAGCATTGTGGTAAATAATCCCTTGAATATCAGGGTATATTTGTTTTTGTTCATAAAAGTAGCGCGACCAAGCTTGACTCATACCACGTTTGTCTGTTTTTGCTAAAGTTGCGTCATTCGCACCAGCTCGCATTGCACCAGAACCGCGTACATCCAATAATTTTATGCGACTTGTGCAAGTGATGATAGCAATCTGGTGATCCTCAATTTCTATACAGCCTGTGTCACCAAAAACTTCCACTAAACAGCTCGAAAGTAGAGGCGCAGGCGCAGCATAGTATATCCCACGTTCTGGATCATTCCATGCTTCGCGTTCTAATGGTTTATAGCAAGCAGGAGCAGTAAAATGTTTTTGTGGGATAGGCATCTCCTCACCACAAGACGCCTCCTGAGTCCACAACCCACAAGTATTATTATTCTCTTGTGCAACGCCAACACAGGGACACTCTCCCAGATGATGGTCAAAGCGATGAAGTGGACCCCAAAAACGAAAGGTTAGGGCAGCAGTATTAAATTCGTCAGGACGAAAAATTCTTAAAAGTTCAGTACCTTTATTTAAGGTATAAAATTTTGGTTTCGGCTTCCCAAACCAAGGAGGCGGGGGTGTTATTTTTACCACATTTTTTACTCCTATTCTGGTTGATTGACAGAATTCGGAGATTTAACGTTCCATCAGCCTTGAAACGTTGCAAAACCCAAAGTTATAAACTCTGTCAACTGGAAGATTCACAAGCTATCCATGTGATTCCGGAAATTTTTTGTAAGTTCTAGAAAAATTTTTAGTATAACTTCAGTAATTTTCTCAATAATCATTTTGATAAATAAAAATACTGAAAACCCAGGTGGCTGGGAACACCTGGGTTTCTAAGTTTAGTGCCATTTGATGAATGAACTTTAATACATAGCTAGAAGACTCCCACGGAACATGCCTCAGCAATAACTTCCTCTTTTTGACCGCTTTTCAAAGCTTCTATCGGCGTAAGCCCGTTTAAAGCTTTGTTATGTCGAGTTAACCAACTAATTTTGGACATAGCAGGAACATTGAGAGCATTTAAAACGTCAGGTAGTCCAGCAATGACGCCATCTGGTCCTTGAGGATCGAATTGCCAGGTGGGAAATTTCCAAACTCCATTGTCTTGAACTGCAATTAAACTATTCTTTTTTAGGCGATCGTGCGGAGTTTGACGAGTTGTATTGAGCATTTGGGCGACTTGAGGAGCAGTTAATGAAGACTTAAGTAACTCTTGTCTCCAGTGAAAATTCCTAGTTAGTGCAGCAAATTCTAATTTACCTCGCTCTTCATCACTAATTTTATTGGCACCAAGTTTGGCAGCAAACTCAATTTCAGTCTTAGAGTACTTTGCCTTACTAGAAGTGCTTTCCATTTGTTCCGCCAAATATTTAATTTCGTCCGGGTGTAGTGAATTCAGATAATCTTGAAACCCCCTTGCTATCCGCAACAGCGGTTGCATTACGTCGTTGTCACAAGGGGCATCTATTGTCACGTTAATTCCAGTCATTATTTCACCTCGTTTGACATTCTCATCATTTGTTATCCGATAAATTGAATTGATGTAAGAGATGTCAAGTAACTACAATTCCAGTATTCTATGTTCCTGAGTGAGTTAAGGTGAGAGTATAGATTGAGTATTGTATGACTTATGCATGACTTATCTAAAAAACAGCTAATATACGTATAATAACTATTTATGATGAAGTATAATGAGCAGGCGTTCGCTTCAAGCATCTGCTGAGGGTATGAAAAAAGCGCAAGCTGCCCTGATTCGTAATTCACTAACGCAGCAGGCGTTAGCTGAGGAACTGAGTATTAGCCGTCAGCCAGTTAGCAAGTTTTTTCAAGGTAAACCAGTTGATCGCTATATTTTTGTCACAATCTGCGAAAAACTAGGATTGGAATGGGATGAGATTGCGAGTTTCTGCTCACTTCCAGAGGTAGATGATACAGCAAGTATTTCCCAGATAGAGAGTCTGGTGCAGACTGTACGAGAAAAAGTTCACGACAGTATTGCCAGACGTTGTAACATAATCCGGCTGCTAGATAAAGAGCAGCCAGTAAGGTTGGAGAGTATATACACCGATATCAATATTTTAGAGCGAGTCACTGGACGCAGGCGGCTTTCCCTTGCTCAATTGTATGAGAGTTGTGACAAGAACAACATTTACCAAAAACGGATCTCAGGACTCGAAAGGGTAGAACGCTACAACAAGCTGATAATGTGGGGAAAACCAGGTTCGGGTAAAACGGTGTTTTTGAAATGGGTAGCAACTCAATGTAATTCCGGTCAATTTTTGTCAAATTTGGTTCCAATTTTTATCACTCTAAAGGACTTTGCTGAAACTAAAGGGCAACCAAGCTTGTTGGACTACATCACAGTACAATTTGAGGAATGTGGAGTTGTTGAACCTCAAGCAGTTCTCACGCTTTTGACTCAAGGGCGATCGCTACTTTTATTAGATGGATTAGATGAAGTCAGGAAAACTGAGCTTAACCGAGTGCTACAGGAGATTCACAACGTTTCAACGCGGTTTTGTGCCAATTACATAGTTATAACTTGCCGGATTGCAGCGTTGGAATATACTTTTGAAGAATTCACCGAAGTAGAAGTTGCCGATTTTGATGACCAACAAATCGCTGAGTTTGCCGCCAAATGGTTTCAAACTCAAGATACGCTACAAGCACAACGCTTTGTGCAAAAGCTGCAAGCAAGTCAGCCACTTAAAGAACTAGCAAGTAATCCCTTGCTGCTGACTCTGTTATGCTTGGTGTTTGAGGAAACAGCAGATTTTCCAACTCATTGTTTGCAGCTTTATCAAGAAGCAGTGGATTTATTACTGAAAAAATGGGATGCCAAACGCGGTATTGAGCGAAATCAGGTTTATAAACAATCTCGGCAGCATAAAGAAGATATGCTAAGTCAAATTGCTTGGACGACCTTTGAACGTGGCGAGTACTTCTTCAAGCTAAGTGCAATTGAGCAAGCAATATCCCATCATATCCATACATCCCCTGAGAATAGCACCTTTTTAGAAACACTTCAAGTTGACAGCGAAGATATTTTGAAATCTATAGAAGCTCAGCATGGTTTACTGGTTGAGCGAGCAAGAGGTATTTACTCCTTTTCGCACATCATCTTTCAGAAATACTTTGCTGCCAGAAAAATTGTTGCTAGTCCACCATCACATGCTGAAGAAGCTTTTCAAAACCTTGTCTGCCATATGAGTGAGAAACGCTGGCGAGAAGTCTTTTTGTTCGCAGTGGAGATGTTGCCAAACCCAGACTACCTGTTGCAGTTGATGAAACGCCAACTCGATAGTCTTGTGGCGGGTGATGAAACCCAATATGACAATGCAAAACAGTTGTTGATTGATTGCCTTAATAACCCAAGTTGCTAATTATGCACAAATGCGATATCCTGCCATAAGTTTGCCCATCCGGCAATTGCCCTTTTGGGAGCATCGCCCAGTATGTGCCCACCAGAGTTCGTTGGAAGGAACCCTTAAAACATCTTTTGAACTTAAGTTAATTTTCTTTTTGTAATTTACCATTTTCACTTATCATAAGAAAAAATAACAACTACCATCAGAACAATTGTAGAAATACGACTCTAGGGATAAATTATTGAAATATCTTTAAAAGTTCCCAAAAGTCTCATTTCATTTACGAGTGAGCAATTTAGCTGAAGTAATTTACCCTGGTTTATTCCGGTTCACTTAGTTAAGTTCCTTTTGATAAAACTTTTTGCAAATGACAACAGTAATAGAGAATTCATCTAGAAGTAAACTTTGGCGTGCTGCAATTAAGCTTCCTCTTTACAGTGTTGCTCTCATACCTCTGTGGGTGGGTACAACTGTAGCGATCGCAGAGACTAGAAACTTTAATCCCACAAATTTTTTGATTTTTTTATTTGCATCTATTTGCGTTCAGATTTGGGTGAATGTTAGTAACGATGTGTTTGATGCTGAAACAGGGGTAGATGTCAATAAACTACACTCTCTTATTAATTTGACAGGCAAAGAAACATCAAATTTTTGGTTGTGGTTTGGTAATTCTTTTTTAATTCTAGGTTTATTAACAACATCGCTATTAGCTTTTTGGCAAAAAGATGTAACGCTTCTTATCTTAGTATTACTTGCATGTTTGTTAGGTTACAGTTACCAAGGACCTCCCTTTCGATTGGGCTACAAAGGTATAGGTGAAATAATTTGCTTCATCACCTATGGTCCATTGTCTGTTAGTGCAGCTTATTACAATCAAAATCCAACTTGGTCCCTAACTGCTTTAGCTGCTTCAGTCATTGTAGGATTAGTAACCTGCTTAATTTTGTTCTGCTCGCATTTTCACCAAGTTGAAGATGATTTAGCTGGAGGGAAGTATTCACCTGTTGTACGTTTGGGTACCGCAAAATCTGCGCAAGTTTTATCTTGGTGGGGATATGGAATATATTTTTTAATTGCTGTCTTCGTTTTATTAAAAATATTTCCACCGCTGAGCTTGCTAAGTTTTCTAAGTCTTTTTTACGCTCTCAAATTATTTAGTCATGTCAATAATTATCATGACCAGCCTAATCAGGTGAGTAACTGTAAGTTTATTGCTATATCCATGTACTTAAGCCTTGGATTCTTATTAGGAATCGGATTTTTACTTCCGAGTGTCTAATGACTATTAAGTAAGTGGACATAAATAAACTTCACTATGCCCGGAGTGCTTACGCTTCGTATGCCCTCCCTTGCCCGCTGCGCTCACGCGGCGGACGCATAATATTTTTATCCAACTACTTAACAACCAAGTCAACATCAGTGAGAAAATTAGAATGTCCCAAAACACAAATTACTCTTCTGTCACTCCAACACAAGCAACCAAATTAGAAGGAGATGACAAACGCAACTATATTCGTAATCTCTTTGACGATATTGCTACTCGTTATGATTTCTTAAGAACTCTTGTTTTTCTTGGGCACACTAGTTTATGGTATCGACAAGCTTTACGCGATTTACAACTGCAACCAGGTGAAAAAATACTAGATGTTGGTTGTGGTACTGGAGAGTCTACCAGATGTTTGAATCGCTTCTATCCTGGAATACAAATTGAGGGAATGGATCTTTCCCCTGGAATGCTGAGCGTAGCTCGTAGCATGGACGCTGATAGTAACTATTTTGAAGGTGATGTGTGTTCTATTCCTCGCCCCGATTGCACATATGACGTAGTGGTAACGGCGTTTACTTTCCGTAACTTTCCAAATCGTGAAGTGTCACTTGCACAAATGTTAAGAGTCCTACGTCCAGGAGGACGTTTACTCATACTCGACCATTTTTATCCAGAAAAACCTGTGCTGTGGAGAAACATTTATACTATCTGGATGAGTAAGATTGTACCCCAGATTGTACGTCCTTTTATTGCCGATACAACTCCATATCGCTACTTAGCCCAAAGCATTATTAATCAGTTAAAAATGCCTGATTTTATCCAATTAATAGAAAGTAGCGGTGCAAAAGTAACAAATACGAATACCTATACCGGAGGTGCAGCAGGTAGATTAATAGCGGTACGTTAATCTTAAAGTATACTGCGCCAAAAGATAGAATTCTTCTTTGGTTTTTGCGAAGCTACGTACACCTTTATCAGTTATCAAGTACCCGCAGTACCAGTTACCAGTGATCAATTGTTCACTGTTCACTGTTAAGCGTTCCCTATTAAGCGTCTGCGCGAGCGATTCTCCGAATCAAATCGGATTGCCATCGCAGGATAGAGTTTTTTGAGACAGAACTTCATACAAGGAGATGCTTAAACGTTTACCTGTTTTGAAGTCGTAAACGACTGTCTCATTGCTTCAATCTCAATGACGATTAATAAATTTTTGGAGAAAATTAGATGCTTAGGGTTTATGGGTTTAACGAATCAGGTAACTGTTACAAGGTCAAGTTATTATTGAAACAGTTATGTAGACAATTTGAATGGGTAAATATTGATATTCTGAAAAAAGAGAATCGCACTCCTGATTTTCTGGCTAAGAATCCTCATGGAAAAGTCCCCTTGTTAGAAATTGAGACAGGAACATTTCTTTGGGAGTCAAACGCTATTTTATGTTACCTCAGTGAAGGCACTAATTTATTACCAAATAACCGACTCGAACATGCTCAAACATTACAATGGCTTTTCTTTGAGCAGTACAGCCACGCGCCAAATCTTGCGATCGCTCGCTACATAACTCGCTATCTTGGCGCACCATCCGAATACCAACAAACTTTAACTGCCAAAACAGAGTTAGGTTACGTGGCTCTCGATATCATGGAAAAACATTTGACAACTAGGCAGTTTTTTCTAGGAAACCGTTACACAATAGCAGATATTGCTCTCTACGCTTATACTCATGTAGCTGATGAGGGTGGCTTTGATTTGACTAACTATCGGTTTATTAAAACTTGGCTTGAGTTAGTTAGAACCCAGCCTAATCATATTACTATTAATAGTTTGGAGCAGGCATCTGTGTAACTAGTATAGCAGGGTGCTCCCTGCTCCCTTACTCCTCAACCCTCTCGGCTATCCTCAACTTTGCAGAACGAGCGCGGGGATTATTGACAATTTCTTCTTCTTGTGCTTCTATTGGTTTTTTCGTCAAAACCTGCAATAAGGGCGAATCTTTGAAACTATGCTTGACAATGCGGTCTTCTAAGCTGTGAAAGCTAATAATTGCAATTTTGCCACCTGGTACAAGGGCTTGTGGTGCTTTGCTCAAAAAAGTTTCCAGGGATTTTAACTCGTTATTGACGACTATTCGCAAGGCTTGAAAAACGCGGGTAGCTGGGTGAATTCTGCCGTAGCGGTATTTTGGGGGAACACAAGAGGCGATCGCCTGTGCTAATTCTGTTGTCGTGTTAAATGGGCGTTGTTGAACAATCCGTCTGGCTATGCGCCGTGACAACCTTTCTTCACCATATTCAAAGAAAATATTTGCTAATTTAGCTTCATCCCAATCATTAATCACATCAGCCGCCGTTAGAGATTGTCGCCTGTTCATCCGCATATCCAAATTTGCTTGCTGGCGAAAACTAAAACCCCGTTCCGATGTATCCAGATGATGAGAGCTAACGCCCAAATCAGCAATGATTCCGGTATACTTGCTCAGTGGAAAATCGTACGCCGCAAAGTTGCTATGAATAAATTTTACACGTTCACCAAACGCGCCTAATATCTTTTGCGCCGCAGCCAAAGCGTCCTCATCCTGGTCAATAGCCGTTACTCGCACATCGGGTGCAGCTTCTAAAATCAGGCGACTGTGACCGCCACCGCCTACCGTTGCATCCAAATAATGCCCATCGGGACGGACAGCCAAACCCTCAATTACCTGGCGACTTAAAACAGGCACATGAAAAAAATCTTGTACCTCCATTCTCTCTATCTCACGCTTCATATAATAATAGTTGAACAAGTGCAATAAAACGAAACATCAAACGAAAACGCTCAACTGCCAACCTCTCTCCAACTTACTGCTTACTTCGCGCTCTTTGCTGCTACGCGGTTCCATTTTAAAATTTTCCCAAACCGGAGAACACTCTTTTTATGGCAAGATTAGAAACCCGCACTGAACCCATGGTGCTGAACATGGGTCCCCACCATCCCTCAATGCACGGGGTGCTGAGACTGATTGTAACTCTGGATGGTGAGGATGTTATTGATTGTGAACCAGTACTCGGCTACTTGCACCGGGGAATGGAAAAGATTGCGGAGAACCGCACCAACATTATGTATGTCCCCTACGTGAGTCGGTGGGACTACGCAGCGGGGATGTTCAACGAAGCCGTGACTGTGAACGCCCCAGAAAAACTGGCAAACATTCCCATCCCCAAACGCGCCAGCTACATCCGCGTCATCATGCTGGAGTTGAACCGCATCGCTAACCACTTACTGTGGTTTGGTCCATTCCTAGCTGATGTGGGCGCTCAAACTCCCTTCTTCTACCAATTCCGTGAACGGGAACTGATTTATGATCTGTGGGAAGCCGCCACAGGTTACCGCATGGTCAACAATAACTACTTCCGCATTGGTGGCGTGGCGGTAGACTTACCCTACGGTTGGATTGACAAATGTCTCGACTTCTGCGACTACTTCACGCCTAAAATAGATGAGTACGAGCGCTTAGTAACCGATAACCCCATCTTCCGACGTCGTGTTGAAGGTATTGGCACTATCACTCGTGAAGAAGCAATTAACTGGGGACTTTCTGGTCCAATGTTGCGTGCTTCTGGTGTGAAGTGGGACTTACGCAAAGTTGATCACTACGAATGTTACGATGATTTCGACTGGGACGTCCAGTGGGAAACCGCTGGTGACTGCTTTGCCCGTTATGTCGTACGGATGCGGGAAATGCGCGAATCTGTCAAAATTCTTAGACAAGCCATTAAAGGACTTCCCGGTGGTCCCTACGAAAACCTGGAAGCTAAGCGCTTAGCAGCAGGCAAAAAATCTGAGTGGGATGCCTTTGATTACCAGTACATCAGCAAGAAAATTTCCCCCACCTTCAAAATTCCTAAAGGTGAAATTTACTCTCGCATCGAAAGCGGTAAAGGTGAAGTGGGAATTTATCTGATTGGTGATGATAACGTCTTTCCTTGGCGGTGGAAGATTCGTGCAGCAGATTTCAACAATCTGCAAATTCTGCCTCATCTACTCAAAGGTGTGAAGCTGGCGGATGTTGTCGTCATTCTCGGTAGTATTGACATCATTATGGGTTCTGTAGATAGATAAGGAAAATTTGGACTTTTGAACCGCAGATGGACGCCGATGGACGCAGATATTTTTCTGTTCTATTGGCGTTTATCTGTATGTATTAGGGGTGTAGGGGTGTAGGGGTGTAGGGGGAGAAGAAGAAAAGAGGCACGCTGCGATTGCGGGCAGGGTGCCAAGCAGAAGACTAATCCATGTGAATTATTTTCTCCCTCTCTCCGGTGCTCCCTGCCCCCTACTCCCTACTCCCTACTCCCTGTTCCCTATTCCCTATTCCCTGTTCCCTTAAAATCTTATGCCTTCCAATCAAGAACTATGTAAAGCGATCGCACACCGGATCACGACAAGTCCCCAAAAGCGAATCACTTTCGCTGAGTATATGGACATGGTGTTATATCATCCGCAAACTGGTTACTATTCCACAAAGGCGCTGAAGCTGGGAAAGGAAGGTGATTTTTTTACTTCTGTTCACCTTGGTGCTGACTTTGGTGAGTTACTGGCGGTACAATTTTTCCAAATGTGGGAAATTTTAGGGCAACCTGTACCATTTTCTCTGGTAGAAATGGGAGCAGGTCAAGGACTGTTGGCTTTAGATATTCTTAAGTATATTAAGCAGCAGTATCCTGATTTTTTCAATGCTCTAGATTATGTGATTGTTGAAAAATCTTCAGTTTTAAGGGAAGAACAACAGCAACAGCTGCGAGAATTTTCTGTACGCTGGTTCAATTTGGAGGAGATTCCAACTCACTCTGTCACTGGCTGCTTTTTTTCTAATGAGTTGGTGGATGCTTTACCTGTGCATCAATTTGTTTTGCAAGAAGGACAATTGCAGGAGATTTTTGTCACTACACAGGAAGAGGGAACGCTTAACAGGGAGCAGGGAGCAGGGAGCAGGGAGCAGGGAGCAGGGAGCAGGGAGCAGGGAGCAGGAAGCAGGAAGCAGGGAGCAGGGAGCAGGGAGCAGGGAGCAGGAAGCAGGGAGCAGGGAGCAGGAAGCAGGAAGCAGGGAGCAGGGAGCAGGGAGCAGTCAAAAATTCCCGTATCTATTTCTACTCCTGTAGCATCATTTGTGGAAGTTGCAGATACACCTTCAACAACCAAACTTGAGGAATATTTTGAACTTGTAGGAATAAATATCAGTTCTTACGCTGATGGTTATCGTAGTGAGGTTAACTTAGCTGCATTGGATTGGTTGAGTTTAGTGGCAGAGCGTTTGCAGCGTGGATTTCTGTTGACGATTGATTATGGTTACCCTGCTAGTCGTTATTATAATCCCATGCGATCGCAAGGTACGTTACAGTGTTACTACAATCATCAACGCCATAATGACCCGTACATCAATCTTGGGAAACAAGATATCACGGCTCATATAGATTTTACTGCTTTGGAAAGATGGGGCGATCGCTGCGGATTAGATAAAGTTGGTTTTACGCAGCAGGCGTTGTTTTTGATGGCTTTGGGCTTGGGAGAACGAATTGCTGCCCTCTCTTACACACAGCAACCCATCTCACAGTTGCTGCACCGTCGGGATGTCCTGCATCAGCTTTTAGATCCTTTGGGTATTGGTGGATTTGGTGTCCTGGTTCAAGCCAAAGGACTAACCAAGCAAGAAGCTACACAACCATTAAAAGGACTGAGTGTGCCAGAGCAAATGCAAATATCATGAAAAATTAAGCTCTATTAACAGTGTGTTGGTGATTGTTGGTCTACTATAGCAGTGATTACATTCGCAATTATATCTTTTGGAGAGTAATAATTATGAGTTCTCATGATCTTTTGATGTTAGTGTTGCTACTGAGTCCAGGTCTTTTACTCTCAGTGATGATTATGGTGACTTTTGCAGCAGGTGGCTGATGGAGAAAGCGGGGACACTCTTGAGGGAGGGAGTGAGAAAGCCAACAAGGGAGACAAGTCTTGTTTTGGTGACTGCTTCACTCAAGCCAATTCCCCACTTTCTAAAGAATAGACGTCTTGCAAAAGTCATTTTTAGAAATGAAATAAATTCTGCGTGGTTGTAAATACCCACCAAATCGGATTTTTGCAAGAAATAATTCTGAAAACGAATTATCAGAAAAAGCGATCGCTTATTAAGGAAGGTGAAAAAATGAAGGTAGCATTTCTGGGGACTGGATTGATGGGACTACCGATGGCTCAAAGGTTGTTAGAGGCGAATATAGAGGTTATTGCTTACAACCGCACCCCAGAAAAGTTAGAACCACTCAAAGCAGCTGGTGCTCAAGTGGTAAAACGCCCCTACCAAGCAATTAATGCTGCTGATTGTAGCATTCTTATGCTGAGTAATGCTGGAGCTATATACAGTGTTTTGCTTTCGGATCGGTCTTGGCAAACTGTTCCCGGACATAGCATTATTCAAATGGGGACAATTACTCCCACAGAAAGTAAAGAAATTAGAGATGCAGTTGTTGCTGCTGGTGGTGAGTATTTAGAAGCACCTGTTTTGGGTAGCATTCCAGAGGTCAAAGATGGCAAACTGATTGTGATGGTAGGCGCACACCAAGAACAATATCAACGCCACCTGGAGTTATTCAAACATTTTGGTCCAGAACCTTTACTTGTAGGTCCTGTAGGATCTGCCTCGGCGCTGAAACTGGCGTTAAATCAACTCATTGCTTCCCTAACAACAGCTTTTGCCCTGAGTGTTGGTTTTGCCCAGCATCAAGGTATCAATGTGGATTTGTTTATGTACGTTTTGCGCCAGAGTGCTCTTTACGCACCCACCTTTGACAAAAAATTGCAACGGATGCTTGACAGCGATTATGCTAATGCGAATTTTCCGACAAAACACTTGATGAAAGATATAGATTTGTTCATCTCAGAGGCGAGATCTACTAGTTTAAATCTCAGCAGCATCGAGGGTGTACGCGACATCATAGATATGGCAATGAAAATGTCATTTTCTGATGCAGATTACTCATCAATTTTTTCTGCAATTAATGCATCAACTGATGGTGCATAATCATCGCCAGAAAATTGGCTACTTATTCAAGTTCCTAGGCAATTGAGATAACTATTTTAGGTGTTCAGCTACACAAATAGAAGCGATCACCGATGGTTGCTCCCTTCAGAGCATCGCTTCCGCAGAGATGGAATTAAGGATTTGCCTTAACTTATGCCTCAACTCATCTATAGTGGTGCAATAGTCCCAGCATAATGCTTGTTTAAAGCGCCCCTGATGGAAATAGCCAACATAAAATGCAGCACCTGGCGTTGCTGCTGCGGCGTTGTACCAGAGTTGGCGTGGGTTAACGGAAACTGATAACTGAATAAGTGAACCATTGCTTTACTACAACTCTGGATAGATGTATAATTACTTAAAAGAAAGGGAGTAGCTGCTGGCAGAAGACTGACCAGTACACTTGAATCAACATACTGGCAATAAGCCTGGTTCAGGTGACAAGTAAGCAATTAGCTTCTTGGAAGTGAGACTTTCACTAAGTTCACACAGTACAACTGTGAGCTTGGTGGAGTCTCACTGCTCGCATCAAGCTCACACAAGAGAAAGATTCTTAAAGGAGCTTGAGAGAGTGTTAACAGGTTTTACTGCAGCTTTGTTGCTGATTACGGTTTCGGAACTAGGAGATAAAACATTCTTTATCGCCGTGATTTTAGCGATGCGTAACTCACGGGTGCTTGTATTCACAGGTGTGATAGCGGCTTTAGCTGCAATGACAATACTTTCTGTTGTCGTAGGACACGCAGTTTCCGCACTTCCAAAAGTTTATATTCATTTTGCGGAGATAGCTTTATTTTTTGCCTTTGGTATAAAGCTACTTTTTGATGCAAGTCGAATGCCTGCTTCTAGTTGCGATGCAGAAGTTGTGCACGAGGCAGAAGCTGCAGTGAAACAGCGAGATCTCAAACAGCCGAAAAACAAAAATGCTTTAGCAATTTTAACAGAAGCCTTTGTACTGACATTTATGGCAGAGTGGGGCGATCGCACACAAATTGCCACAATTGCCCTCGCCGCAGGAAATAACGCCATTGGGGTGACAGCGGGTGCTATTTTGGGACATGCCATTTGTGCTGCGATTGCAGTTATTGGCGGCAGAATGTTAGCAGGACGAATTTCTGAACGGACACTCACCTTTTTCGGTGGGTTTTTGTTTCTAGTATTTGGTGTCGTCGCCGCCATTGAAGGAGCGTGAGATAAGTAGGTGAGTGGGGGAGTGGAGGAGTGTGGGAAAATATTCCTCGTATACCCTTACCCTCCTACACCCCCAATACGGTTCGGTTAGCTTGTTTTTCTTAAGGGAGATCCCCCCAACCACGCCAGTCGCTCATGGGGGAAACCCCCAAGACCGCGCTGGCTCCCCTTAAAAAGGGGGCTTTTAACCCTCTTTTACCCCCTTTTTAAGGGGGTCGCCGCAGGCGGGGGGATCTTATCCGAACCGTATTGCCTACACCCCTAGTTGCTGACGTTTGCAGTGCTACTATCTCCCGTTATAATTGCGCTACCAGTGGCATTACCCCCAATAGAAACTGAACGGTTTTGTCCGCCTTTATTGTCATTATTCATACCATTATCCTTGTCCGATTTGGCTGGATTTGTTGCCTGTACTGTCTGATAACGCCGTCGCCTAATTTTGATTGCTGGGGTTAAATACTCTGGAATTCCCTGCAAATCAATAGATGTACAACCCATTTGAAAACAATCTTCATAATTCCTGAGTGCTGCTAAGGCAGTATAAAATCCAACGCTAAACTTAATTGCTGCCGTATCTCCAATTGCCTGATTCATCCCCACCACGCAATCAATGTATTGGTGAATTGCTGTGGCTTGTGGTTCGCTGTAGCAGGCGTTGAGTAAAACACACTCAACCTGTTCTTGAAACAAATCAAATAGCTTTGCCAGCGCTTGTGTACTGACAAGTTGCACGTGTCCAGAATTATCTTCCAAAGCTAATCCATCAGTACCAGAGCCGTGTCCAGAAAAGTGAACAATTGTTGGTTGATGGTGAGACAAAAAGCGGGTTAAATCATCCACTCGTACCGCAGATTCTGTGATGATTTGAAATTCGTCTCGATTTGGAGAGAGTTGCAGTGTGTTTTTGATTTCCCGCACCTCTTCATCTAGGCGCAAATGACTTGTGTTTTTGGGGTTGGCGGAGAGGATGAGAATTTTTTTCACGGTGTTATTTGATATGGTTTTTTATATAAGTGGTTACGCAAAATTATTTATGTTATTACTTTTGACTTTTGACTGTTCGCTAATTATCGCTGTTTGAAAAAAATTCACTCATCCGCCTCCTCATTCTCCTTCTCCTCCTTCAATTCAGGATGCTTCTGCTCGGCATGAACCGTTAAAACCTTCGTCAGCGATTCCACCTTACAATCGTCACTGGAACATTGTTGCGCGACTTGCAGTGCCTGTCCCCAGTTTTTCAGGTTCGCTGCTGCTTCGGCAATGGAACTTAAGACTCTGGCTTTGTAAGAGGAATCCTGAATCTGGTTGGCAGTGGCGAGTGCTTGCTTGAGCAAATCAGCGGCTTTATCCGGTTGGTTGAGCTTGCCAATGGCTTGGGCAATGGAACTTAAGGCATTGGCTTTGTAACGGGAATCCTGAATCTGGTTGGCAGTGGCGATCACTTGCTTGAGCAAATCAGCGGCTTTATCCGGTTGGTTGAGCTTGCCAATGGCTTGGGCAATGGGACTTAAGACATAGGCTTTGTTAGAGGATTCCTGAATCTGGTTGGCAGAGGCGAGTGCTTGCTTGAGCAAATCAGCGGCTTTATCCGGTTGGTTGAGCTTGCCATAGGCTTGGGCAATGGAACTTAAGACATAGGCTTTGGAATTGGATAGCTGAATCTGGTTGGCAGTGGCGAGTGCTTGCTTGAGCAAATCAGCGGCTTTATCCGGTTGGTTGAGCTTGCCATAGGCTTGGGCAATGTAACTTAAGACATTGGGTTTGTAAGAGGATTGCTTCATCTGGTTGGCAGTGGCGAGTGCTTGCTTGAGCAAATCAGCGGCTTTATCCGGTTGGTTGAGCTTGCCAATGGCTTGGGCAATGGAACTTAAGGCATTGGCTTTGTAACGGGAATCCTGAATCTGGTTGGCAGTGGCGAGTGCTTGCTTGAGCAAATCAGCGGCTTTATCCGGTTGGTTGAGCTTGCCAATGGCTTGGGCAATGGAACTTAAGGCATAGGCTTTGTAAGAGGAATACTGAATCTGGTTGGCAGTGGCGAGTGCTTGCTTGAGCAAATCAGCGGCTTTATCCGGTTGGTTGAGCTTGCCAATGGCTTGGGCAATGGAACTTAAGGCTCTGGCTTTGTTAAAGGAATCCTGAATCTGGTTGGCAGAGGCGAGTGCTTGCTTGAGCAAATCAGCGGCTTTATCCGGTTGGTTGAGCTTGCCAATGGCTTGGGCAATGGAACTTAAGGCATTGGCTTTGTAAGGGGAATCCTGAATCTGGTTGGCAGTGGCGAGT